>SESG01013054.1_pt1 | contig 15342 bp, 8 predicted proteins | sample 3171421 | NCBI WGS metagenome assembly SESG01 (sample SAMN10866946, study PRJNA518727) | freshwater metagenome | biome: subpolar coniferous forest; feature: holomictic lake; material: water; isolation source: holomictic Lake 227, 6 m and 8 m depth | place: Canada: near Kenora, Ontario | collected... | reverse complement strand
TGCCACCAAGGCATTTCTGCCATAGAAAATTACCATCGTCATCTACTCTAATAATCCAATAATCGATTCCTCCATGATTTCCTGTTACTGTTCCATTGACAGAAGGTGTAGAACCGAACAGGGCAAAACCTCCACCTGGACAGGAAATCATTTGAGACGGAGCATCAAAATCACTCCCTCCGTAACATTTTGAGTTTAAAAAATTCCCAGATGAATCGATATTTACAAGCCAGAAATCCTCTTCACCATGATTACCATTAACCTGCACATCATTGGAAGAAGTTTGTCCAAGCAGCATAAAACCGTTATTTGAAGGAAGAACAGATACTCCAAAATCATCCGCACTTCCCCCGTAACATTGTTGCCATAAGATGGATAAAGGTTGTGATTGTACATCAACGCAAGTAAAAACAATCACAATCAAGCAGAAAAACAATTTTTCAGATTTCGGTCCCACTGCCTTAGCTAATGAAAAAACTAATGAAACAATAATTGGAGCTTTAAAGAACTTTTTCCATCTGGTCTTGCGCCAGGTTCTGACATATTTCACTTCAGGATAAGTTTTTGGGAATCGACTGTGTGGTTTTCGTAAATAAGTTTGAGAAAATACATTCCCCGGGCCCATGAAGAGACATCCAGTTCGAGATGAGTTAAGTCACTGGAAACATTTTGCTTAATACATTGTCGACCATTGACATCGTAAACCATCAGGGTGGTGGATTTCCATTGTTTATATATGGTTTGGGCGACTGTGTTACCATTTCCTGAAGGTATGTTCAGATATTTGGGAAAATGCAAAACAACTCGGTCAATCGCAGGGTTAGGAGAGATCCTCATATGGGAAGATTCTGGGTTAGTATATGGCTCGTTTATGTCAACAATTAAGCCGCAATCCGGATTAATTGTGTCAGATACTATAGGATACGGGCACAGGCTGTCGTAAGTAAAATGACTGGTATAAATACTGTCGTATTCGAAATTCTGATCGAGTTTATATAAGTATATATTTGCCCCAGCTTTGGAAAGGCTGACAATTTTTTTATCAAATGTAATAACCGAACTGTTAGTTTTTTTTATCCAGATACTCGAGAACTGCTTATGGAATCTTTCCTGGCCCAGAGTATCTGTTCTTGACCACTTACTCGAATCCTGGTTATTGATCGTACCGCCAACAAATACTACCAGATTCGTATCATTGATAAAATTCATCGGCCCCCCTCCCCCTGGGCAGGTTTGAGGATACAAATCCTGATAATAGGATTCGCTTCCTGATTCAGTACATTTAACTAAGGAAGGAGTGTCACAATAATTACTATGTAAAGCAATATTATAGTAACTTCCGGAAGAACTTTTAATAGTTGGATAAACGCCAGTGTAGCCATGAAACCCATTCATCATTCCATAGACTAATTGCCATTGAACAGTGCCGGCTGTGTCAGTTTTAAAGTAATATGGTCGTTCATAACCACCTTTACCACCAGGGTCAGGGAAGTAACATTCACCAGTTACCAAATACCCGTCATTAAGAACAAGGATATCCCAGCCGTCATCTTCGAATGCGCCTGAAGGAGGCAAAATATTCCTTTTCCACAACAGATCTCCATTCAAGTTGAATTTAAATATTTGAATTCGATTATTAAATCCAGGATCTGAATAAGATGTCAGCATTACATATTGCCCTTCAGGTGTTTGCCTGACACAATCTGCATAATCATAATTACCTGGGGTGCTGATTACCTTGCACCATTCTATTTCACCACAAGGATTGAGTTTAATTATGGATGGGTCCCCACCTCCGGATGGATCATATTTATTCGTACTTCCGCCTATTATGTAACCAAAATCACTTGTTTGGTCAATATTCGCTGAAGCCCAATAGTGAATTTTATCACCTATGCTCTTATCCCATAATTTGTATCCGTTAATGTCGGTTTTTACAATCCATGACAAATTTGATTGATAATTATTTTCAATAAAAAGATAACCTTTATCATGTGTTTCTGCTATAGAACGGATATCTGGTGTATAACCATTAGTGAATATTCTAATCCATTGCTGGGCGAATGAATTTTGAAGGCCAGCAAGGAAGATAAAAAATATGAAAAGAATAAATATGCCGGGAAAACAATTTACCGATTTATTCATTTTACACTTGAGTTTGTTCATAGTCAGCGTTGGTTATTACTTCAAGCCTGTCATCGCCATGTATTTCAGGGAAGGACAGGGCCCCGATCTGCAGGCAAGCCCTTCCTATAAAGTTCATATACTGTTCCTCACCCTCCTGACTATTTTGCTGGGATTTCTGCCCTTCCTGCTCAGCGGATTGATTTAGCAATCAAATAATTTTCTCTTTTGCCTTTTATTTTCTGTTTAGGGCGGATTAATTGTAATAGATGCTGCCTTGGAAGTAGAAGAACTTATCTTCACTTATGAATTACAATAAACTTTTTGAATATCATAGTTTCAGTAAAAGTTTTAACTTTTAAAATGTATATCCCCTCTGCCCAACTCAAGACAGGTACGAGAAAATTCCCATTGATAATTTCACCGGAATAACAATAGAATTTCAAACCGAAATTATCATAAATCTCAATTTCTGCATAATGAAAATTTATAGGAAAGGTTATGGACAACATATTGTTAGCAGGATTTGGAGAAAGTACAATAGCTTCAGGATTATTCCTCAAATACGATACGGAAGTAATAATATCGCAATCGGAGCTATAACCCGGATAATTAATCGTATCACCCTGAGTGAAACATGTTAAGTCCTGCGATCCTTCCCAACCAAAACAAAATCCTCCTAAAAGACCATGCGTACAACCTATTCCCTCAATTAACCAGGTTTGTCCCCATGGTGGAGAACCAACAGTTGAAATGTGAAATCTTTTATGATATGATGTTCCAATCGCAACAGAATCAATAATATCTACAATTGCATCACATAAATTACCAGGGTAAAGATAGGTTTGAGGTAAAGAGTCGCCGACATTCAGGTTAAAATCGTAAAGAAGTGTGTCTTTCTGTATATAGCCGTATGGAGGAAAATAAAACACTCTCTTATTAGTGATTTCCTGTCGAAATCCCCCTGCATATTCTGAGTAAAAGGTATATTGATTATTCTGACTTACTAAGTAACCCGATTTTGTGAGTGTCTTATATGAAATCGCATTAATTACTGTGTCTCCTGAAATTCTATATTGATTTATTGAACATAATGGCGTAATACCACATGAAGGATCATATATTCTGTCTGTCCACATGGCATTCGAATCTGGAAAAGGAATGTATGCTTGCGCTTTCAGAAACTGTCCTTTTAGCAGAGCAAGAACCATAATAATTGATAAAAGATTTTTCATCATAATGTTCGATTAATGGTTAAAAATGAACTTCGCATCCTTTGGCCGGCTGGACCAGATTACTACTGGTTGAGATCTTTAATTTTAATGATTATTTATGACTTAATAATAACAATCTTTCCTGTTTTTTTTATATTCGAAGCATTATAAAAGTAGAAGTATACCCCTGAAATCATTGTTCTTGTATTCCATGTAATCTCATGAGACTTTGCCGGCATGCTAAGTACTTTTATAATTTGTCCCATCTGATCAACGATCTGTATCTTTATTTCTGCAATATTGTCTTTTGATTTGTATGAAAATGTTATTTGATCTTTCGCTGGATTAGGATACACCTCAAGAATGTCGGCAATATTTGGATGTTCATTAACACCAATCATAGTTGAATCATATACCATTAACAGCCACATGTCATAGGTGCCAGGCTTATGATGTGTACATTGTACATCGCCCGTATTATTTGAGGTAAATGACGATCCTAATAATAATAGTCTTTTATCGGATAACTCAATTGCATCATCTAAATTTTCATTCATTGTCCCCCCAAAGCATTGCTGCCAGAGTAAGGTCCCTTCCGGAGAAATCTTAATCAACCACATGTCACCATAACCTGTAAATGAGTGATTATTATTGACATCACCGTCATTCGAATAAGTAAGACCTCCTATTATACAATTGTCATCCGAAAGCCGTTTAATAAAGGTAGGTTTCTCATCATTGGACCCCCCATAGCATTTTTGCCAAAGAATGTTTCCAAAAGGATCTGTTTTCATGACCCAATAATCAAAACCACCATGATTCCCGCTTACATCGCCATCATTTGATTGAGTTGCACCGGCTAACATGTAAGAGCCGTCATTTAATTGAATTATAGCAGCAATCGCTTCGGTAGAACTACCACCATAACATTTTTGCCATTCAATATTACCTGCTGAATCAAGTTTTATTACCCAGGCATCAATTTCACTATGATGCTGACATTGGACATTTCCATTTGTTGAACCAGTCCAGCCCCCGACAATAAATCCCTTATCATTTGTAGCAGTTACGCACAATCCGTCATCCTGAGATGAGCCGCCTAAAGATTTTTCCCATTGCAGGATTCCGTTTTTATCAACTTTTATGACCCAGTAATCAAAAACTCCATGATTGCCAGTCACATCTCCATCATTAGAGCACGAAAATCCTGCAACGACGAAACCTGAATCGGAAGTAACCGCAATATTCCAACCAACATCATCACAGCTCCCTCCAAAACATTTTTGCCACTGAAGGTTTGCATCTTTATCCACCTTGATTAGCCAGTAATCACTTCCGCCATGATTGTTTGTAATGTTGCCGTCTTTTGAAAAGGGTTGGCCAAGCAAAATATACCCTCCATCAGGACAGGACTTCATCTTCACTGCCGGATCGAAACCGGTTCCGCCAAAGCATGTTGATTTTAAAAAATTTCCGGATGAATCTGTATTGGCAAGCCAAAGATCTACATTGCCATGGTTCCCGTTTACCTGTCCATCGGTTGAAGAAGACATTCCAAATAAGACATAACCGGTATTCGAAGGAAGAACGGATAATCCATAATCATCGGAGCTACCTCCATAACATTGTTGCCATAAAATTGATAAAGGTTGAGATTGGGCTCTAATTACTAAAAAAAGAAGAATAATTTCTAAGAAGAATAACTGACATGATTTTTGGCTCACAGGAACTGTTATAAAGTGAAATATTATCCAATACCCAAATCTTATGTAAAAATAATAAACACTCCACTTATTAAGATATGGGGAGTTTATTTTTAATACCAGAAAAATCAGTGCACTACTGAAACTTTACCGGATTTTGAGTATTTATCGTTTATCAATGTGAATAGATAAAGACCAGCAGGTAAGTCTCTTGTGTCCCATGTGATTTGTCCTTCGACCTTTGTTATCGGGAGAATTTTAATTACCTGGTTTTTCATGTCAGTGATCTGTATCCAGGAATTATTTACCCCTGCAAGCAAAGTGTAGTTAAATACAGTCCAACTACCTGCCGGATTTGGTGCCACTGTAATCTTAGGTTCATAAATCGAATTGAGGTTTTTAGCCGCATTGAAAGAAGTTGATTTTACTGGATAATCCGGACTGGGGGGGCAATTGATATTGAAAGCGCCATAAGCAAATTCAAGAATATTTCTTGCTTCGTCACCTGCAATTCCTTTACTGTTTGATGCGGTATAATCCAAAAAAGCAATCTGAGTGGAATCGAGCTGGAAAATATTATTCTTGTTAGTTATTAACCCTGCCTGAAATGTTTTCAAGTCCTTGTAATAGTTGTACTCTATCATTGCTGAAGAATCTAAAGAATAGGTCTGTGGAAGAAGATCCAATAAAGCAAGCGCAGAAGTTGTATTTTTTTCGGCAAACCAGGAATCAATGATCTGATAATCTGCAGATATGGTATGCTGATTATCTAACCAATTTCTCAGGTTAGTATAGTCCTTCACAGAGTCTAATAAAATATCACGTGTCAGAGCATAGACCGCATTCATGCTCTTTGCATAATAATATGATAATCCAGCTTGCAGGGTAGTTTTATATGTTGAGTCAATTGCAACCGCTTTTAGCAACTCGATCATATAATTTGGCAACGGATTAGTTTTATTCTTAAGATAATTTAATAAACTGTCATTTCTTAATTCATCTGGGTTTGCTGCCAGTATCTCAAAAAGAATTGGATCTGGAAGGACATCATTTTTATTAGCAGCGGCAACCAATATTTCCCTGGAGAGATGAGGAGAGCTTCCAAGAAGCTCATCTCGTAATTTCATTGTTTGATCCGGGGTACTATTATTGATGTCGGACGATAATGTGCTTGTACTACCACCATCTTTCAGAGATTCATAAATGCCTTTAATATTATTGTAAGCCGTTATATTGTCTGCATATTCCGATTGAAGTGCTGAAATCTGTTCTGTGGATAACTTTTCTATGCCAATTCCGTTACTACCATAATTATTTGGACATAGATTTTGAATGGGAGTTCCCTGATTAATAATATTATAGACACTCTCTGGCAATTGAAGAGGATCTCCATCATAATATTTATATGTAATTGTCCAAGCTGCCTGGTTATTAAAATCGCTGTAGGGATTATTTGCGTTTTTCGAAAATCTATTTCCTGCGGGCTGACTATAGGATCCCTGGTACTGAGCAATACCATCGCCACCATCACCAAACACATAAAAATCATATATATTGTTATTGTTTTCGTTACAGATATAGTATAAACCTGTATTATACTGGTCATAATTATTTTTTTCGGCTTGATTACCGACTGTAATACCCGAAGCTGAATTATTATAAATCCGGTTATATGTAACAAATGCAGGATTCGTTTGACCAATGACACGAATACCTAAATATTTATCTCCTGGATTTGAACTACCAGTATGTGTAAATGAATTTTGTTCAATTGTATAGCCTGTACAATTATTCAATTCGACGCCAATACCGGTAAAGTTGGGACAAATTGAATTTGAACCAATATCAATTGTATTTAAAACTGTCGTAGCATTATTGACTGCGTTAAGGCGTATACCGTAGCTATTATCCTTGAAATCAGTTTTGTTGATATAAACCGTATTAGGGGAAGATTCATTTAAGGCAGAAATACCTGCAAACAAACCTTGAAACGACGACCTTATTACAGATGAAGACGGACATGGAGTAGAGGAACTATTACAATATACATCAATAATGTAGCCGGCATCAATAGTATAGATCCCATAACCCCTGCCAATACTTGTTGTATATGATTTAGTATTTGAAAATATACTGCCTTTAATTTGAATGCCTTCTACCTGCCACATTGTAATGAATGCATAAAACGGATCTGACCAATAATATGAATCATCAATGCGAAAAGTGCAATGAATAAAATAGCTTAGGTTATTCATTGGTGCTCCTGATATTGGATGAGAATTGTGAAATGTAATAAACTCAGCAGCATGCCTGTTGTTCTTAAAAAGTGCATCCTTTGCCATTACAATTCCACCACCCGTACTATAATCTCCAGGCTTCCATAATCTTACAGCATAATCTGAATTCTCAATCGTTCCTCCATTTTTGATTATCATTTGCCCTTGATACATTTGTCCTGTATATGGATCAGGATATTGACTTTTTGAATTGTCACCCCAAACCTCAACCCAGCTCCAAAGTCCATGGCATGCATTGGTTAATTTCCCTCCGTCAATTGTTAAAATAGCGCCTTTTTTAACGATAATTCTAACACCTGTTCCTAATGAGATTTCTCCTGTAACTGTAAGGTTTGCTCCGGGTTCAATTGTGATATCATGTAAAATACGTCGGTAATCAGACCAGGTTTGATTGAATGTGACCGTAATTGGTTGTTGATTATCAGTACATGGAAGGTCAGCTTCCCACATTCCTCTTCCAAAAGCTCCTGCGACAATTGTACCTTTTGTATAATTTATCTTTATATCAGTGATCTCGGTGTTTGGAATATTACCACTAATATTTTCCCATTGAGCTAAATTATTATCTGTGTAATAAAGACCATACCCGGTAGCCGCAAACAAACCACCATTTGAACCCTTAAGATGCTGTAGGCATTCAACATCAATATATTGTTGTAAAGGTTTTGAAACAGTAATGTCAGTCCACTGGGAAGTGGTTGTATTGACATCATAAACTTTACCTGCAATGTTTTGAGCGCTTGCGGAAACCCAGATGTGATCAGGATTATTATAATCGACTGCAATCGAACTGATCCAACTATAATCGGAAGGGGATCCAACCGATAACCAATCACCTGATGACGTTCCTCCACCAGAAACAGATTTAAAAATTTTCTGATAATAGGGAGGATCAGTGCGAGGTCCGATCCAGCTTGCATAAAGATAATTTGAATTGGTCGGTGAAGTTTCAACTCTCCAGGTTGATGCGTCATTAACTCCATTAACTGTGATTCCCGGAAATTGGTACCAGGGAGACCAATTATATCCTTTATCAATAGAATGCCAAATTCCTCCCTGAATGGTAGCTTTTTGCACAGATGTGCAATATAATTTATTTTCATCCGCAGAATTCATGATAAAATACGCCAATTCACTATTGGCTAAATTTGCCCACAAAGTCCAGGTTTCCCCACCATCGAATGAGCCAGCAAGGTTTGAAGGTTCGGCAGTTACGTACATTGTTTTAGAATTGAATGGACTTATCAGGCAAGCGTGGCCATCTCCCCCCAGAACATGTTTTGTAAGCCAACTAGAACCGTTTTTCTTATACAGCAATGATCCATCATCATAAAGACCTGCAAGTTTCTGATCTGTAATATTACTTACGGAAACATTCTGGACTTCAGAAATTGCCAATCCATTGCATCGTTCCTGCCAGTGGTTTATCAGATCGGGCATATGTGATTCATATACTCCTCCGTCACATCCTACCCAAAGTGTCTGACCATCTGATTCAAAGACCATGAAATGGGTATCATCATGTACATGTGATCCACCTACATCGGTCCAGATACATGCATTATTATCCAGGAGGACATTATTTGTCTGATAAATAGGATTCACATTGCCCTCAGATATCGTTAAATCCCCATCAGATCTAAGTACCGGGGAAATGGCCCATCCGAGCGCTCTTCCAGTCAACAGACCTGATTGTGCTGCTCCGGTAGCAGGGAAGGAGCCTTTATCAATAGTAGTTTGGGTTAGTAAATTATATCGAAATAAATGAGACCACATAGTATGGTCTTGAGCAATACCTAAGAAAATGTAATCGGGAGCAGCAGGAGAAATATGAATAGTTGTTCTTAGTAAATGACCTTGATCATAGGCTGGCACACCATTAAGAGAATGAGCATCAATTATTTTTGTCCATGCATGCGTAACCCAGTCATAACTGAAAACTCCAGCAGGATTTGCCGAATTTGATTCTGTACTTGCAGCATATACAATGGTGCTGTTTGGATGCTGATCTTGCTCAACATCATAAAAATAATTACTATTTACCTGTGTCCATATTGGATTCGCGTCAAGAGCATTAGTACATTCATAAAGCCCATTTGTTGATGCAACAAAAAGATGAACATTATTGGATGAGGGAACTGAAATAATTTTTCTCATCTGCCAGATGTCCACATTATCAATCCGAGTCCATGTTTCCCCTGCATCAAGTGTTCTCCAAATTCCTGTTGCATTTTGCCAAACCATACCCCCAGGCATTGCTTCCCCGTTTCCTGTTGAAATAAACCAATTCGTTTCACTATTATTCCTGTCATAAGTTACACTGGATACACCACACCTTGGAAGGGCTTTGTCTGTTCCTGCATTAACCCAATGTAATCCATGATCAATTGAACGGAAAAGGCCGCCAACTGGTGAACAAGCTAGCATATTATTATTGTTATTTGGATCAATGGCGATATAATGAATCTGACCTAAACCTCTACTACGCATGTCATTTGATTGTCCCTCCGGCATTGTTAATGGACCAAGTTGCGTCCATTGTAGGGGAAGAATCGTTGTACTTACGGGCTGGTTATTTAAAAAGTCTGCGATATATGCTTCGAATCCCTGCCTCCATGTCACAAAACTTCCTGAAGGTCTGAGCCTGACATCCCAATAATTTTGCCATTTGGAAAATGGACAATCTTTTTCATTAGAAGTATCAGGATTAGCTATTTGTGTCGAATCAAAATTTTGCTGCAATTTCGCTTTTACTACATAATAATTTGTCGTGTCTTGTGCCATCACCGGTTGAAATGTTACCATGCTGAAGATGGCAAGGATGATAATTACATGCATTTTTTTCATATGGATTGATTTTAAATTTATATTCGCTGAATGAGAATATGTTACATTAGATTATTAATTTCACTTTAGAGAATTAAAATGACTTATTTATCCAATCGTTATGCCGAACTAAATGATTATGAAATCCTGTTCCTATTATTTTTATTGTGATTTACATCCAATTATGGTGTGTCCCGACAACAGATATTGGTACTGACATATTGACCAACCATCCCATTCGTTCTCCATTTGGCATATTAATCAGGAAATGAAATATATGTTTGCTCTAACCCTTCCCTTATGAAGAAAATATAAATATTAAGGTTATGGAGTAAATTGTTTTCACAGAATACGATGCTATTATTGTTGATATCTATTGCTTTTTTATAAAGTACTCAGATCCCTGTGTGTGCAATACTTTATTAATGAAACTCAGTGATCACTGAACATTTACTCGATCCACACATCGACGACTACTTCAATGTCGCTGTAAATCAATACACCCCATTCTCTGTCGTCGATTTCAACTGAAATGGTTTGACCGGGTGTTAAATAGGCAGGTCCCAGTAATGTTTGTCCGTCAAGACTGCATGCATAAACGGTAATAGTGTCGCTCAGGGTTTTATTGCTTTTATAAGCTACATGCAGAATACGCTTTCCATCAGTATTCTGGGAGAATGTGAATTGTTTAGCCTCCTCTTTGAAGGTTGCCCGGTTGTCAACACAAGCATTGTAGGAAGGAATGGGAAATTGAGCGAAAGTGAGCTGAATTCCGCAAAAAAGCAGCAAAGTAATTAACATCAGTTTTTTCATAAGAAATGGATTTCGTTCGTTAATTTTTAAATTGAATGATTTGAGTGAAATTCACTTCTCCAAATGTAACGTATTGACATACAGAAAGTCAACGCCAGAATCGGAATTTTTTTCATTCCGATTATCGGAAAAACGGGGGATTGAAAATTCAAATAATCCACAAAATCAGCCAATTGAAACTTTTAGGTGGCGTGCTGCTTGCACGCCAGGCCTTTTTCAGCAACTGCTTTTTGACTACTTTTGAAGGGAAAATCACATACACTCTCATTTAAATAATTACCGGAAACAATGTTAAAAAACATATATATGTGCAGACTGAATTCCGGTACTTTTTTCATCTATTTACTTCTTATTGGCATATTCATTTTCTTTCAATTCAAGTCTGCATCTGCTCAAATTAAACCTGAAAGAGTTTATTCAATCATCGAACTGGATTCCCTTGTAAGGGAATTCCGGGTTAAAGATAATTTCAAGGCAAAGCAATATGCTGCAACGGCATTGAGAAATGCGATGCTCGAAAAAAATCCCAAAGACATATGCCTGGCTCTATTTCTTAATGGAACCGCTTTGTCATCGGTTGCAAGCGATTCGGGGTTTTATTATTTCAATAAGGCACTTCACCTGGCCGACAGCGCAGGCTACTCTGAAATAAAAGTGAGAATAATGTTTGGGCAGGCGAATCTGTTCCAGGAAGCCTCGGATTTTAAATCAGCTTTATTGATACTCGATTCCTGTTATAAAATCGCTGAGAGGGAAAACATTAAATCCTGGCTGGTGCGCTCTTTAAATTCGATGGGAAACCTGTACATAGAACTTGGAGATTCGTCAATGTCTAAAAAGATGTACCAGGAGGCATATAAGCTGGCTCTTGATAATGGCTCTCTTACAGAACAGGGAATAGAGCTTGGTAATCTGGCGAATTTTGAATCGGATCAGGCCAATAAAATCAAAATGATCTTAAAAGCCCTGGAATTGCTCGGTCATTCCAGGGGATTTGAGGAAGAGACCGCCCAGTTCATGATCAATGCCGGCGCCTTTTCCCCTGATCCGAATGAAGCTATGGAGTTTTACAAAAAAGCTCTGAATGTGGCCACGAAAGCCAATCTTCAAATCACCAAAATTGCCGCCCTGAATAACCTGGCCTATTCATATCTTGAACTGGGCTTGAATGAGCAAGCTGAGGCTTGCCTCAGAGATCAGGCTATTCCTATTGCCCAGGGATTAAATAACAGCGACTGGCTGTCGACACTTTACGATTCCTATGCCGATGTTTTAAAAGCAAAGAACGAGTATAAAAAAGCCCTTGAATTTGAGAAACTTTCGGTTGCTGAACGACAGAATGCTGATCAGCTCAAATCATCAAAGCAGGTTCGTTTGCTTGCAGCTATTATGGATACGAAAAACAAGGAAAACATCATCCTGAAAAATCAGCAATCCATCGATTCTCAAAAACTGCTCATCAAAAAACAATTTATGGGTCTGATTCTGGCAGGCTTGGTAAGCATTGCCGTTGTTTTCCTGCTGATCATCTTTATACTGCGGATGAGGTTGAGGATGAAAATCCGGGAGATAGCAACAGCAAGGCAACTTCTGGACATAGAAGAAAATGAAAAAACAGCGCTGTCAAGGGAGTTGCACGATACCGTTTCAAACCTCGTAGAAAAACTGAACGGTTATATCAGTTCGTTGAGTATAGGTAATGATGAAATCCAGGGTGAGATCGGTAACAGGCTTATGGAACTTTCTACCGGCATCCGCAGAATATCCCACCGTATACAGCGACTGGATTTTAAAGAGAACCTCTTCAGTGATCTTATTTCTGAATTATGTTTTGACATGGAAAACATGACGACACTCTCAGTCAATGTCAGGATCTCTGATGAATTTTTGCAGCCTGATGAAGCAGTTGCGAGATCGGTCTATCGTATGGTTGAAGAAATGCTGAACAATGCCTCAAAACATGCCAGAAATTCCAATGTTCTCATAAGTATAGAAACAAAAGAAAAATTTCTGGTTTTAACCTATGAGGACGACGGTCCAGGTTTTTCTCTTGAAAAAGATGCCAATCGGGGAATTGGTATCAGGAACATCATGGAAAGAGCAAGATTGACAGGGGGCAAGGCTGTATGCACGACTTCCCCCGGCAATGGAACCGATTGGAAGGTGAAAATACCGATGAACTAAAATGAAAGCAGAAAGATGATCAATCTTTTTTATATCGAAGACCACCATGTAACCGTAACCGGCTTCAGGTCAATGTTCAGGCCTTCGAGAAGTGAAATTCAGCTTATTGGCAGTGCTGCTTCCCTTGAAGAAGCATTTGAGAAAGCTGATCCATCAACGTTTGATATCCTTTTGCTTGATCTGTGGCTTGACAACAAGGATCCCTTGTTAAACACCGGAAATGCAATCAAACATTTTTCTGACAAACCAGTGGTTATCTATTCAGGGGAGCAACGGATCCATTTAATCAGAAAAGCATTTAAATTAGGAGTTAAAGCCTTTCTTTACAAGTCATCTACAAAAGAAAATATTGTTCGCACTTTACAAAGAGTTAAACAGGGAGAAACGGTTTACCCCGAAATTTTGAGCAAGTTCATGATGTTGGAGAAGAAATCTCCGTCAAGTATTGAGCACATCAGTCTCAGCGAAAATCAACTGAACATTCTCAAATTGCTGAGCGAGGGAGCAACCGTTAAAGAAATCGCTGAAAAGCATTTATTCCTTTCAGTCTCATCAGTTGAGAAAATGCTATTGTTGTTACGGAATTTGTTTGGCGTCAGGACCAATGTAGCACTTGTCAGCAGCTTCCGTAATCTATCCGCTAATAAATAAGTACTTTAGAACTGCCCAGCACACCCCCGTCTTCAGAAGTTACAACAAGGAAATAAACCCCCGGCGCTAAGCCGAAGCGATTGAGAGTACAAGTTGAAGACAGTGTTTTTATTGTTAATACAAGTTTCCCCAGTTGGTTGAAAAGTCTTAAAACCAATTTTTTCCCGGATTGCTGTACCGGAATGATAATCTCAGCTTTATCCCGAAACGGATTGGGAATAATCGTTATTTTTTTTTCTGCGGATGTGGCACCATGTTCAGTCACACCAACAGTTACTCCATTTTCGTTAAAAACCACGAGGCCCGCCAACTCAGTGCCAATCCATTTATTCCCCTTATCGTCAACGGATACTTTTAATGCTCTATCGGTTGGTATCCCTGAATTTGTAGTATTGTAAACCACCCAGCTGGTATCGTTGAATTTTGTTAATCCATAATAGCTTCCGATCCATTTGGTCTGGAATTTATCTATGGCAACATCGGTCATAAAATCGGTCGGGATCCCTGAATTGCCGATATTATATGTGTAATGATAATATGTGCTGTCATTAAACTTCTCAAGACCATCACCGCAAGATCCAAGCCATTTCAGATTATTACTGTCAACAGCTATTACTCTTACCATGGGAGAACTTAGGACAAGCCAATACCAAGTCCAGTTTGTCCCATCATACTTTGCAACCCCCTCGCTTGAAGTTGCAACCCAAATGCTTCCTGATTTATCTATGGTTACGTATTCAAGCCAATTTTGAGGAATACCGGAATTAGCAGTTCTGAAAGTGGTCCAGTTTGTGCCGTCAAATTTTTGCAAACCATCGTGAGTTGCTATCCATTTATTATCTAATGAATCAATGGCGATTCTGACTGGAAAATTGTCTATCAATCCTGAGTTATAGGTAGTATAAACCGTCCAGTTTGTGCCGTCAAATCTCGCCAGACCGTCATGATAAATTCCGATCCAGGCAACTCCATTACTTTCAAAGGCAATACAAGTTATTATATCTCCTGGTAAGCCTGAATTGCTGGTATCGTAAACCACCCATGAAAAATTATCAAAAATCGCGATACCATGATAAGTGCCAATCCATTTTCTGCCGATTGAATCAAAAGAAATGCAAATGATATTATTATCAGGTATCCCTGAGTTGGATGTGTCATATACCACCCACTGAGGAGGTGAGTGGCTCTGACCCAAACCCTCAAAACAAGCACAGAACAGGGCTAATATTATTAGTAAGGGTTTCATTACCGAAATGTTTAGTTGACAATGACCTTCGTTTGAGAAAGAACATACAGTTTTGCATACAAACCTTTGGCTCCGTTCATGATTCTTTATTGATTTTTGGCTTGACACTTCAATAAACAAGTACTTTAGAACTGCCCAGCACACCCCCCTCTTCAGAAGTTGCAATAAGGAAATAAACCCCCGGCGCTAAGCCGAAGCGATTGAGAGTACAAGTTGAAGACAGAGTTTTTATTGTTAATACAAGCTTTCCCAGTTCGTTGTAAAGCCGTAAAACCGATTTTTTC
>SESG01013685.1_pt1 | contig 15346 bp, 11 predicted proteins | sample 3171421 | NCBI WGS metagenome assembly SESG01 (sample SAMN10866946, study PRJNA518727) | freshwater metagenome | biome: subpolar coniferous forest; feature: holomictic lake; material: water; isolation source: holomictic Lake 227, 6 m and 8 m depth | place: Canada: near Kenora, Ontario | collected... | reverse complement strand
TATACTGGTTACAAATAATAGCCACTTTGCGAGGCAAGGAAGTGGGAGCGTATGAACTGTCGACCGAAACATTGGAACTGTCCCAAGTGATGAAAGTCCCTATGTTTTGCCTCATCTTCGAAGCAATCCTCCAACAACGGTTCGCACCGGCAGTATCGGAAATGCCTTTTGCATATTCCTCGTACCCCTGTGCATTCAGTTCGGTTGCCAGGTATTTCATATCAACTGTTCTGATGGGCTGTGTATATATATAGGGCATCAGGCCAAAAAAGGAATAATCACTGCCACCAGTACCATTCCGGATATCGATGATCAGGTTTGGAGTAGTCTTGATCAAGCTGTCATTGCTGTGGAGCAGGCTATCGATAGAAACTTTTTGACTGTAATTGAAAGACGGTATCCTCAGGTATAATGTTTTTTTGCTCAAGCTATTTATAAACGGGGACCTGGCATTGCGCAGCTTCAGGAACAGTTCATCCTTTTGTGTAAAACTGCTGGCTGGAAAATCCTTCAGCCAGATAGTGTTCATCATTAACAATATATTCCCTGATTTACCCACCATTCTTGCATTTTCATTCTTTTTGGAATGATCGCGCATGGAATACACCACCGAAAAAGCAGAATCCTTATTCATCGTAAACACAGCTTTCTTCTGTTTCGGGAGCCAGTAAACACTGTCGGCCTTTATGATAAAGGCAACAAATTGGTTGTCCTTCCCGGGGGATTGCATGATCCCGATTGAATAGTTATTGCTTTTCCAGATCCCTTCAATGGGATTCAGTTTCCCCTGCCTCTTCTGCAGGTACCCCCTGAACTGTTCTTTTGAAAAATCAATAACTTCTTCATTTTTATACAGTACCCTGATGGAATCCTTTGAATGATCCGACAATGCAGGGGATTGTGCATTCCAGCCGAACCCGTTTTTTGGGAAAGCGCCTATATGGCCTTTGCGAAAAAAAGACAACCACTTGTTCAATAAAATTAAACAAGAGTCGGATGATGTTGTGTTCAGCGCCTTGTCCCTGTAATAGTTCGTGTGCTTTGCATATTCATCAGCACCTTTTTTATCAACGACATATTGAAATCCGGCGTCATTGGTTTTAAACGTATTCACCATCCAGTCAAAGGACCCGGGGCAATTGCAGTCCTGGGAGAAGCCCGTGAATGTTGAAATAGATAAGAAAATGAAACAAGAAAACAGGTTTTTCATGGTTACTGGTTTAATCAGTACAGTATTACTATTTTTCATTGAACTCTGACAACAACCTTCCCTCGGGCATGTCCTTCACTCAGATAATGAACTGCTTCGGCCGTTTTCTCTAAGGGATAAACGGTTTCAATAACAGGTTTGATCCTGCCGGTATTTGCGAGCACCATAATAAATTCCAAATCCTGCTTCCTTGATTTCGCAGAAAGGAAGCATACTTTTTTTGAGCCCAGTGACATTGCCCATCCAAAGACAATGGCTTTGAAAACCTGCGTCAAAGTTCCTCCAACCATCACATATGTTCCTTGTGGATTCAAACATTTTTTGCAGGTCGAAAGGGGATAGTTTCCATTGACAGCTAAAATGATATCATAGGAATTGTTGCTTCTGAGAAAATTCTCTTTTGTGTAATCAATGACATCGTTCGCTCCCAGGTCTTTCGCCTGTTCCATATTGCTGGTGCTACAAACTGCAGTTACCCTTGCACTGAAATATTTTGCCAGCTGAACAGCAAAGGTTCCCACACCGCCTCCACTGCCGATGATCAGAACATGAGCCCCGGCCTGAATGTTTCCTTTGTCCCGCAATGCCTGTAAAGCAGTCATTGCAGCCATGGGCAGGCCAGCGGCATCCTCAAAGGAAATTGCATGAGGTTTATGTACCAGTAACTTTTCCGGGGCAACGGCATATTCAGCAAAACCACCTGATCCGTAAGCAGAAATCTCTCCAACTACTTCGTCACCGGGTTTGAATTGCAGGACATTCCTACCCACAGATTCCACCCTTCCTGCGATATCTGCTCCGAATATCTTTTTCTTCGGTATTATACCCAAACTCAATGAACGGTAATCGGCTGCATTTACCGATGCTGCAATAATTTTCACCAGGACTTCGTTGACAGCCGGAACCGGCTTTTCAACATCACGTAAGACTAATTTGTCTGGACTGGCATTTTTATCATAAACAACTGCTTTCATATTCAATTCATTTTTGTCTGATATCATAAGCCATCAAAGTTTTACCATGCCTGATAAACAAAATTCCATTACATATTGACATATGCGCAAGATTTGCTCCATTACCCCGCGTTACCTGAAAGGTCCCTGCAATGTCAATGTTGTTATCTGTGGGTTTCAGCAGATTTACTCTTCCATTTCTATCTTCATAGCTGTATATCATACCATCAGCTGCCAACAAGTTAGCTCCACGAATTTCGTTTTCAAAGACCTGTTTTTTACCACTTACCCAATCAACACAAAAAACTCCTTTGCGACTTTCAAAAGTTCCGAAAATCCGGGTACCAAGCTTCACTACTCCACCCATAACCTTTACCTTCAAACTGTCGCACCATTTAAAATTGAAACTGCTCAAATCATCGCTTATATTCAACATCTTACCTCCATCCTTAAAACTCGAAAAATAAACCTCCTGGCTACCCGGGAGAGGGACATACGCGGCAGAGCCCTTTTCCTTCCATACAATTTTGCCTGTATTTAAATCGACAGCTATATAATATTTCTGGGTATTGGTGACAATCAGTTTCTTATCCTTCCCCTGAATCAACAAAGGAGAAACAAAATTGCCTGTATCTGCAACACTTTCCGAGGTCCAAACTGTTTCACCGGTGAAACTGTTCAGTGCAACAAGTGTATGGTTTTTACTGCAGGGGGTAAGAATAACTTTATCGTCGACTACCAGGGGCGATTCACAGAACATGCTTTTGCATCCAACAGCGCCTTCAAATTTCCCAGGCGTACTAATAGTCCAGTCCAGCCCACCTGAGGCTGTATTAATACATGCAATATCGCCCGAAGCGGTAAAAGCATAGAGTTTGTTTTTATAAAAAGTCGGGGTACTTACCTGTGCCATCCAACCCGGAGGTTCTTTAAGTGCTTTCCCGTATCTTTTCTGCCATATCATTTTTCCATTTAAGTCGAACGCGGTAAGAATTTCAGAGGAATCCCTCGTCCCGGGTACATAAATAATCTCGTCCTGTATGATAGCAGATCCATACCCGTCACCAATTGTATCGGAAGACCACAGTAATCTGGGCCCTTCGGCAGGCCAGCTTTTCAAGAGATTAGTTTCGTTGCTAAAACCGTCCCGCATCAAGCCCCGCCATTGGGGCCATTGTGCGTATATAAACTGATGAACAATAAGGAAGGTTGCAACCACCGTCAACCTCAAATAGAAAATCCGATTCTTCTCCATGTCATTGTTTATTATCGAGTTTGTTAAGTTCAGCCTTTACGGGTTCATCTCCAGGGTTAGCAGCGCCCCAAAGCATTTACACATCTTTTTTGGGCCATAAATTATATGTCCATCATCGCTCGTTGATACTTTGCTAAGATCATGGAACAAGCTGCTATCTGACAATTGTGGTTGCATAACTGTTCGAGTAGGCAGCAAAGTAGCCTGAACCTCCACTGCCGACATTTCCCTGCACGTTGGCCGGGGGACCGGTAAAGAATGGGATGTTGAAACCAGCCTGTTGAACCTGGGAGATAAAATTCAAGTAACCCTTCGTGATCCCCGACATCTGCAAAGTGATGGTGTCGCCGGGTTTCAAGGTCTCCCATTCGTGAGTGTTGTCAATATCGAAAATATCGAGTCCTGCAATGTATTTGCCGCTAATGAACTTATCATCCATCACGATCTTCTCCTGAATTGAATCGGACATGGGCACACCATTCCGGAACCAGTTAAACAAATAAAAATTCTCCTGGTTCCCAGGTTCCTGGGCATAGAGATTAATGGACCAGATGCCGTTATTCCCCCAGTCGGGATGAAAAGTAACAGTAACCGAATCGATACTGGCCACCGGATTAAGGATACACGCTGCCTCGTATGAGGTATGTCCTGAAATTGCTTCCGGCATTTCAACATGCAGGGTGTATTCCTTTCCGGCCTTTCCAGGCAAGGGATCCCTGCTGCTGTACATGCCCGATTTGCCGGGAACCGTTTCTGTCAGCTGGTATAACGTTGTTCCGTCAAAGAGTGTCACGGTTGCCCCGGTAACTTTTGGTGAAGGTGCATTGGAGAAATAGCCTGAGGATTTTGTGAGGGTCACGACTGAAGGTGCCAGGTCGGTTGTGATGCTTCCGTCGATAATCAGGCGCGTATAGGATTCGTCTAGTTTAACATCAATCCGTTCGGTGCAGGAGGCGACAACGAACAGAAGCAATACGGATAACAGTTTTGTTTTATTCATTATTAAAATGGAAATTAAAGGTGAGTGACGGAATAATTCCGAACAGATAAAGCTTTTCGGCATAGGTTTGATTAGAATTAACATTGTCCTGGACAAAATTGACTGACCAGGTATTGTGACGGTTATATACATTGTAAACCGAAAGATTGAGATCCCAGGTATACTTTTTTCCGGGTTTCGGTTTGCTCAGATAAGTTATACTCAGGTCGAGTCTGTGATAATCCTGGTAACGGTACGCGTTGCGGTCAGAATAAACAGGAATGATCTTACCACCCATTTCCATTCGCCCGGTCGGGAAAGTAACGGGTGCACCTGTGGCATAGACCCAATTGGCCGACACATTGATACGTTTGCTGATGATATAGTTCAGCACTACAGAGATATTGTTTGGTTTGTCGTACGGAGCAGGATAGGCTTTGCCTCCGTTGATCCCATCAATATCCCGGAAAGTACGTGAATAGGTATAACTAACCCAACCACTAATGCGCTTTTCATTGACACGCACAAGGAATTCAATACCGTATGACCAGGCCTTTCCGGTCCGGATTTCTCCCTCAAGTTTTGAATTCAGCATCAATTGCGCGAAATCCTTAAAGTCAACCACATTTTGCATCCATTTGTAATACGCCTCAACCGAGGTTTCGATCGTGTTACGCCGGAAGTTTCTGAAATAGCCGAAAGCGACCTGGTCGGCTATCTGGGGTTTCACATTCTGACTTGCAGGAAACCAAACATCAACAGGAGTTCCTATATTGGAATTCTGTGCAAGCTGGAGATACTGATAAGTACGTGCATAGCTGGCCTTTACCGACGACTTTGGGTTGAATTCATAGAGTAAGCCAAGCCTGGGTTCAATCCCGGCATAAGTATTAAAAACATCTCCTGATTTATAGACGGTCGAATCGCTTGCTTTATAAGATGTATCGTAATGGTATACTGTTCCCGGACCGATATTCTGGAACATCGATATCCGCATACCGTATTTAACTGTGAAATGTTCGTTGAAGTGCTGCTCATTGCTGCCGTAAACAGCTGATTCCAGCGCATAATTGGTTGGCATCTTCACTTCATTATACAACGGCTCGTTACCTGTTCCCCTGGCAAGTCCGGGTTGAAACAAGTGATAAATGACATTGCCGCCGAATTTTATCATATTATTGGTATTGGGGTAATAGCTGAAATCGGCTTTCAGCCCGATGTCGCGTAACCTGGAGAGCCATTCGAAAGAGTTACTTTCGCCCATTTTGGTTCCGATGAGATAGTTATAGTTTGAGTATGCGAGGGAGAAGTTGGAAAACACTTTTTTTGAAAACAGGTGATTCCAGCGGAGTGTACAGGTTTCATTTCCCCATTGCATGGATGTCAGCGGATTTTTGAACACATCACGGCCAAAATATCCCGAAAGAAAAACCTGGTTGTTCTCGTTTATCCGGTAGTTGATCTTTGCATTGAAGTCATAAAAATAAAGCCGGCTGCTCCGCATCTCCTTATTTGATGAAAGAGGCAGGAAAAGGTCGGCGTAGGTTCGGCGTCCCGAGACAATAAATGATGCGCGGTCTTTCACGATGGGGGCTTCAATGGTAAGGCGGCTTGAGATTATACCGAGCCCTCCGTTGATCTCAAGCTTTTTCGAGTTCCCCTCATTCATCCGAACATCCAGCACCGAAGAGAGACGTCCGCCGTAGCTTGCCGGGATGTCTCCCTTATAAAGCTTAACATCTTTAATCGCATCATTATTAAATACTGAAAAGAAACCCATCATATGGGAAGCGTTATAAATTGTTGCTTCATCGAGCAATATGAGGTTTTGATCGGGTGCGCCGCCACGCACGCTGAACCCGCTTGATCCCTCACCAACACTTTGCACTCCGGGTAAAAGCTGTATTGCCTTGATGATATCCACTTCACCCATCAGGGCAGGAATTTTCTGGATCGTTTTTATATCCATCCTGAAAGTGCTCATCTCAGGTTTTTTCACATTTTTATCATCCTTTTCGCTTTTTATTTCCACCTCTTTCAGCGCCAGCTGATGCGGATCAAGTTCAAGGCTGATCCGTTGATCAGCATTCAGGATGATCGATTTTTCGATGGGAGCAAAACCAATGTAGGAAATGAGAAGTGAATACCTGCCTTCGTCCAGTGTTAGTGAGTAGTTACCATAAAGGTCGGAAACCGTGCCTGTTTTCAATTCCCTGATATAGATGGTCGCTCCAACCAGGGACTCTCCGCTCTCTTTGTCGGTGAGCTTGCCATTGATGGTATACCGGTTAACTTTTGAGATGTTCTGACTGCATACCGGTGTATGCAGGAGAAAAAGAAAAGCCATGCTTATTAAATATAGTTTTTTTATCGTTTTCATTGAGACTTAAGGTTTATTCGTTTTTATTTTTCATTTATCTTATAAATTGCTGCTTCAATTATCCTGTCAATTCTATTATTATAATCTGATTTACTAATCTGAACTTCAAACTGTGGAGCAATCCCCCCTTTTATTGGTACTTTATTTTTATCACAATTTATAGTCCTTGCCATTCTATAGGACCAACCATTCGGCAAAGTCTTCGTAATTGGATTTGTTGCAACACCCCCCAATGTAGTATCACCAATATGTATAACATTGGGTAAACTCTTTAACATTAATGTAAAATCCTCAGCTGCACTAAACGTGTTTCTATTTGTAAGTAAAATGACGGGCTTAGTAAACCTTATCTTACCATCCGGGACGAGTGCTACTGGAATAAAGTCTGACAAATCGGAATGCTTTGGGCCATTTCTATATCTGGCATAACGATAGGTTACAGCTTGATTTGTTAATCTGCTTGCAACAATTTGGGCATAGGCTTCATTACCACCACCATTATGTCTGATATCTATTATTATTGCTTTTGAGTTTTGAAAAATTTCAAGGAATGAATCAATCATATAATAATCACTTTCAGCTTCATTAAAGCTCTCAATTAATAAATAGCCAATAGCCTGATTAATTACTTTTCCGTATGCCATAGTTGCATTACTATGATTAAACTTTATTAGTTGAACATACTTTGTAAAAATTGTATTCCAAACCGGAAAATTTGTTGGCTTTTGTTGTAGGAATATATAACCATAATTAGCACTTCCATATTGATTTGAAAGTATATCCGAATGGGCATCTTTTAAAGCCAAAACAGAAGATTTAAGTATATTAAATAGCTCAATATCTTTTGTGTTTGAATTGATCATGGAAGAATTGACAGTATAAACAGAATCCCAATTAATATTACTTATTTGAAACGCAGGATAATTCGCATTGAAATCATCCCAAAGTATTTTAAAATTATCCTGTTGTGTGTTTTCAATTTGATTATCTGCTTTTTTACAAGAGAATAAGAAAAAAATGACTATAACTATCAGGTTAAAATAATGTCTCATGAATCCTGGTTTTAATAATTTTGTTAAACGTGTAGCCTCTAAATACTGTGCTATTAATACATTTGATAAGCTTTACTATCCTATACCATTTGTTGAATGCAGTAGATATCACACCTGCTTCTTTTGATGTTCAGGGTAATTCTTATATCTTTTTAAAATATGTATTGTAATTAATGCAGTTGTCATAAAAAAGGAAATTCCAATCAAATGTGAAACTGACTTACTACTTGATTCTCGAAGTGCATTAAAATCATTCATGGACCCAAGTAAATAAGCAAAATAGTTGTTCCCAATATCGAATAGCGGACTCAGTATCATTATTACGAAAATTAAACCTATCATAAAAGGCATTTTTGCCTCAATTCTAATTATCAATAAATATCCAAGTGCAAGAAGAATTACATCTCTGACATATGGTAGAAATATAATTATAAAATCCATTGAATCACCTTTGTAATCATATCTGACGTATCCTGAACCAAAATCACCAGTCCAAAACCTTGGTATCAACTTAATTTCATATATAGTTTTATCAAAAATCCAGGTACCCAGCATATGCATCAGCTCATGAAACAGTGCATATGATAAATACCAAATCAAATAAATAATTATTATGGCGGGCAAATATTCTTTATAAGACCAAATACTCCGTTGATAAAATATAACCAAAGGAAGCATTATGAGTAAAGCTATTTCCAAAACGGTAATAATCATATTTCAAAGCTTATGAAAATAAATATCTGGTATCCAACAATCAAATCTAATATTCAATTTATGGTTTTATTAAAATGTCTGATTATATGTACTTTGACTTCAATAAAGCTAACTCCTTAATAACCTTAACTAAGGGCATCAATGCTGATCTTTTTGTTTATCCAGTTTGTTTAATGAAGCCTTTGCCCGTTCGTAGTTTGGATTTATTTTGAGCGCTTTTTTATAACAGTCCCTGGCAGATTCAAATTCTCCTTTTTTCTGGTAAAGATTCCCCAGATAACAGATATAATGCTCTGAGTCGGGGTACAGGCTCACCAGGTATTTCGAAATATCAATCGCCTGATCAGTCTTCTTTTCATCGCCAAGGTCGATGGCCATGTCAAACAATACACCTGCCTTTGGGTTTACTGTAAAACCGTATTCAGCCGAAAGCGCTTCAAAATGGGCTTTGATCTCCGGTACGCTTAGTTTCTTCCTTTCGGCATTCATGGTGCATCCCGAAAAGAAAAACAGCAGCGCATTATTCAGTGTTGAAAAAGGCACATGGCTGGCATTTTCAATCAGTTCTGCCTTCCATTTCAGGCCAGCAGGTGCTTGCTTCAGTGTCTCTGTAAAATCATGAATGGGTTTGAGGACTTGAACATAATCAAGATCCCCATAGGAGATATAAAGTTTTTTACTGATCTGCGGATGATCCTTTAGGAAAGCCCTGGTTTTGTTTAAAAAGAAATCAGGGCACCAGCCAAACATGGGACTTGCAACCACATAAGCATTGAATAGATCCGGGTCAGAAAGGAAATTATACATCACAAAAAGCCCGGAGTTTGACTGTCCGTAGAAGATACGGTACCCGTTTGTTCGGTAGTTCTTACTGATCTCAGGTATGAGCTCATCCTTTAAAAACTTACAGAACTGGTTCCCGGAAGCGACTGACCCGCTGTCATCAGGACAGGACCAGTATTTTGCTGCCGCACCTGTGTTGGAGATCCCAATCAGTATCATGTCGGGAATCCTGTCACCGGACAGGTTGTCAATAGTTGAAGCATTATTGGCAAACCCCGAAACATCCTGCCCGTTCATTGTAAAAATTACAGGATACATTTTGCCCGATTTCTCATAGCCCTCTGGCAGATGTGACAGGTATGTGACTTTACCTCCAAGTATTGTGGAAGTGAATTTTTGGTACTTTCCGATTGTGACACTATCCTGAGCCGGCAGGCTCATGTACATCAGCCAAAGAATAAGCAGTATTATCAGTTTTTTCATAGCATGTTTGTTTTCAAAATTTGCACAAAGAAAGCTTGTAATTCTGGCAGAATCGACCTTTAACAGGTTATAGGACTATTTTTATGAGAGAATTTCATTCGTTGCCGGAGTACTTTTATACCGAACGGGATATAACCTGAACACATTAGCACAGCACCTGTTGAACTGATCAATTCAATATCGGGATTATTCAGAAGCAGAAGCCCGGTTACAATGCATACAGTTTGCCATTTGCTGATCAGTTTCTCCTTATATAAACCCAAAGCCTGGGTTGCAGCCCCAACAGGAAGCAAAGGCAGCAACCAAACAACCCAAAGAAATCCTGCTTTACTTACTATAACACTGAGAAAAGGGACGAACACCTTAAACTGAGCTTGCGGCAAAGTATCGAATGCTGAAAGTACCAGGCATAAAGCACCTTTATCGACAGCAAGAATAAAGACGCCGAAAAGACCGGTAATCCCACCCCAGAATCCGAGTTGTCTGCCTGTCCCCTGTAGCACATTCATGAAGCCTGTCAGAGCAACCATGATTACAGGTACAGAAAACATGACGATTAAATGTCCGACATGGTACATGGGCTGATTATGAAACCTGCCAACCAGTTGCTCAACAGTTTGAAGTGCTTCAAGTTTCAAAAGGTTCGGGTGCATTAAAAACCCTGCCAGTAGCATTATCGGAAACGCAATTACAGAGATTGCGAAGCTTTTTGTTTTGATTGTTTCAATTTTCATGACTTTACTTGTGATTATTAATTAAAAGATGACTAATAAATTTTGAACAAACCTGTGACAAGGCATTACCTTATTCCAGGCAAAATTTGCATGTGTATGCATCATTATCAACACTTAGCTTTATCACATATATTCCCTTTGGAATTGAAGTCAAATCAAGCCTAATGTTATTTTGAAATTTGTCTTTCAGAATGACTTTCCCTTCCATATCACTGACTTCAATAATTGCGAATACTCCTGGCAATCTTTCCAATAACACGTTCATCACTCCGCTTGAAGGATTTGGAAAGATCTTGACACCTTTCATATCTATTCGTTCAATTGAATTTGATTTCAGAATCTCCAGGGAAAACGTTGCTGCAGCAGATGCCCCGGTTGGGTCAGTTGCCGTGACCCTGATATCGAGTGTTTCAATGATTGAGGGGATGCCTGTAAAGGTTCCTGAAATTGTATCAAATTTCAACCAAGCAGGTAAAGATCTACCGTTGGAAAGTTTTGCATGATAGGCCAGGGAGTTGTTTCCGTCATCATCGATAAACGCGGAATCAGGAATTATGAAATTAAAAGAATGCCCGACAGAATCGACCTGGTTGTTGATAGTTTTATTCAGGTAGGGACTGAAATTGGTGTGACTGAGACTATCAATGAGACCATCAATTTTAATCCAGTAAATATCAGCAGCGGCATTAGGTCCCCAACCTGCGGGGCGGCTGAAAAAATAATATTTGGTATCAGGACTTACGTAAGAGCCGTATTCTATCGCTGAGGAATTAATTGTTGGTCCCAAGTTTTTAGGATTAGTCCACCGGCCGTTCCTGTTATAGCTGATATACTGGTCATCCTGTCCGAAGCCGCCAGATCGAATGGATGAAAAAATGAGATAACTTTCATCAGGCGCAATGAAAGGATCATATGCCCCATTCTGAGTGGAATCATGCCGGTTGATAACGGCATCCAGTTTTTCGACGGTCGAATAATTCCCATTGACTGGCCTTGAGCGATACAGGTAACTGCTTGCATTTTCCCTCATTGAGCAAAAATACAGGGTCCCGTTCAGGGCTGCTGTCGGATGGTACTCTTCAGTGCCGGTATTTACGGGAGAGCCGAGGTTAATGGGTGTGGCCCATGATTTATTCACTGACGAAGACATAAAAATGTCGGCATTGCTGGTCAAAAACACATGCAGGCTGTCGGGGGAATAAAAGGGTTCGATCGGGCGCGGGTTTGAAATAAAATAAGCCGGTACCGGGGTTTTCCAGTATCCGCTGTAAAAATCGGTATACAGGATCTTAAAGGTGTTGTTCTGCCCGGTACTGATCAAACATTCCTTATTATCAGGCGAAAAAACAATTTTCGTCTCTTTGCGGTTGGGAAGTGATATCTTTCCAGGAGCAAATAGTATGGCAGAATCTCCCGGCGGGGTTTGCCCAAGGTACAAGCTATCCAGGGGTATTGGCGTTGAAAGTACGGTTGATTTCAGACTATCAATAATGCCTGATGAAACCCAGTAAATATCCATGGTATTTCCCCGGTTTTCACGAGTAAAGAACAGGTACTTTCCGTCAGATGTTACCCTGGGGCCGTACTCATCATTCGTTGTATTGACATCCGCCCCCATATTTACAGGAGTTGTATACGAGCTATCAGGCTTCCTGAAAGTAATCCACAAGTCCCATCCACCATGTCCGCCAACCCTTGTTTCAGATATAAATATGAGATAACTCTCGTCAAGAGCCATAAAGGGTTCCGATTCCCCCGGTCCTGTCGGGATGGTGTTTCCTAAGCTTTCGATCTGCGGATAGCCGCCCCCGGCAAGCTTTGAACGGTACAGGACCGAACCTCCGGTCCCTCCTCCGCGAGGTGATTTAAAATATAAGGTTCCATTGTTTGTAATACAGGCAGAGCCATCAACTGAACCGGAATTAACTGGACCTGGTAAGCAGACGGGACTTGTCCAGGTTGAATCTGAATTCCGTTCAATCATCCATATATCGGTACCCAAAGATGGCGGACGGTTTGAAGTAAAAAACTGCCTGTTCCCGTCAGGGGAAATAAAGGATTCCCAGTTAATATAAGCATTTGCAGAAAAGTCAGCCGTATCAACAGCCGTCCAGGTTCCATTCAATTCCCGTGTATGCAGAATTTTTCCTGCAGTCCAGGCAGAATTCACTACTGAAAAGAACATCTCTTTCCCATCTGGTGAAAAGGTGGGATAGGTCTCAAACCTGTTATTGAGTGAAATTATTCCCGGGGCAAAAATTTGAGGTTTATTACCCGGAGAGGTTTGTCCCAGGTAGGCAGTATCGGACCAGACCGACCGTGAGAAGCTCACGGATAACATCAGTACAAAAATTAAAGAAAAAAGGATTGTTTTCATAAGTTCTCAGTTTTTGTTGAAACTTCAGCAACATTACTGAGAAACCTATGTATACTGGTCCTGATTTATAAAACAGAACCCAATTTTATAATTTGAAGACTTTAGGTAGCCCCGGGATCAGGCGGCACAAGCTTTTTGCCTCAGTTCTGTGGGAGTGCAACCGCAATATTTTCTGAAGGCGTTATTAAAGGCTGACTTGGAACTGAAGCCCACATCGTACATAACCTGCTGAACAGTTAATTCTCCCATGGATTTCAGGAGTAGATCCTGGGCTTCTTTTATCCGGTAGGTATTTACAAACTCAGGAAAACTCACTTTAAACTCTTCATTGATTATTTGTGAAAGATACAGCACTGAAGTACCTGTTTTCTTAGCGAGAAGGGCGAGTGTTAACGAGGAATCAGAGTAAATTTTTTCAATCTCCATCTGCCTTTGCAGTTCGTCAACAATTTGCTGCTTTTTATCAGTGGTCATATTTGTATTCTGGTACTTCTTTTTCCATGCAAACAATTCAGGTCTGATTAGCGCCAGGTATACGAGGATATTGAAAAAAAGGAAACCGGCAATAAAATATAAACTTGTTGTGAACGGGCATAAATGATAACGTCTCCAGATATCCATAAATAGGAAGGTGTTGAACTTTAATACCCAGAATGCTATGAATCCTGCCAATAAGAGACCATAGAGAGTTTTGAAATCAGGGGATTGATCTACATATTTTCGATACTGCTCTTTGCTTTTGAATATTGCAAGACCTGTAAACACTATATAAACCAGGCCATGGATTAAAATCAGTCCACTGGCATAAAACTTAAACGAAGAGTACCAGAAAAGGAAGCCCGGGTCAAGTGCTTTTTTAACTACCATAAATACCAGCATCAGCACAAATGGCAGGAAATGCAGAAGCTCCCATTTGGCGGGTTTAATGTTAATTATGGATTTTGAATAAAGCCACAACAATGGGCCGAACAGAAAAGCGAACTGGTTGCAAAAAGCCGGGAACAAATTATATTTTACAAGTATCTCGTCAGAAAATTCTGACATAAAAAGAATTGCACAAATCTGCATTGTATAAACAAGCAATATCAATGACAATAAGACATTGCTTCTGTTCCTGTTCTTCCGGGAATTAAAAAACAGCATCAGCAGAACTGTTTGAAAAACAGCCAGGACACCTGCGATCTTAAGTATAATGAATAACACAAAGATTATGTATAATCTGTAAATGTCAGGATCAGCCGATGGCCCTCGACCTGAATTCTATCGGTGTGAGGTTGGTGAACAGTTTGAACTGATTGTTGAAGGCGCTCTTGGAATTGAACCCGACCTGGTATAGCACCTCGAGAATGGTGAGATTGCTGTGTTTCTCATCAGCCAGTATTTTCATACTTTCCCTGATGCGGTATTCCAGGATAAAGCTTTTGAAATTCTTTTTATATGTTTCGTTGATGATCTGTGAGAGTATCCTTGGATTCACTGAAATTTCACTTGCCAGTGATTCAAGAGTAATGTCGGGGTTCAGGAAGGGTTTTTGAGACTCCATGTAATGCTGCAATTTCTGAATGTACTCCGATTTATCATCAGCCTTAAGCTTGGTATTTTTATACTTAGCAATGATGTAATACACATCCGGTTTCAGCAGAAGGAAGAACATAATCGTATTGATGAACAGAAATGCCGCCAGGGCATAAATACTGGCCGTATAAGCGCACCAGCCCGGCCTTTTCACGATCATGAAAATGGCAAAGGAGTTTAAGTTAACGATCCAGAGAACAATAAAGCCAACCAGCAGGATCTGAAGCCAGGGGTGCTGGGCCGAGATCAGTATGTTCTTATAAAATCCTTTAAAGCTGATCGTCGTAGTTTTCATGCTTAACAGGGAGAGGAGGATATATACCAGGTTATGTGCCAGGATCAGGATGGTGAAATTCAGATCGAGGACCGATTCCCAAATGACAAACACATTGATCTGCCTGTAGTAAAAAAGAAGGAACATCACGGCAGCTGCAAAAGGTAAAAAGTGGACTGTTGAACGATAATTGAACACATCTTTCTTTTTAAGGAAGGAATTCACATAAAAGTAAATCAGCGGTCCGGTGAGAAATGAAGCCTGCCTGAGAAGGAAGAGCGGTTTATGCCAATCCATGAAATATTGAAAAGCGAAGGTGCTGGTTGCAAACGAATAAAATATCTGTATGTTGAAGATCATCAGCATACACGCCAGGAGTTTATTTTCCAGGACAAATCCCCGTTTATTGATAAAGAAGAAGAGTGACAGCATCATTGTGATGAACACGCTTATGACAGTGAGTATATTAAAGAGGTTCAGTGACATAGCAAGGTTTAATTGGGCTTGAATCGTTGCAATTAATGTTAAGTTGTAATTATGTTACAAAACTAATCCGCCATCTTTTAATAAAGAAATC
>SESG01012303.1_pt1 | contig 15350 bp, 15 predicted proteins | sample 3171421 | NCBI WGS metagenome assembly SESG01 (sample SAMN10866946, study PRJNA518727) | freshwater metagenome | biome: subpolar coniferous forest; feature: holomictic lake; material: water; isolation source: holomictic Lake 227, 6 m and 8 m depth | place: Canada: near Kenora, Ontario | collected... | reverse complement strand
CGCGCAGCTCGGCCAGGCGCAGGCCCGAGGCGTACGCCAGCTCCAGCACGGCCTGGTCGCACAGGTTTTGCGGTGTTTCGGGCGCTTCCGGGGCGAGGAGCTTGTCGATTTCCTGGCTGGTGAGCGCCTTGGGCAGGCGTTTCCAGCGGCGCGGCAGGGACAAGTGCTCCGCCACATTGGCCGGCAGCAGCTTTTCGTCCTCGGCAAAGCGGTAGAATGCGCGCAAGGCGGCAATTTCCAGGTAAAGGCTCTCGCTGCTGAGCCGGCGGGGCGAATCCTTGGGCTGGTTCGCCAGTGCCCGCTCGCGCTCGTGCTCCAGGAAAGACATGAGGTGCCGGAGTTCGACCGTTTGCCAGTCCGCAATCCCTTGCTCCCCGGCCCAGGCGAGGAATTTGTTCAGCAGCGCCGCGTACGTTCGCTGCGTATGCTCCGCCTGTCCGCGTTCATGGCGGAGGTATTGGAGGAAGTCTTCGACGAGAGTTTGCATCCACGGACGTCACTCGGCGCGCTGGTTCATCAAGTGGGGGAAGGCGCCGGCTAAACGCGGCTGCTACAGCTTCCGGCCGGTCAGCCGCTCGTAGGCGTCCAGGTACTTGGTCTGCGTCCGAGCGACCACTTCCGGCGGCAGCATGGGCGCGGGCGGTGTCTTGTTCCAATCCAGCGTCTCCAGGTAATCCCGGACAAACTGCTTGTCGAAGCTCGGCTGAGTCTTGCCGGGCTGATACTGGTCGGCCGGCCAGAACCGTGAAGAATCCGGCGTCAGCACTTCATCAATCAGGATCAGTTTGCCGTCCAGCAGGCCGAACTCGAACTTGGTGTCGGCGATGATGATGCCGCGGCGGAACGCATAGTCGCGGGCAAACCGGTACAGCTTCACGCTGGCGTCCCGCGCCTGTTCCGCGATGTCCGCGCCAACGATCTGCGCGGCCTGGGCGAACGAAATATTCTCATCGTGCCCGGTCTCCGCCTTGGTCGCCGGGGTGAAGATGGGCTCGGGCAGTTCGGATGATTCCTTCAAGCCGGGCGGGAGCGTGATGCCGCAGACGGTTTGCTGGTCGCGATACTCCTTCCAGCCCGAGCCGGCGAGGTAGCCGCGGACGACGCATTCGATGGCGAGCGGCTGCGCCTTCTTGACGATCATGCTTCGCCGCGCCAGTTGGGCGGCATAGGGTTGGAGGCTGGCCGGCAACGGGTCGTCGCCGCGCGCGAGGAGGTGGTTCGGCTGGAACGACTCCGTTTGCGCGAACCAGAAATAGGATATCTGGGTTAGCACCTCGCCTTTGCGCGGGATGCCGTTCGGCATAATGCAGTCAAAAGCGGATATCCGGTCCGTGGCCACGAAGAGCAAGCGGTCGTCCAGGTCATAGACCTCCCGCACTTTGCCGCTCTTAAGTTTGCGCACGCCGGGTAAATCAAGTTGGAGCAAAGGTTGATTTGCCATGGCGGCAAGTATGAAAGGAGACGCCCCGGGAGCAAAGACCAAAATGCGCGGCGCGGCGGTGTCAGCAATTCTCATAATGTCGAGGGCACCGTGAACCTCCTGGAAGCCGCGCGGCTCAACCGCGTCAGGAAAGTCATCATGGCCTCGTCCTCCTCGGTCTATGGTGTGAACTCAAAGGTCCCGTTTGCGGAGAGCGACCCGATCTTCTGCGCCATCTCGCCTTACGCCGCCAGCAAGCTGGCTGGCGAGGCGCTGGGCCACGTGTATCACCACGTCTATGGCCTGGATGTCGTGATGCTGCGCTTCTTCACCGTCTATGGCCCGCGCCAGCGGCCGGACCTGGCGATCCACAAGTTCGTCCGGCTCATTAGCACGGGGGCCCCGATCCCGGTTTTCGGCGATGGCTCGGCCGCGCGCGATTACACTTACATTGCCGACATCCTCGAAGGCGTGCTGGCTTGCACGCGGCAGGAATTCGGCTTTGAAGTCTTCAACCTGGGCGAATCCGAAACCGTGAGCTTGGACCGGCTGATCGAGTTGCTCGAAGGCGCGCTCGGCAAAAAGGCGGTGATCAACCGCCAGCCGCCGCAGCCCGGTGACGTGCCGATTACCTGCGCGGACATCGCCAAAGCCCGGACCAGACTGGGTTACAACCCCAGCGTGAAAATCGAGAAGGGCATTCCACTTTTTGTTGACTGGTTCAGGCAGAACACGGTCTAATTGGGGTTATGGATAACACCGGTCATTATCAGCGGCCCCCCTTCGAAGACGCTTTGGCTGCCTGGAAGAGACTGCTGACCCAGCGCGGCCTTTCGACTGACATCCTCTGGATTCTCGAGGAGAACCTGTGTTTCGAGCCCGACCCCGGGACTTCGGCTAACGTTAAGCTCGGCTTCCAGACCTGTTTTACGCCTCACCCACCGGACGGCGCCAAAGTCACTTACCATCACTTTGCCGAACTGGATGCGCGGCTGGTGTTCTATCGCCTCGGCGCCAACGCCGGCCGTTCCATCTGCCTGGTGCTGTGCGACGCGTGGTTCGAGCCTAAAGGTGAAGCCGACGGCTACGTCCGCCACGACGACTGGCTGGTCTCCTTTTTCCCGGGTGCCAGCGAGGAAGTCGAAGAAGTGACCGACGCCAAGCGCTGGCAGGAGCGCGTGGTGCAGGGACGCCCCCTGACGGCCGTGGACTTCTGCATGACCCTCGCCGCCCTCCGCGAGCTCAAGGCCCATGGTCGCGTGCTCACGCCCGACGAACGGTTTGGCCTGAAGATTCTGCGCTCGATGCACCGCGCCAAACGCCCCGCCTAGCCCCCCAAGCCGGGGACAACATGGACCACTGTTCGAGTCTCCCCGCCCGCCCTGCGGGCTTCCGCGCATGATCCAGGTTACGGCACTGACCAAACTGTACGGCGGGTTCGTGGCGGTGAACGAACTTGGCTTCGAGGTTCAACCGGGTGAAGTGATGGCGCTGGTGGGACCCAACGGTGCGGGCAAGACCACGACGCTAAGGTGCCTCGCCGGCATTATCCCGCCGACCCGCGGCACCATCCGGATCTGCGGACAGGATCTCGCGCAGGATCCGATCGCGGCCAAGCAGCAACTGGCCTTCTTCACCGACGAGCCGCGCCTGTTCGATTACCTGACCGTGCAGCAGCACCTGGCGTTCACCGCGCGCATATACCAGGTGCGGCACTACGAGCCGGTCGCCGCGCAGTTGCTCGAGGAGTTGGAGCTCGCCGGGAAGCCTGACGCCGTGCCCGGCGAGCTTTCGCGCGGGATGAAGCAGAAGCTGGCCATCGCCTGCGGATTGCTCCACGCGCCCAAGGTCATTTATTTTGACGAGCCCCTGACCGGTCTCGACCCCATCGGCATCCGGCGGATGAAGGACTCCATTCTCAAGCGGGCGCGCGAGGGGGCCGCCATCATCATCAGCTCGCATTTGCTGCACCTGGTCGAGGAGATCTGCTCGCATATCCTGATCTTGAAGGCTGGCCGGAAGATCATCCACGGCACCCTGGCCGAGATCGCCCAGAAGTTCTCGACCGAGGCGGGCAACGCCAACCTCGAAGAGGTCTTCTTCCGCGCGACCGGCGATGCCGGGCAGGGCGGAGGCGGGTGAACCGGCGATGGAAGTCGCCGGCCTCCAGGTGCAATTGGCGTTGAGCGCAACATGATTTCCGCCCTCCTCTATCTTCAGTTCCACTCGATCAAGAATCGCACGGTGATGCGCCTCAGGCGCCTCAAGCAGCCGAAATATCTGCTCGGGGGAATCGTCGGCGGGCTCTACTTCTACTGGTATTTCTTCCGGGTGCTCTTCGCGGGACCCGGCCGCCGGCCGGGGCTCCCGCTGCTAGCCTCGCCGGAGAATCAGGCGCTCTACGAATCAGTTGGGGCGCTGTTGCTGCTCGCGGTGATGTTGCTGGCGTGGATCATTCCCCACCAGCGCGCCGCCTTGACGTTCACCGAGGCCGAGGTCGCGTTTCTCTTTCCCGCACCCATCAGCCGGCGCGGGCTGATCCACTTCAAACTGCTGCGTTCGCAGACCGCCATTATGTTTACGACGCTGCTGCTGACGCTGTTCACGAATCGGCTCGGCGGCAACGCCTGGATGCACGCGGCTGGCTGGTGGCTGATCCTGTCCACTCTGAACCTGCACTTCCTCGGGTCGTCGTTCGCGCTGACGAGGCTGCTGGACCGCGGCATCACCCATTGGCAGCGGCGGTGGGGCATCCTGGCGCTGGTGCTCGCGCTGGCCGGCGTGGTGATCGTCTGGGCCCGGCAAACCATGCCCGCCCTCGACCTCTCCCAGTTGCCGGACCTGGATGCCGCCAGGGACTATGCGCAGCAAGTCCTGACCGCCGGCCCCGCGCCCTACCTGCTCTATCCGTTGCGCTGGGTGGTGCGACCCTACCTGGCGCCGAACGCGATGGCCTTCCTCCACGCGCTGGGGCCGGCCGTGCTGCTGCTGTTGCTGCATTACGCGTGGGTGGTGCGCTCGAACGTCGCGTTCGAAGAAGCTTCCGTCGCGGCGTCCCGGAGGCTGGCGGAGAAGTTCGCCGCGGTGCGGTCGGGCCAATGGCAGGCGGCGCAGAAACCGCCCCGGAGCCAGCGTCCGCCCTTTAGGCTAAGTCCTACCGGCCCGCCCGCCATCGCCTTGCTGTGGAAGAACCTGATCAGCGCCGGTCAGGCCTTCACGCTGCGGGTATGGCTTAGCCTCGCGGTGTTTGCCGTCTTCGCCTCGGTCGGATTCGGGCAGGGGTCCAGCCGCTCCGGCTGGCAGCCGGTGCTGGCGACAGTCGCGGCGATGCTGATGGTCTGGTCCCTCATTATCGGGCCGCAGTTCTTCCGCCAGGATTTCCGCCAGGACCTGCCGCTGGCCGACATGCTCAAATCGTATCCCCTGCGTGGCTGGCAGCTCGCGCTGGGGGAACTGCTCGCACCAGGGGTCGTATTGACTGGCATCCAGTGGTTCCTGCTGATTCTGGTGTTCGGCCTCTTCGCGCAGGAAGGTGCCACGCGCGTCGGCTGGCCTTGCTGGCTGGGCCTCGGTTTCGGCGCGGCGCTCATCATTCCCCTGTTGAACCTGATCACGCTGCAGATCCCCAACGCGGCCATACTCTTGTTCCCGGCCTGGTTCCAGGCGGCTAAAGGCGGTTCGCACGGCATCGAGGTTATGGGCCAGCGGCTCATCTTTATGGTCGGCCAGGTGCTGGTCTTCATTATTGCGCTGCTCCCGGCGGCGGCGCTGTTTGCCGGGGTATTCTTTCTCGTGAAGATGCTGCTTGGGGCGGCCATCGCTATTCCGCTGGCGTCGGTCGCCGCGGCCATCGTCCTGGCGGCGGAAGCGGCGTTAGGGGTCCGGCTGCTGGGCTGGTTGTTCGAGCGGTTTGATGTCGCGGCGGAAACGCCCGGCTGAGCCACCGGATCGGCAGTATTTGCAAATCGGCCGACCATGATTATCTTGGGCTCTATATGAACATAATGCAGATGACAAAGCGGGTGTTCCTGCTGGTGCTGGTGAATATCCTGGTGATGACCACCATCACACTGGTATTGGGCCTGCTTCGGGTGGGACAATTCTTTCCCCAGGGCAGGCTGGCAGGGCTGGCGGTGTTCTGCCTGGTGTGGGGATTCGGGGGCGCTTTCATATCGCTGGCACTCTCGCGCCTCATGGCCAAGTGGATGATGGGCGTGAAGGTGATCCCGCCCAACACCTCGGACCCCACCTTGCAAGAGTTGGTGGAGACCGTGCATACACTGGCCCGGAATGCTGGCTTGCCGGCGCTCCCGGAGGTCGGCATCTATGAATCCGAGGAGGTTAACGCCTTTGCGACGGGGCCGACCCGGTCGCGGGCGCTGGTGGCCGTCTCGACCGGGCTGCTCAATCGCATGGGCAGCCGCGAAGTCGCCGGTGTCCTGGGCCACGAAGTGGCTCATATTGCCAACGGCGACATGGTCACCATGACCTTGATTCAGGGCATCATCAACGCCTTCGTCATGTTCTTGTCTCGCGTGTTGGCCTTTGTCATCAGCCAGGCCATGCGCTCCCGGGACGACCGCGATAGCGGCGGCGGTGGCGGCTGGCTGCAATACCTGCTGGTCATCGTCTTCCAAATCGTCTTCTCCATCCTGGGGTCGATTGTGGTGTGCTGGTTCTCGCGGCAGCGGGAGTTCCGGGCCGACGTGGGCGGAGCACGGCTCGCCGGACGCGAGAACATGGTCAACGCCTTGCGCGCTTTGGGCCGTCTCCATGACCCGGAAGTCGCCGCCGCCGAGGCGGAGCATGCCCAGGCCTTCCAGTCTTTGAAAATCTCCGGCCAGCGCGGCATTCTGAGCCTGCTCGCCACGCATCCGCCGATCGAAGAGCGCATCGCGCGTCTCGAACAGGGAGTCGCCTAAGATCATGGATGTCAAGAATCTCAGCGAGGTGCCGGCCTTTATCACGAAGGACGGCTCCGAAATCCGGGAGCTGCTGGCCCATCGCAACTCGGCCATTCGCCACCAGAGCCTGGCCGAGGCGCGTGTGCCAGTCGCCGGCAGCACGCAGGAACATTACCATCCGAAGGCGGAAGAGATTTACTATATCACTGACGGCCGGGGCCGGATCCGCATCGAGGGCGAGGTGCGCGAGATCAAGGCGGGCGACGCCGTGGCGATCCGGCCCGGTCAAAAACATAAGCTCTGGAACACGGGCAGCGAAACGCTGCGTTTGCTCTGTTGCTGCTCGCCGGCCTACGAGCACGACGACACAGTGCTCACCGATTTGTGAGTTGACCCTGGAAAGAGCAGTTTGACCCGCTAAACACGCTAAAAGACGCTAAAAGGGCCGATTTAGTAATGATCCCGGCTTCACCTTCCGGGTGAAGGCACGTTCTGGCACATCTGCCTGCCCCTTTTCGCGTTGTTTAGCGTGTTTAGCGGGCAAGTGCCGTTTTCAGGTTGACCTTGCCGGGGCGCGGGACTTTACTGCGCTCATGCGAATCGCGCTCTCCATTATTCTCCTCTTCGCGGTGGCTCTGGCAGGCTGCGTAACGAAGAAGACTGCCCCCCCGCGGGCGGTGGCGTCACCACGCGCTGGAACTCCGGCGCCGGGGGCCTCAGCCACGAATCAACCGCTGATTGTCACCTCGGAAAACGCACAGTTGGGCAAAGTCGCCCTGGTCAATCCAACTGCCCGCTTCGTGGTGCTGAACTTTCCCTTCGGGACAATGGCGACGGCGGAACAACGCTTGAGCCTCTATCGCCGCGGCTTGAAAGTTGGTGAGGTCAAAGTCACCGGGCCGATTCGGGAGAACAACATCGTAGCCGACCTGGTGGCCGGCGAGGCTGAGGTCGGTGACGAGGTTCGCAGCCACTGAAACTCCTCCGCTTGGTGCCAGGTGGAAGTAGGGATACCGGCCAGGGGTTGCGTTATCCTTCGGACTTCGGCTGGCTGCCGCCGATCGATTCCGGAAGCGGCTTGACCGTCTTCGGCAGGGGTTGTCGCTGGTAGGGCGAGTGCAGATTGAAGTAAATGCCGCAAAGCGGGCGCGGACCATCGCTCTGGCTCAGAATCACGGTGACTTGCTTGTCCAAGGCGATGCCGTGGCGGAGATCCGGTCCTCGGCCTTCATAGGCCTTTATCGCCTTGTTCAGCAGAGAAATCAGAGCCGCCTCAAATTCATCGGGGGTCTTATGGATGCAAATGACGTACTTCTCGTAAGCCCCCATCGCTTCCGCGATGTCCTGGCTGAACAACTTTGTGGTCACAAGCGCTACCGTAGGCCAGGTTCGGCGGAAAGCCAAGCCAAAAAGCGCTTGCGTTGCGGAACTGCGGAACTCGACTTGCGCGCCAACCGGCCTGGGAACACGCGCGTCTTGCTTCCTTACGCCGCCGCCCGGGGCCGCTCGCCGAACAAGGCAGTGCCGATGCGAACCAGCGTCGCCCCCTCCTCGATGGCCACCTCGAAATCGCCCGTCATCCCCATGCTCAGGTGCGGCAGCGGCGCGCCCAGGAGTTGTTCGCAGCGTTCTTTCAACTCGCGCAGTTGGCGGAACACCGGCCGCACCTTCTCCGGATCCGGCGCCCAGGGCGGCACGGTCATCAGGCCGTGGATCTCCAGTCTCGGCAGCGCATTGATGCGGGCGAGTTCGGCCAGCAGTTGCTCCGGGCGGTAACCGAACTTGCTGGCTTCACCCACGGCATTGACTTCAAGCAAGACCGGCAGCGTCTTTGCCGCCTGGTCCGCGCGTTTGTTAAGTTCCTCGGCCAAGTGAAGGCTGTCCACGCTCTGCACCATGTCGAACAACCCCACCGCATCGCGGCACTTGTTCGATTGTAAATGGCCGACCAGGTGCCAGCGCAAGCGGCCCGGACCCGCGGCAATCTTGACTTTGGCCTCCTGCACCTTGTTCTCGCCGAAGAGGCTCAACCCAAGCGCGGCGGCGGCGCAGACGACTTCCGGGGGCTGGCCCTTGGTCACGGCGACGAGGGTCACCGATTCCGGCCGGCGTTCCGCTCGCGCGCAGGCAGCCGCCATCCGCTCCTGGACCGCCTTCAAATTGGCCTCTAAATCCATGCGCCCACAGTAGCCGGAATGGGAATGGGTGAATAGCGAATTGTGCGGAGCGCTCCGATCTGGCCCGCCGCCGCGATGTTGCGGCCCCCACCTGACTGCTGAAAAGTCGGGTGCTTTCCCCTTGTCCCGCTACGAAGTTATTCCTCCAGTCCCGCATCCGACCAGATCCAGAGGCGTCAGCAGGCCGCAGGGGACGCTACTCCCCAATGCCGCTAGCCCGGAATCTCACACCCAGCACGAAACGCCCACCGGCCGGAGCGCCGGCTTTCAGCCGGCTTAAATCGTTCGACCGCCATGCGTGGAGCGAATCGTCCACCCCCGTTCTCATTGCCAGCGCTAAGCCGGCTGAAAGCCAGCGCTCCGGGGACAGGGTCCGAATATCCCGTGCCCTAAAGCACCGCGGTTGTTCATTGTGCCATCGGGCGTGGCTCGCTAGGGTCGGGGCAACCGAAATTATGAAGACCGTGCTCCACCGATGCCTGGGCCTGGCCGTTGCGCTCGCTGCGTCTCTACCGCTCTTTGCGGCTGACTCGACCAACCCGCCTAACATTGTGTTCATCATGGCCGACGACCTCGGCTGGGGTGAAGTCGGCTGTTACGGACAGCAGAAAATTCGCACTCCCAACATTGACCGGCTCGCGGCCGAGGGAATGCGGTTCACTCGTGCCTATTCGGGGGCGCCGGTCTGCGCCCCCTCCCGCTGCGTGCTGATGACCGGGCTGAACCTGGCCCGGGCGCCGATCCGCGGCAACCAGGAGACCGGTGAGGAGGGCCAGATACCGCTGCCGGCGGCTTACCCCACCTGGGCCCAACTCCTCCAGCACGACGCCGGGTATGCCACCTGCGGCATCGGCAAGTGGGGCCTGGGCATGGCCGACACCGAAGGCAGCCCGATGCGCCACGGCTTCTTCCATTTCTTCGGCTACCTATGCCAACGCCAAGCTCACTCCTATTACCCGGCCTACCTCTGGAGCGATGACAAAAAGGTGCTCCTCGACAACGGGCCAAAAGGCGTTTCCCCTTACGGCAAAGGCACCAACTTCGCCGCCTTCCGGGGCAAGGACTACGCCCCGGACCGCCTGGTCGCCGAGGCGAAGCAGTGGCTCGACCAGCGGGCCCTGGATCACCAGCCGTTCTTCCTCTACCTGCCCTTCACCGAGCCGCACGTTGCCCTTCAACCGCCGCAGCGCATCGTCGATTCCTATCCCAGGGATTGGGACCGCCCGCCTTACCTCGGCGACCAGGGCTACTGCCCGGTCGAGCGTCCGCGCGCCGCTTACGCGGCGATGATCACCTCCCTCGATGAGCATGTCGGCCAGATGATGCAGCGGCTTAAAGACCACCAGATGGAGCCGAACACCGTGGTAATCTTCACCAGTGACAACGGCGCGACCCACGACGTCGGCGGCGTGGACACGGGGTTCTTCAATAGTGTCGGCGGCTTGCGCGGGCTCAAGGGCAGCCTCTACGAAGGGGGAATGCGTGTGCCGTTTATTGTGCGCTGGCCGGGCCATACCCCAGCCAATGCGAAGTGCGACGAGATCGTGGCCTTTCCCGACATGCTGCCAACTCTCTGCGACCTGGCAGGCCTGCCCGCGCCCAAGGGCGACGGCATTTGCGTGCGCCCGCTCTTCGCGGGCCAACCGCTGCCCGCGCCGCACCCGCCGATCGTCAGCGATTTTCCCGAATACGGCGGACAGCAATCAGTCATCGACGGCAAGTGGAAGCTCATCCGCCAGGGGCTCACCAAGTCCGGCCCGGACCATCCGACGCCCTGGGAGCTGTACGACCTGGAGGCCGACCTGAAAGAAACGACCGACCTCGCCGCCACGCACCCGGAACAAGTAAAGCGATTGGCCGCCATCTTCAGCGCCAACTACACCCCCAACCCCGCGTTCCCGATGTACCCGGCGGCGAAGAAGAAATCCTGACCGCTAAAGGGGGTGCCGAACCCATCCCGCTCCCGCCAATCCGGCAGGCCCGTGCCGTCGCGGCCGGGCCGGGCGCATCCTGATACCACCACCGGAACACCAGATTCATCCGGCCGGCCGGCGAGGCGTACTGGGGCTGCCGGATGAATCCGGCGTGCCGATTGGCATCGCCGCCCGCCTTGGTTGGGGGTGTCAGAATGTGCCCGACGGACAATTCGCCCAATTTAATACTTGCCAGCCGGGTCAGAAAGCGTAAAAGGGATACCGGAGAAAGGTAGAAAGGGTTTGCGGAGCGGTCGTCCGGTGTTGGATTTTATGAGAATAGACGGTGAGTTTGTAACAAGCTGCTGGCTATGGATTATGCGCAAGAATCGGCGGGTCAACGGTTTGGTTGACTCCGTTTCTTAGCGCCGTGCCTGTTTATGATTTACCACGACAAGACCCCCACCCTGGAAGAAAGCCCGGCTGAACAGCCTGAACTATGCCCGTCGCCGCGACCTGCCGGCACCCGGGAGATTAATAGCCGGGTGGTACACCGAAAGGGCTCAGCCATCCCACAGCTTCCCGCTTTATTTGACAAGGTCAGGGATTTCAAGACCGCCACCCAGCTTCGGGAATCGGGCCTGTATCCGTATTTCCGCACCATCTCCTCGGCGCAGGACACCGAGGTCGTCATCGAGGGTCAGAAAGTACTGATGCTGGGCTCCAACAGCTATCTGGGCCTGACCAACCATCCCAAAATCAAAGAGGCCTCGCACGCGGCCGTGGAGAAGTATGGCACGGGCTGCGCCGGCTCACGCTTCCTCAACGGCACACTGGACATCCACCTGGAGTTGGAAGAGTCCCTGGCCAAACTGGTCAACAAGGAAGCCGTTCTGCTCTACAGCACCGGGTTCCAGGTCAACCTCGGCGTTATTAGCGCGCTGGTCGGCAAAGGGGAATACGTCTTTGGCGACAAAAGCAACCACGCCAGCATTGTCGAAGGCTGCCTGCTCTCCCTGGGCAAATTCTTGCGCTTCGGACACAAGGACATGGCTTCGCTGGAGAGCCGCATTCAGAAAGTCGAACCCGAAGCCGGGAAGCTCATCGTCGTGGACGGCGTCTTCAGCATGGAAGGCGACATTATCCCGCTGCCGGAACTTTGCCGCATTGCCCGCCAGCACGGTGCGGCGGTCATGGTGGATGACGCCCACTCGATTGGTGTTTTGGGCAAGAACGGCGCCGGCACCGCGAGTCATTTCGGACTGACCGACCAGGTCCACCTGATCATGGGGACCTTCAGCAAATCCCTGGCCAGCCTGGGCGGGTTCATTGCCTCGGATGCGAAGACGATTGATTTCCTGAAGCACCATTCCCGTCCGCTCATTTTTAGTGCGAGCATGAGCCCGGCCAACGCCGCCGCCGTGCTGGCCGCCGTCCAGATTATGGTGGAGGAGCCGGAGCGCATCGCCCAGCTCTGGCACGTCACCCACCGGATGAAGCAGGGCCTCCTGGACCTGGGCTTCAACCTCGGCCAATCGGAAACGCCGATTCTGCCGGTGTATTGCCGGGATCTGGTGGTGGCCTTTAAGATGTGCAAGCGGTTGCAGGAAGAAGGCCTCTTCGTCAACCCGGTCGTCTCCCCGGCCGTGGCGCCCGGAGAGGAACTGATCCGACTCAGCCTGATGGCGACGCACACGGACAAACAGGTTGATTTCGCCCTGGACAAGCTTGGCATGGTGGGCCGGGAATTCGGCCTGATCTGATTGAAGATCTTGCTCACAGGAGCGAGCGGGTTTGTCGGCAGCCACATCCTCGATAGCCTTCGTCGGCGAGGTCTAGCCACTGCCCTGCTGCTTCGCCCCACCAGCAACAAGCGGTTTATCGCCTCCCATTTGCCGGATGTCGAGCTGCGGTCGGGCTCGATCGGCGACCCCGTTAGCCTCCGGCAGGCGATGGCGGGCATCACGCACGTCGTTCATTGCGCCGGGGCGACCAAGGCTGGCCGGGTCTCGGGGTTTTACGAGGTTAACCAGATGGGAACACGCAACGTCGTCTCGGCCATCAACGCTCACGTGGGCCAGGTGCAGCGGTTGGTACACATTTCCAGCCTGGCCGCGGCCGGACCTGCCCTGCCGGAGCAGCCCGCGCGGGAGGAGGATGCGCCCCGGCCCGTTTCCGAATACGGCAAGAGCAAGCTGGCCGGCGAACTGGAAGTGCGCGACCGCTGCCGCGCCGAGCATGTCATCTTGCGACCACCGGCAGTTTATGGCCCGCGCGATGCCGAGTTCCTGCGGCTCTTCCGGGCCGTGAAGAACCACCTGCTGCCCCGGCCAAGTGGCGGGCAGGCGCTGAGCATGGTTTTCGTGCGGGACCTGGCGGAAGCCGCCGTGGCCTGCCTCACCCATCCTGCGGCAGCGGGCCGGACCTATTTTGTCGCCGCCCGGGAAGTCGTGACCGCGCGGGCCATGGCGGAGGAGATTGCCACTCAGATGAACGTCTGGACACTCCCCTTGCCGCTGCCTACGGCGCTGTTGTGGCCGATTTGCCTGGCCCAGGAACTAGTGACCCGCCTCACCGGCAAGCCCAACGTCTTGAGCCGGCAAAAGTTCGCCGAACTGCGCGCGCCAGGCTGGGTGTGCGACCCGGCGCGGCTGGAACGCGAAACCGGTTGCGCCTGTCCCACCACACTCAAACGGGGCGTGGCGGAGACCTTAACATGGTATCGGCAGCAGAACTGGCTGTGAAGAACTACACCTTTGTTGATTACGCGACCCAGGCCTATATGGCGCTGGTGGGGCTGCTGATCCTGTGCTTTCACAACCAAACCGTCCCCAACTGGCCCCAATTGCTGGGCGCCCATGCAGCCGGGCTGGTGCTGGTCCATTGGCTCATCCAGGTTTGCGCGCGGCATACTGAGGAGTCCCCAGCCTGCACTACCCCAAAAGCTGCGGCGGCTTCTCCCTCGCCCCTTCAGAAGGGGAGCGGGCCGGGGAGAGGGGTTGCCCGGGGTTGTCTATCCCGCGGTCTTGTCAGCAAGTCGGTCAAAGTGCTCGATTTCCTCCGGCACTTTTACCCGGTGCTGCTCTACGCCGCGTTCTTCATCGAGACCGGCTCGCTCAACCGCATGTTCTTCACGGATTACCTCGACCCGCTGGTGGCCCAGTGGGAGCAGCAGCTCTTTGGCTGCCAGCCCAGCGTTCTGTTCATGGCAAAGTTCCCCTGGCTGGCCCTTAGTGAACTGTTCTATATCTCCTACTTCTGCTACTACATCATGATTGCCGGGGTGGGCCTCGCCTTGTTCCTGCGCAGCCGGCAGCAATTCTTTCACTACGTCTCGGTGGTCTCGTTTCTGTTTTACGTCTGCTACCTGATTTACATCCTCTTGCCGGTGATCGGGTCCCGGGCGTTCTTCCATCAGGTTGATGGGTATGCCCTGCCAGCGGCGACGCAGCAGCTAGCGGTCACGGACGCTTACCCCGCGGCCGTTCAGACCGGGGTCTTCTTCCAGATCATGAAATGGGTCTATCGTGTCTTTGAAGCCCCGGGCGCGGCGTTACCCAGCAGCCATGTGGCGGTGGCTTTGTGTACGCTCTATTTCTCTTTCCGCTACCTGCGGCCCATCCGCTACCTCCACCTGTTCGTCGTGGTCCTGCTTTGCCTGGCGACGGTATATTGCCGCTACCACTATGTGGTGGACGTCCTCGCCGGGCTGCTCACTGCGGCAGTGGTGATTCCGATCGGCAACCAGCTCTATTTCAAGTTCGGGCAGCGCGACGCCGCGAAACAATAACCGCCAATCCCAGCGCCAGCAGGCCGCAAACAGATGACTCCGGCACAACGAGGCCGGTAGTGGCGCCAATTCAATTCATCATCGGGCGTGAAAGAGTCCCCCCCCACATTACAGCCCACTCGGCGGTCGGTCAGCGTGGCCGAGGTGGTGTAGCCATAGTTCCCATAGCCGGAGCGACCAAAGCCCACCAGCGCCGCTTCACTTCCCGCCGGCATGACTCCTTGGAGGCTCGGGAAAAAGAGGCCTTCCGGCAGCGGCGTGGCGAGGTAGAGCAGGCCGAGGTCGCGCTGGATTGACTGACTGCCGAACCCGGTGAAGCCCGGACAGGTATAGAATGAAGTCGCGGCATACGTTCCAAACCCAGGCAAATTGAAGTTGCTGCTCAAGCCCGCGTCGGGTGAACCGTTGTCATTGAGGTCCAGGTTGTGCCCGGCGGTCAGCACCCAGTTCGGTGAAATGGCGGTGGCGCTGCCTTTGTAAGAAAACCCGCCGGAACTGATCGCCAACGCGCCCACCGCGTTAAAAGGCGAGCCTCGGCCGAGCAAGTCAAGGCGGGCAGCCGGGGAGTCGGCGGGCAAAGCCGTTTCATCCCCGGCCAAGATGCCTTTGACGTTGGGAACAGTTCCAAGAGCCAGCGCAAGCGCCGCCAACCCGAGCAGGCAACGGCGGAGAACGCCCGGTGGGGGCACCGGGCCTACAGGGCGGGGTGGCGCCCTCATGCTGTAGGCCGGGGGCCCTCACCCGGCGCTGCCGAGTGACGTGCCCCTGTAGGCCGGGTCCCCTGACCCGGCGTCTGACTTGTCTTCTCTTCGATTAACAGACCGATCTCGATCAATGGTGGTGTTCCGCGAATCAAACGCGGACCGTCGGGCGCATCGTCGAAAATCTCCCCGCCGAAGGACCATTCCTCCGGGCGTGCGACCAACTTGTACCGCACCGGATTCAGGCACACCTATTCCCATTTGCGTTGTTCGCCTTTAGGAGTGCGAAATTTGTGATCGTGGAAACCGTCCTGCCAACGCCAGGATCGTTTGATGCGGGTGAATTCGTGGTCGGTAACACCGCCGGGTGAGGGCCCGGTGCCCTCACCGGGCATTCCGCCAAAGGGACAGCGTGTTGTAGGCCCACAACTCAGCGTTCGACCTC
>SESG01009941.1_pt1 | contig 15350 bp, 15 predicted proteins | sample 3171421 | NCBI WGS metagenome assembly SESG01 (sample SAMN10866946, study PRJNA518727) | freshwater metagenome | biome: subpolar coniferous forest; feature: holomictic lake; material: water; isolation source: holomictic Lake 227, 6 m and 8 m depth | place: Canada: near Kenora, Ontario | collected... | reverse complement strand
GCTCCGAAGGCGCCCGGCCCGGCACCGACGTCAGCCGCGTGGCCTTCCGGGATGCCAAGGGCAACCGCCACACGCTGGCGGACTACCGGGGCCGGGTGGTGCTGGTGGATGTCTGGGCCACCTGGTGCCCGCCTTGCCGCAGGTCCCTGCCCGAGGTGGCAGAGCTGCAGAAGGCCGCTGGCGAGGCATACGTGGTGCTGCCCATCTCTGTGGACCGCGGTGGCTGGGGCGACGTGCAGCCCTTCCTGGCCCAGAACCCGCAGCTGGGGCTCACGGCCTACCTGCCCGATGGGGGTAAGGCCCTGGACGCCTTCGGGGAGATCCCAGGCATTCCCACGACGATTGTTGTCGACCGGCAGGGACGCCTGGTGAAGCGGTGGTCCGGCTACGGGGAGGGCTTGGCCCGGCGGGCCCTGGCTGAAGCCCTGAGAAGCCGGTGACCCGTCGGGCGGAGTTCCTGGACGCCTGGCGGCTCTGGGGCCGAGGGGCAGCCCTGCTGGTCCTGGTTCTGCTGGGTCCCCTGGGCCTGCAGGGCACCCGACTGGTCATTGTCGCCGACACCTGGAAGATGGTCTTGATCCTGGCGGTCTGGATCTTTGCCGTCGGCTCGTTCATTGGCGCCCTCCTGCACGCCCGGGTCCCAGCGGTAACCATGGCGGAGCGGCTCTTCCGCAGCTGGATCGCCCGCTGCTCGGACCGGCCTGAGGTCCTCTGGCTGCAGTGGGCCCGGGGGGCGCACCACCCGCCCCTGGCGCGGTGGTATCTGGACCGGGCCGCGGCGCTGGGGGGACGGGAGGCCCAGTTCCAGGAGGGCCTGCTGTTCATGGAAGGTGCCCAGGGCCACGGCGGGCAGGCCACCGGGCTCGACCGGTTCCGGCGGGCGGCCCTGCGGGGCCACCCGGAGGCCGCCTTCCGCTTGGCCGAGGCGCTGCGCACTGGGCACGGTCTCCCCCTGCCGGAACCGGCCGAGGCGGAGACCTGGTACCAGCGAGCCGCGGCCCTGGGCTTTGGACCTGCCGCGGCTTGGCTGGCCCAGGCCCATGAGGCCGGCGATGGGGTTTCCAAGGATGAAGCGAAGGCCCGGGAATGGGCCCTCACGGCCGAGCGGCTGCAGCCCTTCCCATCCCTCTCTCGCAGCCTCCTCCGCCATGACGCGGCTCCGGAGGACGGTCTGGTCCAGGCCGCCGGGAAGGCCATGGCCGCCGCCGAAGACCTGGCGGACCGGGCCCTGGTGCACCGGCCCCTCGGCTGGCTGCTGCTGGCGGGAGCGGCCCTGCTGGCGGTGCTCTGGCTCGGCGTGGCCTTGACCTTCTTCTGGGCTGGCTCCTCCCAGCTCCATCACCTGCCGCTGATCTTCATGACCCCGCCCCTGCTGCTGATCGCTTGGCAGGCCTGGCAGCACTACCAGGAGCGGCCCCGCACCGGACGAGACTGCCTTCGGGAGTCGGCCGAGGCCGGGGATCCTGAGGCCTGCTTCCAGCTGGGGCTGGCCCACCGCCGGGGAGAGCGCCATCGCCTGAAGGACGACCTGACCGCGGTGCTCTGGTTCCGGAAGGCTGCGGAAGCGGGGCATCCCGAGGCCATGGCGGCCCTGGCCGAGGCCTACCTGGGCGGTCACGGCGTGCTGCGGGATCCCCGGGAGGCCAAGCGCTGGTCAGAAGCAGTGCGCGGGGAATCAACTTCCCAGTCCGGGCAGCCGATGGAGCCCTAGGGGGAATGTAATGTCCCGCATCTGGTGGTCTTTGGTGGTGCTGCTTGCCCTCACGGGGTGCAACGAGGACCCGCACCGCATCGAGAACGAGAACCTCGGCATCGCCGCGACGTTCCCGGGAAGGCCCAAGCTGCACCGGCACACGGACCCCGGCCCCTATGGCGATGTGGAGTGGTTTGACCTGGCCATGAGTCCTGCGGGGCGCCTGGATGAGACCTTCAGCGTGGCGGTGGGCAACCTCCCCCCCGGGGAAAAGGGCGGCAGCAACGCCCGCGACATCCTGAACACCTTCCGGAACTTCCTGGGCTACCGCTTCGGCGCCGTCCAGCGCACAGACCTGCCTGCCGAGAAGGGGCCGGGGTTCCGCTACAAGGTCAAGGGTCCCAACGGCGGGATTGTGGAAGGGATCGTGGTGGTGCGCCGGGGACGGCTGCACCATGCTCAGGCCATCGTGCGCAAGGAGGGTGACTCGCGCACCGCGGCCTTCCTGGATGACTTCGAGGTCAGGACTCGCTAGCGTCCACCCGGGCATGCCGAGTGGCCACCTCCACCACCAGGGTGGCGGGGGCATCGGCGCCGAGGTTCGGATGGGCGCCGGGCACCTGCTCGCCCACGCCCACGAAGGGCATGCCCGCTGCCTGGGCGGCCGCCAGGTCGTGGGGCCGGTCGCCGAAGTAGAGGTGCGGGCCAGGGCAGCCGCGCCGGGCCAGGCGCAGCAGGTCCGAGCGGTCGTGGCGGGGCAGCGACCCCAGGCGGGGGATGGCGGGGTCGATGCCCAGCACCTCGGCCTTGAAGGCCAGCAGCCCCGGGGCGTTGCCAGAGACCAGCCAGACCCGCCGGGTAGTCGCGAGCCAGTGCATGCCCTCCAGTACGCCCCGGAAGGCCACGGCGGCCTCGCCCCCGGGGGCGAAGGCCTGGCGGAACCGCCGCACGCAGGCGGCCTCGTAGGCCGCGTAGCCGGCTTCCTCCAGCTCCGTTCGATAGCGAATCCGGTGGAGCTCGTCCACGATCTCCCAGTCGGTGGAACCAGAGCAGCGGCTGAGTTCCTCCCGGGTGGGGGCCTGGCCCCAGAGCTCGCCGAGGGCTTCCCGCAGCAGCAGGTAGCCCGAGCTGAAGGTTCCCAGGGTTCCATCAAGGTCGAAGCAGATGGGCATCGGCGTGTGTCTCTGGTTCAGGATCGCACAGGCTGGCATGCTCAGAGGGAAGGTGGTTTGCCGTGCGTCGATGGTTCCTTCTGCTGCTCCTGGCCCTTCCCCTGGCCGCCCAGCCCCGGGGTGGCCTGCGCTACCGCATCCAGGTCTGGATGCGTGGCGAGGCGGAGCCCCTGGAGGCTCAGTTCCGGCTTAGCGCAACCCCGGCCACCCGCAGCCACAACCGGGTACAGAAGCCCCGCATGGGCGGCTGGCGCCTGGAGGCGGACCGCACCCAGGGCACGCCCTACGCGCAGGCCATGCTGCTGGGCCGCGCCGAGCGGCTGCTCTACCTGGCGGGGCCCTCTCCCCAGACCAAGCAGGAGCCCATCGCCCTGCGTTTCGGCACCCGCAGCCTCCAGGTCTGGAGCCTGGAGATGCCCCCGGGGTTCCACGCCTCGACCGTGCTTGTGGAGGTGGCGCCCCGGCTGCTGGCCCTCTGCGACCTCAGCGTGCGTTTCGAACAGGGGGACCTTGCCCGGCTGGAGCTGCACCTGGAGGGGGTGGAGAGCACCGCCGGGCTGGCGCCCGCCGAGGCTGGAACCACGCTGCTGACCACCCTCCAGGGCTGGGCCCGGGAGGCCCGGCAGCCCGCTGAGCCCACGGTCACGGTCCACTAGGGCGATCCTTCCCCGCCAGAGCCGGGTCCCCGACGGGTATCCTGGAACCTCGGGGGAAGCATGCCGTTCAGGGATGAGTGCGGGGTCTTCGGGATCTGCCACCAGGTGGAAGCGTCCCGGCAGACCTATCTGGGCCTCTACGCCCTCCAGCACCGGGGCCAGGAGGCTGCGGGCATCTGCTCCGGCGATGGCGAGGGGCTCCACCTTCACAAGGCCCAGGGCTACGTGGCGGACGTGTTCACCGAAACGGTGCTCGACGGCTTGCCTGGCGACGCGGCCATCGGCCACACCCGCTACTCCACCACCGGCGGCAATGTCGCCTCGGCCGCCCACCCCTTCCTGATCCACGGGCGCTTCGGCCAGGTGGCCCTCTGCCACAACGGCAACCTGACCAATACCGAGCGGCTCCGGGCCAAGCTCATCGCCGAGGGCCACACCTTCACCAGCCCCTCGGACAGCGAGGTCCTGCTGGCCCTCATCAACCGGGCCCAGGCCGACACCCTGGAGGACGCGGTGGTGGCGGCCCTGCGCGAAGCCGAGGGCGCCTACTCGCTACTGATCCTCACGGAGGACGCCCTCATCGCCGCCCGGGACCCGCGCGGCTTCCGGCCCCTGGCCATGGGCCAGATGAACGGCACCACGGTATTCAGCTCCGAGACCGTGGCCTTCGACCTCGTGGGCGCCAGCTACCTGCGGGACGTGGAGCCCGGCGAGCTGGTCATCGTGCCCCGGCGCGCAGGTGAGCGCCAGTCGCGGTTCCCGCTGCCCCGGGTGCAGGCGACGCCCTGTGTCTTCGAGCACATCTACTTCGCCCGCCCCGACTCCCTGGTCTTCGGCCAGAGCGTCATGGTAGCCCGGCGCGAGATGGGGCGGCGGCTGGCCCTGCGCCATCCCGTGGAGGCGGATCTGGTGGTGCCCGTGCCCGACAGCGGCGTCAGCGCCGCCTTGGGCTATTCCGAGCAGTCTGGCATTCCCTTCGACTTCGGCATCATCCGCAACCACTACGTGGGGCGCACCTTCATCGAACCCAAGCAGACCATCCGCAGTTTCGGCGTGAAGGTGAAGCTGAACCCCGTGCGCCACCTGCTGGCGGGCAAGCGCGTGGTGCTGGTGGATGACAGCATTGTGCGCGGCACCACCAGCAAGAAGATCGTGCAGATGGTGCGCGAGGCCGGAGCGGCGGAAGTCCACATGCGGATCGCCTGCCCGCCCACCACGCACTCCTGCTTCTACGGCATCGATACTCCCAAGCGGCAGCACCTCATCGCCTCCTACATGCCCCACGATGAGATCACCGCCTTCGTGGAAGCGGACACCCTGGGCTACCTGGAGCTGAAGGACCTGGAGGGTTGCATGGGTGATGACGGCCGCGGCTTCTGCTACGCCTGCTTCACCGGCAACTATCCCGTGCCCCCGCCAGGGAAATAAGCGGGCGGCCGTTAGCGAAGAAACTGAATAGGGAAGTGGTGCGGAGCTTCGGCCAGCGGCTGTTATCACCGTTCATCGCCATCATCACCGGTTTCTTTTGATTTCATTGTCCTCCTCTCCCTGGCCTCTGGCATGGGCGTCATTGGCCATGGCTTCAGCATGGCCTGCTTCATCGGCAATTTCCCCGTGTCGCCCGGATGCTGATCAAGGCTGAGGCGTGGCCTGTGTGTGGACCCGGACCTTGAAGGCATGGCCCATGGCCTCGCCTTCCACAGCATCGGTGGCTTCGGTGGTGATCAGCCGATCCTGGACCCGAACGAAACGGTAGCGGGAGTCGACCTTCGTCCAGACCTTCACGAAGAGCATGGCCCGCACCTCCAGGTCGATGCGCCGCTCCATGGCGACCGGCAGGCCATCCGCACCCAGCCAGAGGGTGGCGTCCATGGTGGAGCGCTTCACGTGCTTGCGGGCATCCTCGTCCAGGTCCAGGTTCAGCTTGAGGCGGAGCCGACGCACCGGTCGCCCCTCGAGGACCTCCGGGCTGTCCCCCACCAGCGTGCTCTTCTCCAGCTCGTCCAGCAGGTCTTCCTGGGCTCGGAACTGGCGCCGCCACGGAGAGTCGCTCTTTTTTGCGGTGGGATCGCCCGGGGCCTTGCCTGTCCGAAAGGCGCTGCCAGCACCGGAATCCTCCAGGACTTTGAGGCCCCCTGATCCCTCGGCCACCTTGAGCGTCCGCACCTCTTTCTTCTCTTTGCCTTCGTCCCATTCCGTGGAGGTCTGCTCGAGCTTCAGGGTGATGGGCGTCTGGGCCTTGAGGGCCTTGAGCCGTGCCCTGAGGTCCGTCAGGGCCTCGGCCCGCAGGTCGGGGACGGTACAGACCAGGGTCAGGAGCAGGGGGATGGCGTGGCGCACGGGAGCCTCTGAGTGTCCTACGGGCACATCCCGAATTGGATTAGAGCGGCATGCCCCCCGAATGTGGTCTGCTGGAGGCATGTCCGGTTCCGGTCCCGCAGGCTCACCCCAGGCGCATTTCGAGGATGGCCTCCGCTTCCTGGCGGCGGCCCTGGCGCTGGAGCTGGATCATCGAAACAGCGCGGCCATCGTCTCGGCGGCCTGCAACGCGGTGCAGTGCTTCATGGTGACCTTCGAGGCCGCGGCCCGGCGGCATCTGCCGGATCCCGAGGGCGAGGTGCTGCGCCTGCGTGGCCAGATGGAAGCTCTGCTCACGCCCCGCCAGTCCCCGGAGGACGCCGCCCGCCACGCCCTGGAGGCCGCCCGCCTGGCTCGGGATCAGGCCTCGCGGCTGCTGCCCCGGCTGATGGCGGATTAGAAGCTGGCTTAGTAGCCCCAGCCGATGGACACGTTGCGCGGCACGGGGTTGCCGCCGAACCGGTCCACGGGCAGGGTGGCCGAGGCCAGGTTCGTGGGCTCGGTGGGGCCGCCGATGCTGAGCAGGAACTTGCGGATATCCGCTCGGAACCAGACCAGGAATTCCTGGAAGGCCGCCTGGCGTAGCTCATCCCGGGTTAGCTCCCCCACCACCTCGACCACGGCCGAGGCCGAGTCCTCCGAGACCCGGTAGGCCTTCCAGGGCCGGGCAGGATCCGGGCTATCCGCCAGAATCTGGGCCAGGAAGACGGGGTCCCGCCCAGGCAGAGGGGGCTCCGCGGCACCCAGGCCGACGGCGAGACAGAAGCAGAGCAAAGCGCGCATGACCATGGGATGGCATCAGGCGCCGGGAGGTTCCCGGGGGGGGGGTAGCTGTCGGATGTCGGCTTTCCGCTGTCGGTGAGAGAAGGCCCTGGCGGAACCTGGGCTGTCAGTTGCCAGTGAAAGAAGGCGCTGCGGGCCCGTTCGGGTGGGTCGGCGCACGCCCCAAGCCGACAGCCGACAGCCGACAGCTGATAGCGTTAACCCATGCCCATCGCCATTCTCGGTCCCACGGCCTCTGGCAAGTCCGCCCTCGCGGTGGCGGTGGCGCGGCGCGTGGGAGGCGTCGTGGTGAATGGAGACCCCTACCAGGCCATCGCGGGCCTAGCCATCGGCACGGGCCAGCCGGGTCCGGAGGAGCAGGAGGGCGTTCCCCACCGGGGCTACGGGGTTCTGCCGCTGTCCGCCCGGCCCAATCCCGCCGCCTTTGGCGCCCTCGTCCGGACCTGGCTGGCAGAGGCCCCCGCGCCGGTGCTGGTGACGGGCTCGGGGCTCTACCTGCGCGGCATCTGGGACCAGCTGAGCGAGCTGCCGGAAGTCCCACCCACGCTGGTCGAGCGCGTGCGACGCTGGGGCGTGGACCTGGGGACGCCTTTGCTGCACCGCTACCTTGCAGCCGTGGATCCTGCGCGGGCCCGCCAGCTGCACCCCAACGACAGCGCCCGGGTGCTCCGTGCCCTGGCCCTGCACCTGGCCACGGGCCGGGCGCCCTCCAGCCTGCTGGCCGGGGTGGAGGCAGGCGTCCCTCCCGGGTGGCACGTGCTGGTGGTCACCCCCGGGCGGGAGCGGCGCCGGGACCGGGTGGTGGAGCGCGTGGCCGCCCAGGCGCGGGCCGGCTGGCCGGAGGAGGTGGCGGCTCTGATGGCTGCGGGCCATGCGGACGACCTGATCGCCCTGCGACCCCTGGGCTACGCGGCCTGGATGGCCGGCGGCGAGGCCCCGCGGATTCAGGCTGCGGTGGTGCAGGAGACCCAGGCCTACGCCAAGCGCCAGACGACCTGGTTTCGCAACCAGGTCCCGGGCGTGCCGGTATGGGATCCCGATGCGGAGCCCCTGGAGGCGGCCTTCACTCGGCTGGAGCTGCCATGACACCTCGGACCTGGTACGAAGGCCGCACCTCCCTGGACCTGCTGCAGGGCCCGGACTGGGCCTGGATCGGCCTGCGCTCCGGAGACGGCCTGCACCGACTCCACACGGACCTGCTGGAGGCCCTGGATCGTCTCTTCATCGAGCTCCGTTGGGCCGGGGTGCAGCGTGTAGCCCTGGGCGGCGCGGCCTGGATGGCCGGGCGGGGGCACCACTTCTGCGCCGGGGCGGACCTGCACCAGGTGGGGGCCCTGGACGCGGTATTCGCCGACCCCTTCGCCCGGCGCGGCCAGCGGGTCATGGGCCACCTGCTCTGGCGGGGCTGGCGCACCCTCACGGTGATCTCGGGTGTGGCCATGGGCGGGGGCTGCGACCTCGCCCTGCACGGCCAGGAGCGCTGGGCCGTGGCGGTGGATCCCGCCACGGGCAAGGGCGGCCTGCGGCTGGCCCATCCCGCTGCGAAGCATGGCATCCTCACGGGCTTCGGCGGCACCGTGCGCCTGCCTGAGCTCTTCGGTGCCGCGGGCGCGGACCGGTTGTTCCGAGACTTTGAGACCTGGGACGAGACCACGGCCCTGGAGGCCGGTGCCGTCCATCGGGTGGTGGCCCCCGGGGCGCTCCGCGAAGAAGTCCTACTTTGGTTGGGGACTACCGCTTAAGCAGGACGAGGGCCACGATCCCGAGGAGCAGCAGGAGACCACCGACCAGGAGCAGGAAGAGCGGCGTCAGGGCGGCGCACACGCCCCGCCAGGTGGCGGTCCGGTGCATGCGGGCCATGCCCATGCCGATGACCACCATGCCCGCGAGCTGAATGAAGAGGCCGAGGATGGGGATGAAGCCGCCGAGCTGGACGAAGGCCGAGGCGTAGCCATAGGCGCGGATGCTCTGTGCGGCGGGGACGCCCGGGCGCAGCCCGCCCCAGAGCCAGAGAAAGAAGTGGTTCAGGGCTCCGCCCACCACCATGCCCAGGAAGCTGAAGACGGGCATCAACAGCAGGATCGCGCCGAAGATGAAGGGCATGGCGGTGGCCAGCGCCCGACTCCCCGCGCGCCCCGACTCTTCCAGGGCGGCGAAGGCGATGCCCATGCCCGCCGCGAAGAACACCAGGGCCATGAGCAGGAAGCCGGGAATCGAGAGCAGCAACAGGAACCGCCAAGGTGCGCCAAGGCCCTCGGTGAGCGGCACCCGCTCGAAGAGCTCCAGGGGATCCCGGAGAACCAGTCGGAACATGGCGCCCACCCGCGCCCAGAAGCCCGGGAAGGCCTCCAGGTCCTCGAAGGGCACGACCCTTGACCCCGCTGGGGCGGCGCTTGGCAGGACCAGGGGTGGCGGCGGCTCAGTCAGCCCGCTGATCGGTGGCAGGACGTCATGGGGGCTGGTGGCCTCGCTCATCGGCTACTCCCGGGGCCCTAACCTATCACACACCTTTGAAATCTTTGGGGCGCAGGCCCAGCTTCTCGAGCCGGGAGAGCAGAGTGGAGGCAGGCAGCTCCGCCAGCGCTGCGGCCCCGTCGGTGCCGGAGATCTTGCCCCGGGTGTGCCGGAGCAGCCGCTCCAGGTAGTCGCGCTCCTGGGCCTCCCAGGCCAGGGGCCGACCACTGCGCTCGCTGCGGCGGGGGAGGGCGCCCGGTGGCAGCCGCAGCTCCCGGCCCGCGGAGAGGATCGCTGCCCGCTCCAGCACGTTGTGCAGCTCGCGAACGTTGCCAGGCCAGGCATAGCCTTCTAGCTGCTCCCGCAGGCCGGGGGGCAGGGCGATGGGCGGACGTCGGTTCTCCCGGGCGAAGCGGACCAGGAAGCCCTCCGCCAAGGCCGCGATGTCCTCGGGGCGCTCGCGCAGCGGCGGCAGGTGGATGGGGAAGACGCTCAGGCGGTAGAAGAGGTCCTCGCGGAAGCGGCCCTCGGCCACGGCCTTGCGGAGGTCCGTGTGGGTGGCGGCCACCAGGCGCACGTCGACCCGGCGGGACTTCTCGCTGCCCAGGGGGTCGATCTCCTTCTCCTGGATGGCGCGCAGCAGCTTGGGCTGGAGGTCCAGGGGCAGGTCCCCGATTTCGTCGAGGAACAGGGTGCCGCCGTCCGCCAGCTCGAAACGCCCCTTGCGGGCCGAGGCCGCGCCGCTGAAGGCGCCCTTCACGTGGCCGAACAGCTCGGACTCGATGAGGGTCGCGGGCAGGGCGCTGCAGTTCACCTTGATGAAGGGCTTCTCGCGGCGGGGCGAGAGGTGGTGCAGGGTCTGGGCCACCTTCTCCTTGCCCGTGCCGGTCTCACCGGTGATCAGCACCGTGGCGGCGGTGGAGGCCACCTGGCCCACCTGCTCGAGGATGGCCCGCATGGCGTGGCTCTCGGCCTGGAGCGGCTCCTGCAGGACCCCCTGGCGCTGCGCCTCGCGGAAGTAGCTGACCTCCTCCGCCAGGGTGCGTTCCCGCTCCGCGAGGCGGCCCAGGTGCTCGGCCTGCTTGAGACCCAGGGCCAACAGCGAGGCAAAGACGCCCACGTGGTGCAGCACGCTGGCGGGATACTGGCGGCAGACCATGGCGTCCAGGGTCATGAGGCCGAAGGTCTCGCCCTGGCTGCGGAGAGGTGCCACCAGGCAGCTGTGGCCGTGGGGCATCTCCAGGAGACCCTGGAAGGTGTCCTCGCCGGGATCGTCCTCCTCGAACGTCGCGGGCTGGGAACCGGTCTTCAGGGCGTGGATGAGGCGCAGGTTGCCCCGCACCGGGATGAGGGTTCCCGCCAGCTGGGGCGTGACCAGGGGACCAATGGCGTGGGCCACCCGCAGGCCGTCGCCCTCGCGCAGCAGCAGGGTGGCCAGGTCGAAAGGGACCAGCTGGCTGAGCCGCTCGAAGGCATGGGTCACCATGCCGCTGGGTTCCTCGCCGAGGGTGAGGAGGGAGCCGGCCTCCTCCACCAGGCGGGCCCCCGTCAGCGCGGCTTCAAGATCCTGTGCGGGCATGCGGGCCTCCGGCCTGATTCTCGACATTTCGTGAATCAGGTCAAGCCTCCGGACAGAATCGCAGCATGAGCATGAAGCAATGAACGCGTCGAAAGGTATACTTGCCAGACTCTCAATCAAGGATCTTCTTGCCGTCTGACGCCACGCACTTCGGTTCCTACCGACTGCTCTCCCGGCTGGGCGAGGGGGCCATGGGCGAAGTCTGGCGGGCCCTCGACCTGCGGCTTGAGCGCGAGGTGGCGCTCAAGCTGCTGAAGAACGCCGACGACCAGCGCCGCCAGGCGCTCATCGGCGAAGCCAAGCTGGCCTGCCAGCTGAACCACCCGAACATCGCCCACATCTACGATGCCGGCGAGGTGGAGGGCACGCCCTACATCGCCATGGAGCTGGTGGAGGGGCGGACCCTGCGGGCCCTGGTGGGCCGGCCCCTCGATGGGGAGGGCCTGCAGAGCCTGGCCCAGCAGGCGGCCGCAGCCCTGTCCCACGCGCACCAGAAGGGCATCGTCCACCGCGACATCAAGCCCGAGAACCTGCTGCTGACCGGGGAGGGCCAGCTCAAGATCCTGGACTTCGGCATCGCGCGCCGCGGGGATGAGGACGCACGGCCGGGTCCGACTTCGCATCACCTGACGCTGGTGGAGCGCACCGCGCCGGGCTACAGCCAGGGCACGCCCGCCTACATGAGTCCCGAGCAGGCCAACGGTCAGGCTCTCACGGGGCAGTCCGACCAGTTCAGCCTCGGCGTGGTGCTCTACGAGCTGGCCACCGGGGTGCATCCGTTTCTGCGCGGCAGCCTGGTGGACACCCTCTACGCCGTGACCCGGGACGCGCCCCGACCCCTCTCTGAGGCCCGCCCTGACCTGTCCCGCACCCTGCAGGACGCCATCCACCGCCTCCTGGCCAAGGCCCCCGGGGACCGGTTTCCAAACCTGCAGGCCCTGGCGATGGGCCTGACCGAGAACGTGCCCACGGCTACCGTGCCCCACCTCGCGAGTCCGACGGGTCCCCTGCGCAGCAGGCGTCGGCGCCTGCTCCTGGCCTCGGTCGGCGGCGTGGTGGTGCTGGCGGCGGTCCTGGGGGTTTGGCTGTGGCGCCGGGCCGAGGCCACGGGCCTGGGTGAGGCGCGCCGGGCCTCGCGGGAGGACTTCACCCGGGGTCGCCGGGTGGTGGCCATCCTACCCCTTGAGCAGCTGCGGCCAGATCCGGAGCACGCCTGGCTGAGCAACAGCTTTGCCGACGCCATGGCCTTCGGCCTGGTGCGCCGGGAAGGGCTCGCAGTGGTGGACCGCCTGCGGGTGGTGGAGGCCATGCACCAGTTGGGCGACACGCCAGGTCAGGCGCCCCGCGCCGTAGGCGAGCTGGGCCGCCAGCTGAAGGCTGAGCTGCTGGTGCTGGGCAGCTACCAGGTGGTGGCGGGCCAGCTGCGCCTGGGCGTTCGGGTGGTGGATGCGCTCCGGGGTTCCACCCTGCACCAGTTCCAGCTCGACCGTCCGTTGACAGAGCTGCTGAAGCTTGAGGACGAGCTACAGCAGCGGCTGCCCCAGGAGATGGGTTTCGGGAGCGATCCCGGTGCCTTGCGCTCCCAGGCGCGGCTGCCGCGGACGCGGGAGCTCTACACCAAGGCGCTGCAGGTCTTCACGGAAGGCAACCAGGACTCGGTGCGGCTGGCCAACTCCCTCCTGGCCACGGCCATCGAGCTGGAGCCGGACTATGCGCCAGCCCACGCGGAGTATGCCTGGACCTTGGCGGAGCTGGGTGCCATCACCGCGCTCAGTCAGGGCCGCTACGACGAAGGCCAGGCCCTGCTCCGCAAGGGGAAAGCGGCTGCGGAGAAGGCCATGCACCTGGACCCCAGCGCCTCCCAGGCCTACCGGGCGCTGGCCTCCATTCAGCTGCGCCTGGGCGACCTGGAGGGCGCCAGCCAGATGGCGCTGCAGGCCGTGCGCCTGGATCCCGCGGACCACAAGGCCTACGACGTGCTGGCCGATGTCTTCGCGGGCCTGGACGGCGAGGACAACCACCAGGCCGCCCACCGGTATTTCGAGAAGTCGCTGGGCCTGTTCCCCGAGGGCTGGCAGGCCCACCACCGGCTGGGTGTGCTGCTCCAGAACGAAGGCAACCTGCCGGAGGCGCTCCAGCACGCGGATCGCGCCCTGGCGCTGCGCCCCACTGTGGAGTTCGCCTATGTCACCGCGGCGGATGCCCTGCTATGGATGGGTCGCAGCACTGAGGCCGAAGCGCGCCTGAAGGCCGGCCTACGGGAAGTGCCAAGCTCGAATGTGCTGCGCAGCCTCCTGGCCTACACCGCCTGGGACCGCCACGACCGCACCGCCGCCGAGGGCTACCTCAAGGAGCTCGAAGGCGCCTGGCCTGCGGGACACTCGAACACGATCCTCCTGGCAGGTGTGAAGCAGGCTGTCGCCGGCGACGGGGCAGGTGCGCGCACCCGGTTCGAGGCCTTCCGGCAGCAGCTCGCGGCCACGGACCTGGCCACCAAGAAGCACAATGAAAAGCGGGTGCTGTCGGTGAACCTCTACTTCATGGCCCGCATGGTGGCCCGCCTCGGTGATCGCGCCGCGGCCCTGGCTATGGTGGAGCTCGCGGACCGGTTGCACGCCGGCAAGCTCAAGGTCTCCCAGCAGGATCCCGCTTTCCGCTGAGTGGGCCTAGACGGCCGCGGCCTGTTCGGCGCGGGCCTGGGCCACGAGGGCTTCGATGCGCAGCCGCACTTCGGCGGCCAGGGCATCGCGGTCGGCGTGGTCTCCGGGGTAGACCGGATCTCCCACCAGCATCGTGAAGCGACCGGGCCGGATACGCAGGCCGCCGGAGGGCAGCGCATTGAAGCCGCCCACGGTGGCCATGGGGACGATGGGCACCCCCGCGTCCAGGGCCAGGGCGAAGCCGCCCTTCTTGAAGTGCAGCAGCTCCCCGGTGCGGCTGCGGGTGCCCTCGGGGAAAATCACCACGTTCTTGCCACCGCGGATCTGCCGGGCGGCGTCCTTGATGCTCTGGATGGCCTTCTCCCGGTCGCCCCGGTTGATGAAGATCACGCCCGCGGCCCAGCCGGCCCAGCCGATGAAGGGCACATACTTCAGCTCCGACTTGCCGATGTAGACCGCAGGCAGGGGCAGGGCGGCCACGAGGTAGGGGGGGTCCAGCTGGCTCTCATGGTTGGACATGAAGATCACGGGCTGGCGGCCCTCGCGGATGGCTTCCGGCATCCGCTCCCAGCCCCCGAGGCTGAAGGGGACATCGCAGAACCAGGCCACACAGTTCGCGAACATCGGGGCGATCGCGAAGAAGGCCCGGGGGCGGCCGAGGAACGGCACGGCCAGCAGGACGCTGATCACCGTGACGGGGACCATGCCCAGCACGAAGACCGCCATCAAGAATGCACCGATACCCGTGTCCCGCCAGTTGGCCACGCAGCCCTCCCCTGCATCCAACCTATCAGTTCAGGGGCGGGGTCGCCAATCAGCGGCGGCTGGCGGCCTCCAGAGCCACCGCCCGCGGATGGAGCAGCTGGTTTTCCAGGTAGATGTGCAGGTGCGTGTCCGCCTCCAGGTTCCGGAGGCCGTCGTAGAGCGCCTGGAAGCTCGCGCAACCGTCGGCGGGGACGGTGTAGGCCTTGGTGAAGGCGCGGAGGTCCGCGAGCATCCCGCCGACCGCCTCGTGCTCGGCCTCCATGACGCGGATGGGGCTCTGGACCGTGCCGAAGCAGGCGGAAGCGTTCTCACCCGCCTCCATCTGGCGGATGAAGGGGAAGAGGATCTGCTCTTCCTTCATGAGGTGCGGGATCAAATCCGCGGCGAGCTCCTGGAAGCGACCAGAGACCTGATTCAGCTCGGGGTGATTCTCGCCGTGGGCGCAGAGCACTTTCTGGAGGAGGGCCTCCAGCCGGGGCAACTCGGCGCGCAGATAGGCGTGGTGGCTGGCCTCGAGGTGGTTCATCAGGACGGTCAGGGAGGCCTTGAGCCACGACTCCGGCGAGGGCGCCTCTGGTGTGGGCGCCTCCAGTCCGGCCAGGCCCGCGAGAATCTCGGCGGGGTTCCGCTGAGCGGCCGCACAGGCCTCCCCCAGCGTCCGGTGACCGCCACAGCAGTAGTCCACGCCCTGGCTCTCCAGGTAGCGCATGGCCTGGGGCCAGGCGAGGACGACGTCGCCAACCTTGGTGTCGAGATCGAGGGTCATGGGGTCTCCTTGGTTGGTTCCCGGGGGCCGCACCCGGAGGGCTTGAGGCCGGAGCCGGTGGATAAATCATACAAAAAAGATCATCAATTCTGCAATATCTTTTTGCATTAATATAGCTAATTTATTTTCAATAAATTAGCTAATAAACGGTCCTAGGGCACAGGGTCAAAACCACCCCGAGTCAGGGGGGAACAGCGCAGGATCCGCCAGGTGGTGAGGAGCCCGCCCCGCAGGGTCCCAAACTTCTGGATGCAGGCCAGGCCGTAGTGGCTGCAGGTGGGGGTGAACTTGCACTGGGTGGGCAGGTGCTCGGACAGCACGGCCTGGTAGGCCCGGATGGCGCCGCGGCAGACCCAGGCCGTGGGCTGAAAGCGCACCGGGAGGAAGGCCTCCAGGACCAGGAACAGTGCCACGGTCCCCGCGGGATGAGCCAGCAGCCAGGAGAGCACCCTAGGCCCCCGCGG
>SESG01037407.1_pt1 | contig 15351 bp, 13 predicted proteins | sample 3171421 | NCBI WGS metagenome assembly SESG01 (sample SAMN10866946, study PRJNA518727) | freshwater metagenome | biome: subpolar coniferous forest; feature: holomictic lake; material: water; isolation source: holomictic Lake 227, 6 m and 8 m depth | place: Canada: near Kenora, Ontario | collected... | reverse complement strand
TTGCGCTCAGCTGTTCAATGTAAAGCGTATGGGAAGAAACCGGCAGCCGGGTGATGAGCCACGACAGTTCATCAATGACTTTTGATTTCTCATCGGGGCTTTTACACTTCTCTTTTTGTGATTCTGCCTGCCAGATAATGAAATCCTTTTGGTGTTCGCCGGCATACTGGTCAAATTGCTCACCGTCCTGAAAGAATGAATCGGGGTCCTGTTTTTCTGCTCCTTTGGGAAGCTCGATCACATTGCAGAACATGCCGGCCTCTATGATCAGTTTGCCGCTTTTTAAGACGGCCGTTTGACCGGCGCCATCCGAATCCCCTATGAGGGTGACAGATGCAACGCGATTTTTCAGCTCTGCAATCTGCTCCCTGGTCAGGGCGGTACCCCCGGACCCAACCGTGTTGATCTTTCCGATCTGGTGCAACCGGATCACATCGGCGTTGCCTTCGACCAGGTAAGCGAAACCTCTTTCCTTGATCTCTTTTGCTGCCATGTGAAGGCCATACAGGGTTTTACCCTTGTTGTAGATCCCCGTTTGAGGGGTATTGAAGTATTTTGAAGCAGTTTCGTTGCCGGAAAAATTCCGGCCGGTAAAACCGACCACACGTCCGGTGGCGGAAAGGATCGGGAACATGATCCGGCCACGGAAGTAATCAAAGCGTTTGCCTTTGCTCTCCGACAGCAACCCTGTTTCGAGCAGGATATCCTCGGTGACACCCTTGGATTTTGCGAAATTCTTCAGGCCATCCCAGCCTTCGGGGGCAAAGCCGATCCCAAAGTCGGTAATGGTCTCCTGGTTCCAGCGACCAAGAACATACGCATGGGCGGGTTCATTTTCCTTTGATCTCAGGTTTTCCTGAAACCATTCCAGCGCTATTTTGTTTGCAGTATAAAGCTGTTCGTTTCGATTAAACTTTATCGAGGCCTCCTTTGAACGGGGTTCTTCCAGGAGGGTTATATTGTGATCGGTGGCAATGGCCTTCACCGCCGATAGAAAGTCGATTTTCTTGTAATCCATCACGAAACCAATGGCATTGCCGTGTTTCCCGCAGCCAAAGCATTTGTAAAAACCTTTGGACGGGGAGACAGAAAAACTCGGGGTTTTCTCTTTATGAAACGGGCAGTTACCCTGGTGGTTATTGCCCTTCGGGGTCAGTTTTACATATTTACCGATAACATCGGTGACATCGAGGCTCAGGACTTCATCTATGGAGGTTTGCAGAATCATTTTAGTTCCCTTCCATTATTCACTGAGCAGTTCAGCATCGAGTACGTCGAGAAGTACCTGAAGGCGGGCAGCCTCTGTTTTAAGTTTGGCCGTCTTTTCAGGTGTGAGGGTATTATCCGACTGTAAACACTGGTTGATAAAAACCAGGTTTCTCAGGTAGGATGTTCTGGTGAGGATTTTGTCCGGAACGGACATCGAGGAGAATGTTTTCATAATTTTTCGTTCTTAAGTTTCGAGAGCCCTTTCTGGATAACCTTCACCTTTTTCGCGTACTGTCTCACAAGTTTTATTGCCTCAGAGATAATAAATGGGTTGAAATCCGGTCTTTTGGGATTGAGACAGCGATAAATGTACTGTAGGGTAAACGTGTGATCTTTTTTCTCCAGGCGTGATTTGATCACCCTGGCGCTTCCGTGTGGCAGTAGTTTTTTTAGTTCTGCGACTGATTCTTTTCTGACTTTCATAAATTTTTGTTTTCATAGTGGTTTATAGTTTTCAACATTTGCGAAGGTCCTCCATGACTTCGCTTTCAAAGAAAAAAAGTTTTCCCCCGATTTTGTGGGAACGGATGGTTCCCGATTTGCTCCAACGATGGAGTGCCGGTCGGCTTACACCAATCATCTTACAGATGTATTTGGCTGTCACAGGCTTTTCTAAAATTGACTTTTCGATCATAATTTTTACGGATTAAATGAGGCGCAAAAGTATGAAACCGGCCGCCAACGAGCAGGCAATAAATATCAACAACGTACTGAAATATAGCAAAATAGTAACCTAAACTATACCTATATTATACCTGTGAAAAAATAACAACACCGGGAACCATTTAGCCGTAAATTGGTTACACAGGAAGAAAAAAACAGAGGGCGAAAAGAAGTGGTGAGAAAAAAAGATATGAACATTTCAGAGGCTGGCGAGGCCCTAAAAGGAGGGGTCATTGTTAATAGTCATGGACTGAATTTATTAACGAAAAATGGGATTTTGGGGCATGATTTTTTTGCCCTGGGAAATGGAAAATTGAATAAATTTGACAGGAAATTACAGGCGTAAACAAAGGATTACCGGGAGAAACTTATGAACACACTGTTCTGGATTTTATAAATAATCCGCCTAAGTTTTTGCCTAAGTTTTTCAATGACGCTCTGAAACATCAATAAAATCAACCCATTCGGGAGGCGGTTCGAATCCTGTTGCTCCCACCAACAAAGACAAGGGTTTCAGACGATTTAAGTTTGAAACCCTTTTTCATTTGCACACGATTTGCACATTTGGAGGCATAAAAAGGGATCAGGAACAATAGGATCAGGAACAATAGTTGTGGGGCAATGGTGAAATTCTGACCTTTGCAGAAAACAATCTGCCATCGATGAATGATTGGATCAGGAACATTAGTTGCACCAGTATGAACCAGAACTGCACATTCCAACCAACCAGGAAGCAAACCGGAATTTGCGATGGATTGGGGAATATGCTGTCCTGAAAAAGATTCACAAAGAAAACCTTGATAAATTGAATCATATCCTAAGTTACACTGAGAGATGGTCATTGGCAACAAATGCTTCATGTGTGTCAAACATTTTCATGCTTTTTTGTCTAAACAAACCTTGACCTATCCACTTATCCCAGGATCATGTTTTTTATGAAATAAACGGGCCCCGCCACGCCGCTAAAAAATATTCCCGGATACACCCTCACCCCATCCGTGGATTCAATACCTTTACTGGTAGAATTCATTTAAATTCGAAAAACCTATGCCGGATCCTCCTGATCCGTTAACTATCGGGTAATGGCTACACCGGCAAAAGAAAAAACAGCATGATCACCTGTAACAAACTCGATAAATCATTTGGCACAGCAGGTTCTGCGGCAGGGATGATGGTCTTTGCAGCAGGGGTGGTTCTTGCCTGTTTTTATTTTTCGGCCGCCATCCTGGTTATGATCGGGGCCTTTACGGGGTTTACAAATTCATCTGTTCTGGTTGATTATGAGCGGAAACGGGTGAAATTCTCCAATAACCTCTTTGGTTTTATCCCTGTCGGGAAATGGATGGCAGTTAATCCCTCCATGAAAATCGGGATCAGGGAATCGAACCAGACCTTTCGCTCCTACAGCCAGGGGAACCGGCCGCTGGATGTTTCACAACATGATTTCAGGCTGGTGCTCTATGATCAAGCAAATAAAGAGATCATGCCTGTTAAAAAATGCGCCACCATTGAGGCTGCCAGGGCGGAACTTGAAACAGCCTGCCGCCGGTTGGGATTAACGGCAACGTAACGACCAGGATTAACAAATAAACGCATCCATATGCGAATCGATATCAACCAGAAAAAAATTGCCATCGGCGACAAATACCGGATCTTTATCGACGGCCAACCGGCCTATAAGGCATCCAACGAACTGTTCAGGCTGCTGTCGGTAATCAACCTTTACCGGAACGATGATCCACGTGTACGCCTGACGATCAGAAAACAGTGGTTCTTCCTGAAACCGGCCTATGATATCCTGCTGAACGACCACCGAACCGTCGAATTCAGGGCTGATTCTTGGTGGATGATGCACTACCGGTGTCCCTGTTCCCCCGATATCTATCATATCTATGGCCACCGGGGCAGAAAATTCTCCATCTATCGGAACGATACCCAGGTAGCCTGGTGGGAGAAGGAGGCGGTAAGCTGGTTCGAAGGCGACAACTATGCCATCACCGCCGACCATGACTGCAATATTGAACTGGTCATTGCCTTTTGCCTGATCATCGACAACCATAAAAGCAAAAGTCACGGGGATAATGCAGTCTCCTACGACATCGGGAATATCGGAGGCCAGGAGCGGGAGTTTGATCCCTACTGGCGACCAAAAGAGGCACCCGGGAAAACTTATAATTGACCCGATGCCTGAGAATGCCCTTAAAGCCTGATGTTAAATCAACAGGATCGCGAATGCCCAAGTTTAAGTGCATCTATCTGAAGCTCACTGAAAAAATCACGAACCTCAACCTATAAAACCGGAGTATGAATGCAAAGCATAAACCAGACCACGATCTGTACGATACATGGCATGATGATCCCTCCAACTGGAAGCTGGGGCTGTTCTATTACAATAAGCTGGATAAACGGATCTTTCCGCCAAAAAGGATCCAGGGACTGGGCTGGACGGTCAATTTTGCAAATCCCCGCTCCTATCTTTTCCTGCTGGGATTGATCGTGGTATTTTACCTGGTTGGCCATTTTCTTTTTTAGTACGCAGCGCTTTTTGACCAGGATCGTCAAACCAACCCGGAGGTAACGATGACCATCGCAGAACTGAATGAAAAATATCATCACGGAGAACTCTCCATCGGTGCAGGCGACCAGGAGTTCCGTTACCTGCTTTTTTCCCCCTTGTTCAAAAACCTCTACCAGGACAAGGTAGTATATCATGAGCGGTTCACATCCATTATTAAACTGGAAAATATAATACTGGCGCCCGACAGGTTTGAGGCAGTTGCCATTCGTCACCTGTTAATCGACCAGGGCAGTGCCGGGAAAAGGCCTCTCCCTGAAAAATGGACTGCCGGTGCCAACTGGGCCTATCTCAGACTTTCAGGCAGTTGTTTAACCTCTTACTCCGGCTGGCTCATGTGGGTTGACCCTGTCCTGGTGGAAAAAGTTGAACGACTGACCCTGGAAGGTAACGTTGAGGCTGCCCTGAAACTGACCATCCTGGGTTAAACAAAACCTTCCATCTGTTTGCAAAACCTGCCGCCAGCCGGCATTTTCCCCCGGGATGCCGCTCCAGTAATGCACCAATGCCGCCTGAAGCCATCTCCGATCCCGATCCAATTTCTTTCCGGTGATGCTACATTTTGGTAAGATCCGAGCGATATCTTAGCATCATCCCAGGAACATCTCAGCGCCATTTTGTTTCCAAACCCGGTCCGGTGGTTGTCCATCGATTGCCCATCGATTGTTTTAGGATGGTACGGTTACCGCCATGCCGGATTGCCCCGTCCTACCCCCTTTTTTTGAAGTATTCAGGATGATCAATACTTTTTTCTTGACATCGCCCTGATTTCGATGTATCTTTACATAGAATTAGTCTAATTATACTTTATTGCATTCATTATTAATTTAAACCTAATCAGATGAAAACATATTTACTGATCCTGTATCTCTTTGGTATCATGGGGTTCTCCGCATCAGGGCAGGTTCCTGGGAAAACTGACCCTGTTTTTCCTCCATCCGGCCCCCCGGCTGATCGCATGTCAACCCCGGCCCTGATGAGATCCGGAACCGGGCCCCGGAGCCTTACTACGGCACAGCGCCTGGCCCTGGATACCCTTGCACCGGCGACCCGGATGATGCTGGTTTACGATACCGAAACCCGGAGTTACTGGCGCTATGACGGCAAATGGATGAACAGCGGTACCCCCTCCAACCCCTGGAATGTCTCAGGCAACAGCGGGATGGACTCTGCCTCCAATTTTGTGGGTACCACCGACAAGAATCCCCTGGTGTTCCGCACCAACAACCAGGAGCACATGAGAATAGGTTCCGGCGGGGATGTCAGCATAAGCGGGTTTCTCCAGGCCGACAGCGCGAAGATCAACGGTCCGCTGGTGGTTACCAGCAACGGGGGCTCCTTCCAGTGGACCCCGAATGTCGCACTCCCGGCACCTGCGCACGACCGCCTGAGGGTGAGCACCCAGATCTATACGGTGATGGGCGGCACGCTCGTCGGGACAAACTGGTTCCCGGCGCCCCTGAAATACATGGGGGTGAACACCGAAACGCCCCTCAACATGCTCGATGTCTATAACGGAGATATCGACGTGTTTTCGCCCACCAACACGGTCGGGTTCAAACTCGGCAACCAGTATGTGCTCCGTCACAAAGGCAATGTTTCCAACATCTTTGTCGGGGTAAACGCGGCACTGAACGCCTCCACCCTTTCGGGAAAAAACAACACCATCGTTGGGTACGATGCAGCCAATATCAGCACCAGCATCGGGAACCAGAACACCGCCGTGGGCAGCGAATCCGGGGCAAACCTCCAGTCGGTCACCCACGACAACACCTTTATGGGCTACCATTCGGGATATAACTTCCGGCTGGGGATCATCTCCACCTTCCTTGGTGCCGAAGCAGGCTTCTCACAGGCCCTCGGCGATGAGAATGTTTACCTTGGCTACCGGTCGGGCTACAACAGCAACAACTGCGGCCAGAACACCTTTGCGGGCAACCTTAGCGGGCAGAACAACAGCTCAGGCGCAGGCAATACCTTTATCGGCATGGGAAGCGGCGGCGGGAACTCCACGGGCAACAGCAATGTGGCGCTGGGATTGGGCGCCGGCCCGGGCCCGTTGCAACCCAACCTGCAGGGATCGGTCGCCATCGGCGCCGGATCGCAGACCATGAACAGCAACCAGATGATCCTGGGGGCCAACACGGTGAACGTGGGTATCGGCCTGAGCGGCGACCCAACCGGTCCGCTCAACAAACTTGAAATCAAAGCAAATGCTGCCGGGCTTTCGGGCCTGCGCTTCCGGCAACTGAACAGTACCTATGCCCCCATCCCCAACCCTGGCCTGGGGGTGCTGGCACTGAGCACGAGCGGTGATGTAATCTACGTTCCGGCATCGACCGGGAGCGTCAGTGTTTGTAGTTCGCCGGGGCCGCTCACCAACAATGTCACCAAATTCACCACGGGGAGCACCATCTGCCGCACCAACATTACCGATCTCTACCCTGTAAACAATGTCGGCATCAACTTCCTTGCCCCGACCAATGCGCTTGACATCGGCCTGGGCGGCGGCAACGGGAACCTCAACGTGAACAATGCGGGGAGTTCCTATAAACTTGGCAACACCCCCATCCTTTGGCACAAGGGGAATACCAGCAACCTGTTTGTCGGTGTGAATGCCGGTGCCAATCTCACTTCGGGCAACGATAACACATTCGTGGGATCGGGCGCAGCCAGCATCAGTACCACCATAGGTAACAAAAACACCATGGTGGGAAGCGCCACCGGCACCAACCTGTCGATGGGGATCGACAATACCTTTATGGGTTACCATGCAGGATTCAACTACACCTTTGGCAACAACTCCACCTTTATCGGCAGCGGGGCCGGTTTCAATGAAAACTTCGACGAAGATGTCTATATCGGCTGGCACGCCGGATACAACAGCACCAACAGCCTGCATTGCACCTTCGTGGGCAATGGGGCTGGACTGTCGACCCTGGGGGGCTACCAGGATGTCTTTATCGGCATTGGCAGCGGCGGGGCGAATGTCAACGGCGCCAACAACGTAGCCCTTGGCGGCGGCGCCGGGCCGAGTCTCCCGAATCTTCAGAATGCCATCGCAATCGGCGACGCTTCGGTGGTAACCGGCAGCAATGAGATGATCCTGGGCAACAGCAATGTAAAGGTTGGCGTGGGGCTGAGCGGCATCACCCCGGGCCCCTCCAACTGGCTCGAAATCAACACCCCGGCCTCATCGCCTTCCGCAGCCGCGTCGGGCCTGCGCTTCAGGGACCTTACGGCAGCATCACCCACCACCTCCAATCCCGGTCCGGGGATCCTTGCAGTCGACATCAACGGCGACGTGATCTATGTTGCCGCACCGTCGGGAGGAGGCGGACTGGGCAACAATTGCGGCTCCCCTGCAAACCCTTTGACCGCCGACCATGAAATTCCGCTGAACACCTTCGACTTCAACTTTTCGGGCGACGGAACCAACAACCAAAAGGTGAACGTAGGGTTTCCCTGCTCCACGCCAAACCTGCCCGGGAAGCTCAACGTGACCACCAATTTCCAGAGTGATCCAAGCTCGACAAACGACAGTTACAGCATCTATGGCACGAATACCTACGGCGGCCTTTTTTCAAACAATACCGGCGTGTATGGGTCAGCGATATCGACCGGAACGGGCACACATGAAACAGGCGTATGGGGCGTGGCCAGCGGCGACCGCCAGGCGATCGGCGTACACGGCCAGGCCGGCGTGGTCTCCTTTCCCGGGGGACCTGCCTACGGCGGCTACTTCGAAGCGGTTACCGCGGGAAACACCTTTAACAATGGCGTTGAGTCGGTCGCAGCAAACGCCCCCGACAACCTTGCCCTGGAGGGTATTGCCTATGGTGGTGCCACCAGCAACACCGGCGCCCACGGCGTAGGCTATGGCTCAGTAACCACCAACGGCGGCATTTTTGAAGCCTGGGGCGGAACCGTCACCAATATCGGCGTTACCGGGCGGGCCTTCCCGTCGATCATCACCAACCCATCCACCTATCCAACGAATGTCAACATCGGCGTTTACGGCCAGGGACCACTGACGCCCTCATCAGGGACCATTTTCGGCTTTGCGGGCTACTTCGACGGGGATGTCTGGATCAACGGCCCCTCAACGGGTACAGGCTTTGCCGTAACCTCCGACCAGCAGTTCAAGACCAGGGTCGACACCATCACCGATGCGCTGAAGATCATCAGCCAGCTAAAACCCAAAACCTTTTATTACAAGACGCAGAACAACTTCGGGATGCATTTCAGCGATAAAAGACAATACGGGGTCATCGCCCAGGATGTCGAAAAGGTGCTGCCTGAACTGGTTGTCAACACCCATAAACCCGCCATGGTTGACTCGGCCGGCAAAGTAGTTACGGAAGGCGTCGACTTTAAAGCCGTGAATTACGACGCTTTTATCGGCATCCTGATCCGTTCGGTACAACAGCTCCAGGCGCAGAATGAAAAGCAGGACAGCCTGATCCGTTTACTGACGGCCGCCCTGAACCTCGACGGGAATCGCCAGGGCGGTTCGGGGAGCAACCCTGATAAACTCATCAACCAGTCGGCCATAACCCTGTCGGATGAGGATATCATCGTGCTGAACCAGAATGTCCCGAATCCGTTTTCCGAGCAAACCTCCATCACCTGGTACCTTCCACAGGGAATCGGTGTTGCGAAGATCATGTTCTACAACAGCCGCGGGCAGATGATCAAGGCCAGCGAGATCACGGGCCGCGGCGATGGCCGGTTGAAGGTTTTTGCCAACGACCTGTCGACAGGGATGTACACATACACCCTCGTGGCTGACGGCAAAATCATCGATACAAAAAAGATGATGAAGGAGAAATAGATGGAAAGGGAGGTTGCCCGGTGCGGCAACCTCCTTTTTATAGGGTTTCTTGGTTTTTATCCCTATTTTTGTCACTGCTAATTTAAATAGGGTTTGAAGCTAAAATCGGTAACCGGGATATTACTGGCATGCATGGTCATTTTCATAAGTGGCTGTAATGTAACAAAGAACCTGGCCCCCAAGGAATACCTGCTTGTTAAAAACAAGATCCAGGTTGCCGATCACAAAATCCTGATTGACGATCTGCTGCCCTATTTACAGCAACGTCCCAACCGTAAATCCCTCGGTCTTTTTCACACCAACATCGCTATTTATAATATCGGTTCGAAGGGCAAGGATACCAAATTTAAAAAGTGGCTGCGAACCAAGGTCGGAAGCGAACCTGTCATTCTCGATACCAGCCTGGTGGCCGTTTCCCTGAAGCAGATGAATCTCTACCTGGGAAACAGGGGTTATTTCCAGTCCGGCTGCACCGATTCCATCATCATCAAAAAGAAAAAAGCCACGGTCATTTACCGTATACAGCCAGGGAAGCCCTGGAAGATCAGGAAACTCAACTATGCGATTTCCGATACCCAGGTAGCTTTCTATGTCTATAAGGACACGACCAAATGCCTTATCCGCAAAGGGAATAATTTCGACTCCTACCTGCTTGATGACGAACGCAGCCGGATTACCGGTAACCTTCGCAACGAGGGCTTCTTCAGGTTTTCGAGTTCCTATATCAAATACACGATCGATACCAACCTGCAGCAGCACCTGTGTGATATCACCCTCGAAATCATCAACCAGGTGGTACCCTCCTTCGATTTATTCACGAGCGTCCGCCAAATCCCGTACAAGCGGTATTTCATCAATAAGATCTATGTTTATCCCGAATTCGACCACCTGATGAGCTTTACCGGGTCATACGATACCCTCGTAAAGACCTTCCAGAGTCCGCAAAAAGGACATCCTGCCAATACCTACTACTTTTTATGTAAGACCCATTACAAGGTTAAGCCGCGGACCATCGCCCAGGCGATTTTCATAACGCCACAGTCGCATTATAATTTATTTGATGTGGACCAGAGCTATTCGCAGCTTTCAAGTCTGCAGGTATTCAAATACATTAATATCCAGTTCGTTGAAGACGAGTTCCAGCACCAGGACTCACATGACAAGGACCTGCTCGACTGCCATGTTCAGCTATCACGTGCGCCGGCCCAATCCTATTCGTTCACGGCCGACGGCACCAACTCGGGGGGCGCCTTTGGCGTGCAGGGAAACCTTGGTTATCAAAACCGCAATATCTTCAGGGGGGCGCAGCTTTTCCGCCTGAACCTGAGCGGATCGCTGCAGATGCAGGCATCGCAGGGAACCACGGTTAAGACCTTTTTCAACACGATCGAACTGGGAGCCAACGCGGGGATCACCTTTCCGCAATTTCTGCTTCCCATCCGGCCGGAGTCGCTGTCAAAGAAGTTCAAACCCAAAACCACCATCAGCGTGGGCTATAATTACCAGCACCAGATCCATTTCGACAGGCATATCTCCAACATATCGTTTGGCTATTCCTGGCTTCAGAACGAGAGCATCAAGCATACGCTGAATCCTGTCGAAATCTCCCTGGTAAAGGTCTATCCCGATACCTATTTCAACGACACCCTCAACAAGACCCAGGATATCCGTGTAAAAAACCAGTATACCGACCACATGGTGGCAGGACTTAAATACACCTTTATCTTCAGCAACCAAAAGTTAAACAAGGTTAAAGATTTCCAGTATATCCGTGCAAATTTTGAAACCGGCGGCAACCTCCTGTATGGCATTGACAACCTGTTCAATGTCAAAAAGAGTGCCGGCGCCTACACCATGTTCGGCCTCCCATACTCGCAATATATAAGACCCGACCTTGATTTCAGGTACTATAACATCCTTGGAAACAACCACTCGCTGGTATTTCGTTTTTATGGCGGGGTTGGCATCCCCTATGGCAACTCCAGCCTGCTGCCGTTTGAGAAGGCCTTTATTGCCGGGGGAGCCAACGGCATGCGCGGGTGGAAGATGTATTCACTCGGCCCCGGCACCTACAGGAATATCTATAATGATTTCAATTACAACCAGATCGGCGATATCCAGCTGGAGGGCAATGTGGAATACAGGTTCCCTGTGTACCAGTGGATCCGCGGCTCTCTCTTTTTTGATGCGGGGAATATCTGGCTGCTTCAGGATTCAAAAGACCTTCCCGGTGGGAAGTTTACATTCCCCGGATTTCTTAACCAGGTCGCCCTCGACGGCGGCATCGGCATACGCCTCGACTTTGACTTCTTCATTTTCAGGGTTGACCCGGCCATTCCCATTTATAATCCGTCAAACCCCGAAAAAGACCAGTGGATCTTCAAAAACATGCAGATCAAAAATATCATCTGGAACTTCGGGATAGGATATCCCTTTTGAGGTTGAATATCGAATATTGAATATTGAATATCGAATATTGAATATTGAATGGCTGGTATTGAATCGCGGGTATCCGGTGCGGAATGCCCTATAACGGATTTCGGATGTTGGAGTTTATCTTTGGTTACCACTGTTTTACAATGGACCAGCACCGGACCAATGTTCAGCAGATCTTACTGAATTGCCCCGGGCTTCAGCCCGGGAAGTCGGAGATGGGCAACCATGGGCTTTAGCCCAATTTTAACTTATCAGTCAGTTTGAATCCTGAATCATTGACAGGTATCCACCCTATTTCTGGATGGAGTTAAGGAAATTAACAGCAACAAGCCTGTCGTAGTATGTGCCCGACGCATGGTAATAGACATAGATGGTATAGTCGTTTTCGGCGTCCCAATGGCTGCCTTCGATAAAGGATTCGTCGCCTGTTGATTTGCCTTTTTCCTTCACCACGTACATGTAGTTGTAATAGCCCTGTTTCAGGAGGAGGTTCAGCTCATAACCCTTCCTGTCGAAATTGAACCTCATCCGGTTGGATTCGTTCATCTGCCAGTCGGCAAGCTGTCCGAACACATAAAATTCACCCGTCGTGATATAGGCAGGGTAGGGCAAAAAGAAATGGACCCAGGTATAATCTGCCTCGGTGCTGCTGTTTTCGGCATATTCTTCATTTTTGATAAAGTATTTTCCGTTCAGGTCCTTTTCAAAGGAATATTGCTTGAAGGTGCGTGGCTGGTCGTTTAGCAGGAAAACGTGATAAACCGTATCAAACACGATACGGGAGATCCGCTCCGACTGGGCGATAAGGCTTTTGGTATCAAAATTGCGAAATTGGTTTCCCCCGTTAAACGAGATCGTTTCGTCGTAGCGGTAGTCGAGTTCGTCGCTACGGGCAAACCTGGGCTTTGAAAGCCTCAGCACATTATCCCAACGGCCGTTTTGCTGCACGACCACCCTGACCTCGTGCCCGACATCGAAAACCTGGAAGCCATTGAGCTTGACCAGCAGGTCAACCTGCTGGCGGGCATTACGGTCGGCCATCCGAGTTCCCTGCACCACGTTCCCTTCGGCCACCACCGGCGAAGATTCAACCATCATGAACCGGGCGGTAAAAACGATCCTGGAGGTGTCTTCCTCATAGACCTTCAGCAGGTAATTGCCCGATAACCTGGGCTGCATGTTCGCCGTGGGAAAGGTGGCGTTGAAATGGATGTATTTAACGGTGGTATTGTAGGAATAGGTGACCTGGTCGATATTCTCTTCACGGTAACCGTTGATATAATCCGCCACCGTAAGATCAGTGGAGGTGGTCCAGTCGGCTTCACAGTGAATTATGGTAAACTTAAACCGCTTGATATCCTGGTCCAGGTCGTCGAAGCAGAGCCTCAGCCGCTCCTTTGAATCCAGCTGGATGATCGGGGGCGACATCTCAAATCCCTCCTTGTACAGCTGGATGGTTTTAATGGAGGGATAATAACAGCAGTTTTCGTTGACAGCCCTCGCCGTACAGGCCGATGCCAGGATGAAAAAAACGACCAGTGAAGCAGTCAGTGGGGCAAACAACCCCTGAACCAATTTCCTCCTGCAAAGGAGGCTTGAAAAGTAACACATCCGGATCACCATTTTTCGCAATTCTTAAAATATCATCTGATTGATCAATATTGTAAAGGGAATGATCATCAAACCAGGTTGCCCTGGAGATTTCCATATTATCTGCAATCAAAACGTTTTCCTCCTGAATTCAGCGCAGATAATGGCAGCAGCAACGGAGGCATTGAGCGATTCCGCCTTGCCGGCATCCGACGGGCCAAATGAAGGGATATAGATTTTCCGGTTGACAAACCTGCCCAGTTCAGCCGATATCCCCCTTGATTCATTGCCGATCAGGATAATCCCGCAATCGGCTAAGGGTTGAGCATAAAGCGACTCCCCCTCCAGGAAAGCGCCGTAAATTGGGAAATCGTCATGGCGGGCGCTCTGCGAAGCGAGCAGTTCAGCCAGGTTGCAGCTTACCATGCGAACCCGGGCGATCGAACCCATGGTTGCCTGGACAACCTTTGGATTGAACAGTTCCACGCACGAAGGGGAGCAAAACACGGCGCTGATCCCAAACCAGTCGGCGATGCGGATGATGGTACCCATGTTCCCGGGGTCGCGGATGTCGTCGAGGGCCAGGTTCAGCCCCTTCAGCGAACCGTTGCCATCCGCCACCGGGTCTGACACCGGCCCGATCTCCACCACCGCCAGGACGGGGCTGGGCGTTGCGAGGGCGGTGATCCGTTCCATCTCCCTGGGCAGGGTTTCAAACACGGGAATATTCCTCTCCCTGACCAGCGGGAGGTTCGCAACGATCCATTCCGAGGAGGCATAGATACCTGCAACGGAAAAGTCGCTGTTCATCAGCTCCGTCACCAGTTTGTGGCCTTCGGCAATGAACTGGCTGAACTCCTCGCGGTATTTTTTAACCCGGAGGGCTGATATATGTTTGACCTGGTTTTGTGAGAGCATAAAAAATCCCGGGACCGTTGAGATCCCGGGATAAAATTACAACTTTTCCGGTTGTCTTACTCGGCAAAAACTTCAAGGTTGATTTCAACCTGCACCTCTTTGTGGAGATGGATCTTTGCCTTGTAGGTTCCCAGTTCCTTGATATGTTCATGATCAACATGGATCTTCTTGCGGTCCACATCGAAATCAAACTGTTCTTTCAGAGCCTGGGCTACCTGGATGGCGTTGACAGATCCGAAGATCTTTCCGCTTTCGGCAGCCTTCGCGCCTATCCTGACCGTCAGCCCCTTCAGGCCTTCGGATAAATCTTCGGCCGATTTCCTGATCTTGGCCTCTTTGTGAGCCTTTTGCTTCAGGGTCTCCGCCAGGATTTTTTTATTCGACTCGGTGGCCAGAATGGCAATCTTTTGGGGAATAAGATAATTCCTTGCATAACCGGGCTTTACACTTACCTTCTCGTTGGTATAGCCCAGGTTGAGGACGTCTTGTTTTAAAATTACTTCCATGGTTCCTGCCTCCTTATTTTAATAAATCTCCTACATAGGGCATAAGCGCAATGTGCCTGGCCCGTTTTACTGCCTGTGCTACTTTCCGCTGGTACTTGGTAGAGGTACCGGTGATACGGCGGGGAAGCAGTTTGCCCTGTTCGTTGACGAACTTCAGCAGAAAGTCAGCATCCTTATAATCAATATATTTAATACCGCTTTTCTTGAAACGGCAATATTTTTTTCTTTTGGTATCGACCGCTATCGGGGTCAGATACTTGATCTCTCCTTGTTGTTGTGTTGCCATGATCAGACTCTTTTTGGATGGTTACTATTCTTTTACTTCCTTTGCGGCCTTCGACCGGGCACGTTTCTTCTCGCTGTAGGCGAGCATGTGCTTGTCAAAAACCACCGTTAAAAAGCGGAGGATCCGCTCATCACGTTTAAAGGTCACTTCCCATTCTTTAATCAGCGTCGGTTCAGCTTTGAATTCAATCAGATGATAGAACCCTGTTGACTTTTTCTGGATGGGATAGGCGAGCTTCCGCAACCCCCAATTGTCCTCGTGAACTATCTCAGCA
>SESG01005447.1_pt1 | contig 15352 bp, 9 predicted proteins | sample 3171421 | NCBI WGS metagenome assembly SESG01 (sample SAMN10866946, study PRJNA518727) | freshwater metagenome | biome: subpolar coniferous forest; feature: holomictic lake; material: water; isolation source: holomictic Lake 227, 6 m and 8 m depth | place: Canada: near Kenora, Ontario | collected... | reverse complement strand
CCCATCTGAAGCAATTTTCTTGGATGCTAAAACTGAAGCCGAACTTGCAGAATTGGAAGAGGCCGATGCGCTCGAACTTCTTCAATCCATTGGGTTAGAAGAGCCTGGTTTAACCACACTTGCCCGAGTCGGTTTTAAAACGCTGGGGTTACAAACTTATTTAACTGCAGGACCCAAAGAAGCGCGGGCCTGGACAATTCATAAGGGCGACACGGCACCAATCGCTGCTGGTGTCATTCACTCTGATTTTCAAAAAGGATTCATTAAAGCTGAAATCGTTGCCTTTGAAGACCTCATTGCTGCGGGCTCGATGACTGAAGCCAAACATCGCGGCAAGGTCCGCATGGAAGGCAAGGAATATGTAATGGCCGATGGCGATGTCGTGGAGTTCCGCTTCAACGTATAGCTTTTAGCCTGGGATTCAGGCGCGAATTGGGTTAAAACAGGGGCTTTAAGTTAAACTCAGCGCGCAATCTGGACCAGTTGTCCGTCCAGCATCGAAATAGTGGAATTTAGGGTCAATGTCTAACATCGAATTCGCTCAACCAAAAAATCCGAACCTTACCGGGGAGTTAAAGAAGCGCAACGAGCTGCGAAACGTAGCCATCATTGCGCACGTTGACCACGGCAAGACCACTTTGGTCGATGCCATGCTTTGGCAATCTGGCGCATTTGCTGCCTACAAAGAGCAGGGCGATAGCAAGGACCGAGTCATGGACTCGATGGATCTTGAACGTGAAAAGGGAATTACCATTCTGGCCAAGAACACCGCAGTAAAGCGCGGCGCCCAGATAGTAAACATTATTGATACCCCGGGTCACGCTGACTTCGGCGGCGAAGTAGAGCGTGGCCTTGAAATGGTTGATGGCGTTATTCTTTTGGTGGATGCCTCCGAAGGTCCACTTCCACAAACTCGTTTCGTGTTGCGTAAAGCGCTGCAAAAGAATCTGCCGGTTATTTTGGTAATCAACAAGGTGGATCGTCCGGATTCGCGAATTGCTGAAGTTGTAGATGAAACTTATGAACTCTTCTTGGATCTTGATGCAAATGAACGACAGATCGAATTTCCCATTGTTTATGCCTCGGCTAAAGCTGGGCGGGCATCACTTGCTCGGCCAGGTAACGGCGAAATGCCAGATCACGAGAACCTAGATATTCTCTTTGACACAATTTTTAACACTATTCCAGCACCGACTTATCACGAGGGTGCACCATTGCAAGCTCACGTAACAAACTTGGACTCCTCTCCATACTTAGGCCGACTTGCACTTTGTCGCGTTCGCGAAGGTGTAATTAAAAAGGGCCAGATGGCGCTTTGGATGAAGACCGACGGAACGACTGAGCGGGTAAAGATTTCGGAACTACTGATTACTGAAGGTCTTGAGCGCGTCCCTGCGTTAGAAGCTGGCCCCGGCGACATCATCGCCGTCGCTGGAATTGAGACGATCACTTTGGGCGAAACCTTGGCTGATCCAGAAGTTGCTTTTGCGCTGCCACTAATCACCGTCGATGAGCCCAGTATTTCCATGACCGTTGGTATCAACACTTCACCATTAGCTGGACAGAGCGGCTCCAAGCTAACGGCCCGTTTGGTGAAGAACCGATTGGATGCCGAACTTGTAGGTAACGTTTCACTTCGCGTTTTAAATACCGATCGCCCAGATACCTGGGAGGTTCAGGGTCGTGGAGAATTGCAGCTTGCAGTTTTAGTTGAAATTATGCGCCGCGAAGGTTTTGAATTGACAGTTGGTAAGCCTCAGGTTGTTACCAAGATTGTCGATGGCAAACTTCACGAGCCAATGGAGCGTTTGACCATCGATGCACCAGAAGATTACTTGGGTGTTATTACCCAGCTAATGGCCCTTCGCAAGGGTCGCATGGAGCAGATGGTTAATCACGGCACTGGTTGGATTCGCTTGGATTACAAGGTTCCATCACGTGGTCTAATTGGTTTCCGTACCGAATTCCTGACTGAAACCCGCGGAACTGGTCTTTTGCACCACGTTTTCGATGGCTACGAAGCTTGGCACGGCGAGATTCGCACCCGACAATCTGGCTCTTTGGTTTCAGATCGTCGCGGCGTTGTTACCTCCTACGCTCTCTTTACTCTGCAAGAGCGCGGCAGCATCTTCGTTGAAGTTGGTGCCGAGGTTTATGAAGGCATGGTTGTTGGCGAGAATGCTCGGCCAGAAGATATGGATGTAAATGCGGTTCGCGAAAAGAAGCTAACCAATATGCGTTCTGCTGGCGCCGATGAACTCGAGCGTTTAATTCCGCCAAAGATCCTAAACATGGAGCAGGCACTGGAATATTGTCGCGAAGACGAGTGCATCGAAGTCACCCCTTCGTTGGTTCGCGTCCGAAAAGTTGTTTTCGATCAGAATGAGCGCGCTCGCTCAGCGGCTCGCACCAAGAAGGCGAACTTGAACGCCTAGCCTTCCCGTTTTTCAAAGGAGCCTCGTTGCGTTTTCCGACGCCAGCGGGGCTTTTTTATGGAGTTTGCCGATTTGTCACCGGCTTTGGGTTAGATAGGGGCTATGGCAGCCGCAACTTCTAATCCCAACCAGATTAGGTTGTTGCGCCGCCCTAGCGCGGGTCCGAGGCCACAACTTTCACCAGCTCAGCTCGAAATCGTTGCCGCTCGAAAGGAGCGGCTCCTGGTTCTCGCAGGCCCAGGTACCGGAAAGAGTTCAACTCTGGTCGCGGCTGCGATTGCTCGAATCGCTGCGGGCGACAAGCCAGATTCGCTATTAATCCTTACCTATGGCCGAGAGCAAGCTTCATTACTTCGTGATCAAATCGTTCAGGGTGCCGCTAGCTCTTCCTTTGAACCAATCGCCCGGACTTTTCACTCTTTGGCTTTTTCAATTATCAATGACCGCCAAGATATGGATGCGCCCCGCTATGTTTTAGTTTCTGGCGCCGAACAAGATTCCTTTATCAGAGAACTTTTGGCTACCGAAGAGCTTTCACAAAGTTTGACTTGGCACTCTGATCTTAAATTGGCGCTCACAACAAAGGGCTTCGCAAAAGAGCTTAGAGATTTAATCCTGCGAGCCACGGAACGGAATTACTCGCCCCAAGATTTGGCCGACAAAGGTCGGGAGCTAAATGAGCCTTACTGGGTTGGCGTGGCACATTTTTGGAATGAATATGAACGAATTTTGGCGCTGCGATATGGCACCGTCTCCGACACAGCGCTACGAATTGATCCCAGCGCGGTAATTACTAAGGCGATTGAACTTCTGCGTATCGATCCGGAATTGCGAAAGCGTTACCAAAATCGATTTAGCGCCATCATGATCGATGAGTTTCAAGAGAGCGATGCCGCACAACGCGAACTTCTACATCTGCTTGCCGGTGATGATCTAATTATTTTCGCCGATCCTGATTCAGCAGTCGGCAGCTTTCGCGGCGCCGATCCCGAAGGTGCGATTGATTTTGCGCTTGCGATTTCGACACGAACCATTCTTTTACCAACAGTCCATCGAAGTACGGTGGCCATTACCGAACTCGGCTTAGCGGTCGCCAACCACTTCAGAGGTAATTCGCTAACTCGCTCCCGAAGCGCGGGTAACTATCTAGGAGTAGATCGCGGCATCAGTACCGCTCGTTCGGAGAATGCCAGCGAGGCCGCGCATTACATCGCTCAAACTTTCCGTAGCGCTCACCTTCGCGAGGGGCTGCCATGGTCAGAAATGGCGGTCATAGTTCGATCTCCCGGAGTTCAAGTTTCGGCTCTGGTTAGGGCATTTTCCATTGTTGGAATTCCAGTTGCCGTCAGTTCAGATGCGTTTGCGCTTGCTGAAAATTCGGCAATCAAACCATTCTTGCAAATTCTCGAGATCGTACTTGGCCGAGTAAAGCTAGAAATTAGAAATTGGCCAGTGATTGAAGAGCTGCTCTTCTCGCAACTCTGTGGCGCAGATGCCATTTCATTGCGCCAACTTCGACTTCAATTGGTTCGACATCGCAGCCCTGGTGATTCACGAACTGTTACCGAGATGATGTTAGGGGTTCTAACGGAACCGATCCCCGACCTACCTGAGGGTTACGGTGAAGCCCTGCTGAAGTTACGCGCGCTAATCGAAGCCGGTCGCAAAGCGCATAAATCAACACCGGTATTTGGAGATTTACTGTGGGCGCTATGGAGTACCGCCACTGATTACGATGGTAAAAAATTAGCTGATAGTTGGCGCGATCAGGCATTGGCAGGCGGCGCCCGTGGCGCAAGCGCAGACCACAACCTTGATTCAATGATGGAACTCTTCGAAGCTGCTCGCCGATTTAGCGAACGATTACCCCAAAGTTCGCCTGCCGCTTTTCTTGATCAATTACTCGGTGAAAAAATCTTGGGCGATACCATTACAGCCAAAGGCGTCCGCGAAGATATTGTCGAAATTCTGACGGTCCACTCGGCCAAAGGTCGCCAGTGGGATTTGGTCGCACTTGCTGGAATGCAAGAAGGCACCTGGCCCAATCTGCGCCAACGCGGATCGCTATTGGGCAGCGAACGATTAGTTGAGGCTGCGCGCAGCGGGCTAACGGCCCGAGATCAAATTAGCGCCGCTTCGGCCAACGCTCTGGTTGAAGATGAGCGCCGTTTGCTCCACGTAGCAGTTACTCGGGCGCGCAGCGGAGTTCTGATTTCCGCCTGGCAAGAAGAAGATTCCGAGCCTTCGCAATACTTCGAAGAGCTCGATGAATTTATTCGCGGTGATGCGCCGCTTGATGAAAGTTTTGCCACCGTTACTAGGTCCTTAACCTCGACCGCGCTCGTCGCCGAACTTCGCCGGGAACTTCAAAGCAATTCCGTCGACGCACCTTTTGCCGCTTCACTTTTGAAGACTTTGGGGGAGCATGGAGTTGCATCGGCCCGCCCAAGCAATTGGTTAGGTGTCGCGGCGATAACTTCCACCGAACCGGTCGTCGCACCATCTGCTTCAATTTGGGTTTCGCCCAGTAATTTACAATCCTTTTCCGAATGTGGCGTGAAATGGTTCTTAGAAAAAAGTGGCGGTCGCGATGGCGATTCAACCGCTCAACTTCTGGGTTCTGCTATTCACGCACTTGCAGCTCAATTAGCTTCGGAGCCCGCACTTGCCATTACTTTACTGAGCGAGCGATTGAAAAACGCCTGGGCGTTAATTGCCGAAAGCACAGGCTGGGTAGGCGATCAAGAATTTCGCAGCGCCGCAGAAAAGTTGCAGAAGTTCTATTCCTGGCACCACGAAATTTCCAAAAGTCGAACGCTGCTAGGTGCAGAAAAAGAATTTGAAGTTCACCTGGGTCGGGTCATCCTTCGCGGAAGCGTGGATCGAATCGAACTCACCGCTGATGGCCAAATCTTTATCGCTGATTTAAAGACGGGCGCACCGGATGTTTCAAAATCAGAGGCGTTGGAACATCGCCAACTAAGCGGTTATCAATTGGCAGTTCTCGAAGGTGGCTTCACCAATTTACACCCCAGCTCTGAAAGTGCCGGCGCCGAATTGGTCTACTTGGGTGGCACTACAAAGAGCGCTTCGATTCGCAGTCAAGCAACGCCTGATCACGAGCAACTCAAGACAGAGGTAATTGCCGCTGCCGAAGGTATGAGTGGCGCCAACTTTGCTGCCGTAATCAATAAACGTTGTCGCAACTGCGGCGTGAAAGCTAGTTGTCCGATTCAATCCCACGGTAAGTCGGTGATTGAGCCATGAACAAATATCAATATAGCGCCACTGAAATCTTTCAACGCCTGCAACATTATGAAATCGCGCAATATGGCAGTTCGAAGATACATCTTCCAACCGATGAGCAAATCGCCATTATCGAAGCCGACCCAACTATTCCTTCGGTAGTTATTGCCGGTGCCGGCTCGGGCAAAACCGAGACTATGGGTGCTCGAGTCCTATGGTTAGTAGCCAATGGGATCGTTCGACCCGATCAAATTTTAGGTCTGACCTTTACCCGCAAAGCCGCGGGCGAGCTCGCCCTTCGAATCAGGCGCCGACTTCGCTTACTTCAAGCCAGCGGACTGCTGCCAAAGACCGAAACCGGAACCGCGTTAGACCTATCGGTAACAGTCTCGACTTATCACTCTTATGCCGGTCGGGTATTGAGCGAACATGCGATTCGACTGGGAATTGATGCCGGTAGCGATCCCATCGGTGAAGCTGCGTTGTGGCAAGTCACCAATAACATTGTCAGCAATTTTGAAAGCAGCGAATTTGAACTGAACCACTCGGTGGCGACAATTGTTGATCATGTAACCAGCCTCAGCGGCGAACTCGGCGAACACCACGTCACTTCCGCTGAGCTTAAAGAATTTCTCCAACAGCGCTTGGATGAGTACGCCACGATCTCCTCCGCGAAATCCAATCAAGTAGTTCAAAAAGCAATCGACACAATAAAAGAGCGGCTGACAATTTTGCCTATGGTGGAAGCGCTGGAAGCGCATCGACAGCTAACAGGCAACCTCTCCTTCAACGATCAGATGAATTTAGCGGCTCAACTTGTTACTGAGTTTGGCGATATCGGTGCCCAAGAGCGAACCAAATTTCAGATCGTTCTCTTGGACGAGTACCAAGATACCTCTTACAGTCAGGTTCGTTTTCTCTCTCACCTTTTTAGCCAAGGCCATCCCGTCATGGCGGTGGGTGATCCCAATCAAGCAATTTATGGGTGGCGCAGCGCCAGTCCCGAGACGCTAGAAAGTTTTCCGAAACATTTTCCAGCAACTGGAGAACAAGTTGTGCCGCGCTACAAATTATTAACTACATGGCGCAACGATCTACAGATTCTTACCTTAGCTAATCGGATTATCGATGAGATCGCCCTTCGCCAAGCAAAAGTCGCACAAGTTGACCGCCTGCAACTGCGGCCAGGCGCCGGTCCAGGTTTTCTATCCAGCGCTCTCCTCGAGGATGCGACTTCGGAGGCAAAGTATTTAGCAACTGAAATCGCCAAGCTTTGGAACGATCCGGCTCGCATCGCTCTCGCCGAGAAAGATCGCAGCACTTTTGCAATTTTAATCCGCAGCCGCAGCCAAATCCCGGAACTTGAAGAAGCGCTGCGCGATCTGCAGATTCCGGTGGATGTCGTCGGACTGGGTGGTTTGATCCATGTTCCAGAGATCGCCGACATCATCGCTTTGCTTCGAGTAATTACTTTCGCCGATGCCGGTAGTTCCCTAATTCGACTGTTAACCGGGCCGCGCTTAGCTCTAGGCGCCAAGGATCTTGCCGCCTTGGGCTCATTTGCGCGCGCTTTAGGAGGCGAAGAAGGGCGAAGCCGCACCTCTTCACTTGAAGATCTGTTGGCAGGTGGTGATTCCGAAGCTATGGAGGCCGAGGATTATCCACTCGGTTCGATTATCACCGCGCTAGAAAACTTGGCCCAGGCACCTACAGGCGAATTTTCAGTTCTTGGTTTAGCCAGACTGCAAGAATTTGCCCATCAACTTCGAACTTTTAGGCGCGAAGTTAGTGGATCAGTTACTGATGCGATCACCGCCGCCGAGCACTTCTTGGCCCTTGATGTTGAAACTTTGGTCCGCTCTGGTTGGAAGGTGGGCCGGCGCCAACTCGATAAATTTATGGATGAAGGCGCAAAGTTTGCGAGAAATGGTGGCAGCCTCTCCGCCTTTCTGCAGTGGTTGAAAGTTGCCGATTCGGAGGAAGGTGGCCTAAAACCTACGACGGTTGAAGTCAGTCACGCCGCCGTTCAAATATTAACTATTCATCACGCCAAGGGAGCCGAATGGGATGTCGTCGCAGTTCCTGGATTGGCTGAGGGAAATTTTCCAAATAGCGGTAAGAAATCTGATATTTGGACGCGCAATTCGGGTTCACTGCCAGTCGCACTGCGGGGCGATCGCGAACAATTAATAGATTTTGATTTCCCAGTAGGCGGACCAACTGCAACCGAAGTCAGCAAGAGTCTCGAACTGTATGCAAAACGTTGGGCCGATAAACATCTCGAGGAAGAACTTCGCTTGGCTTACGTCGCTTTCACCAGAGCGCGCGCCAAACTTTTTGTAACAACCTCCTGGTTTCGTACCGGTATTGGCGTGGTCGCTCCAAGTCAGCTATTTCAATGGGTGAGCGAAGTTGATCGCGCCATAAATCCAAGCGCATCAGTTATTGCGGCGCCGGAACCAACGGGTGAAAATCCTTCAATCGCAAATCCAAAGCGCGGCACCTGGCCGCGGAAAAATAAGCAAAGCGAAATTGTCGCGAAAAGTGCCGAAATTGTAACGAGTGCAACCGCTTTGGATATCGATGCTCAACTATCAAGTTCAGTTGCGTCAATAACCCCAACGCAGCGCTCATATTTAGCAGATGCCCAAGCGTTGATCGCTGAAATTGCTCGCCGGAGGTCGGCACCAGTTGTTTACCTGCCTTCAAAACTTTCAGTTTCGACGCTAATAAGCGTTCGGGAAAATCCGGCGGAATTAGCGCTGAGTATCCGCCGCCCAATGCCCAATCACATTGATAAATATGCTCGCCAGGGCACCGCATTTCATAATTGGATTGAGCGCCGTTTCACCACCCCACTGCTGTTAGATGACGAGGATCTGGATCCAACAACAATTTTTCGAGCAGATGAGATTCCGCTAAAAGAGTTGCAACAGAAATGGTTAGCCAGCGTTTGGGCGGACCGAACACCAATTGCCGTTGAGGTTCCATTTGAGACTTTGATCGCCGGTACGGTTCTTCGCGGCCGAATTGATGCCGTTTACAAATTTGAAAACCAATACGAAATCGTGGACTGGAAGACTGGTCGCGAAAAATCTGGCGACGATCTTACGGTGGCGGCAATTCAGTTAGCGATGTATCGCTTGGCATATTCCAAACTCCATCAGATTCCTTTGTCCAACGTTGGTGCCAGCTTCTATTATGTCGGCAGCGATCAAATCGTTAAGCCGGCCGATCTCTTATCCGAAGCCGAGTTAATCGCGATTATTGGCGATATCGAGCAAGGATAGAAAGATTATTGCTACTCGGTAATCTCCACTGAAATTGGCAAGTGATCGCTCAGGTTTAGTTTTTCGCCACTCTTACTTTGTGGCGCTCCTAGCTCTAGCGCTCGAAATTGAGAATTCGAAATTGAATCTGAAAGTAGATAATCAAATTGAACCTTCGCTCCCCACGCTGGGTAGGTGAGTTTTGTGTTTAAAGATTTCCACTTTGAAACTCGAGTTGGAATATTAAAAGGCAAATTTAAATCACCCATCAGGATTTTCTTGCCCGGTAACTCTGAAAGCCAGCGTTGGATTTTCCTTAATTGATAAATATTTACCAGCGGTACGAAGGATAGATGCGTGACTGCAACAGTAAAGCCATTCGCTAACTCCGCTGCGATTGCGACTCGAGGTTCATCTTTTACGTAAATCAAGCGAACCCCCTTCTCTGAAGGGAAAGCCAGTGGCAAGCCGATCCGCGATTTCCCAAGTTCCAGGTGGTGCCAGCTCCGGACTGGAATCTTTGAGATCAGCCCAATTCCATATGATGGCGAACTATCAAAAGCCGGTAAGTGATTGCTTTCAATTCTGGGTTCATCCTTCGCTAGCGCGCGCCACTGCTCGCCCGGGGTTCCAATTACCGTTCGGGCGTAAGCCCAATCGCTGGCTCCCATAGCTGTTGCGATGGCTTCGACTTGGGAATGAGAACCAGAGCGGGGTTGATTCTTATCCACCTCTTGAAGCCCGACTACATCAACGGCGAGTAGACCGGCGGCCGCCAACAAGAGTTCGCGTTGGTCCGGGCTACTTGGGTTGGCACCCGATTGACCAGGCAGGGAGAGGAGCTGGCCGTGGAGCAGATTCCAAGAGGTGACCTTCATAAAGGCAGGCTAGTAGGGTCGCCTTGTGATTTCAGCAGATAGCGCCCCGTTAGAACTTCCCTTGGCTCGGGCAGCCATCGATCGGGCTGGCCATCTTCGGCTAGACGAAGAAGAACTCTCCCGTCTGTGGGAGCGGGCACAGATCCTGCATTTTGCTTCTGGAAAATTTCGGACAATTTCAACCGACCACCCTCGCTCTAAAGAGGCCGATGGCACGCCGCAAAGTTCCAAGCTTTCGAGCCGACTGGAACTCTTAACTGCCAACAAAGTTGAAGAGTTGATTCGCTCAGCAGAATTTTCCGCAGGGGAGCGCTTCTTTCTCGGCATTGCCGATGAGGTGCCATATTTTGGCTGGTGCGGGGAGGCAATCGATATTGAACAATTTGAGCAGTACCAAACTTTGCGAGAGTTGGGTGCAGATCTTTCCGATATCGAAATCGGGCTGGCAGTCCACGCACAAGCATTGGCTAACTGGCATCATAAACATCCTCGTTGCCCATTGTGTGGCGAGATAACAAAATCAATGCAAGGTGGTTCTATCCGGCGTTGTATTGCCGACGGTTCCGACCATTACCCGCGCACTGATGCCGCAATCATTGTTTTGATAAAAGATGCGCGCGATCGGATCTTGTTGGGGCGGCAGAAAGTTTGGCCACAATTTCGCTTCTCCACATTTGCGGGTTTCGTTGAACCTGGCGAATCCTTTGAACAGTGCGTTGTGCGCGAAGTTGCTGAAGAGGCAGGGGTCGAAGTAACAAATATTCGTTACTTGGGATCGCAACCTTGGCCATTTCCAGCTTCGCTAATGATTGCCTTTGAAGCGCTCGCGGCAAATCCGGAAGCGGCGCGTCCAGATGGTGAAGAGATCGAGGAAGTTGCGTGGTTTACTCGGGCGCAGTTGCGCAGCGCGATTCATCGACAAGAGCTTCTATTACCTCCCAAGATCAGCGTTGCCAGGCAGATGATTTCAGCTTGGTATGGCCCAGATGCAGCTCGGGATTTATCTTGTGGCGAGACTTGGCGTTCTTAGTGAATGAGTACTCGCAATGGCGTTGAATCTCGAAGAAATTTTGGCTGGACTAGATCCTGATCAACAGGAGGTAGTTAAAAGTATCCGCGGTCCGGTTTGCGTTATTGCTGGGGCGGGAACCGGAAAGACGCGAGTTATCACGCATCGAATCGCATATGCAGTAGCCGCAGGGGTTACCGACCCGACGAAAACCTTGGCGCTCACCTTTACTGCTCGCGCTGCCGGCGAAATGCGGGCCCGCCTTCGCACACTTGGAATTCCGACTGCTGCCGCTCGAACTTTTCACTCGGCGGCCCTAAAGCAATTGATGTACTTCTGGCCTTACTCTTTTGGCGGCAGTTTCCCCTCATTATTGACGATGAAATCGGGATTTATTGGCGAAGCGCTTTCGCGATCTGATATTTCTTTAGCCCCACAAGGAAGCACCCTGCGCGATATTGCAAGCGAAATTGAATGGGCAAAAGTTTTAGAAATTGCACCGGATGAATATGTCGAAGCGGCGCTAGGCGCCGGCCGAGTTGTGCGGCTTCCAACAAATCGCGGCGACAAAGCACATTTGGAATATGTATCTAAGATCTACGATGCTTATGAAACGCTAAAGCGACAGGAACGAACCATCGATTTCGAAGATGTTCTCTTGTTGACCGTTGGAATGTTGGAAGAGGATCGCGATGTCCGAGAGCGAATTCGCGATCAGTATCGATACTTCACTGTTGATGAATATCAAGATGTCTCTCCACTTCAACAACGACTTCTCAATCTTTGGCTCGGAAACCGAGAAGAGATTTGTGTTGTAGGAGATGCTGCTCAAACCATTTACTCTTTTGCTGGTGCAACATCGGGCTTTCTGCTCAATTTTCCAAATCGATTTCCCCAAGCCAAAGTAATTCGATTGAGCCGCGGCTATCGATCCACGCCGGAAATTATTAATTCTGCAAATGCCATTCTGCGCCAAGGTAATCTCCATAATGAAAGCGGTCTTGAACTTTCATCAGTTAATGATCATGGCGTTAAGCCCGCGGTAAAAGGCTTCGATGCTACGCCGGCGGAAATCACCGATGTAGTTTCACAGATTCGCCAACTGTTAGATCGTCCGGCTGCGATCCTCGCCAAAGATGGCGAACGCACCAGAGAGAAGATTGAGATCGCAATTTTGGCGCGAACTAATGCGCAATTGACGGGCTTTGAACAAGCGTTGGCGCAACATCGAATTGATACCCAACTAAAAAGTGCCGAGCGGTTCTTCGAACGGGTTGATGTTAGAGATGCCATGAAGGTAGTTAGAAGTGCCTCGGTGCTGCCCAGCGAAGATGGTGATTGGTATCTGGATCTGGTCTCGGTACTTCGCCCTTTTGGGGAGACCGATTACGTCAACGCTTTTCTGCGATTAGCTCGTGAGATGAAGGCCGATGGCGCAACTTCGCTTCGAACCTTCCTGCGCGAACTCGAAGATCGAGCGGAGCAAAATAATCCCCCCACTTTGCCAGGCATCGTCTTGGCAACTCTGCACTCAGCAAAGGGCCTGGAATGGGATCATGTTTTCTTGGTAGGCGTAAATGATGGTGTTTTGCCGATGGGTGAGGACATTAATGAGGAGCGGCGCCTCTTCTACGTGGGTTTAACGAGAGCAAAAAGTCAGGTTCACCTTTCGTATGCCGGCACTCCCAGCCCCTTTTTAGCAGCGCTCGCATAACTTGCAACTTTCAATTTAATTAGGTTGCATCCCCAGCCCACAATCAATTACCCTGCTCACTCGTACTCATTTCGGGTACCGGTAGCGAAGGGAACGGCCAGATGTTGAATTCAACTCATATGGGCGCTACTTCTGCTGCCATCATTTCGACACCGTCATGGCATCAACTCGCGACTGCATTTGGCGCTGGTTTTGCACCGTCAGCCGTTCGCTCACAGAAGTGGTTTACCGCTCCTGCGGCCAACAAATTTGCCACCTATGCCAATTACACAAAGTATGGAAAACGCGGAACTTGGAGTTCTATCGGATAACCCGATATCAAGCCAAGAGGCCGCAAATCCATAACTGGATTTAGCGGTCTTTTTTATTTTCTAGCACCAGCTTTATCCCAAGATCACCAGAAGAAAGAAACGGCAACTAGACGAAGAAAGATGGAGGTGAGGACAATGACTGTTCTCTTTAGCGAACTGCTAGTTCCAGGCTGGGCCGAAGGCGGCACCATGATCGGAATGCGCGAAGTCACTGCGCCAACTGATAATTCCACCGGCTTGAATTTGCCCTGCCATAGCGCTGATCCGGAAACCTTCTTCGCCGAAACACCAGCGCTGATCGCCTTTGCTAAATCGCTCTGTGCTGAATGTCCCGTGCGCGCCCAATGTCTAGAAGGAGCGCTATCGCGTTCTGAGCCTTGCGGGGTTTGGGGTGGTGAGCTCTTCGATGAGGGTCGTCCGATCATTGCAAAGCGACAACCAGGACGACCACGTTTGCAACGGGAAGATGTGGAACTTGCTGGCTAGGTGCTAAACGTTGGCAGTTTCAAAGTTGGCTTCATCTAGGGAAACCAGCGTAGGGAACCAAGAACGGGCTTCATCCCGGAATCTTCCTTCAGCCTCGAGCTGACAGAAGATTCCGGTGGTGCCCAAAGTAACTCGATGGATTAAGACATACTCGGGTGGCAGATTTAATTGGAAACCAATCTTGGCAGTTGGATTCCTGGGATCACCAACGCGTGAACTTTGATCGCGAAGCCACTGTCTGGAGTAGCGGAAAGTTTCGGTCCGAAGTGGCTCAACTAGCGGCACCAAGTAATCCAGGACCAGCTGAGGATCAACATCTACATCTGGCAGGATAAAACCATCAGCTTTGAAACCGTCGTAAAGCGCCGTGGCATTTCCTTCAAGTGCGTTCTTGAGCAATGTTTTCATTGGCTCTGGAAAACCATTAGGCAAGCGGTTAACGGCACCAAAATCTAAGACGCCGAGTCTGCCATCATCCAATAAGCGAAAGTTTCCCGGGTGCGGATCGGCATGCAATAAGCCGGCTCGATCCGGAGATGTGAAGTGAAAGCGCGCCAATTTCATTCCAGCGTTATTGCGTTGGGCTCTAGTTCCCTTCGCAATGATTTTTGAAAGTGGAGTTCCTGCCATCCACTCGCTAACGATTACCTTGTCAGAAGCCATAATCAATTTAGGAATCGCGATATCTGGATCGCCTTCGTAAACCTCGGAGTACCTCTGTTGCGCTTCGGCTTCGAAGCGATAATCAGTCTCTTCAATAATTCGGGCGCGAAGTTCTTCAAGGATTGGCTTCATTTCTAGCCCTGGCATGAAGAGCCCAAAGATTTTTGCGAACCGTTGAATTTGATTTAAGTCGGAGATTAGCGCTTCGGCGGCGCCAGGATATTGAATCTTTACCGCGACATCGCGGCCATCTTTCCATTTTGCGCGGTGAACTTGGCCGATGGATGCCGATGCTGCGGGCTTATCGTTGAACTCGGCAAAGTGATCCCGCCAATCTTCACCCAGCTCTTTTGCTAGGACGCTGTGAACGACTCGGGCTGGAAGTGGTGGGGCTGATTCTTGCAATTTAGTTAAGGTCTCGCGGTAGGGCTTTGCAATCTCTTCAGGTAGCGCTGCTTCAAAAACCGAGAGAGCTTGGCCAAATTTCATGGCACCGCCTTTGAGCTCACCAAGTACTTTAAATACTTGCTCCGCAGTCTTCTCTTGGATCTCGCCAAAGACCATGGCACCAGATTGACCAACTAACTGGCGGCCAAATCCAACTGCGCTTCTTCCGGCTAATGAAAGTGGAAGTGAAGCCAACTTTGAAGTTCGCTTTGTCGTGCTACGGGGGATCTGATCGGCCATTGGGTTATTGTCATATAACTTCCAAACATCCGCAGAGTGAATGTGGTTGCCAGTAACTGTGTTCTAAATTACTTGGGCTAAAGAGGTTGATTAATAATGACTTCCCGAATAATTCACTTTTTCTAGTATCGGCAAATTCACAGATATAGCAAGTAGCCGCCCCAGCTATTAGCGCGACCGCGGCGGCTGGAAGTTCTGGTTCGCCCGTTAAAGCAGCGGTGGTTTCAATCTGATTTTGAAGTTGGTTGCCTTGGTATTTATGAAGGGCAACGCAGCGCAAACAAGGCGTTATTCCGGGGATAACCAAGGGGCCAATTTCAACGCGTGCCGGTTCGATTTGAGAAATTTGTAAGTGAGCCTCACCGTCGCTGAGCCAGCGCTGAATGTAATCTGGTTGCGCTCTTTCGGTACTGATTATCAAACTTGGCTTAGAACGAATTTCAGCAACTAATTGCCCGGGAAGTCGGGAATTCATTCGGATTTGATTCAGGAGTTCTTTCTTGACTACTCCGATATCGCTAACTCGAGTGACTAAGCCGCAGATATCGCTGGGGGTTACTTCATGTCTGGATTGCCTTAGAGCTTTTTTCGGCAGCTGCTCGCGCCCGCCTGGTAACAATTGCACGGTAGCGAAGCCGCTGGCATGAAGCAGAG
>SESG01036973.1_pt1 | contig 15355 bp, 8 predicted proteins | sample 3171421 | NCBI WGS metagenome assembly SESG01 (sample SAMN10866946, study PRJNA518727) | freshwater metagenome | biome: subpolar coniferous forest; feature: holomictic lake; material: water; isolation source: holomictic Lake 227, 6 m and 8 m depth | place: Canada: near Kenora, Ontario | collected... | reverse complement strand
CAAGTATACTTCTACCTATTATAACATTATTTATAGAGCAAAGTCAAGGCCAGAAATTATGTCATATACCGAAAAACACCACATTGTACCAAAGTCACTAGGGGGTTCTAATGGTAGGGAGAATCTAGTAGTTTTGACTGCGCGAGAACATTTTATCTGCCATATGTTGTTAGTGAGAATGACCGAGAATAACAACAGATATAAAATGGTACATGCTGCTATTGGCATGAAGCGAAGCCGATCTTACCAACCTCGGTATATTAATTCTAGACTGTACGAAACACTTAAAAAGGAGTTTGCCATCATAAGTAGTAACCGAAATAAAGGAAAATCACCGTCAGTAGAAACTCGTCTTAAAATGTCTATAGCCGGAAAAGGTAAACAAAAGTCAGCAGAAACAAAAATAAAAATGTCTATAGCCGCGACTGGTAAATCTAACGGGCCAATGTCGGATAGCGAAAAATTAAAACGATCGGTTGCACTGCAGGGCAGAGAATCTCCAAATAAAGGCAATCGTTATATTTTAACTACAGCACAAAAAGCAAAAATATCAGCCTCAAATAAGCGAAGAATACTTTCCCCCGAAACTAAACTCAAAATAGCAGAAGGACTCAGGCGCTACCAAAAAAGCAAACAAGTAAAGTAATCAGAGTTCATATGTTTTTAATTTCCATGTCATTGTTTCGCCTTGGTAATCATCATCGACTACAATATTAAAATCTTCTATGGCACATCGAATACCAGTAGTGTCAGGAACAAGTCTGGAGACAACTGTTGCAGAAACTCCGGCTGCTAACCTACCATCAACTACTCGTATATCAGGGCGACCTTCGGCATATGTTGAGGAATCAATTACAAGGTAGTTGCCTTCTAATTTTTCACAGGTGTAACAAATTACTCGTCCGGCTTCATCGTAATAGAGCCTGAATTCAGGTTTAACTATAGCTGGTGCTTCCCAGATTAGGGTAAAGTTATTTTCATCCATGTGCGCTTACCATTATATCAGAAAACGATTTTATATGATAGTGAAACGGGTATGACTGGGTATAGGAATTCAACCGTAGTGACGGGGAAGTTTCAGTTACGAGGATCTTTGTCCAGTCTTCATTAGGTAACCCATTGACGAACTGTTTCATATGAACCATACTCATTTCAGTGAATGTCGGCATCATCGTTTGTTCCACGCCCAGTATGTGGCAGGCAATTGCATATGCCCAATCGGTCGAGGCCTCTTCTTGAGAGGAACATTTCATAACAGCACGGTAGTCTGCCCAGTGTTCAAACACATCACGGACAATTACAAAAAACTGTCTGGCAACTTCTGACTTCTTGAAGTAAGTAATGGCATTGTATGCGTCAGGAAGGGCGTTATCATCAACGAACCGTCTGTAAACTCGACAGTCCGATATCTCGCCCTTGAAGTTTCTGATGGTGGAACTAACTACAAGATCACGGGCGTGTAAAACATCCCACCAATACTCAATGGAACACGGGATGACCATATCTGCCTCAAGCTTGATGGTATATTCATATGGGCTGGCTTCATACACCTGCCAATCATTAATGAGTTTCCATTTGCTGTCGGGTGCCAGATCACCGTATGGTAATGGTAGCACATAATTAAACGCTTTATCATCACATTCGGCATCAGTGATTAGGGTTATAGATTCGTTCGGCATCACTCTACGAATAGAGTTTGCCAATATACGGGCACATTTAACATAATCAGTGCCGCCGGCATCAACAGCAAGAATTACAAAACCACGGCTCATAATAACTCCATATAGTTTGGCTTATTCATACAGTGAAAATCTGTATCTTTTAGAGTAATATACTCTTTGCGAATCTTACTGTTTTTCCAAGAATCATACATCACAGTATATTCAGTGTTCAGCGGATAATCTGAGTTCCTGTACACTGATGTATTCTTTCCGACATGAACAAGGTTCCAAGGGATGATATCCTGTTTGTTGTCGGAATGTCCGTTGGCGATTCTCAGCGCCAGAGTCAGGGCATAATCGTTACGGAATATCCCACCGACGAAGTTATGGATGTTGGCATAATGATCATAGTTCTTCTGAACCATTTCCAGACACCCGAATATTTGTTCTGCTCGTTTTGTTTTTCTGAATGTAACTACAGTTGCCCATAGGGTTTTGAAGGAGTATACACTAAGAACTTCCTGTGGAACACCCGGTTGCATTAGAAAACTAGTTGTGTCATGGCAGCAAAAATCGTCGTATATATCAAAGGTCTTTAGCAGCGCAGACGAGTTAACCATATAGTCAGTATCTAGCAGAAGGGTTTCCTCATATGGACTCAGTGCATACGCACGATAGCGACCCTTATTGATCCATATACTCTGGTCACGCTTATTAGTCGTGTCAGCATCAGCAATAATAACATGGTCGAACGTATATACTTGGGCCTCAGGCAGAGAGGCGGCATCCGTTACTAGCGTGACGGGTAACCCTAGAAAGTGATTGATGCGCTTGGCTGTGGCCACAGCCATATCATAGTAATTAAATTTAGGGCTGTTGAACGCGAAAAGAAGGGCACCTCGGCTCATCTCTTTCCTTCTACTGCTTCCCATTCAGCACACCATTCATTCATCACGGTCATATAGGTATAAACTAGTTTTTCTCGCAACTCAGATACGTTCACGCTGACTGGATTGTCGAAGTTATCAATGATGACGCAATACTCAACGTCAATGCTTGATAGGAACGAGATAAGTGAAGTGGAGGCAGTCCAAAGCCCTTCTTGTTCAGCAACGATTAGTTTGCTTTGGTATTTGTCTTTGAGATAGGCTTTGGCAGAATTGTGGGCGAATCGTGCCTTAACATCAGCAATTAATTGTGTGGTATCCATCTATTACTCCTATGAGTATTTAGATGGATCCAGTGCTGATGAAATTAATTAGCTGCCCGAAACAGAACCAGCTAAGGTAACTGTTCCCCATGTATTCGCAAGATTAGTTGTTTCTGGTGGCCTAACTGTTAGGGTAGTTGCGGATCCGATTGCGGCAGTTAGACCGTTTGGAATTTCATCCCAAACAGTGTAAATAGTAATCACGCTTCCGGCATCACCATTAGCTCCCTGAGTTCCATTGGACTTGGTTAGAATATTAATAAAGGTGCCTAGATACGCAGCTGGTCCAGTTGATGCTGTTTGCAAAAAGACATTCGCATTAGCAACCGTTTGAGCAAAGTAGCCAGATGTAGTAGCTAGGACCGACGGGGCGGTTCCGCCACCCCCGACCTTCTTGATACCAGCATAAGATGTTCCGACAACCGTAATTGTTTCGGAGGTCGGAGCACTCATTACAATGGTGCCGATGTTAGCTGCCAGATCATGGAGCAACAAGTCAACACCAGATGCACCCGGGTGTGAGCAAGTGATTGCGAGTTGTCCACCTGAGTTAAAGAAATATCGTGCGGCGTCACCGTTAGCAAACGTAGCGGTATGAACGAATGTAATGGCATTTACCCATGTTGACCCGTATGTCGCCGTGTTTGACGCTGTTGTTCCCTGAGAGGCTGCATTTAACTTGTTTGAATAAACAGTATTCAGATTAGTCTGAATATTAGCCTGATAAATTACTGACCCACCTACAACTGGTGTAATTACACTACTAAGAGATGAACCCTGATGAGTTCCGCAATTGGCCGTCCTACCAGTTAGATTAGCCCACTCGGTTGCTCCCACTGTGCCGCCGACGGCTACATTAGCAAGTGCAGTTTGTCCGTAACCATTCTTTGTGCCACCAGTGGCCCAAACCGCGTTTAACGTGTTTGCGGTGGTCGTTGGGTTTCCCCCGACCATTGTATTGTAGTCCGTTGACTGAATTAATCCGCCTTGTGCCCAAGTCATGGTTTATCCTTTAATCGTTACTATTGCTTCTACTGTGCCAAGTCCGTCTGTGGACTTTTCAGCCAGTGAACGACCAATCGTAGTAAATGATGTTGCTTCGCCGGTGACTGCTGCTCTCGCTACCCCGTTACCAGCAGACACTAACCGGTCGCCCTTCTTAACTAACCCAACGACCTTTACTGGCACTCGCCCGCCAATAACGACGGCCGGATGTGTTCTGGCACTACCAGCAAGTGCGTTCATTAAGTAAGCTGGGTGAGTGCTTATCACACCGAGAACATTGTCACTTAAATCAGTGGTAACTGCCGTAATTTCAGCAGTTCCGCCTATTTCAACAACAGTCCCTGGTTCATATGCTGCATCAGATGCAAAGCGTTCTGCCAAGTCAGCGTAAGTAGCATTTAGTCTTGAACCTGATGATAGAGTCCACTGACCAGTTATTATCCCGGCTGTTCCACTTGCCCCAGTCGTTATTGTAGTTCCCCTGAATGTGCTGGCCCCTGTGCCGACTTGACCAACATACGTAGGTAAATATGCAGCAACATTAGCATCATTATAAGTTCCCGAGAACGAGATTGGTGTGCCAGTCAGATCGTAGAAGTTGAGTGGATTTACCTTAATACCAGTTGCAGCATAGATATTTCCACTGTTAACAGTTAACGCGCTTCCGCCAGTTCCATTAATAGTCCAATTACCAGACATCACACCAGATGTGCCTGCGTTAATTGTAGATGTATTCAGCGTTCCAATATTAGCGGTAGTAAGATTACCCAAGACAATATTCGCTGTTCCAGAAACTGATAGATTAACAAAAGAACCAGTCGCACCCGAAACAGTATTTAGCGCAATTACGTTATTTGCCTGAAGATCACCAGTGACTGTTACAGCGCCGAAAGTCGTTGTCCCTGTGCTACCCGATTGTGCAAGAATTAACCATGCTGATGGATTTGTTGTCCCGTCTGCGGGGCAAACACAAAGAGTATTAGCATTTGTGTTATACCAGAGTTGACCTCTCAATGGGTTTGCAGGAGGGTCCACAAAGGCAAAGTTTTCAAGCTGGTGAACGATATTAGTATCTAATGTTTGTCCGTAACCTGCGTAGTTTCTACCCGGTAGTCCTTGTGTGGTGCTGGTGGTATTTATAGTGCCATCGGCGATTGTGGTTAATACCGTTCCGTCACTTTTAACAATTGTATATGCCATTTTATTCTTTCCTATATTATATTTATCTAGATAGTAACCATATTAGTCAATGCCTGGATACGCACTGTGTAATCTATCTGGATTTGCCTATTCAGACTCTTTTGAACAGGGTGAAAAATAACATGTGTCAGTAATCTGGTTATTACATTGCCACTGGAGTCTGTGCCATAATTCGCCAAAAGCCCTAATTCATCAAAAACATACGTTGAATCTGTCTGGGTGCTGTTATCGAACGCCGCCTGACCAGCTGGTTCGCCGTAATCTAATAGACATTGCACTAAAATGTCAGTATACACCTTACTAGTAGTGTGCGTAACAGTCATTTTATTACGGGTCGGATCCAGATTAAAAACGCTGGTATCATCTACGATCTTCGCATACGTTTCATTGTAAAGTGCAGCATTTTGCCCAGTTGTATTGGGTGGTAAATATGTGATCACCCCTGTTTCTGAGACAGATGCGCCGCCGTTTCCAAATGCCATTTGATAGATTTCACCATAGCCACGGCTGCTTAACGTGTCTGCTAATGCCTCGGACATTGTTTCATAGTTAATGGCATTCTTCTTTTCTTCAAAAACTTCGCCGGTCACGGGGTCATAGATTTTAATAAAGCCCTCAATTTGGTATGTTAAAGTTATCATTAATCGCCCCGCATTTGTACTAAAACTTCTTTGGATTCCGGATCCACAATTTTTAGGAAAGAGGAGAAGTAAAATCCACCAGATTCGTCAGGTTTAACTTCGGGCTTCTCTTTGTTTTCGTCCTTGGTATTCATATCTTTATTTATCATTGGTTTGCGCCCATAGTTAAGAAAATTGCCCCAGCAGTCGTGCTTATCTGAAGCGGACCGCCGTCGATATCCCCATCGTTATCGGGGTAGTCAGCTTCATTCCAAGTCTGAGCGTATAACGGGTCGGGCATTCTATTTCCAGACAGTAAGCCGAAAACAGTTGTATTCACGGGAACATACGAGCGTATGCCGGTGCCATTGGTGCCGCGTTGTAGACCACTTAAAGACTTGGCAGCAAAGTCAACAATAGTAAATCTAATTTGCTCACCAAATACATATATTAGGTTACCCTCAATTGTAGTAACAACAAGAATATCACCAATAGAAACTTGCCCAGTGATATTAACTACTGGAGCAGTGTCAAGCGTGCCTATGAAGTAATTAGCAGTATCTACAAGTGTAGAAGTAGTATCATTGTATACGATTACCTGAGAAATAATGCGCTTATCGGCCATTAACCCAATTGTTATTAGTCCATCCACTTCGGCCGGAGCAGTAACATTTTGAACGATAGTATGGGTTAACTTAGACAGATCATTTACATAAATAACCTCGTCAGTATAGAGCAATGGCTCAGTTAACCAGGTCCGAGTTTGCGGCCCTGCTCTATATACTGACCCCTCGCCGTTCTCATTTACGTTTTGTATGTAGATAAGTTCGTTTGGTGACGGGGTAGGCATCATGCTAGTGATAACAACAACATCACCGGGGACAATAGTAGTGAGTATACTTATATTGTTGTAAGGATTAGCCTTCAGTGAAGACGACGGCAAACGGTAACCATTAACAGTTACCCACAGCCTGTCAACATTAGACTGATCCCATTGAGTAACTCCCATTAAACCCGTGTCATTAGTGAGCGCAAACACTGGGCCCTGATAAGTTTCCGAAATGGTAAAATTAGTTTCTGAGAAAATTTCCTTAACATAGTAAGTGGTGCCGACAGAGATGCCGCCTAGTGTATTACCAGAGAACAATACTGGGGTATCTACCACTAACTCAGTAGTAGGACATGTAATTGAATCTGGGTCGCTTCCCAATGAATCTTGGGTTGCGGTTGCCATCCCTGTTATCAGCGTAAAGGTGCCATCTATCCAGGTATATCCGGAACTAACATATGCATAAATCCCAGTTACTGGAAGATTCCCTTCACCCAATACTGGAGTATATGGTTCAAAATACAGATCAAATACTGTAGGAGAGATTATTTTGACGTAGTAAGCATTGTTGTTCAACTGGGTTGATCCCACTGTTCCATCAATTCTAATCAGATCGTTTTCAGCGAATACGTGCGGGATACCAGTAGTAACTCTTACTGCTGGTGTTCCACCTACTATGGCCGTCATAATACCCGTCTCAGAAGCCGTTATTGTGAATGGAGTGCCACCGAGAGTTACAGAGATAGTGAAGTCTGTTCCATTTATTACTGAAAGAACATAATACACCGTCCCATTGACTAATACTCCACCGAGACCAGGGCCTGATACCACTTCAAATAGCACGATTGATCCTTCTGAAAAGCCAACAGTGCTATTACATGTTAAAACATCAGTTCCAAAAGTTGTCGCAGTCACGTTAGTAATAGCTAACGGCGGAGTGATCGTGTTGCTTATATCCACTATGTTCGACACTGTTGCTGGATTTACAAATCCTAACATGGAGCCGGTCTCAGAAGTTAGATTCATTGGTTCTCCGCTGATGAACACCGAAATTGTAAATTCTGTGCTGCTCAATATTCCAACTACATGGTAAACTTGTCCTGCCACGATGCCACCCAAAGTAGGTGCAGAGAAGGTTATAGGATCATTAATATTCAGTCCCGTAGTGGAACCCGAATCTAATGTGAGCCAATTAAGATATTCACTGAACGACCCCTCATCATATCCCACTAAGGCAGTGCCATTACCCGTTCCGTTACCAGTTGCAATGAACACTTCACTAACTGTATTTGATGCTGCGCCAATAGCCATGAAGTCAGTAGTGCCCACACTGTTAATAATATATGTTTGGCCAATGATAAAGTCGCCAGCCGTCGTCAGTGCATCATACGGAATTGCAGCATGGGTCGTGCTACCGACAATTAAATTAACTGATGTATTGCCACCGAATGGTCCACCATACATCGTGTGTAAGTATTGGCGATCAGTGAGGTTGTAGCTGGTAACTGCTACAGTGTCACCAGATGTCGGCACAAAATTAAGAGTAAGTAGATTTGAATCAGGATCAATTACATAATCAGCTATATTGACCAGACGCAGACCGTTATGCTCAACGATGGCATTTATAGGATTTGACCCTCCCATATAATTAGACAGCATGAATGCAACTTCCGCAACTTGCACTGTGAATACTTCTGTGCCAGGAACAGTGTAGCCATACTGTTCAGGTAGAGTTTCCCCGAACACAGAGTATGATAAGTAATCAACATCAGGGTTGTAACTCGCAGCTAATATCATCTTTGCAGAGATTCCATTGTCCGCTACTGCAAATGCATAGTCGTTAATAATCATGATGGAGCCACCAAACGCAGTTGGTAATAATAACTCATTTCCGGGATTATTAGGATCCTCTAAGGTAAACTCGTTTTCATTAACTATGCTAAAAACTGTATACGGTTGATGGGCAACAAGAATACCACCAAATATATTACTATCAAATACTACGGTGCAACCAACAATCATCGCCGCGGTCGTATTACATGCAATAATATTATCTTCGGTCTCGGTAACTAGACTATATGATCCAAATAATAATGGTGTGCCATTGTGAAGAACAAGAGACGGAGTCCACGGTAATCCCTCACCAACCTGTATAATTACGGTCATTGTCCCAGTGTCAACAGAAAGAGGAAAAGTGTCGCCGGCTATTCCCGAGACTCTGGTAGTCGAGATAGTTATTTTTTCAGTAATCAAACTGATTGACTTCACATAATAAGTCGTATCCTCTGCTACGCCGCCGAACACGTTACCTTGGAATGTCACAGGTCCGTTAAGAATGAAGGCGTCTATGTTGGTGCATGTAATAGTGTTATCAGGCGGGGCGTCAGTTGCGGTCGCAGTCGAATCGACCGGTTCCGTTCCTGGACGAATCAAACCAGACCCCATATTCAAAGAATCAGAGTAATTACAATTTAGTAATATCTCATTGAAACCAGTGACTGAGTTATAAGTCAATGGATCAGTTTGGGTATTTGATTTCTCCAGTTGATCACCATTACCGACTTCATATACATCAACCCGTAATTTTTCACAGTTATTAACTGTTACGAAATCTAATGGACTGGTTAGTTTAATTGTTTTTGTCAACCAACCGACTAACGAACTGTTAGTTTCAATGCTATCTTCTGTAAGAAGTGTTTCACTTCCTTCAGTCAATATCAATTCACCATTTTCAACCATCAAATCGGTTCTTCCGTCGGTCATCACATAATCAATGCCAAGATATAGAGAACGACTTAGGCCAGTTACACGGTCAATTACAAATACGGCGATTTGCGCCGGAGTTTGAACCGCTCCATCAAAATTATATAGCACCTGGTCTGATACGGCTGGTGTCAATTCTAACGAGACAACCTTATATCCGACGTTGGCATACTGGGTCACCGGCCAGTTAGTGCCAGGACGAGTAGTTACGATCATTGTCAGATTATCACTGATGATACCCGGGAGCAATTCCTCAGGACCATAACCGGCAGTGAACGGATCACCTTGCACAACATACTCTGCCGGAGCCGATGTTGTGAACGGCTGATTCTGTAGTATGGAATCCAGGGTAAATTGTTGATTAGGGTCGAACGCATTACCAGCATAAGTTCCATTTGGGTAAGAAACACCGTTTACCAATTGTGTGAAGTCCAAGCCTGGCATGTTAACAGTTGGTTGATAGTAACCAAATATACGATCAAGGGCATTGAGTTTTATATCCTCGCTGCGTAGCAGTTCCCATTTACCGAACACAAACGTAGGATCATTGTTGCTGATAATACATTGATATATCTTGTGATTGAATCTGACCAAACTTTGATCAAAGTAGAACGGCTCCGGAAGCACTGCATAATCACCTGATTTAGACATAGTGAATGAACCAGTCCCATTACCCAAGTCAACCCACCATCCATTAATTTCAGTAGTAACACGGAAGCAACTCTGGTCCGTAACATAAAAGTTCACATCGTCCGGAATCAATGTCATTGGGGCAATGGCATTCTTTGTTTCTGCAATTGAAAACGTGTAATTATCAATTACTTCGTGAACATAGTATGTCACATTCTGCACAACCCCGCCACCAGTGCCATCAAATGTAATCTGATCGCCAGCAGTCATTGCCAAAATACCGCCCCAGCCTGAGTGCAAATTAGTAGACCCAGTAGAAAGAATGTTAGTGGAAAGGAAATCTGAAACATAATATGTTCGGCCCACTTCAAGCGCGCCAAAAACAGCACCGGTAAAAATCACAGGGTCATACATATTAAAGGTCGCATCAGTGACCGTCACCGTACTCTCTGATGAATATGTCCTAATAACTTCCGTTGTTGTAATTCCCCTATAGGCAAAAGATGCAACATTAACTGGTTGGGTCATCTTCGGGTCTGAGAATAGTTCACATTCATTTACACCAACAGCATTTATGTAATATTGTGTTACTATTTCATTTGGGATACCAACTGCTGACATTGAGGTGATTGGACCAAAACTATCATCAATTAATAACATAGTTCCGATGCCGTCGATCATTTCCAAGTTTGCACCGCCATATGTATCTGATACACTGATGTAGACTCCACTAGAATCTATGTTTGCGACATAGTAGACTGTGTTAGGGACAATGTTACCAATAGCAGCACCGGTGAATATTATAGGATCGCCTGAATTAAGTTCATAGTTGCTCAAACATACTATACCATCATATCCATAAGGAGAATTTGCCGCTGACCATGTAGCGGTTATAGTAGTTGTTCTGCTAATTGATTCGATGGTATACGTAAGGTCATTTGCAGGGGTGTCTCCTCCAATTTGGTTACCAGGAATAACTATTGAATTACCAACTGCATATCCTTCACCAGGGTTTACTATTTTTGTTCGGTAACCACCGCGAATGAAACTGATGTCAAATTCGGCATAATACGGAACATACTGGGTAAGAGTTGCCTGAGAACCCCATGCCCATCCGGTAGGATCTAACACGAACGTTGGGCCATTCATAGATTCAGATACGACTATATAGGATTGACCCGTAGCATACATTGTTCCATATGCAACCGTCGGGATGAGTTCCTGAATAGTAAATGTAACACCGTCTAAGTCAATTGTAGCAACATGATAAGTGGTTCCCAATAAAATTCCACCGATTGACATTCCGCTAAACACAATTGGCATATTTATGTAGAAGCCATCAGTGCTTAGACAAGTTAAACCGTATGCACCAGTGGCAATAACAGAGGTGTTTACAATGCCGATTTCAGTGATGTAATACGGAACCCCGGCGACTATATTATAATAGTCAACATTGCTAATCACGCACATATTAACATATGCATCGGATAGCCATCTACTGTCAGCCCAGATTGATAGTTGATTTACTCCTGCGACTGGTGCTACGACCAACCCAGTAACAAGGTTTCCAGGCTGTGAATCCACCGGATATGATGGGTAGAACTGATCTGATGTTGGGTAAAACGAAACTAGTTGACCATTAATTTGTCCAGGACTAACTGGTAATCCTGCATTTATTGTCATGGAGCCAATGGCGCTAACCAATGGCAGAGTATCTTTCTGATCTGTCATTACACACGAACCGACTGTATCAGTTAGTGCGCGATCACCAGAATAAAGATCATCGGAAATCGTGAATGTATGAGAATCAATGATAGAATTAACGAAGTAAGTCACACCAGAGAATATATTACCAAACTCAACAGTAGCGGAGCCGCCCGTAACCATTTCAGTAAATATTACTGGGTCCCCGACTGTTAACTGCCAAGTATCAGGACATGTTATGTAGTTTGAACCACTTTCCGTAGCAGAAATATTAACCATTATTGGATTAATGTTCTTTGATATGGTAAATGTCTGGGCGTCAACTATTGTTGTTATATAGTATGGTTCATTTTCAATAATATTACCAAATACATCTCCTACAAAAAATACGGCTAACCCGGGATAGAATCCCGAAGTGCCGGCATTTCCACCAGGTGTCACTGGTATTGTAATATAATTAGTGCCGACGAAAGTTTGGGTTACCTCAGAGATACCAGGGTAATTAATGGATACAAATGTTCTATAAATAACTTCACCGACATAGCACATCAATCCAGCTGGACTTATCGTAGCATCAGAAAGCGTAAATACAGGCCCACCTGCAGTTTCAGAGATGGTGAAATAAACTTCATTAACAATCTCTGCCACATAGTAAATTACTTCGGCGGCGATACCAGAAGAACCAACTGCACCGAGGAACTTAACTGGCATACCTACATAAAATCCTAATGTCGGACCAACCCTAGGGTAAATTGTATTTCCTGTAATAGTTATGTTACTGAATGTGCAACTGTCTGATACTACCCAGGTGCTTCCTGCACCAGTTCCTGATATATTGGAAACAATATATAACACTGGTAGTGGGTTAGTAGGATCACCACCGGTTAATAACATTCCAGGGACGATTGGACCACCAGATAGTAGACCAACTGTAAGGGTGGTGCCACTGATCGAAGATGCTAACATCGTCACAGTATTAACAGTCGATGGAGTAATAGTCAACCAGTCAGTTCCACTGTATGTCATAACAACACTTCTTGTGCGACCTGACCAAGAGATTTGTTCGGTCCCATAGAAAGACTCTAACTCAAATATAGCAGCCTGTGAACTTGACGATACTGAGTCGATATTAGGGTAAAGACTATCTAATAATAAACTAGAACTTGCCAGTGTAGGGCCAGAGCCAAAATCACCAGCAAAGAATGAACCATAGAAGGCTGACTCTCTCCAGTCGATAACTTTTGTATTGTAGGCTGTTCGGTCAAACTTTATTGATAGTTGATTTTCTCTGATAGGAGTAGCCGTTGACATACAAGACGCACGGGCGACTACATTCAAATAATTAGATGTGCCGTCGCCTGCGTCGAGCAGGACAACCCGATCAATATCGACCAATGAATTATCATAATTGTCGTATAACGCAATGACAAATGCAGGAATAGTTTCTAATACACCGACGTAATAATATTGATTATTGGTTAAACCACCGGGTGAAATTGTTGCTTCACCAGTTACATACTTAATTAGATCACCTGTTACTAAAGACGGGGCGCTTAATTCAATTGTTCCTGTGAGTAAATTTACGTTAGTTGAACTGAAGGAGATAGCAATAGAGGGTTCGATTACTATCTCAGGTAAAGACATATATCCTTCACCAGGGTCAACTACTACAATACTTTGAATTCTATCCAAATTCATTACAGGGACTAGAATAGCATCACGAATCGGTGCCGGATAAATCGAGGTATCGACCACAGCAGTGACTCTCGGTGGGTTTTCATATGCACGACCGGAGTTTAATAACAGCACTGCCGGAAGATCCATGTATATTTGAGTCCCAGGGAAGTGAGACTCAATCGGGGTTCCATCAACACCACGGGTCAATCCGTTGAGGGTGCCAAGAGAAACATCTACGCTTGCATAACCAAGTATTTCATTGCCTATTTTTATAACACCGGATATAGGGAATCCAAACGGATTGCTGACAGCTAATGAGAACGAATTCAGAGCAATAAATGAGGACGTAACTGTTATCGGATAATTAGTAATTCCAGTCAAGCTTAGACCACGGTTATCATACCAGGCCACATATGGCTGAGTTTGCCATATAGGATCACCAAGTAGATATTGAGCATCTTCGGTGGCGTTAGAATAAACTAACTCAGGTGAAATAAATTGAGACACTGCCGGATTATATTGGGCCGGCAGATCGAAGTCGGTGATGTTTCCGCCGTATAGTTCAGATCCAGTATACTTGAAAACGAATTCCTTAATAACTACGTGATATGGTTTAACCTCGTTGATATATCCAGCAAGGAAGTCTTGATTGTCTGATTGATAAACCGTTATTGGACGTAACTCACGAATTGTGTGATCTACGTCAACGAACGAAGTCTTATTAAGCCATGGTAGGTAATTCTGCATTTCTGCGGTTTCACTTTGAATGTATTCGAACAATAAAATCAGACTCTTGTTGCGATGGATAAGCAATTCGTTTGAATAAATTTCTTCATTGAGCGCACGGATAATCTGTCTTGTTTCTTCGGACGGGTATAGATCAAATACTGTTGTATCAAAGAAATTATCACCGAAACCTAAGCGATAAGTAGCATAGTCCCATAGAGCAGCATTGAACGCAATAGTGCCGTCCTGTAAGCCTATCCGTGTCCAGCTACCTGCCGAGGTGTAAACATACGTTTCACTCTTACCGATACCGTTAGTCTTAACTGAAACAATTAAGCCAACTACCGCAGTTAGAGTGGCCAAGTCAGCATACACAGGGACCTGCAATGCTGCTTTCGTGTTGTCATTGTAACCCGCCGCCCACCAGTTAACATAATTCCAGTATGCCTGTGTATCGTAAAACAACTGAGTGGAGCCTAACCATGCTGGGTTACCAGTAGTCGATGGGTTTGTTTTACCAACCATGCTTAGGAAGAACGCAGGACGGGACTCAACAATAGGATACAACGATAACACTTCATTAGCATAAGTTAGATAGTTCTTTAACGCACCGAATCTATTATAGAAGAAGCTTTGACGAGGACGGGACTGAATTCCAGTCTGAACCATTGCCGGGAGATAAGGATCCGGAATTATAGATCCGGCCTCATCTACGCCGCACATACTATCTAATAGCTTGTTGTATAGTGATTCCGGAACAGTTATCGATGTGGTATTAGGCAAGCCTGGTAAGAAATCATCAGCGTATCCTGCTCTGATAAGATTAAACAGGGCATGTGGAACATCATCATTCGTTCCTGTCAGGTAACCAAGGTGTAACACTGTATCATTGGCATTGATATTCTCGCTGGAATTATACAGAGCGTAAACGTCCGGGCGTATCGGAGCAAAGAAACTAATACCGGTCTTTATTGGAGCAGAAATATACGATTCCAAAATAGTATCTGACAGTGTTTTTCCAATGGCAGTGAACACGATGTTCGTATTACGCGCCCAGAAGAAATATTGAGGTATTAGTTCTCCTGCTGGATTTAATATTTGATCTACTGTATATAATTCTGTGTCATACGGAATTCCGGGTCCGACATATTGACTCGGTGGAGTATTGCTTACTATCCAACTGTAGAGAGTTACATTGCTACCAGGAAAGACTGCACCCCAATGTTTGCTGTTATAAACCACATCTTCTTGATGGTAATTCACAAAACGTGTGTTAGTGGTGTTGAACCATATTTGACCAACCTTATCCGAACCCCAAACTTTGGAGCCA
>SESG01014674.1_pt1 | contig 15355 bp, 14 predicted proteins | sample 3171421 | NCBI WGS metagenome assembly SESG01 (sample SAMN10866946, study PRJNA518727) | freshwater metagenome | biome: subpolar coniferous forest; feature: holomictic lake; material: water; isolation source: holomictic Lake 227, 6 m and 8 m depth | place: Canada: near Kenora, Ontario | collected... | reverse complement strand
TCCAAACACACCCCCGCCGGCAATTCTATCCTCCAGTCATTTTCCGGAACCCCCGTAACAATATGATGATCATGCAGTTTCCAGCCATCCGGCACATCCGAATTCTCGATCCAGATCGACGAATGACTGTTATCAAACCGAATTGCAGTCCGCGAGTTCTGAACAAAAATATCCGGGCTCGGCTTGATCTTCTTATGCCATATCTCCCTTTGGTCCATCACCCGGTTATGAAGAGCGCTCGTCGACTTCAGCAAGTCAGAATTGCTTCCGAAATGATAAAACTCAGCCCCCTCGAGCGGCACAATCGCCACACTCAGCTTACTTTCACCCCTCGCCCCGAGTAAGCTTCCAAATTCTGAATACAAATCATACGCACTTATCTTGCATCCTGCATCTTGCATCTCGGATCCTGGGTCCGGGATGCAGGATGCGAGATGCAGGATCCAGGATCCGGGATCCAGGATGCCAACTCCAGACTTTTCACACAGTATCCCCACAGCTCTGTCACTCAGAAGCCAGATCCCCGCATCCAGCAGGTAAAGGAACTGCTCCGTGAGAGACTGAATTGTTTCCAGGGAAGGCTTCTGCAGCATATATTCCAGTGAGGCCGGGTTTTTACGCGGACAAACAAACACCCCGTGTTTCACCGCCACTTCCGGCTGCGCCCAGATGCCTATGCACACCACATCCGCCTGCGGGATCTTCTCCCTCAGCTGATCCGTCCACACCAGCGCATCCCCCGCCGCCACCATCGTATTCAGACCCGCCGGCGCCCTCTCCAGTATACTTTCAAGCAACGGCCTCTGGATATCAAACAACGTCTGGTCAATCCTCTGCCCCCTCCCCCATTTAAACACCGGGAACGGAATAAAACTCTTCCCCACCGGTCCGTAAGCCGGAAGCCGACGACTCTGGCCATCGGAGTGGATGATGATGCGCTTGTCGGAGGCAAGCCAGGATGAAAAGGATGCGGGATGCGGGATGCAGGATGCAGGACATCTTGCATCTTGCATCTTGGATCGATGCGAAGCACCGAATCCTGGATCGGCGCGAAGCGCCCCATCTTGCATCTTGGATCGATGCGAAGCACCAGATCCTGGATCGGCGCGAAGCGCCCCATCTTGCATCCTGGATCTGCTAAAATGCTCCACCAGCACATTCACCGTCCCCCCTCCCGAGCCAAGCTTTGTCCCCTCCGGGTCAGAATAAATAGCTGTAACCCCCGGGTACCTCCCCGGATTTTTCGTAGCATACTCAGCAACATTCGGCGGCGCAGTCAGGAGTATTTCCATTGTTCAATTGATTAGTCATTCAAAAATAGAATATTTTTCATTCGTCCCGCCTCGACTACCCTGCGATCCGCGATTCAGGACTTACAAACCCTCACTCGCCCCCAAAAACTCTATGTCGGTATATGCTTATTCCTTAACTGTTTTTATGTCAAAAAAAGTGAAATAACCCTTGTTATTTCATAAAAAGTGAAATTTCACCCCTTATTTCACAAAAAATGACATAAAACCCCAACGCCAAAAGCATATACCACCTCCTCGCAATTCCGGAGAAATGCCATCCGCCCAACTGAAACTTAAGAAAAAAGTGGTGCGATTGGATATCACTTTTGCTACTTCGACGGATAAAGTATAAGAAAATCGATCCGTTGAGTTCCACTTTTGGGAACTTTTAACTATCTTTGCAAACGTTTGGGTAATGGAAAGAATCATGGCGAAAAGAACCCTGAGACGCGGATCATGGAATTTAAAATAATCAGAAGCGAACAGGAGTATGAAAATGCACTTCAGCGAATGGGAGTAATTTTCGATGCCCCGGTTGAAACTCCTGAAAGTGATGAAGCAGATATTCTAAGTCTGCTTATTGAGGATTACGAGAAAAAACATTACCCTATTGATCCTCCGGATCCGATTGAAGCGATCATTATACGAATGGAAGAAATGCATCTGAAGCAACGCGACCTGGTCGGAATTTTCGGAGGCAAAAACCGGGTTTCGGAGGTACTCAACCGTAAACGGAAACTCACTATAGAAATGATCCGCAAATTAAATTTACAACTTCATTTATCGCCCGAAATCCTTATTCGCGAGTATTCGTTAAGCGATTAAATTAACCCCTTGTATAATGAAACAACGTTTCTGCCTTACCCTCGATTTGAAAGACGATCCGGAGCTCATCCGGGAATATGAACACTGGCATAAGCCGGAAAACATCTGGCCCGAGATCCCGGCCGGGATCAAGGAGGTTGGCATCGAATCCATGGAGATCTACCGCCTGGGAACCCGTCTTTTCATGATCCTGGAAGCTGGCCCCGATTTCAATTTCGACCGCGATATGGCCCGGCTTGCGAACCTTCCGCGACAGCAGGAATGGGAGGCTTTCGTCAGCAAATTCCAGAAATCCGCCCCCGGCGAAACTTCATCGGAAAAGTGGAAACTGATGGAGAAGATTTTCGAAGTGTAGTAAATATTCCTCGGGTTTCTCAAAGGGCCTTCTTTTGAGCATAAAAATCAATTAACTTTGTAATAAATTTATGAAAAATGAGCACTGTAGAACTTCGTCACCTCATTACTGAATATCTTTCTCAGATCGATGATGTGTCCTTTTTAAAAGCAATAAAGACCATCATTGAGTCAAAGGTCTCTGATGGTATTTATAAGCTGTCTGATGACCAGAAAAAAAGGGTTGAACAGGCAAGGGAGCAAATCAGAAAAAGGCAAACTATTTCGGATAAAGAGGTCCAAAAAGAGGTTGACCTATGGCTAAATTCAAAGTAGAATGGTCTGTCGAGGCACGACTTGATTTGCGCGATATTCTCGAATTTTATTTTAAAAGAAACGGAACTTCCGATTATAGCCGAAAATTAAATAAGAGGATCAACGAGGGGACCAGTCTTATCGCAAAGAATCCATTGATTGGAGTACAAACGGACATTTCTGATGTCCGTGCTCTCATAACCGGGGATTTTCAGATAATCTATCTTGTCGACAAGAAGGCAATTGTTATTGTTAAAGTATGGGATTCTAGGAGAAATCCTGAAGATAAGCTGGTAATTCACTGATTTTAAATCATCCCAACTATCTCGTCCCAGGTACAACATTTTTCCAGCCTGACATCCCATAATAAAACACCACAACGAAGCACACCAGCGGAACGGCGAATCCCATCCGCATTGAGGAATGATCGGCGATGTAGCCCATCAGCATTGGGCAAATGGCGCCGCCGACGATGGACATGATGATGAATGAGGATGCTTTTTTGGTGAGGGGGCCGAGGCCTTTGAGTCCGAGGACGAATATGGTTGGGAACATGATGGACATGAAAAAATAGGTGACGAAGAGGGCCGAAACGCTGACCCAGCCTAATCCGCCCAACACCAGCAGCATCAGGAGAATGCAGATGCCTGCATAGGTCATGAGGAGTTTGTTGGTGGCGAAGGATCGCATGATGAAACTGCCCGAAAGCCGCCCCGCCCAGAACAACCCCATCCCTCCGAACGAAAGTATGAGCGCGGCATCGGTGTTGGAAATCTGAATCGCTTCGGTCACGTAATTGATGAAAAAGCTGTTGATCCCCGTCTGCGCGGCGACGTAGAAGAATTGCGCCACGACGGCGAGGATGAAATGGGGATGCTTCCACAAACTGGTACTGGGTGGCTGGGTTACTGGGCTACTGGGTTGTTCCTCCACTATTTCCGGCAGCGGGGTGCGAATAAATAATATTGCAACCAATAACACCACCACCGCAACGCCCATATAGGGCCAGGAGATGGTTGAAAATTTATTCCCGTCTGCGGATTGCATTCCGAAGATGATCAATCCGCCAACCAGCGGGCCAAATATCCAGCCGAGACCGTTGAATGACTGTGAAAGATTCAGCCTGCGTCCTGCCGATTCGGCGGGTCCCAAAACCGAAATATAGGGGTTAGCCGCGGTTTCCAGGAATGCCAGTCCGAATGCGATCACCAGCAGAGCCGTCAGAAATGGCCAGAATTGCTGTATTCCTGCTGCAGGGATGAACATCGCCGCACCCAGGGCATACAGGATCAGTCCGAAGATGATCCCCTTCTTATACCCGAATCGGTTCATGAACAATCCCGCCGGGATGGCCGCAAGGAAATATCCGCCGTACACCGAAAACTGCACCAGTCCGCTTTCCGCCTTCGTAATCGTGAGCAGTTCCTGGAAATGCTTGTTCAGCACATCCAGCAATCCGTGTGCAAACCCCCATAAAAAAAACAAACTCGTAACCAGCACGAAAGGAACAAGATACTTCTGACCCGAGGAGGTCCTGAGCAGCGGAGTTTTGGTTTTCATGCCTTCAGCTTAAGAGGCAAATTTAGAGAAATAGTTGGATGCAAGGTGCAGGATGCAGGATGCAAGATGAGGCGCTGCGCGCCGATGCAGGATCTGCAACGCTGCGCCTTGCGATGAAGGATAAAAGATGCATGATGCTGGACTAGCTTAGCCTGGTTTTAATTGTTTCTAATAAGAAAAAGAATTCATTTTATTCAATAAAGAAAATATACATGGCATTGAAATTCAAACATTTGTACTTCATTTTTTGCTTTTTTTATTTTCTGATACATGTTTTAAGCTTTTATTTCACGCTACCCCGGAAAATAAAGGATACAAGGAGAGATTACATCCGCAGTTAATTTAAAATCGGGGCAACAAGCTAATTTTTAGGGAAAGCCACCCGCAGTCAATACAAGATGCGGGATACAGGATATCCTGCATCTTGGATCCTGGATCGGCGCGAAGCGCATTTTACTTCCCGATTTTTCCAAATTTGTTTTTGATCTGTTGATACAGGCTGTGGGCTGTTTCGGGTTCTATCCCTGCTTGCCTGGCAAGGATTTCGAGGTCGGGCTGGGTTCCCGCGTTGATATAAGGAAGCAGAAGTTTCATAAAGCGGTTGAGGCCGTTGAGATCTTCCTGCGACATAGGGTTGGTTTCCTTTTCAGGAAACAGGGATTCATACTCATAGAGGTTGATTTTTTTCTTCAGGATCTCCTGCATGGTTACCAGCATGCTCATGCCCACCGAATAGTCTTCCTTCACGTCAATGAGAAGACCAGAGGCGATAAGCATCCGGCTCAGTTCCCTGAAACCCTCTTCGGTAAGGGAATAGCGGGAAAATTCACCGTTTGATTCATTAAAATAGGCCGAGGCAAAATGGGGCGGCCCGCTCCAATCTTGATGGCTGATCCGGTAAATGTTTGCATTCCATTGAACAGAGAATGTTTCCTTCAGCTTATCGGTAGCTATGCCGGCGATCTCGTCAACGGCAACGAATTGACGCAGCTTATGTATGCCACTCATCGTGACAGGAAATTCCATTCCGCTGGCAAGCATCATATATGGTATGGGATCTTTATACACTGAGGCCATCAGCAAAGCGTCTGAATCTACCTCAGGAAAGACTTCGGTCCCGTAGAAATAAATATCATCGGCATCGAAGGATCGAAAGGGCAGGATGTTGCCATAGGTATGAAAACAAAGTCCGTTAAACCCGGTAAGCAGAAAATAAAGATCCTGCTTGCGTCCTTCGGTCCAGAAGGCCTCCACCCCCGATGAATACAGCAGAAACTCATCTTCAGAAAAGGCATCGCGAAGGATGAAAAAATCCCTGGCCTCACGGCCGGCAATCCGGGCAAAGCAATATCTCCAGGGATTGTCGGCCTGAAATTCCAGGAATTCACGTTCGGTTTTTTCCAGCGACTTAAGTTGAATGTTGTTCAGGTACTTATGGATCAGTCCGTCGGGGGCCAGGGTCTTTCCCATGATGTATTCGCCCATGGCCATCGGAAAGAATTCTTTTGGCATCTTGCGGATGATATGCAGGTATTTCTGTGTGTAGGCGTTCATCTTCCGGTCCATCCCTTCCCTGCGGGCGATGAAAGGCATCAGAAATTGGTCCAGTACCTTGTCGCTGATTTTTTTGTGACGCAGGCAGTGATCCGCCATTTTTTCAAAATCGGCAGGCATAAGCTGATGGTTTATTCGTTAAGTAATTAATCTTGGCTACTTGGATACTTGGCTACTGGGCAACTAGTAACCTAATAGCCCAGTTGCCCAGATACCCAGTTACCCAGTTACCCAGTAACCCAGTAACCCAGAACTTGATTATGCAACAATCCGGGTGTTATAAAATTTCCCCGCAAGACTCTCCAGGTACTCTTCAGGAGTCATGGTGAGAATATCCATTGGAACCATGAATTTTTTCCTTGTTTGCATTTCCGCCGACAGGGTCATATTGCAACGATCAAAAATGTCCTTGCCAATAAAATCACTGGAAATGATGATCAGGTCGATGTCGCTTCCTTCATGCGTTTGACCAGTGACCTGAGATCCGAATAACACAATATTATCAACCAGAATACCGCTGCTGATCAGTGCATTCCTGAATTCCTTAATCACCAGATTTACTGTTGTTTGATCCATTGCTGTATTGATTTTGCAGAGTCAAGAAATCCCTTAGTACGTTCCTGAGTGAATGACTTTATCAGCTTTTTCAAATCATCAGGATACCTGGTCGGAACCGATAACCTGTTCAGACTAAGAAGGAACTGAAAATCCACAGGATTCATTTCTAGTTCAATTTTCTGAACAAAGAAAATGAGGTCATGTGATTTTGCTGGATGTTCATTCTTTCTTTTTAAGTATAATCCCTTCAGCGCTTTTTCCAGAGAAAGATGGCACATGAAGATCGCATAGATATATCGACCTGAGGCATACATCGCTTCAGCAGTCTCAAAGTCATAATCAGACTGTAAATACCATTCCTCGATCTTGCTAGGTCCACCCATACTACAAAGATATTAAGTATGAGTGGTTTTTGCAAGAAATGAAACTTTTCAATGGCTGGGGGTGGCGCTTCGTACTGGTAATCTGGGCAACTGGGCAACTAGACACCCAGTAACCCAGCAACCCAGTAACCCAGTCACCCAGTAACCCAGTAACCCAGTCCCCCAGTCACCCAGCAACCCAGTTCACGACTCCCGTTTCACCCAAAGCTCGAAAAACGGGTCTGTAAGTAAAAAGCGATTCTCGACTTTCTCGAGAATGTCAAGATCCACCATCCGTTTATAGGCCTTTTGTATGCTCGATGTCGGGAAAAGCCTGTGTTTCTGAAGAAATTCCGTTTCATAACTTCCATAGCCTTGCATGGCAACGGCACTTAATATCCGGCTCTGGAATGCGGTTAACTGACTGCGGATGCCATGAAAAAAATCGGCCTGGTTTAACAGCAAACGATCAAGTGCATCCTGGTAAACAGCCTCAGGGTTTTTACCGCTTAAGCGGGAGGTTTCCCATAGTTCTGCGCCCAGATACTGAATATAATAAGGGATGTTATGGGTTTGCTCTACAATTCGTTTAATCAGCAGAGCGGGAACCTCATAGCCTCCGTTGAGGAACCTCTTAGTGAGAAACGCAGCGGAATCTGTTTCGGAAGGTTTCGCTAACCGGTATAACTTCCCGAAATTATAGAATGCCCTGTCCTTGCGCGAAAACATATTCAGCAACAAGTGACGCTGGCTCCCAAGGAAAACATAACTAGCATTGCGATGATGCTGAAAACTGGCCCTGAGTTCTTTCTCAAACGATTCACCGTTCAGTTTCTCAATTTCCTGAAACTCGTCAAACACTATGACCCAGCACTTTTTCGGATTTGTTGTAGTTGGTATGCCGATGACATCTTCGAATGCTCTTGCTGTCTGCAATGGGTCTATCGAAAGTTTTAATTCAGGTGAGCCTGACTGATCCAGACCCATAACAGGCTGAATCCCCCTTACCAATCCCTGTATCCATCGCAAACCTTTTTCCCAATTGGAAAGCGGTCGCATCAGCTCCCGGGCATATAATTCGATAAACTTTTCCTTCGAAGAAATCTTGAAAAAATCCAGGTAAACCGTGGGATGTCCTTCGGCCTCAAGGTCCTTCAGCGCTTTGAGCACAAGTGATGACTTACCATAACGCCGGGGCGAATACATGATCAGGTTGCTTGCATTTCGCATGGATAATTTGATCTCCTCAAGCTCCTTGGTTCTTCCATAGAAAAACGGCGTATCTACTGTCTTTCCGTAACTGAATGGATTGTTGTTCATGCACTTAAATTTTACGCCTTACGGAATTACGCTAATTAGCATTATGCTATATAGCATAATCCGTTCGGATGCAAATATAAGGTAATTTTGGTTATCCTTCACGAATGGGAGTAGCTCGGTTTGACTGCTGCGAATCCGGACATAAATGTGATGATCTAACCGGTAATCAGAATCCATTGTCCATTGGGAGAGATTTCATCCGCAGTCAATTGGTTGACAAAACCACTTTTCACAGTGATTTGTCAACCCTCTCAGAATTCAGGTTATACCGGATCACCGTTCACGATTTTTCGCTGGTTTTGCAAATCCTGGTCCTCCACAACCCCAAACTTGCGATTTCTGCAACATCTTCCTGCGATAATATCCCGGATCATGGATTTCCCATAACTTCAGGGAGGTACCCAGGGAAATCAATTTTGATTTTGCCTCCTTTCGCATTAATTTCGCTTTAAACCATTAACAATCAGGCCATGAAAAAAATGTACATTCTTCTTTTTGCGCTGCTTTCGGCAGCTGGTGCAAGGGCTCAATGGGTGCCCCAGGATCCCAACACTCCCAATTCCCTGAATGCCGTGTATTTTACTGATGAAAACCTTGGGTTTGCCGTGGGTGATTCAGGCACAATACTGCGGACGACCGACGGGGGTTACATCTGGACAAAACAGAACTCGGGAACTATTTCCCGCATGAGGGCTGTGTATTTCACCAGTCCGTCAACCGGCTATGCCACAAGCGAGGATGGCTCCATCCTGAAAACCTCCGACGGGGGAACGACCTGGACCCATCTGATTTCGGGTACGACTAAAATGCTTGAATCGGTTTTTTTCACCAGTCCGGATACGGGATATGTTGTCGGGGGCGGAATGACCTCAAGCATAATTCTTAAGACCACGAACGCCGGGGCCAGCTGGGTTCAAATACCTTCAGGTACGAACAACATCCTGATGTCGGTGTATTTCATCGATGCAAACACAGGTTACGCTGCAGGTATGGCCGAAACCATCCTTAAAACCACCAACGCCGGGATGAGCTGGAGCAACAGTTACAGCGGTTCGAACCAGGGCGGATTGAACAGTGTGTATTTCACCGACGCCTCTACCGGCTATGCCTGCGGCGGATATGTAAATGGTCCTGGTGTTGGGGGAAGGATCCTGAAAACCACCAATTCCGGTATGAGCTGGTCGGTAATCAGCTCAGGGACTTACTCCTGGCTGTATTCCCTTCACTTTCCCCAGCCGGGAACAGGATACGCTGCCGGGGCTGAGGGCACGATTATCAAAACTACGAACGGGGGCTCAACCTGGACCAGGCAGTCTTCGGGAATTTTCACCCTCACTGCGGTGTATTTCCCCTCTGTTAACATCGGGTATGCAGTGGGCGGGTCTTATTATCCCGAAAGCACTATTCTGTATACCAATAACGGCGGATATCCTCTCGGGGAAAGCGATCATTCCCCGGCTTCAGGAACTCTTAGCATCTTCCCCAATCCGGCCACCTCTTCAATTACAGTTGAAACTCCCTCCCCTGCCACCGGCATTTCAATCCTCGACCTCAGCGGACGTGAACTTCTGCAAAAATCCATTCCAGGGACCCAGTTCACTGTCGATATTACTTCACTCCCGTCCGGACTCTACCTGGTAAAACTCACAGGCTGCACTTCCGTCGAATTCGGAAAATTCGTCAAACGATAATTCAGGATTTTCAATCACCCACCACCAACAACCAACCACCAATAACCAATCACCAACAACCAACCACCATCCTCAGAACCCAATATTGATGCCTGCGAGAAGGGAATTCGTATTGCCAAAGTAAACCGCAGGGATGTAGCGAACATCTCCCTCGACCTGGCGGCGGAGGTACTGCACATAAACATAGGCATTATTGATCACCTCGTACCTGGCCTGCACGGCAATTTCCTGGTCTTTGTAATCGAGGGCGGATAAGGTGGTGCCTTCTCCATGCTTTGCGAACAGGTACGAGGCGTCGAACCTGAGTCCGCGGATAGGCTTCCAGCAAAGGGCTGCGTAAATCTCCATGGAATTTTCTTTCAGGTAACTGCCAAGCCCGTATTGGTTTGAAAGGTAAGCCGTTGTTGGTAGCGCGGATGTGTATGCCTTTCCGTTATTTCGTGTATACTCAACTGTCACCGAATAATTCCTCAATCCCACATCCTGCATCCTGCATCCCACCTTGTAGGAGATCCCTTCGACAGAAGCCTGGTTCACAAACAAATCCGCATACAAATGAAAATGTTTTAAATTTCGTGAACTCACATTGATGAACGTCTGGACTTCCTTGCCGTAAAAAGCAGATTTGCCGTCGCCTTCGGCATAACTGTAGTTGAAGTAGAACAGGAACGGACTGATATACGCGGGATTCATATAGGCCGCGCAATACACCACGGAGTTTCCTATGCTCAGATCCAGTCCGGGTACGGGCTTGAACGTAAACATGCTGGAGGCGTAATATTTGTTGAAATAGGTGATGCGTTTGGCGCCTGTCGGAAGTGTGTAGGTCTTGGTGGTATCGGGCACCTCACTCACCAGCCAGGCCTGAACCCAGGTGAATTCCAGCCATTTCAGCGGGTACATATGATATTTGAGGAAGGGCAGGGACGGCACTCTCCCGCTCATGATGTTGGAACCGTGATAGTTATCTCCCCAGGTAAAATGGTCCTTCACAAATGAAAGGTCTCCCCATTTCCATTTCCAGGTCATCCCTCCCCGCATCTCGCTGTAATCGCCGGCTCCCCCGGGATAGGGCTTCCAAACGGCGCCTTCTTCCTGGTTGATCATCTGCGGACCAGTGAGCAGGTGGTCCTCGTGGTTGTCGCGCAGACTGGCGTAAAATCCGAAGTGTTTCCCAACATAGCCAAAGACCTCGGCCCCGTTCCAGCGGTGGTATGCCGAACCGTTCTCGTTTTTAACATACGAAACCCCGAAGATCGGCCTGAGCACAAACGTGAAGATCGTATCCTTGTATACAAACTCCAGGGGATTGAATGGAACCCTGAAATTCTCTTTCTTCTTGAAAAAGCTGTTTTTATTGATATAACTGAGGTCAGGCTTCAGCTCGAGGTTAAAATCCCGGAGGTAAAAATCCAGCTCTTTCTGCTGCCTTTTGCTGAGCTTGTTTCTGTTGTCGGCGGATGAAGCTTCCTGTAATTTCCGGGCGATGAATTCTCTCGGATACGGCTTGATCACACTCGTGACGACAATGATCTTGTCGTTCGCCAGTTCGTCGATGAAGTCGTAAATATTGGTGTTCGTGAGGTCCTGGTATACGATCTGCGATCCCGCAGTGAACGTGACTAAAGCAAGAATCGTGATGAGGAGGATCCGGCGCATAGAACGCAAATATAGGAGGATTTTTCCTGTTCGTGCAGCCGAATATTCGGCCGCTTGCATGCAAACAGTGGAGGATTTTTCCTGTTCGTGCTGACGAAAATCAGCTGAAATGCCTATCATTTCGGTTCTTGTTCCGATTTTTTATCCGCAGATTTTCTAAGGCACTCACATGAAAAAATCCTCCTATGTCTGCAGTAATTCCGCTGTCTTTCTAAAGCACTCTTATGAAAAAATCCTCCACTATCTACAGTAATTCCGCTGCCTTTCTAAAGCACTCACATGAAAAAATCCTCCACTGTAAATCAAATACCACTCATCACGATTCACGATTTCCTCCATCAGGTATATCACTTTTCGACACTTGCCGGATTAAGCAGTAAACAAAATCCGCAAATCATGAAAACAGCACTCGCCCCCGACCGGTTGGAAAATCACACCGTACGCATTTTCCCTCTCATCACTCTGAATTCAGTTTTTGCATACCTGCTCGCGTACATCGTTCTGTTTCTGATAACGCGTCTGCTGACATCTGTTTCGGCATCAGCCTTCAACATCCCATCGGTGATCTATTATTCTGATACCAGGTTCCTGATCAGCAGCCGTGAATGGAACCGCGACTCGGTATTTGCTGTATTTACTGCTTCTCCCCTGGTTGCTCTTTTTCTTGCAGCCGGACTGATGGCGCTTTACCTCGAAACCATTGAATTTTCCGGAATTTCAGGGATTTTCATGGTCTGGCTGATGATCCTTTGCATTGGTTATTTTGTGGGTGAATTCATCATGGGAGCTATCCTGAACCGTGGTTTAGGTTATGTGATGACATACTGGTATGTCATGGATACCGGCAGGGTAATGCTCACAGTGATTGCCGGCATGGTATTTCTCATAGCAGGCACAATGCTTTCAAGGGTTCTGCTATATAGTGCAACCGTTTATTTTAATCAACTGAAAGGAGATCTCAAACTTAAATTCGCGATATCCCAATTCTTTCTCCCATTTGTAATCTCAACTCTCGTCCTGCAGTTTTGCGAATTTCCGGAGTTCTCGTTTTACATCTTTTTTAAACGATGCATCCTGGTATTCTTTCTTCTCCCTTTCGTCTGCCACAGCAGTAAAACACAGGATCTTTACTTCGACGAAGTACCGCGCATACCCACCTTCTCACCCTCACTCGCAGCGATAACGTTATTCGCACTGTTCATATACCGGGTTGTTTTCGGAGCAGGCCTCCGGATTGGCTGAAAAATCCAGCCTGACCTTGTCGGGTTCCGGTTCGTGATAAGTGATATGATTGCAGGACTACGGATTGGCTGAAAAATCCTGATTGACTTCGTCGGGCTATGGTTCGCGATCAGTGATCCGGTTTACGATCCAGGGTTCATAACCCATGATATGGTTCAATAAGCAGCGGGGAGATTGAAATCGTCAGAACCTGGTCGAGATGGTCGATCTTGATGAGGACGCGATGCCTGCCCTGGATCTCGACAAGTTCTCCGATCACACCCGCCAGCGGACCGGCATTCACACGCACCGGGCTGCCTTTCAGAAAGGAACCGGGAAGCACTTCCACATCCACATCGCTCCCGGTAAGGACTTTGAGGATGTCGATTTGTTTATTTGGAATGGGAGCGGCTTTTCCCGAAAACCAAACGTAACGCACGGCCCCGTCGGTGTTCAGGACCTCATGATAATCCCCGGGTCCAGGCCTGACGAAACAATAGGAACGGATCAGTGGTTCAGCCACCAGCTTTTTACGGTCACTCCATTGCCTAACCACCTTCCGCAGCGGAACATAGGCTTCAATGCCTTTTTCATCCAGGAGCTCAGCCAGCCTCTTCTCGTACCTCGACTTGGTGTAAACCGCGTACCAGGGGTTTTCGTCTATCATCTTTCAATGCCTTAGGTTGCAAAGTTAGGATTTTCCCGGATGGCGGGTTGCGGGATGCGGGATGCGGGATGCGGGATGCAAGATGCAGGATGCAGGATGCAGGATGCAAGATGCGGGATGCGAGTTGCAGGATGCGGGATGCGGGATGCAGGAATGCCGTGATTGGAGGATTTTTTCATGTGAGTGCCTCAGAAAATCTGCGGATATAACTTCTGAACAAAAAATATAATGATCGGTATTTCAGCTGATTTTCGTCAGCACGAACAGGAAAAATCCTCCAATCAGAACTTACGACTCATGAGTCAAGAACCCTGCGATCCTGTTGAACACCTGGTCAAAGGATTCATTTACCATCTTCTCAGGGACCCCGGAAATCGGAAACGGGTCTTCGTGGATGTATCGGTAAGGGAAATCGAGGATTTCGACCGGGATGGGAATATCGCGGGCAGCTCCGTGAAGGGTGTTGATGATTTCGTAGGTTGGGACCACCTTATCGGCCTTCAGTGTGATAGCGAGGATTTTATCATGCATCTGCCTGAACTTCTCTTCGCGGTATTCGCGCATGTTCCTGTAATCAAGCATGCTAAGAAGGTTAAGTCCTTCGGGATGCTTCGGGCTCAGGTAATGCTTCAGCCGGGCATCACGCTTCATATGGTTGTCGATATGCTCCACCAGGAATGAATACAGGGCAACATTCGCCTCGCTGTCGAGGATGAACTTCGACACGGCTGAGAGCCTGTTGAACGCTGCGCCCCCGCAGAACATCACGAGTTTCGAATCGCTGAAATAGCCTTTGAAATTGCTCAGTTTCAGGATCTCGGCGAGCAGGCTTCCGATGGAATAAGAAAAAAAGTCAAAACTGCATCCTGCTTCGATCCCGGGAAATTTTCCTTCCCTGCATAATTCTGTAAAGCGGATGACGTCGTAATAAGTCTGAAGCCCGCTCCAGATAAAGCGTTGCGGCTGGGAATGGAGGCGTATGCTGATGGCGACGTTCGAAAGCGAGGACTTCATCGCGTTTGGAAAATGCTTTTTTCTCTTTCCGCTCAGCGCGAACATACTGCGTTTCTCTACCCAGTAATGTGGCGCCCGGTTCATGTGGAAAGCGATCGGGAACAGCACCACCGGCCTTCCGGTATCCCTCACCAGCCTGAGCGCCCAGGGCAGGTATTTGTCCCAGCTCTTCTCGTTGAAACCATGAAACAGAAGGATCAGTCTTTGGGGATTGGGGGTTCGGGGTTGGGGGTTGGGGGTTTTAGGTAAAAACACCGGACAATAAAACGTACGATTCTCCTTGATCAGGGTATCAGCGATATCGATTATTTCATCCTCGTGGCCGGTATTGAAAACAAAGGAACGCGGCGGCTTCCCGAAATCAAGTCCGTGCTCCTTACAGTGGTATTCTTCAGCACCCGGGATCAGGTCGTAAGCCTCTGACTCAAATTGTATATTCCTTATTTCCACATCCCCCAGGTCGATCACCTCCTTCTCGAAGTCGACATTTTCCATGAGGTACTTATGAGACTCAATGTAGTTCATAACAAGCGATTGGTAGCACAAAGATACGAAAAGACCATGTCGGGGGTACATCCAAGACCCAAGATCCAGGATCCAGGATCCAAGATCCGAAGCCCAAACCCACCTCCTAAAAACCAAAAACCAAGAACCAAGACTCAAAACCCGGGACCCAGCAACCAATAACCAACATCCAACAACCAGCAACCAATAACCAATAACCAACAATTAAAAACCAACACTTAAGTTCTGCCATCCTTCAACTAACACATTTCTTCAGGAAATTTTTGTTTCCAAAATTCGGAAACAACTGCCCCTATTTCCATTATTTGGAAAAACTAAGATTATTTCCATTTTTTGGAAATAACTTCCAGTCCCAAAAACAACATCTGCCTGCCCAAACTATTGTCAGAACAGGGATGTGAAATCCGGAGAGGTCCCATTAAAGCACCAGGGCGGACCGGTTCCCCGGTCCGCCCTGGT
>SESG01038725.1_pt1 | contig 15357 bp, 15 predicted proteins | sample 3171421 | NCBI WGS metagenome assembly SESG01 (sample SAMN10866946, study PRJNA518727) | freshwater metagenome | biome: subpolar coniferous forest; feature: holomictic lake; material: water; isolation source: holomictic Lake 227, 6 m and 8 m depth | place: Canada: near Kenora, Ontario | collected... | reverse complement strand
AATATTCCGCCATGGCGCAATTGAATCCAATTTTATTTTTTTTAATCTTTCAAATAAGTCACCATTATGACCTAAGTGAATTTTAGCATTGTACATCATAACCTGTTTTTTTTATTTTTTAATGATTTTCTATATAACCTATGGTTATTAAATTCTATTACTTGATCCATATTAACAAATAATATATTACTAAACAATACAGTATCAAACTTGTCTTTCTGTAACCAAAAATTTATTTTAGTCATTTCACAATAAATAGCAGCTTGTGTAATAGTGATATAACACACATCTTTAATTTTTACTGAATAATCTTCTAATTTTTCCATAATTAATTTTTATATTTATATATAAAAAATATAATAGTCTGTTTAATGTATTTTATATTATTTATATCATGTTTTAAAAAAATTTATAAGCATAAAAAAAGGACACTTTTTAAGGTGTCCTTAGTGATAAAATATAAAAAAGAATCTACGGTAACAATTAACTTTATTTATATTATTAATTTGAAAAATAGTTTTAATATTATTTGGTAAATTGAAAAATTTAATATATCTTTGTAGTATTAATTTAAACATTTAAAAATACTGTTATGAAAACTACAATTAATTTTACTGGCACATCTATCATGGACTGTTCTTTGAATGATCTTAAAAATATTCTTCATGAGTCTTTGAATCGCATTGATGACTATCAGCAAATGGCTTCTGACCTTAATTCAGAAGATGATGTTATAGAGTACATCAATAACTCTTACAATGATGTTGAGTGTGTTTATCTTCATCTTATGAATGGTGGTGAAGTTTCTGTATCAGAAAGAAATTCTGTAAGAATGTGTATCAAGGAAACCGAAAAATTCGTCGCTGTAAACTTGTTCTTTTAATATATATATCTTGATATTGCGTGAACTTGATATTGGCTTCTTTTCTTTTTATATACACCATCACCTTCACGACTTCCAGCACCATTGGTGTTACCTTCGATAGTGATGAAATATCCATCACTATCTGTTTTTTCATAAAATCCAACATGGCCAACACGACCTATATTTGAATAATAATAAGTGACCACATCACCCGCAAGTGGTTTATTTCTTGGCTGTGTGTAAGTCCATATAATATCTTGTGGTTTCGCATAGTCTGGTGACCATGCACTTTTTGGATTGCTTATACCACACCAATATAAATTTGAACCAACAAATGCTGCACACCATGGATTTGGTGGCGTGGAATTTACCGTTCTTAAATATATATCTATTGCTTGACTTCTATTTGGTGCGATTTCCCGAACTTTAAGTTGTGAGTTAAGTGTTTGTATTAATTCGTTACGAAGTTCTGGTTTTTCACTACCTATGCCTTTAAAAACAAGTGCTGCTGCTAGAATAAAAGTCAGAATAAATTTTATAGTATATTCTATTCTTTTATCTTTTGGTATGTCGTTAAATTTTTCATATACTTCATCATGTAAGAATTTATATACTTTTGGAAAAGATACTCTTAATGCAAGATGTGCTGTCCACATACTTATGAATAATAAAACAATTTTCTGAATGATGGTTTCAATTTGTGAGAAGAAGTCAAAAAATGCACCATTTGGAAATAAATACATGAGTATAACATTTATAAAATAAAAGCCAATTAATAGTAATGGTACAGCAACCAATTCTTCTTTAAATGTTTTAAAAAAGTCAGTTCTTTTAAATGTATACCATACTTTTTTTATTTTTTTCATTTCGACAAATTATTTTTTAATTTCAGTCTTAGATTTTATATCTGCTTTTACGTCTGACATCAATGAATGTATTTCATAAATAGAATATGAAACTGAACCTATAAACATAATTATACATACAGATAGTATTGCTATAAACATCTTTGGATTCTTTCTTATCAACTTTAATTCTAATAATGTATCATCAAGTTGCTTTATATTTTCTTCTAATTTTTTAACTTCTGGTATTCTTGGACAATTTAGAGTGTGACGTGTATCAGCATCTTTTAAAACTTCTACTTTTTCTTCCAATTTTAATACTTTACCATTTGTTTTTAGTGTTTGTTCTTCTATTCTTTTTAAGGTTGTGTTTTGAAATTCAAAATGTTCCTTGATGTTTTCATGTAAGTTTTCGATCCTTGATTCTATGAACTTTCTGTAGTCTTGGCTATCTGTCATTATAGGTAGTTTTTTTGTTATTGCTTTGATTTAACAATCTTAACAATTGTGTAATTTTTAGCAATTTTTTGAACTGTTATGGTGGATGCAACACCAATTACTAAACCAATTATAAATGTTATCATGACTTATTAATTATTTTTATTAAAAAGATGAATTAAATGCAGTTATTTCGTCCCTGCAAGATAAGGCACCTGTTTGTGATAATGAAGCCTCAATTACACCTGATGAATTTATAAATTGTAAAGAAGTATTAGATACTTTAATTGTCCATTGTACAACACCTTGCGCATTCATTAAAGCATATGATGTAGTTGAAATAACATTACCATTATTTTTTACTTTAAATTTATTGTAGTTAGTTCCATTATTTATTATATAAACTGAATTTGAAACTGTGCCAGTATTTCCTGTTAAGACCATTAACGTGTCACTTGTAATTGCTGAAACAACACCAATTAAAGAACCTATTGTGATGTAGTCACCTGGATTAAAGTCACGTGTAAACAATGTGTTGGTACCATTTACTGAAGGTGTTGAAGTTGTTGATACTAAACCAATGCCAGATGAACTTTGATATAAATCCACTCCACCAATATGAACTGTACCTCCAGTTACACTTAATATTGAACCATTAAAATTTAAATTGGCTTCAACTGTTCCATTTGGTGCTGTACCATTTAAAGTAATTACACCATTATCTGATGTACCAGTAAGTGTCAATAGACCTGAACTTCCTGATGATCCATTTATACCATTATTTCCTGAACTTCCTGAAGTTCCATTTGAACCAACTACACCATTTGAACCATTCACACCTGAACTTCCTGATGTTCCATTTGAACCATTGGTTCCGTTTACGCCATTAGTACCGTTTACACCATTGGTTCCATTTTTACCTGAACTTCCTGATGTACCGTTTATACCTGAACTTCCAGATGTTCCTGCAATACCTGATGTTCCTGATGTTGAACCTGAACCACCGTTATTAAAAGCTATTATATCACCACCAGCATAAATGTTACCATTAACATATAGGTTTGAAGTTGAACCAGATACATAAAAATTTCCATTCACATCTTCATATGAAAAACCACTAACTACGGATGAAGTTCCACCACTTGTAAAAATTTTAATGATATGGTTTGTCTCACCTGAAATAGTTAAACTTGATCCACCAGTTGATATAACACCAGAGGATGCAGTTGATACGGTTGATGTTCCAACGTATTGTCTTCCATTTCTTAATTTTGGTGTAACTACATGTTTATCAATATTTAAATCCGCCATTTATTAGTAATTTTTTTTGATAACTAATGTTGGGTCATCAACATTTATTTGTTGTAATGTTAGGTCAATTGTAGATTCTGAATAGTCTATAACTGCACCTTGAATTCCAAAATTTCCAGTTAAATAATTATTGTAAGTTAAAACACCAAATGTTGATGGTATTTTGTTTATAGAACATTGAACTTCAAGTGTTTTTGGTGTATAGTTTGATGTTATACTTTTTGCTAAAAGATTTTCGACTATACCAGTTGTTCCACCTCTTGTAAAGGATTGTACTTGAAAATAAGCACCACCTGAAAATCCTAATATAGAACCTTTTTCAATTGGTACATAAGTTGTATTTGTGCCAAGTTTTAGTGTTATATCAGAACCATCATCTTTTACATTTTTGTTTATATAAGACCAATATTCAATATCATTATTACTTACATCATTTTGGTTGCTATCGACTATTGTAAATTTTATATTTTTTATTCTAACATCTTTAACTGAACTTGTTATTGTTCTGTTTGCTATTACTGACTGTGTATTATCATAAACTGCATAATTATAAATATCAAAATATACTGTATTTCCAACACTTGAGCTATTTAAAGGTACATAAAATGGTTTATCTGGCCACGAATAACCTTCTTCCATTAAATTAGTCCAACTATCTGATATATTACCATATGAATCATTTGTTATTGCACCAGTATTATTACTTGCTACACTTATAAAATAAAATGGAAAAGTTGCACCTGTTATAGTTGCATCAATCCATTCTTTTGTTGAATTGGTTGAATTATATCTAAATTTCTTATTACCAATTATCAAATTAGTATATATGTTGCAACTTGTACTTTTTAATGTACCTATTGCACCTAATTCATCTGTAGTTCTTACAAAACAGTCAGCTTCAATTTTTAAATAATATAATGAATTAGCATTTAATAACATATCTGGAAGTTTTCCTTTATAACTAAAAGATGAATAAACAGATGCAGTTGAACCTGAACCAATTGTTAGATATTTATCAGTTGTTCCAACATTTGTACCAGTACCATATAACATACTAAACCTTGATGAACCTTTTGATAAGTCTGTAGGATTATATTTATCCCAACTATTTGAATAACTATAACCACTTTCAACCCAAGTTGTAGGAAATGAACCATAAGAATGTGAAACACCAGATACATATACATCATCAGTAGCTACATAGTCTAATAACGTACCTGTTATGTATGGTGAAAATATAATTTTTTGTTTATTTATTGGTGAAAGTACATTTAATGTTTGGTTGTTTGAAACAAATCCAATATCAGAAACATCACCCAAACTTAAATTTATTGACACATTACTTTCATAAGCAAATGAAGTTCCATTATATCGTCTAAAAGTTGATGTGCCTGCAGTTGCTAAATTATGTATATCAGTAATATACAAACTACCATTTATCTGTTGAATATTTGCTGAAAATGGTTTTAATATAGTTTCTAAAACTTCTTTACAATTCATTGGTTTACTATCTTCATCATAATAATTTGAATTATATGAATAAGTTTGTGATAATATGGTATCACTTGAACCAATTGTTAGTTCACTTGAAGTTGTACTTAAACCAACATATATTTTATTCCAATAAATTCCAAGTTTACCAAGTATGTTTGTTATTGCTGTCCAGTTATTTGTAAATCCAGTATAATTATTTCCACTTGCTTGTAAATAGTCTAATCTTTCAAGAAGTGCAAATCCATCATTTCCAGTTATATTTACTGGATAATTATTATATTCTGCAAATGGTTCAGTATATAATTCTGAATTCATATAACCAATCCAAACTAATGAACTACCTGAATTATATAATTTTATTTGACATTCTTGCATATCAACTGTATATAAATTAAAAAAACTCATACCAGTTAGACTTAGTAAATTAAAGTCACAACCTGAACCTAATATAGTATCAAATTTATTAGTTGTAGTTGGATAGGTTACAACGAATGGGGTTTCATCTGCTCTAACTTCTTGTGCAGTTATTGTTGTTCCTGTATTTTGCCATAATTCAACAGTATATTGTGAATTATTTATATCTCTAAAAGTATAATAATATTTTTTCTGAAATGCCATGGTTATCTAATGGATTTTATTTTTCTATTATAATTATTTAATACACCAATCAGTTCTGTACCTTCAATTCTAAATACCACTTCTTTACCTGATGATGCAATACCACCGCCATTATTTAATATTGAAAATAAATTGGATTGTTGGTTTCCATTTAATATCATTTCACCAGAATTAGCCATAATTGGAACTTTATCGCCAGAATAGTTTGAACCTGGTACAATACCACCATAAGCATAAGAATTTATTTTAGCAATATTTTCTAATCCTGCAACAACAGCCATTGCTGAAAATACAGCACCCAATATTGGACCTCCAATTTTAGTACCTGCTTCAAATGCTTCAACAGCAGATAAATATGTTGCAATACCTGCTTGTGCTGTTGCCATAACTTTATAGGCTTCAGTATTTTGTTGAAATAAACCTGCTGCTTGTCCAAACTGGTCAGCCAAAGTTCCTAAATTTGCTTTTTTAGTATCTTCTGCTATTTTCTTTTGTTCTTCTGCAAATAGTTTTTCATCATTATGTTGCTTTTTATCTAAATCCTTTCTTAGTTTAGCTGCATCTATTTCAAGTAAATTTTCACGTTTTATTTTGTTTTCTAACAGATTTACTTCATCATCTTGACTTTTCTTAAATGCTTCCAACCTATCATTTTGGTATGACGTAAAGGACATTCTACCAGTATCATAATAAATTTTGTTTAGTCTATCTTGTTGATGTTGTAATTGTTTTTGTACTTCAATTTCTTTATCTGATTCATTTGCCTTATATACTTCTTGTGCTTTTGCTTTTCTTATTTCAGATGATGCAATAATTTGTGCTTTAACTTTTGCAGCAAGGGCAATTTGTTCTTGTTTATCAACTATGGCTTGTTCTTTTGCTTCACCTTTCAATAAATTTATTTGTTCACCAGAAAGAATTTTAACTGCATCAACTTTTTGCATTTCTGCTTCTTTCCATTTTTCAACTTCAGCTAATGCAAGTTCTTCTTTTGTTCTTGAAACTACCTTTGCATTATCTAATTCAATATTTTTAGATATTTCATTTAATTTATCAAGGTTTTCTTTATTCTTTATTCCTTCTTCAACACCAGCTTTATCTTCTGCATTTATTTCTTTTTGAAGTTTACCAATTAACCTTTGTTGACTGGTTTTAAAGTCAATATATTCTGTTTCTAAATTTATTTTAGCGGCAATTAGTTCTTGTAATTTTGTTTTTTCATCACCATTTACTTTATCAGCACCACCTTTAATTTTAATAAGTGTTTGCTGTGAATTAATTTCCATTTCAGCAATTTTCATTTTGGCTTGTAATAAACTACCTGATAATTGAAATTCCTTTTGTACATATTCTAATTTAGCTTTTGCACCTTCTTTGGTATTTTCATCCATATCTCTGGCTTTAGAATTCAATACAGCAAGTTCCCTTTTAATACTGGCTTCTTGTACTATCAATTCCCTTTTTGCTTTACCAATTGCTATTTCTTCTTTTTGTCTATCAACTGATTCTTCTGCTGACTTTTTAGCTTGGTCAAAAAATCCGCTTGCAAATGCTTCTTTAAAATTCTGTTTCATTGCATCCCAATCCGCTGTAAATATTGAAACTATTGCAGCACCTAAAAACTTTAAGCGAACCATTATAGTTTCAACAATACCAGATACATAAGCAAATGCAATTTTTAACTTATTAGCACCTTCACTTGTTCCATTTAAATAAGCAGTTAAGCCAGCCAATGCTAATCCAAGTGCAACTACTATTGCACCAACACCAGAACTTATTAAAGCTATTTTAACACCATTTATTGCTGGTACCATTACTTTAAAAGCACTAACACCATTCATAACAGCACCACTTAAACCACCAAGCGGAACAACTGATGCTAAAATTCCACCCATTGACTTTTTAAAAACTTCGGATTGTGTTACCATTTGCTTAAAACCACCAGTAACATTTGTAGTCAATTCAGCAGTTGCAGAACCTTGTTCAATTCTCAACTTAGTCATTGCTTGGTTTAAAGCAAGAATTCTATCATTTATTTGTTTAATTTCTTCTGCTGACTTACCTGCAAAACTGATGTTTTTTAATGCGGCTAATGCTTTACCCATTTCACCTATATTACCAGTAGCACCTTCAACACCATTTATTAAATCCTTTACATTCTGTTTTACTCTGGCAATTGACGCTTTAAAGGCATCATCGTTTAAAGATAATTGGGTGATCAAGTTGAAATTTTTATCAGACATTTGAATTGTTATGTTTTTTTTCCATTTCTAAACCATATGCTATTAGTTCTTCTTTGGATCTTATAGGCTGTATTATCTTTTCTGATTCTTCATCCCAAGAAAATTTTAATATATCAGTTGGTTTTAAAGGTGTTGTTGACTGGGATTGTATTACAGAATAGGCTATATATCTTGTTTGATTCCAAGAATTTATATAGTCTTCTTCATTTTTTTTAATAATATAGGATGCTTCATTCATGGACATTTCATCCAAAAAATAATTTGGATTTATACCAGAAGTACAAACCATACCATATATTTCAGATATTTTTAACCCTTTTCCTTCTTTTTTTTTTCTGGCTGAATTGCTTGTGATTCATTAAATTCATTAAACCTTGTAAATATTGTTGGATCTTCATCACAAACATCTATAAATTCTTCAAATGAATAACCAAAGTCTTTATTACTACCTTTAAATGAACAATATAAAAGTAAAAGAAAGTCCTTCATAGTTTTAATATCACCTACTTGTTTTCCAGACATTTCCTCAAATAATAAATAACTTCTAAATGTTTGTTTAATTAGCCAATCTTTCCCGTTTATTTTAATTGTTATTGCGTCCATATCATATATTTATTTATTTTTTGAATTTAGGTAGGATTTTTAACCCTACCTAAATTATTCTTTTAAACTCTTGTTAAAGCGCCAGTTCCTTCAAGTGTTACTGTGAAACTTGAATTGTCATTGTCTTTTGCATTTAAGTCTAATTTTGTAATGTATGCTGTACCACTAAAGTATTTTGCACCAATTGTTTGTGGTGAACCCATACCAGAAGTAGTAACTGCACCAAAATTTATCGTCAAAACTGTTCTTGCTATCATAATATCAAATAAGTTATCATAAGTATATCCAGTTATTACAGCATCTTGTGTGAAAAGGTTATCTGAATCGCAAGTCCAAGTCATTCTTGAAGCTATGCTATCTTCCCAAATCCCACTATCTTTTGATGCTATTTTTCTGGTACTCATAGTAGTAGAAATTTTGCAAGTCGTTGCTAATGCTATACATTTTTTTGTTGCACCTGAACTTATGAATAAACATAAGTCAGTACCGTTAATTACGTTCGCTGCCATTGAAATTTATTATTTTTTATAGATGAAAAAACATCTAATTTTTCTTTGTGTTTGTTGATGTAATAATGCCTTATACATCAAAAAATTAACAAGTTACGGTAAACTCAAGTGTTGTTATAAAACCATCTATTCCAAAATTTTGTGAAAAGTTTGCAAGTAGACAGTAACTTATATTGACCCCGCCATATGTACCATTCACTAATTCTAATGCACTCCTAACTGCATCAGTTATAGTTATTGCTTCGTTATAATTGCTAGATATTGTATACACTTCTAATGTTACAACATCATAATTAAATCCATCTTTTGTGTAGTATGAATTCATATTTTTTAGGTCATATACAATAAAAGAATTAATTACCTCATCTGGGGCGAATATCGGATAAATTTTATCACCAACATATGAATGTACTTCTGTATTGCCACTTAAAATAGAATATATTGCTTTGCCTAATTGAAGACTCATTTTACAGTATTATTTTTTTGAATTATCTTATTGAACCTTTCTACTATATCAGTATATATAACTTGTTCTACGTCCGATTCTGTATTTGTTAGTGCATCATCCCAGAAATTATTTCCTATTATCTTTCCTGTTTTATGCATTTTTCCATTTTTAGTTCTATATGCTCTTTCTTTTGTTCCTGCGTTGACTATATGTGATAAGTAGCCACCTTTTTTCTTTATTGTGCCTATATTTAATGTTTGAATATCTCGTTGCATTGAATCACCTAATGATGTATAAACGTGTTTATAAGTACCTCTTAAATTATTTTTTGCTTCATCTAAAATTATTTTAGATGCTTTTCTAAATGAAGTAGTTAGTATTTTATTCTGTATTTCAGAACTCATATCTTCAAACATTTTAACAAGTTCTTCAGTTCCAAATATCTGCATTAATTTATTATTGTCCATGTTTTTTGGTTAAATTGCTATATATCTAACTGGTCTAACTGATGCCAAGTAGGATTTTGGTATATAAGTTCTAGTACCTGGTGTATCAGATAATTGTACACCCCAAGACTCATCAATATCTCTTTCATTTGATGTCCAGTAATAACCTGTAGGTACATTAGTAAACAAATTATATTGTCTTTGTATCTCATATATGTCAGATAATGTTGGAAGACACCAGTCATCATATCCATTTAAATTAAAATTTAAACATAATCCAGCTGCATTACTATATCCTTCATTAGATACTATTGTGTTGCAATTCCAAATACCCATAAAAAAGTCACCACTTTGACTACCTGGTGAGGGGTATATACCACTAAATATTAAATTTGAATTACCCCATTTTGTACCAGATGGATAAGTTGAAATATTTGATAATGAACATATTAATATGTGTGAAGTTCCAACATATACTACAATTCCACCTCCAATTAATTCACCAATATAGGGAGGTTGTGTAATTAGTTTTTTTGTTGAACCTGTTATATCTTCACATAAAAGTTTACCGTCTAATGTTATTAATTTTACTGACATTGTTAATTGTTATTTTTAAGTATAGAATGGATAATTTTTGTCTTTTGTTCCCATTACACCACTTGATTGATAGTGAAGGTCAACCATAAATACAAATGGATTAGTTGTATTACCTCCAGAAATTGTTGGTATGGTTATAACTTTAAATCCTAACATAATTAATCCGTCAACTTCAAGTAGTCTTCTATCTAATGTTACAGTTGAACCTGTAGCAGATGTAAATATTTGTTCATCAATAAAATGTCCCCATCTTGGATGATTTGCTAATGTTATACCAGTTATAGAATTTGAAACAGTTATTTCAGAATTAAATGTTTGACCTGATTGGTTATAACCTTTACCGTATATAATATAATATTCGTATGCGAAAGTTCCACTTATTGATGTTCCATTATGACCCCAATGTGTATGAATATACATATCTGTATTTGGTAGATAGTCATGAGGCATATGAAATGTTATATTATCTATGACATTATTTGCTTGAAAAGAATAGGCAAGTGCATTAGTTCCATGATATGCAAATAGTGATGGTGCTGGACCTCCACCTACACGGGGTACTATCTGACCTGTTAGATCCCTATAACCGAACGTGGGGTTGTCAACGTCAACTTTTATGCCTGTATTTGTAGCCTTTGGTAAAATTAATGTTCCGCCTGATAAATATAATTCACCATTTAAATAATTTTTTGTATTACTACTATTTCCAATTGAAACTGTATTGGAACCTTTACCTATTAATTGGTCACCTATAATTATTTCATTTGTGCCATTTATTATACCTGGCTGCGTTGATGTACCAATAAAAATAGATGATGTTGAACCAGTATTATTCACACCGCCTTGTCCCCATCTACCAGAATTTTGACCAATTGCTATATTATTATTTCCAGCTATTAAGTTTACTAATGAACTAACACCTATAGAAACATTAGATGATGCATTAGTAAGTGCATTATATAATGCTTTAAAACCTACTGCTACATTATAAGATTGACCACCATTCATTAATGCCATATCACCAATAGATGTATTCCATGAATAAACAGTTTGAAACCTTTGAGATAAATATCCAATTGCTGTATTGTAACTTCCTATATTATATTCTAATGCGTTATTTCCAATAGCAATATTTTCACTTGTGTTTGTTAAACCAGATTGTGTATTACTACCAATTGAAATATTATTTATACCTGTTGAACCAGTATATGAATTATTTATGTTTAAATTTGTATTATATACTAATATACCTGTGCCTGAACTACCTGATGTTCCTGATAAACCTGAACTACCTGATGTTCCATTTAAGCCTGAACTACCTGATGTTCCATTTAAGCCTGAACTACCTGATGTACCATTTAAGCCTGAACTACCTGATGTTCCTGATACACCTGAACTACCTGATGTCCCTGAACCTGAACCTACTGTTGTTCCTGTTATACTATATAATAAACCAGTTGCTTTATTTACTACAACAGTATTAAAATTAGCAGTTGAACCAGTATATGAAACTGTTAATCCAGTTGATGATATATTTGGAGCATATAAAGTGTCAGTACTATAGTCATAATAAAGTTCACTGAAAGTTAATCCAGTAGCAGAAGTACCTGATGTACCAGAAGTTCCGTTAGTTCCTGATGTACCATTTTTTCCTGATGATCCAGAACTTCCTGAACTACCTGATGTACCACTTGTACCTGAACTTCCTGATGTACCACTTGTACCTGAACTACCTGATGTGCCACTTGTACCTGAACTACCTGATGTGCCACTTGTACCTGAACTACCTGATGTGCCAGAAGTTCCGTTAGTTCCTGACGTTCCGTTAGTTCCTGACGTTCCGTTTGTACCAGAAGTTCCGTTAGTTCCTGACGTACCACTTGTGCCTGAACTACCTGATGTACCACTTGTACCTGAACTACCTGATGTGCCAGAAGTTCCGTTAGTTCCTGACGTTCCGTTAGTTCCTGACGTTCCGTTAGTTCCTGATGTTCCGTTAGTTCCTGATGTTCCGTTAGTTCCTGACGTTCCGTTAGTTCCTGACGTTCCGTTTGTGCCAGAAGTGCCTGAACTTCCTGATGTACCACTTGTGCCTGAACTTCCTGATGTGCCAGAAGTTCCGTTAGTTCCTGATGTTCCGTTAGTTCCTGACGTTCCGTTTGTACCAGAAGTTCCGTTAGTTCCTGACGTACCACTTGTGCCTGAACTACCTGATGTGCCAGAAGTACCTGAACTACCTGATGTACCATAAGTACCTGAACTTCCTGATGAACCTGAACTTCCTGATGTTCCATTTGTTCCTATTCCTGAACTTCCTGATGTACCACTTAAACCTGAACTTCCTGATGAGCCATTACTACCTAATACTCCATTTTTTCCTGATGAACCTGAACTTCCTGATGAGCCATTTGTTCCTACACCTGAACTTCCTGACGTTCCGCTTAATCCTGATGAGCCTGAACTTCCAGACGTACCATTTGAACCAACCACACCATTTGAGCCATTCACACCTGAACTTCCAGAAGTACCATTTGAACCAACCACACCATTTGAGCCATTCACACCTGAACTACCTGATGTACCGTTTACACCTGAACTTCCTGATGTACCATTTGATGTTGATGCGCCTTCAAGGTTTATAGTCCAAGAACTATATGTTCCACTACCAACCGAACTATTTAAAGTTATTACTAATGATGTAGATGAATATGTTTTAACTATACCAATCATGTAATTAGTTGAATTATAAGCAACTAAAACTGACTGACCTGGACTATATGATAAGCCAGCATCAACAGTAAAAGTTTTGTCACCACTATTAACTATTGTACTTGATGTTGTAGATGTTGTTAAATATCTTTCTGATATACCAGAAGTTCCATTTGTTCCTGAACTTCCTGATGAACCTGTTAAGCCTGAACTTCCTGATGAACCTGTTAAGCCTGATGAACCTGAACTTCCAGATGTTCCATTTGTTCCTATACCTGAACTTCCAGATGTTCCACTTAATCCTGATGAACCTGAACTACCTGATGAACCATTGGTTCCAGAATTTCCTGAACTACCTGATGAGCCAGTTAAGCCTGATGAGCCTGAACTACCTGATGAGCCTGAACTACCTGATGTTCCATTAGTACCAATACCTGAGCTACCTGATGTACCATCAGCGCCAGATGTTCCATTGGTTCCAGATGTTCCATTTGTACCTGAACTACCATCTATTCCTGATGAACCATCAGCGCCAGAACTACCTAATAAACCATCAATACCTGAACTACCTGATGAACCATCAGCACCAGCAAAAGCGGCTGTACCATCACGACCTGATGAACCAGAAGTACCATCAGAACCTGCATAAGCAACAGCACCATCACGACCTGATGAGCCATCAGTACCAGAAGTGCCACCCATTACCCAAGTATTTCCTGTAAGAACAACTTCAGATGAAGATGATAAGCCAACCATTAATTCAGCACTAACAATTAAAGAATTATCAAACGGATTTTTATTCAATGATGCAATTTTATAAGTTTTATCATTAAAAACTATACGCATTTGTTCTGTTATAAACTTGTCATAACGAATAGAAAAGTCTATACTTGTAGGGTTAAACATTTCATTATCAGTGATACTTTTATTACCACCTTTATAAACTATACCTGCCCTAACTTCTGCATAAAGTATCCAATTTTCAGTTTGTGAACCAAATGCATCCGTTGTAAGTTGTCTATGAATAATTTTTAATATGTATCTAAGCGTTCCTGACCTCATCAAGTTTTTATTGTTTTTATTTATGCATCAATCCAGTCGTTAAAACCATTTGCTTTTAAAGTTAGATATGATCCAGTTTTTAAATTATTTAAAGTAGACTTAGAATTATCTTGACTAAAAATAAATATGTCTGGTGTTAAAACCAATTCAAGTGTTCTATCAAAACCATTTGGGTCTATACCATTAGTTCTTTGTGTAATATCTTTATATATTGAATAACAAATTTTACTAAAATTTTCATCAACAAATATTCTATTTACCTTAAGATAATTACCATTTGTATTTAAAAGTGCCATTTTATTTTATTATTTTTATATGGTTTCCCATTGTCCAACTGCTGCATCTATTAATTTTAATGAACTAAATGCTGTTGTTATATCTTTTGTTGCAAGTTGGTCTATATATTCAGATGTTGCTGCCTCTAATGTGATAGTACCTGATGCTAAACTTTTAAACATTAATAATTTTCCTGATCCAGTTGCTGCTGGCAATTTAACTGTATATGTTGAACCACTACAACGAATATATTGATCTGTTGTTAAGCCAGTATATGCGTCTGAAATGTTTGTTATTGAATATTTTAAACCCCTACCAACACTTAATGTACCTACTATTTCAGTATCTGCATTTCCTCTTACTAAAAAGCCTGTTTCTCTTATAGCAGTACCATCAAAATAACCAGTACCAACCATAAATTTTGGACTATTTTTATCAAGTTCATCAGTTGATCCACTTGCTACACAATATTGACCAACAATAGTTTGGTTTACACCAAGTGTAGTATTTCTTGTTCCAAAAACAGTTGATGCAAAACCTTGTGCTGATACATCGTAACCTTGTGCTAATGATCCATAACCTTGTGCATCACTATATGCGCCAAGACATGTAGCTGTATTTCCAGCATAATTAGAATAACCAGCGCAAAAAGTACCATTTGCATATGCCTGATTGTTAAGACCAACAGCAAATGCTCCATCGTTTACATAATTCCAAAAACCAACTTCTAATGAGTCTGTTCCAATTGAAGTAGGATTATATGTGCCTATTGCAACACTTCTTTTTTCTGGAAAATATACAAAACTTGAACTACCTGATGTTGCATCAGTTTCGTTATATAATATAGCACCATTTGCTATAGTTGGATCCATTCCACCACCGCTTATTCCATC
>SESG01029426.1_pt1 | contig 15391 bp, 12 predicted proteins | sample 3171421 | NCBI WGS metagenome assembly SESG01 (sample SAMN10866946, study PRJNA518727) | freshwater metagenome | biome: subpolar coniferous forest; feature: holomictic lake; material: water; isolation source: holomictic Lake 227, 6 m and 8 m depth | place: Canada: near Kenora, Ontario | collected... | reverse complement strand
GTATAGGTCCGCCTGTCTATTTCTACACAAAGCTGGCGATGCAGAGAATCATAAAAGACAGGGATGTCTCTCATCGTCCACTTTACCCCTCTTTTGTCAAAGTCTATGACGTAACGGTTTTCGTTGTCAAGCACCAGTTTTTTGATGTCTATACCGATATCAGGCTGTGTTGTTAACACAAAAAGTTCGATTTCACCGGAGATTATTTTGTTAATAATTTCCTTGGTAGGGGACAGCTTTCTGCGTCCGGAGGACGGGCTTATCTGGATTTGAAGGTCGTTGTAATAATCTCTTTTTGCAGAGGTAATAAAATATTTCTCTGCTTTATGAACCGCGTTGCCTGACCATGGCCCTGATGTGGCAACTCTGACTTGGTTTTTGCCGGTATAAGGACGGCTCAATTGAGGTTGCATTGTTTGCACGGTTAAATTTTGCAAAAATAACACTCTCTGGTGTTCTCCCTTCAATAGGAGGTAAATTAGCAAAACAAGGTTAAATAACAAAGGGATTCATGACGAATCCCTTTGTTTGGTAAAAACCTCAGTATAGAAAGGTTTACTTGTTGTTGCCGTCAATTACTTCGAACTCGGCATTTTCCACCTCACCATCGGTATTTCCTTTTCCAGGCTTTCCGTTTCCACCGGTATGTGCTTCCGGTTCTGCCTGCGATGCATCTGGACCTGGTGACTGGTAAAGTTTTGAAGCAATATCGCTCCATTCCTTGTTGAGTTCATCCATGGCGGATTTAATGGACTCAATTGTTCCGTTTTTATAGGCTTCTTTGAGTTTTTCCAGTGAACCTTCAAGCGCTGGTCGTTTATCGGCTGGAATTTTATCACCGAGTTCTTTCAGTTGTTTTTCTGTACTGAAAATCAGTGAATCCGCAATGTTTCTTGTATCGATCTCTTCTTTGCGTTTCTGATCTTCTGAGGCATGTATTTTAGCATCCTCTTTCATTTTATTGATTTCAGCGTCACTGAGTTTACTGCTGGATTCAATACGAATGCTCTGCTCCTTACCTATTGCCTTATCCTTGGCAGAAACGTTAAGAATACCGTTTGAGTCGATGTCGAAAGTGACCTCAATCTGTGGGAGGCCTCTAGGAGAAGGAGGAATATCACCAAGGTGAAAACGTCCCAGAGTTTTGTTATCTGCAGCCATCGGGCGCTCTCCCTGCAAAACATGAACCTCTACAGAAGTCTGGTTATCACTTGCGGTAGAAAAAATCTCCTGTTTTTTTGTCGGTATCGTTGTGTTTGCATCGATAAGTTTTGTCATAACACCGCCAAGGGTTTCGATACCCAGTGATAGGGGAGTAACATCCAGAAGAAGAACATCAGTAACATCGCCCTTCAAAACGCCACCCTGAATGGCTGCACCAATAGCAACAACTTCATCAGGATTTACGCTTTTGTTAGGTTCTTTACCAAAGAAATCCTTAACCAGCGACTGTACTCTAGGTATGCGTGTTGAACCTCCAACAAGCACAACCTCATCGATCTCCTTCATATCAACCTTCGAATTCTTGATAGCACGGCGACATGGGTCAAGAATTTTGTCAAAAAGGTCAGCACATAAAGCCTCAAATTTTGCTCGAGTAAGATTAATCACAAGGTGTTTCGGGCCTTCCTGTGTGGCAGTAATAAATGGAAGGTTAATTTCTGTGTCAGTTCTTGAAGAAAGCTCGATTTTTGCTTTTTCTGCCGCTTCTTTCAAACGCTGAAGGGTAATGGGATCCTTACGCAGATCTATTCCTTCCTGCTTTTTAAACTCATCGGAGATATAGTCAATAATGTTCTGGTCAAAGTTATCACCACCAAGATGAGTGTCGCCATCTGTTGATTTTACTTCGAAAACGCCATCGCCAAGTTCCAGAATTGAAATATCAAACGTTCCTCCACCAAGATCAAAAACAGCAACCTTTTCACTTTCCTGTTTTCTGTCAAGGCCGTATGCCAGAGCAGCAGCAGTTGGTTCGTTGATTATTCTTTTTACATCAAGCCCTGCAATACGCCCAGCATCTTTGGTTGCCTGTCTTTGGGCATCATTGAAGTATGCAGGAACAGTAATAACGGCTTCGGTAACTTTTTCACCAAGAAAATCCTCTGCAGTCTGTTTCATTTTCTGCAGAATCATTGCTGAAACCTCTTGAGGCGAATATATCTTGTCGTTAATTTTTACACGAGCCTCACTATTTTCATTAATTATTTCATATGGTGCAAGCTTTTTTTCATTAGTTACTTCTTCGTATTTACGCCCCATAAAACGTTTTATTGAAAAAATCGTGTTTTTAGGGTTTGTAATAGCTTGCCTTTTTGCAGCCTGCCCTACAAGACGATCACCAGTTTTCGTGAGGGCTATGATTGATGGTGTAGTACGATTACCTTCAGAATTTTCGATAACCGTTGGCTGAGATCCCTGCATGACTGCAACACAGGAGTTCGTTGTGCCAAGATCAATGCCAATAATTTTACCCATTAGAGTATGTCCCTTATTTATTGAGTGATATAAAAAATACCGGACTCACAATCTATGACTGTAAGTCCGGATGGTATTATGTTAATTGATTGAAATTTCCTTTATTTTTTTTGTCATTTGAGCTTTAGGCAAGGTTACATGAAGTATACCATTGTCAAAACCCGCATTAATTTTTTCCTGATCAATAGTTTCACCAAGGTTAAATTTTCTTGATAAGCTACCATATGTTCTTTCAACACGCAGATAATCCTTTTTGTTTTGTTCAGTTGTCTGTTTTCTGTCTGCTTTGATAGTTAATACATCGTCCTCAATATTCAGTGCTATTGCTTCTTTCGGTATACCCGGCAACTCGGCATCAATATGAAACCCCGTCTCATCTTCAGAGATATCAACATTGAAAGCCGGCATCGAAGGTGCCTTTGCACTTGAACGGATATCATCAAACATTCTCAGTGGATCTTTAGATAATTTTACAAGCATATGGTCCTCCTTTTTACTCTTGCATGGTTTATATGATTTATTGTAAGCGATTTATGACTTACTACCAGTATTTAGCAATAACCATGCCAAAGCCTAAAGTCCATGAATTAATCATTTATTTTTGATATTAAAGACAGTCTAATGATAAAAATGTCATACACATCTCAAAAAGAATGAATAAATGTCAGACAGTGTCAAAAATGACAGCAGTTCGTCATATTGGGAAGAATGCTCTAAGGGTAAAAAATATGCAGGAAAAAGTGGGAGATGGTGGGCTGTTTACAAGAAAAATGCTGGTAAAGGGTCAGTGAGAGAAGTTGGTATTTACATTCTGTACCCAGCTGAGTCGGTCCTGAAGGTTTTTAACAACACTTTTTGAACTTAGATAGCATGCATATATAATGCTGTCATCAGCGATACGGTAATAACATTTTAACCCTTCTTTTCTACGGATTACAACGCCATTGTCATGCATCAGTGTAAGATGTTTGGAAATGTTTGCCTGACTGGCATTTATTTTATCAACTATCTCTTGAACGGTATGCTCGCGTTCACAGAGAACACGCAAAATTCTAAGTCTCATCGGCTCAGAAAGAAGCTTAAATCTATTTGAAACAGCTTCAAGCATTTCATCTGGCATATTGAGATTCCATTTTTTCACTTCTTCTTCTGTGATGGTAACCTTTTTGCTCATGAGAACCTTGTTGCTATTGTGATTGATAAGATCCTCTTCGGAGCGATAATTATTGTTTAAGGGATTGACCAATTATATAGCTATTTAATTTATACTAATCAAACTGCTGCCAGTTAGATGAAGTCTGTTATTGAGGGTGTTAAGGTCAAGTCATTCAAAAAGAACGCTGTCTTCCTGCTCAAGCCTCGTGACGCTGGTTAGTTCCATAATGGAATTAATCAGGGTTTGTGGTGCTTTAAACTGCACAATTTTTTCTTTGATTATCATTTTCGTGTTTTTTGCTTCTTCAAGCTCATCCTTGCACTCTTGGCATTCCGATAGATGTAATAAAAAAACTTGCTCTTCTCTTAGGGAAAGCTCACAATCTACAGCAGCACTCATTAGTACGCGGGCTTTTTGGCAATTCATAATGAAAAAAAATTTGTGCGTATTGACATTTATTGATCTGTATCGGTGTTGAATCCGTACTTTTTAGCGTAGCCTTCAAGCTGTTCACGCAAAAGTTTTCTCCCTCGGTATAACCTCGATCTTACAGTGCCGATAGGGCTTTCAACCATATTTGCAATTTCTTCATACGTAAAACCTTCAATATCACACAACTGTATCACTTCTCTGAACTCTTCGGGAAGGGAATGAAGTGCCTGGTAGACTTCTTCATGAAGTAGTGAATGGAAATAGTCGCTGTCGGCTTCACTAGTATCATTCTGAACGTCTTTTATCGAGTGATAAAAATCTTTTATAAGATCATAGTCAACTTTACCGGGTTCTTTTGAATTTTTACGAAACCGGTTAATATAGTTGTTTTTCAGAATTTTAAACAGCCATGCTTTGCAGTTTGTTCCCCGCTCGAAAGAATTAAAAAATCTGTATGCCTTTAGATAGGTTTCCTGCACTAAGTCTTCGGCATCATCTGGATTCATGGTCAAATGCAGTGCATAATTATACAACGAATTGAGATGAACAACCGCTTCCTTTTGAAATTCAAGTTGTTTTTGTCGCTCCTCACGGGTCAGAGTTTCTTTTTTAGTCCCGGGTTTAACGTGGCGGGTTTGATCGGGTTTATCCATAAACTGAAATCTTCCGGGTTCAAATATCATTGTTTCCCAAGTGAAGGGCTTAGAATCTAAAATAATTAATTTAAAACACGCGTCTCCATGCGCCGTCATTAACTTATTTTATGCTATTGAGTTATCACGCTTTCCGTCCCTCATTGAAAATGATTTATTTACAAAAAATTTACAAATAAATTTAAGTCATAAAATTCGCATTAGGTTAGTAAATATATGTTTTTTCAGCAATAGAGTTTAATCGATCAACAAGATTAAGTTACAGCAAACCATCACCTTCCGCACAGCACAAATTCAAACCCTCCAGTGCAAAAGCAGTTAGCAATTCGCAAAGCCTGCTCTCCCTGCCCATTCGTTACTCTACGTACCTCACTGCCGCGGTAGCGTTTTCATCTCACTTTCCTCGTAACTGTTATGCGGAATCTGCTGGAGGTATCTAACCGGGGTGCTTTGATCAATCAGTTTTCCTTTAAATTTGTAGTTCGGGCGACCGTTTACACAGTTTTCTGAACTTTGCACCGAAATCTACAGTTAATGAGCGACGCTACCCTGCATACATTGAAATTGGCCCTAGATCAAACGAAAATGCTCAACACCTAAGCTCTCCTTAATGACATTTCGCCTCCGTTCCTTCGTCAGACTTCTTCTCATCACCAGCTTGTTAGCAGTTCTGGTAACAGCATTTTTTATTGAGCCTGGACGTATTGAGGTTACTCACCACGATATGCGTCATCAACGTGATGAGTCAGGGTTACGACTTGTTCAACTTTCTGACCTTCACCTCCAAGCCTTCGGAAAACATGAAAAGTCTCTGGTGAACCAGGTGAAGGAATTGCGTCCTGATCTTGTGGTCTTAACTGGTGACATGATCGATCGCGCCGATGCGTTGCCTTTGCTGCAAGCCTTTGTCGAGGAACTTGGCCCAATTCCTCTGTTTGCAGTACCCGGTAACTGGGAGCATTGGACTGGATTGGACTTCGTGAGCCTGCGCGCTGCCATTGAGGGTCACCTAGGGAATCAACTTCTTCTCAACAGACGGTCTTCATTCACGAAGGGAAAACGCACCATTCAGCTGATAGGTCTTGATGACTTCACTGGCGGAAATCCTGACCTGGGTCTATTAGAGCGAATTGGGTACATGCACAATCAAACCGTAACAACTGTCCTCCTGCAACACTCGCCTGGATTCTTTGACTTATCCGAAGTTCGCAGACTCATGTGCTTAGGTCGATGTACCCTATGCCTGTCTGGACATACCCATGGAGGACAAATTGCGATCGCAGGATGGGCACCATTTACACCTAAAGGAAGTGGCCACTTTGTGGCGGGTTTTTACAATATATCTGGCTGCCGCCTCTATGTGTCCAGAGGGGTCGGGATGTCAATCATCTCTGCACGCTTGGGTTCACGCCCTGAAATTGCCGTTTTCGATCTCTAATGGATCAAGCCAAATCAAACGGCCTCTTGATCCCTCTTCATAAAGAAGCAATAACAGTCAACTCATGTTATGAGCATCGACCAGAATCCAATTGCAGCCGCTTAAATTACTAGCATTGCTTTGCCTATCGAGCCCTTTTTGGAATTCATCGATATAGCGCTGCATTCCGCCCTCCGATACATTCCTCTGCAGTCCAGAGTGGACCTTGCCTTATTTACTGTAACATTTGGAGCAAGAAATTCTCCTCAACTTGTGCTGTAACTTCTACCAGTGCTAAGGCAACCTGGCACTTCATCTCTTCGGTTTTCTCTTCTCAACGAACGGTGAAATGTTTTTGTCTGTTTGTGTATGATGTAAGGTATTTCAAGATGTTTGGTTATGGTTTAAATAACGGGTGTTCATGTTAAAAAAACTTTTTATGAGCAAGGTGTGGACAGTGTCCGCCCTCTTCTCCATTTCGCTAGCCCTTTATGGTATTGACTTCAGTATTTTTGGCAACTTCAGGGAAATATCGGCCAGCTTTCTCGGCAATCTCGCCTTTCTGCCCATCTACATCATCGTCGTCACGCTCCTCTTTGAAAGGGTGCTCAGGCAAAGGGAGCGCCAATCGATAATGAGAAAACTGAACATGGTCATCGGCGTCTATTTCAGTGAATTCGGCAACCGCCTACTGAAAGAGTTGTCGGTACACATAGTCGGAAGCGAGGAGCTAAAAAAACGCCTTCGTATGACCGGATCATGGAAAAAACGGGATTTTGATGCAGCACTCGAGTATCTGCGCCAAAATAACCAGAGGATCAGCATCAATACAGATGCCCTCCCCGGCCTTAAGCAGTTCATGGTCGGAAAACGGAGCTTCCTCCTGAGCCTGCTGGAAAACCAGAATCTGCTTGAGCATGAAAATTTTACTGACCTGCTCTGGGCAGCGTTTCATATCGTAGAAGAGCTCGAAGCCCGGGAGTCCTTCGATCATATTCCTCTGAGCGACAAAGAACACATCAATGGCGACATAATGCGGGTTTTCGTTCATTTAATTCGGGAATGGATCCTCTATATGCAGCATCTTAAGGAAGATTACCCCTACCTTTTCTCTCTGGCTGTTCGTCTCAATCCCATGATAGACTCGCCGGATCCGTTGGTTTATCAGGACTGAAAGCTTCGTGCTGGAAGAACGGACATTTGCAATGCGGAGGCAAAACAGATCATGCACCGCGCCAGTGCAGATGAAAAGTATTCTGGGCGCTGTCGCTTGCTGGCGTCGTATCTGATATTTGGCGATCCCGGGCAGGGCATCGGCATCGTGAACCGTTCGTATCGTGCCCCCAAGCTGAGTCCGCAAAGGCTGCCCTGCCTCTGCAGTCATGCTGCTTGCAAGCAAGCATCCCGCCATTGGCAGAGCATCCATTGCTTTGCGTAAGCCTGCAGCTCTCGAAGAGGGAGTGGTCAAGATAGATCCCCCACGGAATTTTGGGGTGACAGGGAGCGGATATTCGTTAACCATATTATATATCATATATCGCCTTGAAATACCTATATTTTAAGGCATTTAAGAACTTTACAACAAAATCAGAATCTATAATTTTTATGAATGAAACTGCCGATGTAATTGTGATCGGCTCCGGTATAGGTGGATTGACTGCCGCAGCACTTCTTCAGGAACGAGGTATTTCAACCATCGTGTTTGAGAAAAACAGTTATCCGGGGGGGAGTTGTTCTTCTTTTCAGCGGGAGGGTTACTGTTTTGATGCAGGAGCATCAGTTTTTTACGGCTTTGGCGAAAACAGTAAAAGTGGAACTCTCAACCTGCATACGAGGATTTTCAGAAAGTTAGGAATTGAGGTTCCAACAATTCATGATCCGGTCCAGATTCATTTTCATTTGCCGAATGGTTTTGAGATACCCGCTTATTTTGATCGTCATTCGTTTATGGAAGCTCTTGCAGTTCGTTTTCCACATGAAACTGACGGTATCAGAAAATTTTACAAAGAACTCGAGGAGGTATATGATATTCTTAGTTCTCTGCCCGCTGGATCGCTGGAAGATTTGGTTCATTTAGCTTCATTGGGTGTTAATTCCCCTGCTAAAGTGTTTGCACTTGCTGTTAAGACGTTTCGTTCAATGGGTAAAACAGCAAGAAAGTATATCCAGGATGAGGAACTGCTTAAATTTATTGACATTGAAGCCTATTCCTGGGCATTACAGGATGCTATATCTACACCACTGGTCAATGCGGGAATCTGTCTCGCTGATCGACATTATGGAGGTATCAACTATCCTGTTGGTGGTTCAGGTGCGATTCCCCGAGCTTTATGTAAGGGTATTGAGAATTCAGGAGGAAAAATCCATTATAAATCTGAGGTTACATCTATTCTGCTTGATAATGGAGAAGCTAAAGGTGTCAGGCTTGCTGATGGAAAAGAATATTTTGCTAAGGCAGTCATTAGTAATGCAACAGTTTGGGATACCTTTAACTGTCTTATAACAGATGCGCGCTACAAGGTAGACGAAAATAAATTTTTAACTGCACCAAGCTGGTTTCAACTTTATCTTGGAGTAGACGCCTCTGTTATTCCTGATGGATTTAATGTTCACCATATTCTTGTTGATGATTGGGCTGATTATAATCAATCAGGCGGTACTCTATATTTTTCTGCACCAACCATTCTTGACCCTACTCTGGCTCCGCCAGGGAAGCATATTGTCCATGCATTTGTTACAGCAGAAGTCGAACATTGGCAACAGTATAGCCGAAAAACTGGTGAATATGGTAATGCCAAAGAAGCTTATGCCGCAAGCATCATAACCAGGACTGAAAGAATTCTGCCTGGATTGTCAAAGGCGATAGAACTCAAAGTGCTTGCAACTCCTTTGACTCACGAGCGCTACCTTAATCGTTTTAAGGGATCCTATGGGCCGTTGCTTAAACCTGGTCAGAATATTCTTCAAAAACCTCAGAACAGAACTCATATAAAAAACCTGTATGCTGCTGGAGACAGTACCTTTCCTGGGCAGGGAGTTATAGCGGTTACTTACTCGGGGGTATCGTGTGCATCCTATATTGCAAGACAGTTCGGCAAGCCGCTTGATGAATTGAAATAGCGTCGCCACTCAGCTGGCAGCAAGCAGCATATCTATTTCCCGGAATGGGTGGTCCGTTAGTTCGGAAATAATTTTTTTAGTGACGTAGCTTTTGAAAATGTAGGTTCCCTTTCTGAGGCTATGATTTTTCCATAGTATATCTGAAATAGTCTCATGTGAGGTAAGTTTCAGAAGAAAAGGCAACAATGTATTGGTAAGCGCAAAAGACGCAGTCTTTGCTACAGCAGATGGAATGTTTGGGACGCAGTAATGCGTAACACCGTGCTTGACGTAAATCGGATTAGTATGGGAAGTATGCCTGCTGGTTGCAAAACAAGCCCCTTGATCAATAGATACGTCAATGATGACTGAACCGGGTTTCATTGTTTTTACAACCTGTTCACTGACAAGGGGCTTAGAAATTTTTTGTCTCGGACTTAAAGCACCTATCAGTACATCTGACATTCTTGCAAGCTCCGCAATATAATGGTCGTTGGCAATAGCGGTCACGAGATGGCGATTGAAAAAAGCTTCAAATCTGCGCAGACGGTTGATCTCCTTGTCAATTACTGTAACTTGAGCACCAAGGCCAAGTGCATCCTGCGCGGCAAAAAGTCCAACTGTTCCAGCTCCGATAATGGTGACATGAGCAGGCGGAACACCGGCAATTCCTCCAAGCAGAATTCCGCTTCCACCATAACCGGTTTCAAGGTATTTAGCAGCGGTTTGAATAGCAAGCGAACCCGCTATTTCGCTCAATGTCCTTACTATCGGCAACTCTCCGTCCCTTGTTTCAATAAACTCAAATCCGAGAGCGGTGATGTTTTTTTCTAGAAGAGTTTTTATTAAATGCTGGCTGACTGTTCCAAGATGTAAGGCTGAAATAAGCATCTGGCCCGGGATGAAAAGAGAAAGCTCCTCAGGCTGAGGTGGAGATACTTTAACAATAACGTTTGACTGTTGATACAATTCTTCTGGAGACTCAGCAATTGTTGCCCCTGCTTCAGCATAATCGACATCACTGAAGTTGCAGAAATTACCAGCAGATCGTTCAATATTCACTTTTATACCATGCTCCACCAGTATTTGAACTCCTGGCGGGGAAATAGCAACCCTCCTTTCATCCAGAGCCCGTTCTTTTGGAATGCCCAGGACTATGCACATGGTTTTTTCCGGTTTGATCAACCAGCGTTCAAGGGTTTTTGCACCTAGCTCAAACTCAATGTTTTCAATTTCAGAAGAATACCCCATCAGAAGTCCATGGTTACTTTTCTCTATACCCGATCCAATGAGATGGAGAAAACTACTTGATATATATTTTTACCGATTCAATAACCGGAGTTTTATGAGATTCGCAAAAGGAATCATCTGTTCCTGGCAAATGCAGGCATCCACCTGAAACATTGCAGACAAGATTAGCCGCACTGTTATAGACTCCTCTTGTACCTTCAGCTATGGAGGATAACGGGTACTCCATGAAAGGAAAAGTTTTCATAAAAGTATCTGCTACCAAAAGAGATCCTTGAACAAGACCCTTGCCTATATTACTAAGGGAATCAGCAGGAGTCATTTTACCATCTTTAATGCGGTCTAGAATATTAGATGCCCCATCAGGCAACTTGTTGACCACATTATAGGCGATTGTCTGTGCATAGGTTACAAATCCTGGAACATTCAGGCCTAAAACAAGACGTCTGAGATATTCAGCTCTTGAAAGTACCTTTAAATTTCCTTGTTTGACAATTATACTCTGACAGGCAAGTCTCCCGCCTTCCTGAAAAAGTTTATCAGAAATAAATGCATTTTCCATATCACTTGGTGCCGACAGGCACTCGCTTCCTTCCTTTACATACACAAAGCAACTTTGACAAATACCATTTCCACCACATACATATCCAATATGGCACTTCTGTTTTTGTGCAACCTTCAGCAGTAAGTCACCGACTTGTGCTTCGCAAGGCCTATCATTAATATAAATGATCATGGTTCCCAGTAATTAGTTGTAAGGTAATTAACCATTCATAGTCTGCTCATGTTAAGATAAAAAAAAATTAACGTCAGCTTCAATCAAACCTTGTTCTCACAGTGAGAAGAACAAGGCTTGGTTGATCTGTTTTTTTTACCGGATAATCAATTTTGATCCTACGCAGCAATATGTTTTGGCTCTTCAGAGTTAACCTGTTCAGTATTTCCGTTGCAGCATGCTGATAATTGAAACGGATTGCAAGATGTAATATTCTCTCGACAATCGTTTTTTGGATTTGTTGAAAACTTTGGTGCTAAAACCTTCAGCACTAACTGCACAGCATCTCCAATTCCATGGATAACATCCGAAATCAATTGCCAGAGATCAAAATCTCTTTGTGCCTGCAAGCGCATGGTATCAGGAAACTTTGCAATTGACTCCGATCCCATTTTTGCAGCATATTCAGTTAATTGCAGTGGATTGTTTTCGAATACCCTTTTCACCTCCTCTGCTAACGAAATGATCCGGATTGAGCCCTCTTTTTCAATAGTAGTCAAGCATGCCATTCTTGTGCCTTCTTGAACCAACGTGTCTGAAAGAAGGGCTTTTTCTTCATCACTTAAAGGCGAAAGAAGCTCAGCACCTTCAAGAACCTTTATGTAACATGTTTGACAGATACTGTTTCCCCCACAGAAGTAGCCAATATGTTCCTGATTACTTCGAGCTATGTCAAGTAACCGGTTGCCCTTCTCTGCATCATATGAGTGATTATTTATAGTGATCTTCATGAGAACTAAAGTTTGTGTTTATAAGACTATTTTTGTCCTATTACTTAACAATAGCTAAGTTGCAAAAGTTGCGGATTCTGCCCACCAAAGTTTGAAAGAGGTTATTTATTTACTCTAAAAATGAGATCACTTGATCGAACTCCAATTGATCATTTTCAAGATTGAGACTATTCTACCGAATGTGTTTTTGATGCAATGTCAAGTTTTTTCAGCAGTTCTGAATACTCATGAATCACATGTTCAGGAGATTTATCGATACCGGCTGGATGGTGTAAAACCAGTTTCATTTTCTTATCCATCTTGAATCCGGGTTTATACTTTTGCATCCAGGGCTCCTGAACCGACACAATGAGGTGCTGGAAAAAATCTCTGTTGCAAAGATTATCATCATTCTGATCCGGGAGATATATGGTCAAATTATGTTTTTGAATATCAATTTTTTCAAGTCCAAGAGACGACCCGGTAATTTTTAGTTTTGTAAGAATAAGCAGGTTAGAAACTTCCTCGGGCAGGGAACCAAAACGGTCTTTGAGTTCTAATGCAAGTGCATCAATATTCTCTTCTGATGGTGCTTTAGAAATTTTGTCATAAAATGCAAAACGTTCATGTGTTGCGCTGACATAATAATCCGGAATAAGGGCATCAAAGAAAAAGAGTAAATCGCATGTTTTCGGTTGCCTTTCAGAGGGTTTGCTTTCTCCTGAAAACATATGGCTGAATTCAGTAGCTTTCAGTTCCGCAACTGTCTCTGCAAGCATTTTTTGGTAAAGATCAAAACCGAGTTCATGGATGTATCCGGATTGCTCTGCACCAAGAAGATTGCCGGCACCTCTGATGTCGAGATCACGTAAGGCTATATTAAAGCCTGAACCAAGCTCTGTAAAGCTTTCAATAACGGCAAGGCGCTGTACAGCGTCCCTTTTAAGCGTGTGCAGTGGTGGAGTTATCAGGTAGCAGTATGCCTTTCGTTCGCTTCGACCTACTCTTCCACGCAACTGATAAAGATCAGAAAGTCCGAACATATCAGCTCGATTGATGATGATGGTATTAGCGTTCGAAATATCGAGACCGGAGCCAATGATCGTAGTGGATATAAGCACGTCAATCTCTTTCTGCATAAAATCCATCATGATCTTTTCAAGCTCTTTCGACGGTAACTGACCATGAGCGTAAACAATCCGGGCAGATGGTACCAGCTCTCTGAGTGTATTCAGAATATCTTCAAGAGATGAAATCCGATTATGAAGAAAAAATACCTGCCCTTCTCTTTTGATTTCCCTGCGTATAGCCGATTGAATAAGAGCAGAGTCATAATCGGTAATAACGGTTTCTACCGGCTGGCGGTTTTTTGGCGGTGTAGATACAATCGATAGATCTCTTGCGCCAAGCATCGAAAACTGAAGTGTTCTCGGAATCGGTGTCGCTGACATGGTTAAGGTATCAACACCAGGGAACTGTTCGCGAAGTTTTTCTTTTACCTCCACACCGAAATGCTGTTCTTCATCAATTACCAGTAAGCCGAGTTCTTTGAACAATACGTCTTTTGATACCAGTCGATGCGTTCCAATGACAATATCAATCAGCCCCCTTTCTATTTTTTTTAGTATTTCCAGTTGTTCCTTGCGAGGAACAAAACGACTCAGTACTGCTATCGAGATCGGAAAATTTTCAAATCTTCTGGTAAACGATTCTGTATGCTGGTGAGCGAGAATAGTGGTCGGTGTAAGCACGGCAACCTGTTTTCTTGATTCGACAGCCTTGAATGCCGCTCTCATGGCAATCTCAGTTTTACCGAAACCAGCATCACCGCATATCAGCCTGTCCATTGGATGAGGCTCTTGCATATCTTTTTTTACATCCTCAATTGCCTTAAACTGATCGGGGGTTTCATCAAAAATAAAAGAGGCCTCAAATTCACGCATAAAGATAGAATCTGGCTCAAAAGCAAACCCGGGTTGCATTTTTCGTTGAGCGTAAACCTTTATAAGGTTAATCGCAATATCACGAAGCTTTTTGCGAACCTTATCCTTTTTTGCTGCCCATTTGGAACTCCCAAGTTTTGACAAAGAGGGAAGAGAACTTTCTGAGGCAGTATATTTCGAAAGAAGATTGATATTCTGTACGTTAACAAAAAGCTGATCTCCCCCTGCATACTCAACAAGTACAGATTCCTGCTCGGAGTTTCCGACCGTTATTGTCTCGAGAGATTTAAAAATCCCGATCCCGTAATCCTCATGGACTACATAATCTCCGACTTTAAGTTTCTGGAGATCCTTCAGGGAAATCCCTCTTATTTTTCGCTTCTGGTGAGTCTTATGCGAGTGAAGCTTGCCGAAAATGTCAGATTCAGTATAGAGGTCTAGATCGGCAAAGGTAAAACCGGAATAAAGATTAACAGGAACCCAGCTTGCTTCAAGACAACATGAGCTTCCTGAGCTAATCATCTCCTCAGCCAGAAAATCAGTCAATTCCTCTATTTCTCTGCGTGAACTTGTCGCAAAGACAGGTTTTTTATTGCTTCCAATTTCCTTCTGCAGCAGAGTAGCAAGAATGCGGAAATTGGCGTTAAGTTTTTTTTGAGCGTTCGACTTGAAGTCTATTGCTGATGGGGAATGTTGCGTGATTCTTATACAGCGAAACCTTGAAAGTGCGTTCAATAACGTATCATGATCATCTCTTGTGGCAAATTCCACTGCATCATCGATAATAATGACTGTCGATGGATCAAGGTAGTCAAGGATTGTTGTTTCAGTAACGGAGGGAGTTGTTCGGGTAACGGTAAAGCTGGCCGTAATATCTGCTCCGGTATTCGTTTTTCCTGAAAGTTGGCTGTTGATGTCGAAATGACGAATAGATATAACGGTATCACCGAAAAATTCAATACGGTACGGCTCTCTTGCACCAAAAGCAAAGGCATCAATAATAGACCCTCGAACTGAGTATTCACCCTCGTTTTCAACAAACTCTCTCAGTTCGAAGTTGTGAGCGGTAAGAAAATTTTTAAGGTTATTATATCCAGCGTCATGGTCAGTTTTTAGTCGAAAAATTCGGCTTTCAGCCTCGATGGGTTCGCAAAGAGCTACATCGAGATCATCAAAAAAAGAGAGTATAACCGATTTTTTGCATCTTGAAATTGACCCGATAGACAGGGATAGTTCATCCGATGTATTGCAGATTTTCTCTTTAGGAAGAAGTGCATCAAAATCATTGTCATATAACTCAAAGCTGTTTTGACCGCAAACCACCATCAGTGATGAATGTAGATCACTAAAAAGAGCTGTCGCCAGGATGGAAGAGAGTGAACCTTGAACCCCGGAAATATCAATTGGGGAAAAAGTATCAATGTTATCAGACAGACTGTCCAGTAACGATTGCTTAAGAATGCAATATGGGCTTGACTGC
>SESG01034590.1_pt1 | contig 15409 bp, 13 predicted proteins | sample 3171421 | NCBI WGS metagenome assembly SESG01 (sample SAMN10866946, study PRJNA518727) | freshwater metagenome | biome: subpolar coniferous forest; feature: holomictic lake; material: water; isolation source: holomictic Lake 227, 6 m and 8 m depth | place: Canada: near Kenora, Ontario | collected... | reverse complement strand
GAAATATAAGTTAGCGGCGATTTTAAATTCAGATATTCTACAAGAATATCGTCTTTTGCTTAAAGCCGGAAAAATAAAAATAATTGAGCCGATTGAAAAAATATTACGTAAACGTTCGATTAGAACTATGTCGGGGATTGCTCCAGTCGCAGTTTTAACAAAATCATATCCCTGTCCGGGAACCTGTGCCTATTGTCCGCATGAATCAGATGTTCCGGCTAGCTATCTTTCTAACGAACCAGCCGTCATGCGCGCCATTCGCTGTGATTATGATCCTTATAAACAAGTAGTTTCGCGTTTACGCGCGCTTGAAAATAACGGGCATGAGCCGACTAAAATAGAATTAATTGTTATCGGCGGTACTTGGAGTTATCTCCCGACCAAGTATAAGTATTGGTATATTTTAAATTGTTTTAAGGCGGCTAATGATTTTCAAAAAAAGAAAATTCAAAAAGATGCGGCCTATAAAAAGAATCTCAGTTTAGAACAGCTAAAAAAATTATTAAGACTTGAACAAAAAAAGAACGAAACCGCTAAATATAATTTAATTGGTGTGACGCTTGAGACCAGACCAGATTATATTAATACTAAAGAGCTCTTAGAGATGAGAGATTTAGGCTGCACACGAGTGGAAATTGGTGTCCAGGCGATTGATGATAAAATTTTAACTTTAAATAAGCGCGGACACGGCGTTAAAGAAATCGCCGACGCCACAAAACTCTTGAAGCAATTTGGTTTTAAGGTTACTTATCATTTAATGCCTGCTCTCCCGGGAGCAACGCCTAAAAAAGATTTAGAATTGTTTAAAAAATTATTTACTGATGCCAGATTTCAGCCGGATCAAATAAAATTCTATCCCACAGTGGTGACGAAAGGGAGTTTACTCTATAAATGGTATAAGCAAGGGAAATATAAACCATATTCAGATTCGGTTTTACAAAAATTAATCGTCGATTGTAAAAAAGTTGTGCCCACTTATGTTCGTATTATTCGTTTAATTCGCGATATTCCAGAAGAATCGATTATCGCTGGTAATAAAATTACTAATTTGCGACAAATCATGCAGCAACGCGGAGTAAAATGCAATTGTATTCGTTGCCGCGAAGCGAAAGACCAACCGATTAAAAATTATCAGATAAATATTTTAGATTATCCATCATCTAACGGCAGAGAATATTTTATTAGCGCTGATAGCCGTGACGGTAAAACTCTTTTTGGTTTTTGCCGCTTGAGAATGGATGAGGCGAGTCCGGTTGCCCCTGCAATAATTCGCGAACTTCATGTTTATGGTGAACTTGTGTCTGTCGGACAGAAGAAAAAAGTCCAACATAGCGGACTAGGCAAAGAACTGCTCTCGGCAGCCGAAAGATTGTCTAAGGCGGCTGGTATTAAAAAAATTGCGGTTATTTCCGGAGTGGGAGTAAGAGGATATTACAAGAAGCTCGGCTATAAAATGGAAGGGAATTATGTAGTAAAAAAGCTATAATTTTATTAATAGTTCATTTTGACAAAAGCCCTCTCCTGGACTAAGATAAAACTAGTAAATAACAATAAAAATATGAAATACGACCACTTAAAACAACAAGATCCAGCCGTCTGGGAGATAATTGAGAAAGAAGAAAAACGCCAAAATGAAGAGCTGGAACTAATTGCTTCAGAAAATTATGTTAGTCCGGCAATTTTAGAGGCGATGGCCACGGTACTAACAAATAAATATAGTGAAGGTTACGCCGGCAAACGTTATTATGGCGGTAATTATAATATTGATGAAATAGAAACGTTAGCTATTGAGCGCGCCAAGAAACTATTTAACGCTGAGCACGTTAATGTTCAACCTTTGTCAGGTTCTCCGGCTAACGCGGCGGTCTATATGGCTTTTCTAAATCCGGGTGATAAAGTATTGGGCTTAAAACTTGATCATGGCGGGCACTTATCACATGGTCATAGTGTTAATTTTTCTGGTCGCTTATATAATTTTGTTCAATATGGCTGCAATCCAGAAACAGGAATTATTGATATGGATGAAGTGCGTGAAGTTGCCTTAAGAGAAAAACCAAAAATGATTGTGGCTGGCTTCTCCGCTTATTCACGAGAAATTGATTGGCAAAAATTTAAAGATATCGCTGATGAAATCGGTGCTTATACATTTGCCGACATTGCGCACATTGCTGGTCTTATTGCCGCCGGAGAATTAAAGAATCCGGTGCCAATTTTTGATGTAGTTTCAACTACGACTCACAAAACTTTACGTGGTCCGCGCGGCGCGATTATAATGTGTAAGGAAAAATTTGCGAAACAGGTTAATAGTGCGGTTTTTCCAGGTATGCAAGGTGGTCCACATGATCATATTACTGCCGCTAAAGCAGTAGCGTTCGGCGAAGCCTTAAAGCCAGAGTTTATTAAGTACTCAAAACAAATAATTAAAAACGCTAAGGCCATGGCCGCAGAGTTTATTAATCGCGGTTATAAAATTGTTTCCGGTGGCACTGATAATCATTTAATGGTTATCGATTTGAATAGTAAGGGGTTAGTTGGTAAGGAAGCGGAAAAAACTTTAGAAAAAATTGGGATTTCGGTTTCGCGTTCAACGATTCCAAATGATCCAAATCCACCCATGAATCCGTCAGGCATTAGAATTGGCACACCAGCCGTTACTACTCGCGGGCTTGAAGAAGAAGAGATGAAAATGGTAGTCGAATATATTGATGAAGCTTTGCAAAATAAAGATAACGAGGAAAAATTAAATGAGTTAAAGCAGAAAGTTAAATCTCTTTGTGAAAAATTTCCAATTCCGACTAAATAATTTACGAATAAATTAAATATGGTGAAGAAAATAGACGGTCGCGCGATTGCCGAGCGAGTTAAGGATGAAATCGCGCAAGCAATATATAAATTAGACGGGCCAAGACCGAACTTGGCTATTATTTTAGTGGGCGAAAGGGAAGACTCGAAATTATATGTGTCTTTAAAACAAAGGGAAGCGGTTAAGGTTGGTATTGATACGCATTTATATGCTTTAGATGAAGACACAACCGAAGATAAGGTTTTAGAAGTAATTGATTTTTTAAACAAAGATGAGCTCGTTGATGGTATTTTAGTGCAATTACCTTTGCCGCCGCAATTTAATACTGACAAAATAATTGCTGCGCTTGATCCGAAAAAAGATGTAGACGGTTTTCATCCTGATCATCCTAGTTATGTTATGTCGCCGGTTCTTTCTTCTGTTCTCGCTTGTTTAGAAGAAATAAAGTTTTCTTCTAATAATAAAACTGCTTGCGTATTACATAACTCTGATATTTTTGGTTTGAGCGTAAAGAAAATTTTAGAAGCCAAAGGACTGAAAGTTGTTTTAAAAGAAGAACCAGAACGGGCTGACGTTTTAGTTAGCGCTTTAGGCAAGCCACATTTTGTAAAAAAGGGAATGATTAAAGAAGGCGCAGTTTTAATTGATATTGGTATTACTAAAGTAGACACAAAAGTTTTGGGCGATATAGATTTCGAAGATATAAAAGACAAAGCTTCTTATATCACGCCGGTTCCGGGTGGAATTGGCCCCATGACAATCGCTTTTTTATTTAAAAACGCTTTAGAAATTTTTAAAGCTAAAAAATAAAAAAAACCATCTGTTTTGCAGATGGAGTTTTGCGCTTTGGCGCAGGGCTTAATCATTTTCTACTTCTTCACCGAGTGTCGGGTCGTGTAAAGCGATGTATAGTTTATTGCTTTTATGATACATGGCAAAAAAACCAACGACATCGAAGAAGACGCAAACTGCGGTGGCCGCGTAGCTGCCTAAATCTTTCGGCTCGGAAATAAGCAGGAGGATGGCAACGGCGGTCATGGCCAACAGCAGGAAAGTGATGGTAAATTTAAAGAGCTTTTTCATGGTAAGTCATTTTAGGTTTCAAGATAATATACCATATTTATAAAAATAAGTCAATGCTAGCGAAAAAGAAGGAACAATTAAAGGAATTACTTAAGATTCATTTTGGCTATGAGTCTTTTCGGCCTGGGCAGGAAAGAGCGATTGATAATATTTTGCAACATAAAAATACTGTCGTAGTTTTACCAACCGGTGGCGGCAAATCATTAATTTATCAATTGCCAGCCCTGATTTTAGAAGGGATTACGATTGTAGTTTCGCCTTTGATTGCTTTAATGAAAGATCAGGTTGATTCTTTAGAGCGAGTGGGAATTCCGGCGACATTTATAAATTCTTCAATCTCGCCCGCTGAAACTGAAAAACGTTTTGCGCAAATTAAAAATGGTTATTATAAAATTATTTATATTGCGCCGGAACGTTTTTATAATCAAGTTTTTATTCAAGAACTTAAGAACATAAAAGTTTCATTGTTTGCAATTGATGAAGCACATTGTATTAGTCAGTGGGGGCATGATTTCCGTCCGAGCTATTTAAGGCTTAAAGATGCAATTAGATTTGTTGGTTCGCCAGTAGTTGTTGCTTTAACTGCAACGGCTACTCCAGAAGTTCGTGATGATATTATTAAACAATTGGCATTAGTCGATTCCGATATTGTTATTACTGGTTTCGCGCGACCGAATTTACAATTCGCGGTGATGCCAGCGGCTAACGGACAAAAAATTGAAAGCATTTTAAATCTACTCACGACTAATTCGGAATTAGGCTCGGGAATTATTTATGTTGGCACGCGCGCCAAGGCTGATGAGATCGTAGAAGTTTTAATTGATAATGATATTAAAGCGGTTGGCTATCATGCCGGCATGGACGCCGAGAGTCGCGATTGGGTTCAAGAAAAATTTATGTCAGGCGAAGCGCAAGTTGTTGTCGCAACCAATGCCTTTGGTTTGGGAATTGATAAAAAAGATATTCGTTTTGTTATTCATCATGATTTACCGGGAACAATTGAAGCTTATTATCAAGAAGCAGGGCGCGCTGGTCGTGACGGTAATCCTAGTTTCTGTCTTTTATTTTATCATCCACAAGATAGATACTTAAGAGAATTTTTTATTAAAGGTGACAATCCGGATCCGCGCATGATAATTGAAATTTATGATTTTCTTTTGCGCCGGGTTGAATTAGAAATAGATACTAATACTTCCATTTTAATTACTTATGCGGAGATAGCGCAGAATTTGTCTGATTCGGTGCCGGAAATGGCGATTGGCACAGCTTTGAAAATTTTAGAAAAAGAAGGCTATTTAGCGCGGCCGAATGAAAAAAATTCTAACTCATTTTTAAAGACTAAAAAAGATTGGGCTGAAGTTATTGCTTCGATTGGTAAGCGTGCGAAGAGCCAAATGGAAATAGTCGAGAAGTTGGGTGAGAAATATCATCGTGATTTAGCTGCCGGCTGGGAGTTTAATCCAGAAGAAGTAGCCATCGTTTTAAAAGTAAAAAAAGATTCGCTTTTACGCACAATTAAAAAATTAGCGGAAAAGGATTTGGTTGAATATAAGCCGCCTTTCCGGGGAACCGAAATTAAAATCTTGAAAGTCGTTGAGCCGGAAGATATTAATTTAGATTTTAAAGCTTTAAAAGCTAAAGCGGATCGTGCTTATGAAAAATTAAGCGAGATGGAAAACTATGTTTATCATCTTGGTTGCCGCCAGAGCTACATCCTAAATTATTTTGGTGATAGTAAGGCGCAGCCTTGCGGAAAGTGTGATGGCTGTTTAAAAGTTAATCAGGTTAAAGCTCGAGGTGGGGAAGATTATGGCCAAAAAGAATATCTTAGTTATTAATATGGGCAAGAAGAAGGAACAAGAATTATTAGATTTGGTTAAACGTAATTATCAAGAAATTGCGACTGATTTTGATACGACTCGCAAAAAAGAAATTTGGCCGGAGATAAGAAAGTTTACCGCCGAGATAGAAGAGAATAGCCAGGTTTTAGATTTGGGTTGTGGTAACGGACGTTTACTTGAGGCCCTCAAAGAAAAAAAGATAAAGTATTTAGGGCTTGATAATAGTACAGAACTTATTAGGCTAGCTAAAATAAATTATCCGGAAAATAGTTTTCTCGTTGGTGATATTTTAGATCTCGGTAGTCTCCAGAATAATTATTATGATTATATATTTTGTTTAGCAACCCTACAGCACATCCCGGGTAAAAATTTACGATTAAAAGCGCTACGCGAAATGGAGTCTAAATTAAAAACAGGCGGGAAGTTGATTTTAAGTAATTGGAATTTATGGAGTCAAAAAAAATATCGCTCTCAATTATTAAAAAATTATTGGTTAAAAATATTCGGTCGTTCTCAGTTAGGCTATAATGACTTAATATTCCCCTGGAAGAGTGCTAACGGAAAAATTGTAAGCGAGAGATATTATCATGCTTTTACTAAGAAAGAATTTAAAAAATTAATTAAGTTAACTAATTTTAAGACTCAAGAGTCATGGCGAGATAAGCATAATTTTTGGCTTTTGTTAGTTAAAAAATAGGGGAGAGCTTTTATTAGCTCTTTTTTATCGTTTTCTTGACACCCCCAGGGGGTGTATGATATGATATAATCATATGAAAACGACTGAACAGCGTATTAATAATATTATTGGGCAATTGGAGGGCGTTAAAAAAATGCTCCCGCAAAAAAATAAAGACTGCTTTTCTTTAATTATTCAACTAAAAGCGATTAAATCCGCCATGGCCTCTTTAATGGAAAGCGTGATTGCTGAAGAATTTAACCATTGTTTAATTGATAAAAAAGTAAAAGATCAAGAAAAAATTACAAAATTTTTTAAAGAAATAATAAAAAAATAAATTTATGTCAAAAGCTTTAGAGTTAAAAAAAGATAACTTTGCCGCAGAAGTTTTAAACAGCGACTTGCCGGTGTTAGTCGATTTTTGGGCAACTTGGTGTGTCCCTTGCCAAATGATGGCTCCGATTTTAGATGAGCTTTCACAGGAGTTGGCTGGTAAAGTGAAAATTGCCAAACTAAATACTGAGGACGGGTCTAACCAGGATTTAGCCATGGAATATCAAATTCAAAGCATCCCCAATATGAAGTTGTTTAAAGGAGGAAAAATAATTGGCGAGTTCATTGGTCTAAGAAATAAAGAAACACTTAAGGCCGACATAGACGCTTTAATTAAATAATGAAATTATATTTATGAGTATTTTTGCTGATAATTTGAATCGGATAAAAGAGATTCAGGTGCTTGAAGGAATAAGTGATCAGGATATTAGTATTTTACTGGCGCCGGCGCAAATAAAATACGCGGAGCTAGATATAAATGGCAAAAAGTATCCGGCGTGGCGCATTCTTTATAGTCGCGCGATTGGTCCGGGTAAAGGCGGAATTAGGTTTCATCCGGAAGTTAGTGAAGATGAAGTTAAATCTTTAGCTTTTTGGATGGCGCTAAAAAATTCTTTAGCCGATATTCCTTACGGCGGGGCGAAAGGGGGAGTGAAGTTCGATCCAAAAATGGCCGATAAAAAAGAACTAGAAAACGTTAGTCGGCAGTATATAGACAATTTTTATGAAGTTCTGGGGCAAGACAAAGACGTGCCCGCCCCTGATGTTTATACGAATGGGCAAATTATGTCTTGGATGCTCGATGAGTTTGAAAAAAAAGTTGGCCACCACGAACCGGGCATGATAACCGGAAAACCAGTTGAGTTAGGCGGCATTGCCTTAAGGGGCGACGCCACTGCTCAAGGCGGATATATTGTAACTAAGGAATTAGCCGCTAAATTAATTCACCAAAAAGAAATTACAGTAATCGTTCAAGGTTTTGGTAATGCCGGTTTATTTATGGCCGAAAAACTTTATAAGGACGGTTATAAAATTATTGCTGTTTCTGACAGTAAGGGTGGTATTTATCAGGAAACGGGTTTAAATATTCCAGAGTTAGCTAAATTTAAAAACAGCGGTAAAATTGTTGGCGATTGGTCAGAAGGAAAAAAAGTAAGTAACCAAGAGTTATTAGAACTAAAAACTGATATCTTAGTATTAGCGGCTTTAGAAAATCAAATTACTAAAGATAATGCTGCTAACGTTCAGGCAAATTATATTATCGAACTCGCTAACGGGCCAGTTACTTATGATGCTGATAAAATTTTAGCGCAGAATAAAAAGCTTGTCGTGCCTGATATTCTGGCTAATTCCGGTGGCGTGATTGTTAGTTATTTTGAATGGGCACAAAACCGAACTGGTCAAATTCTTGATGAGGAATATTTACGTGAGCTTTTGGAAAAGAAAATGCGTGTAAATTATCAACGAGTTTATGATGAGTACGATACTAAGGCAGGCACCATAACTTTACGGCAGGCTGCCTATAGTATTGCTATTAAAAGAATCTTAGCGGCTGAAAAATATCGTGGTAAGATATAAATGGAATAATCATTTCAATTATAATAAAAAACAGACCCGTGGAATCAGGTCTGTTTTTTATGGGAAGACGATTAAAGTATTTTATTGTCCGCAACCCGCCGCCGCTGAGCCGGCAGCTGCTGAGCCAGAGCCGAAACCAGCCGATGGTGCTGTGCTTGATAAAACAGTAGAACATTCTTTTGGTTGATTTTTAAAGGCACTGCAGATAGTTTTTAATAGAGTCTCTGAATCACGACCGCTTTGGATATCCTGACCGTTGATGATTAAGGTCGGAGATCCGCCGACAGAGTATTTATCATTGTCAGCTTTATTAACATCGAAGCCAGGAAAACTTCCTTGGTAGCCAACCTTGTTAGTGTAGTTCGCGGTTACTTTGTATTGATTATCGGTTTGGGCAACACAACTAGTAATGGTTGCTTTATTTACTCCCGCTGTATCCAAACAAGCGGCTGATTGGCTATTTTCTAAGAAACATTTAAGATAGGGGCTTAATTTTTCTGGTTGATTTTTTTGAATACAATATTGAACTAAATTTTCCGCCAATTCTTTTTCGCCGTGCATCGCATAGCTACAGAATTTTAATTTAAAATCAATTTTATTGCCTAGGGTCGCAAGAACAGGGAGCATCCCTTTTTCAATTTGCGTGCCGTATGGACAATAGCTCATAACAAACAATTCAACCGTTGGTTTATCGCTTTTATTGGTCACCTCAGAGACTGGGCTAGCACTGGCAGCCGGAGTTGTGCTTGAGCCGGTTTTAGCCGCACTGATCTGATCAATATCTAGAGCTTGAGGGAAGAAGAGGCGACCGTCTTTAGTTAAATAAGAATCAACGACATCACTTGTGATATCAACTTTAATTTTATAAAGACCATACTCACTCGTGATTTCTTTAACTGTAGCTTTACTTCCACTCTGCATTAGGAAGCTATTAATAAAACTTTCGGCACGAGTTTTCGCTGCTTCGATACTAATATTCTTTCCTGGCTTTAGGGTGGCTGATTTTGTTTTATCTTCCTTGCGGAGTGAGGAAGAAGTAATTAAACCTAAAACAATTAAGACGACTACAATAACCAAGAGAGTAGTCCAGGTCTTTTTTTGTTTTAAAATAGAAGGTAGTTTCTTCATATTTTTCTTTTTTATTATTATCTTTTTTATTAACTTTCTTAATTATAATCAAAATTAGAGTGGCCGTCAAAGCTATTTAATAGTTTTTAGAAAATCGTCAAGTTCGGTTGGCATTTCCAAGGAAAAGGCTTGTTTAGTTCCGTCCTTATCCTTAAAACTAAGTTTATTGGCGACTAAAAAGATGCGACCTAAATTAATTTTTTTATTTTGTGCCTTTGATTTTTTATTGAAATATAAATTATCACCGACTAGAGGGTGACCGAGAGCAAAGAAGTGGACACGAATTTGGTGGGTTCGGCCAGTTTTTATTTTAACTTGCAACAAAGTATAGTTAACAAAATGTTTAATGACAGTATATTCGGTAATAGCTTCTCGAGCTTTAAAAAATCCATCAAGATTACCTTTATCGCGTTCTTTCGGCTGGCGGCGACTTAAAAGATCGGCGGTGTTTAAAGGTAGAGCGGCCATTTTATAACCCTCACTCGATCTTTTTATCGAGAAATTGATCGAACCAAAATCATTAACTGTTTTGCCGTGAACTAAGGCGATGTATTCTTTGTTAATATCGCGATCTTTAAACTGATCTTTTAAATTTAAAAAACTTTCTTGGTTTTTGGCGATTACCATTAAACCGCTAACCTCTTTATCGAGGCGATGGACAATTCCCGGTCTAATCGGGTCATCGCCCACAGTTTTAATTTTTGGATAACGTGCAACTAATAAGTCGGCTAAAGTTTCTTCTTTAACATTGCCGCCACCATGAACGACTAAACCAGCTGGCTTATTAATAACCAGGTAGTCATTATTTTCAAAAATTATTTCGGGAAAATTATTATTTGTCATATTTAGAAATTAGCGCCTGGGTCATAGCTTTGACCACTGCCTTTGGTTCGCTTATTAAAGATTGCTTTTAGATCCTCCCCATTAATTCCACCAAAAAGATAAAGAGAAATAAAATAAATTAAAGTTGCCAGCACTATTATCAGGAGAACGCCGCCCAAAGTTGTCTGGTAGTGGCTCGGAAAAAAGTAAATCAATAAGCCCATAATCAGACCGGCAAGTAGTGCCTTTAAAAAGGTTATTAGGCTGGGCAAGAAGTGACTATACTTAAAGATACAGTAAGCTGAGAAAATAGCAATTAGAACTTCACTGTAGATAGTAACGCTTGCCGCGCCAAAATAAGAATAACGAGGAATTAGGAAGAGGTAAGCCAGAAGAGAACTGATACTAGTAAAGACGTAAAAGCCGATCATTTTCTTCTGCTTATCGATAGCGATAACAGCATGAGAGAACATGGCACCCAAGAAAATAGCAGCGACAGCAAAAATTAAAATTTTTAAAATATCACCAGCAACTAAAAAATCGCGTCCAGCGACGAAGAGCATAACCGGTTCACCTAGAAACTGGGCACCGATAACAAGCGGAATAGCCACTATCGCCATGACATCAAAAGATTTTTGCAAAACCTTTTTAAAATAGGAATGGTTATTTTCAAGCCAAGCAGCAGTTAAAATGGGTAGAATTAGACCGGCAAACATAAACGGTAGAGTAGTTAGGACGTCGATAATTTTATAGGCAGCCCCGTATAAACCGACCACTTCAGGTCCGCGGAATAAAGATAGAATTAAAGTATCAGCCCGTAAATAGATAAGATTTAAAATAATAGTGATAGCGAGTGGCCAGGAGCGGCTAATAATTTTTTTCCACAAAGATAGATCAAATTCAAATTTTATTTTTGAAAATTTTAAGGAAAAAATATAATGAAGTAAAAAGCTAGCTCCGCTTGAGGCGATAGTAGCTATTAAAATTCCGTTTAAGCCGAAATCAAGCTTTTTAGTTAGCAGTATGCCGAGAATTAAAACGAGACGACTAATAACTTCCGCTAAGGCCGCGCGGTCCATGTTTAATTTTTTTTGAAAAAGTCCAACCAGCACTTGATTGAGCGCCGGAAAGACAAAAGAAACAGCGGCAATCATTACACCGAGTTTTACGGCAGCGCTATAAGGGAAGAAAACAACCGTTAAAGGAGCTAGGCCTAGAAAAATTAAAGCTGAGACGAAGCGAAGACTAAAGAGATTATTTAAAATTTTATTTTCGTCGGCTCTTTCGCCACTAATCATTTGCACCGTAATTAAAGTTAGTCCGAGATCGGCGATGACGGCGAAAAAGGTCAGGAAAGTAATAATAGTAGTGTATTCGCCAAAGCCAGTTTGACCGAGGTAGCGTGTTATGAGGGCAAGCGAAAAAAGACCGATAACGGTCGAAATTATTTTTCCAGCAATTTGGATCAGGGTATTATGGGCGATTTTTTTAGCCAAACTCATTTTCTTGTATATTTAGGCTTAATTTTATATAATAAAGATAGAGCTTTGCCCACTTTAAAACAAGGGTGAAGCGTAAAATAATTATACCACATTTATGGTAATCACTAAAAAGCACGTTTTATCTTTTATTTTTTTAAGCCTTTTTGGGCTTGTCCAATTAGCAACCCTGGCCACTTTAGTACAGCCCGCCTACGCAGATGATGCCTTATTTAAGAGTCAAATTGGTGTTAATGAGGTCGGCCAAGTCTATGGTAATAATAAAACTGATATTCGCGTAATTGTGGTCAAAATAATAACTGTTGTTTTAGGTTTTTTGGCAGCCATATTTTTAGCTTTAATAATATACGCGGGCTTTCGTTATATGACAGCTAGCGGTAACCAAGACCAAACCAAGAAAGCCTTGGCGCAAATTAGAGACGCTGTTATTGGCCTGACTATTGTTTTGTCGGCTTGGGCGATAACATACTTTATTTTAAGAGTTTTAAGTCGGGCGGTTAATAATCAGGTTACGATTTTTTAATGATTTCTCTTATTCTGATTTTGACAAAATTGATAAATATGATATGATGATATATAGAAAGCTAGTTGTTTATAACAATTAGCTTTTTGTCTTAAAAACAAGACTTCGTTGCTTCTGAGTGGAGCAAGGAGACGATAATATAATAAATATATGTCCGAAATTAGTACTGCGATTAAGCAGTTGTGTGAAGAGAAAAATCTTGATTATAAGTCGGTGATTGCGGCGATTGAACTCGCCCTCGCGGCCGCTTATCGTAAAGACTACGGTGAACGTAATCAAAACATTCGTGTTAAATTTGATCCGACTATGGGTACGTCGGAAATTTTTGATGTTAAAACAGTGGTGGAAAATTTACCCGAACAAGAAGAGGCAGAAATGCTGCAAAATTTGTATAACCCTAATCCTAAAGAAATTAAAAGAGAAGAAACTCGTGTCGGCTTTGAGCCAGTAGAGGAAGAAACGAGCGAAGAGGGTAAGAAAAAATTTAATCCTAAAACAGATATTCAAGTTAAAGAGGCCATGATTTTAAAACATGATGCGAAGGTTGGCGAAGAGATTGTAACTGATTTGCCGATTCCGGAAAGTTACGGCCGCATGGCCGCCCAAACCGCGAAGCAAGTTATTATTCAGAAACTTCGCGAGATGGAGAGAGATATGGTTTTTGGTGAATTTAAAGGCAAAGAAAGAGAAGTAGTATCTGGTGTTGTTCAGCGCCGTGAGGGCCGTTTTGTTTTTGTTGATTTAGGAAAAGCCATTGGCTTATTACCAGCGGAAGAACAAATTTTTAATGAACGCTATAATCCAAACGATCGCTTAAAAGTTTATATTAAAGAAGTCCGCGAAGGTCATAAGGGCCCGGAAATTATTTTATCTCGTCGCAGTGAAGAAATTTTAAAGAAAGTATTTTATTTAGAAATTCCGGAAATTGCTAATGGACTCGTCGAAATAAAAGAAGTCGCTCGCGAAGCGGGGTCTCGTTCAAAAGTCGCTATTGCGACTGAAGCAGAAAATGTTGACCCGGTTGGCTCTTGCGTTGGTCAACGTGGTAGCAGAATCCAAACAATTATCAGTGAACTTGGTGGAGAAAAAATTGATATTATTGAATATAATGAAGACGCGGCTAAATTTATTGCCAACGCCCTAGCGCCCGCTAAAGTTGTTTCAATTGAGTTAGAAGAGGGAGAGCATAAAGCGATTGTGAAAGTCGCCTCTGATAAACTATCTTTGGCAATTGGTAAGAATGGCCAGAACGTTCGCTTGGCAGCGCGCTTAACTGGTTGGAAAATAGATATTATTGAAGCAAGTGAAGAGGGCGAGAAAAAAATATTGGCCAGTGATGGCGAAAGCATGGAAATTTTAGAAGAAAATCAGGTCCTTGAAGAAGCTCAAGCGAGCGAGGAAATTACTAGTGAAGAAGTTATTAGCGAAGCTAGTAGTGAAAAAGAAGTAAAAAAAGAAGATAAAAAAGTTAAGAAAACTAAAAAAACTAAAAAAGAATAAATAAAAAAACTATGATGATGACATTATTCATTCTCGGAGGAGCACTAGTGGCACTCATTTATGGTGCCGTTGTTATTGCTTCCATTCTTCGCTTACCGGAAGGTAACGATAAAATGAAAGAAATTGCCAAAGCTATTCAGGCCGGGGCAAAGGCTTTCTTGAATCGTCAATATAAATCAGTGGCGATGGTAGCGGTAGCTCTGTTTCTAATTATTGGTTTTATTCCTGAACTCGGTTGGAAAACTGCTTTAGCTTTTATAATCGGGGCAGGCTTGTCAGCTTTAACTGGTTATATTGGTATGTTTGTGAGTGTGCGCGCTAATGTTCGTACAACCGAAGCCGCTCGTGGCGGTTTAGCTAAAGCCCTTAACGTTGCCGTTAAAGGTGGGAGCGTTACTGGTATGCTGGTTGTTGGTTTAGCACTACTTGGTACAGCTGGTTTTTATTTTTTAACTCATGATCTGCACGCTCTAATCGGTTTTGCCTTTGGCGGATCGCTTATTTCTATCTTTGCTCGTTTAGGCGGTGGTATTTATACCAAAGCAGCCGATGTCGGTGCTGATTTAGTTGGTAAAGTAGAAGCTAGTATTCCTGAAGATGATCCTCGTAACCCAGCGGTAATTGCTGATAATGTCGGTGATAATGTTGGCGACTGTGCTGGTATGGCAGCGGATTTATTTGAAACCTACGCCGTTACTTTGATTGCGACCATGGTTTTAGGATCTCTTACTTTTGTTAATGATGATAAAATTATTTTATTTCCTTTAGTTCTCGGAGCAATATCAATTGTTGTTTCTATCATTGGTATTTTCTTTATTCGTTTAGGAAAAAAGAAAAATATTATGAGAGCCTTATACAAGGGCTTAATTGCGGCGGGCGTTTTAGCCGCGATTGCCTTTTATCCGATTACTAAATATATGGTAGTTGGCGGATTAAGTTTGAAATTATATTTTGCTAGTTTAATTGGTTTGCTGGTTACTGGGCTACTCGTTGTTATTACCGAATACTATACTTCAACGGCGTTCGCACCTGTTAAAAGTATTGCGGAAGCATCACGCACCGGTCACGGAACAAACGTTATTGCCGGCTTAGCAGTTTCCATGAAATCAACTGCTCTTCCGGTTATCGTTATTTGTTTAGCAATTCTTAGCGCTTTTTCTTTGGCTGGTTTATATGGTGTCGCCATTGCCGCTATGGCCATGTTATCAATGGCCGGAATTATCGTAACTATTGATGCTTATGGGCCAATTACTGATAACGCTGGTGGCATTGCCGAGATGGCTGAGCTTGGTGACGATGTTCGTAATATTACTGACCCCTTGGACGCGGTTGGTAATACCACTAAGGCGGTTACCAAGGGCTATGCGATTGGTTCGGCGGCTTTAGCAGCGTTAGTTTTATTCGCTGATTTCACTTATAAGATTAAAGCCTCTGGTGGCAGTGCTCAGTTTTTAATTGATAATCCATACGTTTTAATTGGTTTATTTATTGGTGGTTTACTTCCATATTTATTTGGCGCTATGGCCATGAAAGCGGTTGGGCGTGCAGCGGGCGCGGTGGTTGAAGATGTGCGCGCACAGTTTAAAGAAAAGACTGGAATCATGTCTGGTACAGAAAAGCCAG
>SESG01018847.1_pt1 | contig 15415 bp, 6 predicted proteins | sample 3171421 | NCBI WGS metagenome assembly SESG01 (sample SAMN10866946, study PRJNA518727) | freshwater metagenome | biome: subpolar coniferous forest; feature: holomictic lake; material: water; isolation source: holomictic Lake 227, 6 m and 8 m depth | place: Canada: near Kenora, Ontario | collected... | reverse complement strand
TCAATTAATGACTTACGTCGGAATACAAACACAAATCAGGAGAAACAACTTCAACAGTGTTCTCCTGATGCTTGCTTTCCCTGCTGTATTGCTTGGGATGGTCTATGCCTTTCTCTACTTCACCCAACGGGAGCGGGATGTTCAAATTGTGAATGAGACATTTGCCGGAGTCATCCCATTCGTCATCATCGCGACTGGCCTCTGGTTCCTGATTGCCTGGTTCTCCCACAACGCGCTGATCAGGATGGCCACAGGGTCTCAGCCTTTGGAAAGAATGGAAAACAAGCGGGTGTACAATCTGGTGGAAAATCTCTGTATCTCAAGGGGAATGAAGATACCGCAGATCTTTATTATTGAAGATACTTCGCTCAATGCCTTCGCAAGCGGTATCAATGATCGAACATTTTCAGTGACACTTTCACGGGGCATCATCGACAAGCTGGAAGACGATGAACTCGAAGGTGTGATTGCCCACGAGCTTTCGCATATCCGTAACCGGGATGTCAGGCTGATGATCGTCTCGATCATTTTCGTCGGCATCTTTGCCTTTGTCGCGGAAATGGCTTTCAGGAGTCTGAGATTCGGTGCCTTCTCCAGAAGTAAAAAAGATGCGGGAGTTGCCATTCTGGTGGCCATCGTTATTTCGGCAGTTTGCTACCTGATCGCGCTATTGCTCCGTTTCGGAATTTCCCGGTCACGCGAATACATGGCCGATGCCGGAGCCGCTGAAATGACCCGTAAACCTTATGCATTGGCCAATGCCCTTCGTAAGATCGACCAGGATCCGCTGATAGAAGCAGTTCAAAACCACGATGTTGCTCAGCTTTTTATTGAGAATCCGCAACCCGAAGATGATAAATTCTCCTTCAGCAAACTCTTCTCAACCCATCCACCCATCGGAAAAAGGATTGAATTGCTGGATCAGTTTGCATAAAATCATCCATGCCGGAATTGAATTGGCATCACATTAACCAACTTGCAGTAAGAGCTTTGCCAATTAATGAGTCCTGTTATTGACCGGATTTTGGGACCAGAAACTCATTGACTACTTCAATAAATTCGACTAAATCAAGCGGTTTTGTCAGGTATTTTTTTGCTCCGTCCGTTAGCATTCTTGTCTTCTGTTTGGTCAATGCATCAGCGCTGATTACCACTACAGGAATCTTACATGTTACCTCGTTGGCAAGGAGACGTTGCATTACTTCACTACCGTGAATATCAGGCAGGTTGAGATCGAGAAGTATCAAGTCTGGCAAATATTCCAATGCCATTCCAACAGCCTGTTCTCCATTCCTCGTCGTAACAATCTGAATGTATGGAAATTGACAGAGGAGTATCTGTTCCACCAACTCTATATTGGATAAATTATCCTCCACATACAATATCGTTGCACCGGAGTCATCCAATTGAGAATCCGGACATTCAATTCCAGCCAAAATACCGGCTATGTCAAGTGGACCTTCGCTTTGAGGCAATTCTACCCAGAAAGTACTTCCCTCATCCAGTGTACTTTCAACCCCAAGTTCACCTCCCATCGCATCGATCAACTTCCTAACCACGGAAAGGCCAAGCCCTGTTCCCTCTGTTCTGGTTTTTTCGGCTCCGATCCTTTCAAAAGGGATGAAGAGCCGGGGTATGTCCTCGGCTGAAATTCCCATGCCGGTATCTGAAATAGAAATGCGTACAGAAGGAAGACCGGTAACAGATTTGGATATGACTTCAGTCTTGATTGATACGGAACCTCCAATGCGGTTATACTTGATCGCATTGTTCAAAAGATTCAAAAGAATTTGTTTTAAACGCTGCTTGTCTGATTTCACATAAAGATTTCCAACCGTCGAACTAACTAGTTTGACTTCCAACTCGCGCTCAACAGACTGGATTCGAACAGTTTCCATCATCTCCTGAATAATTTCCTTCAAATCCACTGGCTCAATGGACAGGGAAAGACGGCCAGCCTCTATACGGGAAATATCAAGGACCTCATTGATCAGGTCGAGCAGGTGTTTTCCGCTTTTCAGAATGTGGCCGACACTCTTTTTCTGTCCGGACAAAAGCTCTCCAATTTCAAGCAGTTGGGCAAAACCCAAAATTGAATTCATCGGCGTACGCAATTCGTGACTCATCCTCGACAGAAACTCGCTTTTTGCAAAATTTGCTTTCTCTGCCTCTTCCCTGGCTTCATTGATTGCTTCTACTGCCAGTTTCCGTTCTGTGATATCCGTCAGGGTACCATAGGTCCCGATGATCTCATCATTTTCATTCAGTCCCAGACGTGCATATACTTCGATCCACCTGAAACCTCCCTTTTTGGTGATATACCTTACTTCGTGCTTGCAATAATCCTTTTCGCGATTAATCAGCGGCGCAAACAGCTCCATATTTCTTTGCCTGTCATCCTCATGAACAAAATTCAGAAACAGCACACCCAACGATTCGCTGACTGAAAACCCGGTCACTTCTTCCCACGATTTATTGAGGAAAACCCACAATCCATCTGCATTGGTTTGAAAAATGACTTCATGGACATTTTCAATCACCATTCTGTAACTCTTTTCGCTTTCACTCAGGGCTTCCTCTGTTATCTTCCTGAATTCAATCTCCTTTACGAGGCTTAAATTCAATTCATTTAACTGGGAGGTCCGCTCTTCGATCTTGTGTTCAAGGTTGGCATTCAAATCCAGAATCTCTGCCTCAATTTTCTTCCGATTGGTATTGTCCTTGATCAAAATATGCCTGGCAGAGGTATCATTGAAGGTGATGGCGTGCGAAGTGATTTCAACAATAATGATTTCTCCGTTTTTCTTGATATGCCTCCATTCACCTTCAATGTTGAAATTATTTTTTGTCTTATCTAAATCCTTCATCAACTCTTCAACATCTTCTGCTGGCATAATGTCGATGATGGTCATGGAAAGAAATTCCTCCCGGGAGTATCCATAATGCCTGACTGCGGCATCATTAATTTCCAGAAATGCGAGCGTCTCCAGATGATAGATCCACATGGGCTGAGGATTGTTGCCAAACATAAGGCGATAACTCTCTTCGCTTTGCCTTAGATTCTCTTCTGTTTTTTTTCTCCTGGATATATCCTGCTTAATGGCCAGATAATTAATAACTTTCCCATTGGAATCCAAAATGGTAGAAATTGCTACCTCCTCCCAGTAAAGTTCACCGTTTTTCCTTTTACTGATCCATTCGCCATGCCATTCCTTTCCATTCTCGATCGTTTTCCACAAACTATCGTAAGTCTTTCTGTCTGTCAAACCGGACTTGAGCATATTGGAGGACTTTCCTACGACTTCTTCCATCGTATAACCAGTGATAGACTCAAATGCCGGATTTACGTATTCGATGCGGGATTTCAAATCCGTGATCACCGTGATGACCGGACTTTGCTGTACTACATTGGATAACTTCTTGATTTCAATTTCATTATTGACCTGCTCAGTTACATCTCTGCTCAGAATCAAAACCTTCTCACCTTCAAGCGGCACAATTCTGGCCTCAAAATGATTAATCCCTGAATCGGGTAAATAGACTTCATAAGTGGTAGAGACCAATTCATTCCGATCCAATGACTCCTTAAACTTTTCCAGGAAAAGGGCAACCATGTCATGGTCGAAAACATCCCGGATGTTGTTGCCAATTATCTTTTCGGGAGGCATTAACAGTTTATCAGGACCTGAAGCAAAAAACTCCAGAAAGGTTCCATCATTGGCAACTACAAAAATAAGATCCGGAATTGATTTAAGAATGGCGCTTAACCTTTCATTTTGTCTCCTGATCTTTTCCTCGTCAATCTTTTTTTCTGTAACATCAATATTTACACCTCTCAGACATACAATCACTTCATCCCGGATTTCCGGAACTATGTTGTTTTGTATCCAATTGTAACTGCCATCCTGCATCCTGATCCGAATGTCATATTTGACAGGCTTTTTTGTGCTTAGTACTTCCGAAAAATTTTGGTCGACTATAACCAGGTCGTCGGGATGTACCCGTTCCATGAAATATTCAGTTTTCATCTCAGAACCGACCTGAATTCCCATCACATGGAAATAGTTTTCCGACCAGAATAGTTCTCCGCTGGCAAGGTTGAGTTCCCAACTGCAAAGCTGCCCGATTTTCTGGGCTACGTTCAACTCTTTCAGTGCCAGTAGGCGATCCGTGATCTCAATATCTGCACCCCTGTATCCGGTCAGATTACCTTCTTGGTCGATCACCGGAACCCCATTGGTAGAAACCCAAATCCACCTCCCGTCCTTGGTGATGATCTGACTCTCAATACCGGATATGATTTCTTTCCGTTTAAATAAGTTGATTGCGTATTCCCTGACCTCTTCGCGCCCCTCCTCAGGTTGCAAATCATAAAAATGTTTTTTACCGATGATCTCTTTCTGGCTGTACCCCCAAACTGATTCTGTAAGCTCATTGACATAGGTATATAAGCCGTTGGGGTCGATCTCCCAGATTACCGTCTTACTTTGTTCGGCGATCTGACTGAATCGTTCCTCACTTCGCTGCAAAGCTTCCTGGGCAATCTTCCGTTCGGTAATATCGGTGAGGATACCTGTCCCGCCAACCATGGTGCCGTTTTTCAAGATAGAGGCAGTAGAAGAACGAACCCAATGAATGGATCCGTCTTTTCTGACATATCGGTATTCCATGTGATTTTGCTCCTTGAAAGGTAGGTTTGCTAGAGTTTCCATGATCAAAGGTCTGTCCTCGAAGTAAATAATATCGAAGATATTACTGCCAAGGACCTCCTCTACACTAAATCCGAGTACACTGACAACAGACTGGCTCACAAATTTAACGACTCCGGTGGCATCAATCTCATAGATGACATCATTGACAGATTCTATAATTCTTCGGTATTGCTCTTCGCTTTTTCTCAGTTTTTCTTCTGCCAGTTTCTGTTCGGTGATATCCTGCAATATCCCTGTTCTTCCGATCATTTTGCCGTCCAGATATTTATCCTGAGCAGACACTCTGACCCAAATAATTTCTCCGTTTGCACCGAGGCATCGGTATTCAATTTTATTATATTCCTTGAATCGGTTATTCCTGAAAATATCAAGGAGGAATGGCAGATCTTCAGGGTAGACAAAGCTAAAGAAGTTTCTCCCGACCATTTCCTCTGGCCGTAAATTCAATGTTTTCCAGATGGACGGACTCACATAATTGATCGTACCATCCATCGTTACATCAAATACAATATCATTGATTGACTGGACCAGAGTTCGATAGGTTTCCTCACTTTTAAGCAATTTCTTTTCTGCTGATTTCCGGCCTGAAATGTCTCTGGCTATAAATATCATGCTGGTCGGAACACCGGCTGGGTCCCTGATAAACTCTCCGTTTACCTCCATGTCAAAAGTTGAACCGTCAGCTTTTAATCCTACGTATTCGGTGGCCCCCGTGTAAGTCCCTTCAAACATATTATTGATGGCTGCCAACGCTTTGGAACGATCATCCGGATGAAGAAAATCGAACAACTGCTTATCGACCAGAAAATCCTGATTTTCAACGCCAATCATTTTCCAGGTCATTGGGGAGGTGAACAGCAGATTTCCTTTCAAATCAGCAATAAAAATTGAATCCGGAGATGCCTGAAGAATGGAACGGTACAATGCATCGCTTTTTTGAAGTTCTATCTGTACCAGTTTCGTCTCCGTGACATCAATCAAAATTCCGCTACTGCCCTTGAATTGACCATTTTCAATGATTGCTCTGGTTGAGAACCTGATCCAGCGGGGCTCGCCGCTTTTTGATTGGATCTGGTACTCGTTTTTTAATTCCCGTTTCTCCTTTAATTCGTCAAACCTTCCTTGAATAAAGGTGATGCTCTCACCCACAAATTCGATGAAATTTTTACCGACAATTTCTTCCTGTGAATAGCCCAGTAACTTGTAAATGGAAGGACTGATGAAGATAATTTTTGCCTGCTCATCCGTGATATAAATTACATCATTGATGTTTTCAATCAGGTTGAAATACTTTGCTTCCAAAGATGGCAAAGTATCGGCATTGGTTTTAAACACTGCACCTTCATTGCCGGATAGCAGTTCATCATGTTTGATTTTTGTTAGCTTATTGTCCAGAAGCAGTCTCAGAGAACCATTTTCCTTTCGCAACTGATCCAGTTCCCTGATAAGTTCTTCTTTTGAAATATCCTTTTGATCGGTCATTGAAATAGCTATATACTACAATAAACACATTTGAGATGGCAATTGTTTGAAAAGGGATGAAACTATTCGATACTTTATTATCAAATGGAAGTGTAGCTTGAGTCCCGAAAAAAACCATTCTTTTTTTTCAATCCGTAAAGATATCAATTCTCAGTGGAGGTATCCATGCAGAAACAAAAAAAGATCAAACCGAATCAAAATTAGGCTGTTACCGTCCAGCTCGATCTAGTTTTATCCCCATTGGCATGGCAAGACTACCCCGGAATACTCAGATTTAATCCGGATTCCGCTAACAGCTTTGGATTAACGGTCTAACCGGATGGCGGCTCAGTGAAGCAACAAGATCAATCGGGGGCAAATTTCCAACAGAATAAAGTAATAGGTTAGAATTTCAGAATATAGATTGCCGATTTTGTATCCAGTGATTGAATTGCAAAACCGCACCAGGGAGAGCCTTAATTTTTCAATGTATTTTTTGTGAGATCAACGATTTTACCTACTTTTACAACAACATCAAGAACCCTTGAATGGGTACCAACCGAGAGAAAACACTCCACGGTGGTCAGAAGATGAGGACATTCGTCAAAATAAAATGAGCAATCACTCAGTCTTCCTTCTTGATGTTTAATTTAACTTAATCAATCAAATATGGAAGCAAATTTCAAGAATGATTTGAACACATTGATGTTCAAACATGCGGAGGGGAATAACTGTTCTCACGCCATGGTGCTTATTGACCCGAATGACCAGTATGTGGCACTGTCAGAGTCGAAAAGAGAAGATGATGAAGACCCTTTGGTATTGTATTTTGAGCACCCTCATCGGATGCACCTGATCAACTTCAATTTTAAATTTCCGGTAGATGTTATCTTGGTCAATGAAGAGGGATTAGTCACCAATACATTTTCAGAACCGTTCAGGGATTCAACTGCATCCTATATTCGCGGATTCAGCAGTTTACAAATGGTTATTCTTTGTCCGGAGCATTTTATTTCATTGCACAAAGTGATCAAAATGGAAACGCGCGTTGAACTCTTTGCGCATCAAGTGGTCACTTACGATGAAGCTCAAAAAATTGGGAGTTAGATCTACGAGCCTTGGAAATTCCAGCTTTGGAATGGAGAATCGGATGCCCTGTCAATTCCAGCAAGTAAGTCAACAAATTTCTGGTGGTGCGGATTTGGATAATGCACCACCAGAATAAAGAGCTAATTGCCAGTTTTTTTGATTCATAAATGACCTGAATGGGCTATTCCTCCGATCATTTGTAATGCTTAAATTTGGTTGATATTGTTTGTTTTTCCCTTATGCAAACAGTCTGAAATACCCACGAGACAATTGTCGCCCTAACCGAAAATGATATTGCGTGTATTGGCATCGCCGATCTTCGATTCCATTTGGCAACAAAAAAATTGTATTCAGATGAAAAACCTAACCCTAATCGCACTCATCCCGGTTTTTACCGGCATGCTGCTGTTGACGTCTTGCAAGAAAGACCAGGCACCTGCAGATCCTGCTATCATCACAACCTCCGGTGATTTCAGCGGAAAGGTCAATGTAGAGAAGGCGGATGCAACCATTGGCATCGCCAATGTGATCGACGTGAAAATTCCCCAGGGCGCCTTCACCGGTGATGCCATTTTCACAATCAAAAAACTGGATCCTTCTGTGCTTCCCGTCGGCACTGACTTTAAACCCTATGAATCTTTTGAAATCACTTCGTCAGGTGGCTCCTCTTTTGCAAAAAATCTGGAGATCAAATTCAAATACGCGGAAAACAAACCGGGCAAAAAAGACAAGAACAGCGTTGCCTGGTACAATGAATCTACCGGGAAATGGCTTCCATTCTACAATGTTTCAATGGATACGATTCAAAAAATAGCAACGATCAATACCAACCATCTGTGCAAGATTTCCCGGTGCAGCTATTTAAATTCCTATTACGGATTCACCGACTGGACCTCTTCGCTTCATTTCAATCTATACTGGACTGATCCGGGTGTGATGACAAATGCATTGTACAATTCCCCCAACAAGGCCATCAATCTGGGTACTTACCCCTATTATGTACAGGACATCCTGTACTATCTGGAAGATGCATGGAAGGTTTACAAGGATATTGATTTCATTTTACCCGCGGGAAAAATTGATGTTTATCTTCAAAATCTGAAAGAACCCGGTGAAACCAGTTATTATGGATACATCTCCATCAATCAGAAAATGACAGGTGGCATCTATTTTACACCCGAAGAGGTATTGCCAACGACCTGCGCCCACGAACTGCTTCATTTTGTTCAGGACTATTACTATTTCGAACTGGCTCCGAGCGCACATTGGTGGATGGAAGCCACTGCCGTACAAGCCGACCGTTTCGTTTGGACGACTCATACTAAATTTGAGGCACTGGATCCAGACAACTCGCTGAGAATAGGCTTCGTCAATTCGTGGGACGATTGCAACAACGATCCGGCATGGTACATCGCCGGCAAATTTCTAAGCTACCTTGCGAACTACAGAACAGGCGCGAAAATGAACATTCCGGACATCATCAAAGAGGCCGGAAAGGCAACCAATCTTTCGTATTACCGTACCATCGTCGATACCTATGTAAAATCCAAACTGGGATCAACCGGCATCGGTGATGAGTTCAGAAATTATGCCAAATGGGCATACGAAGCAAAGGGAGACATCAAATATCCGCAGGATGATCCGGGCGCCAACAAAAAAATATGCATGTTAAGTAACACATTGCCTGTACAATCGGCAACTGTAACTGTTCCTCATCTGGCTGTAGGATTCATAGAGTGCCCCAATCAGGCAGATATTAAACGGACAGTTTATGCCAAATTGAACAAGAAATCGACAGAAGTAGAAGTGCTTGCCTACTACTGTACTTACGATGGCACAAGAACACTGGCCAGTTCAATGAACGAGAACGACAGCGTCAAATTTATCCTTCTGAATAAACTGGGATGGATCGACATCATGGTCGTCAACAAAACAAAAGACACGGACAACGGTTCTGCTACCATGACCTTCAGACTGGTACCGGAAGTGACTGTCAATCTGACGATCGTTCCTGATCAGTCGCAGGGACAACCCAACGCGGCGGTTAAGTTCTCGGCAACAACAACTTCAACAGTACCCAAACCTGCCACCTATCAATGGTTTTTCGGTGACGGGGATGATACCCATCCGCTCCTGGTGACCGACATCAGCACCGCAAGCCACACCTTCGCTGCAGCCGGAGATTACAACGTTAAAGTATTTCTGTATGACTCAAAAAGCGTCAAAATTGGGGAGTCAGCATTGGTGTACAAGGTCTTGGCCACCAATAACTTCAGCCTTTCCTCAAGCCAGGCGGTAGGCGGAACCAGCTGGCCCTGGAAAAAAATCAGGACCAGCTTCACCATGACCGGTACGGTGGAAGGTCTTGGAACCAATTCGGTAAAAAGCATCTCCACCGGACAGGATCCACAGTTCGCCAAGCAATCACTGTTCATTAAATTTTCGGCGGATGCTGGATTCAAAATCAATTACACCGTCAACTATACCACCACCCCCGCCTCGATGGATTCTACCTACGTGGATGCCGGCTACTTCGGCAAAACGGTCAGGCATACCTGGACCCTGCTCGACAAAAAAGAGATGCGCTGGGAATATGACCAGACCAGTCAGTCTGGACTTGTCCAGGCGGGCACCAACAGCCAGCAGATCAGTTACAATGTCGGATTGTTCAGGATCAGATGCTATTCCTATTACAAACACGACGTTTTTGATGACAAGGGAGTTCTGCTGGGCTCATCACCGGAAGTATGCCTTGACAATATTTCCGGACCTGGAGTCTGGGTGAGCAAGCAATGAGGAAGGACGGATAATCGGAGGATCCCTTCAAAATCAACAGTTTGATGGTCATTTTACAGATCGTATATACTCCGGATGAATCCCGGTAGGTAAGTATTATAATCTCCATCTTTCTCTGTTTACACTCATTTTTCTTTGCGATCTTTGCGCGAAAACTATCCGGCATTCCCCAAAAAAGCGATTAAAATCTACAACCTGATTTTGTCCATTTAACATAATTACCCATTGACTTGGATAAATTAGGCAAGTCTTGTAATTTTCTGAACTTTGATTCCTTTTGAGAACTAAAAAATAGGGATATTTACGTTTGAAATCGTTACAGGCAAAGCGCTCAACAGTTGTTGTCTTGTAAACAGTGAATTTCAAACAGCAAGTAAAAATCAAATTATCCGGCATGAAAAAAATGGCGCTCTTTTTATTGGCAACTGGTTTATTTCTGGTTGCCTTCTCGCAGGAAGCAAAGATCGATAGCAGCAAATATCCGAAGATCGTGACCTTTACGGCACAGCAGGATCACGAGGATATGATGCAACAATTGGGAATCAAAGAATTGAGACCCGGTCCCAGTGGCAACGCCACCGCCCTCAACCATGCCAATTACGACGAAGCCCTGGCCAATCCCTGTCCGCTGCTGCCGGAGATCCTGACCCTGAAAAATGGCAAAAAAATAACCACGGCCGAAGTCTGGTGGAAACTGCGCCGCCCAGAAATCGTGGAGGAGATGGAACGCGAGGTCTACGGACGACTCCCCCTTCATCTCCCCAAAGTAACCTGGACGGTTAAAATCACCGACCGGGAATTTGTAGGCTTCACCCCTGTCATCGCCAAACAGTTGACCGGACACGTGGACAACGTAGACTATCCGCTCATCGATGTCAACATCAATATGATGCTGGTCGTTCCCACCAACGTCAAGGGACCGGTTCCTGTGTTGATGATGCTCGGACGTCCCTCCTTTCCCGCTCCCGCGCAACCCTCGCCTGAGGAGATGGAGAAGCTGAATGCCGCCTTCCGGGAGATGATGATCAAAGCCAACCCGGAGGTCAAAGTCATCTTCGACCGTTATCCGGCTTACAACCCGGTGACACGGTTGGCCGGTCCCAATTTTTTTGCCCCCAAGCCGGAAGGCGATCCCATCCCAACTGACCAACTGCTCGCTGCAGGCTGGGGCTATGCCACCATCGACCCAAGCAGTATCCAGGCCGACAATGGGGCCGGTATCACCAGAGGCATCATCGGACTGGTCAACAAGGGACAGCCACGCAAACCCGACGAATGGGGATCCCTGCGTGCCTGGGCCTGGGGTTCCGCCCGCGGATTGGACTACCTGGAGACGGATACCCTCGTGGATGCCAAAAAGGTGGGCATCGAAGGAGTGTCACGATATGGCAAGGCGGCATTGGTCACATTGGCTTTTGAACCACGTTTTGCGGTTGGCCTGATCGGCTCCTCCGGCAAAGGAGGTGCCGCCCTGCACCGCCGCGTATTCGGCGAGGCCGTCGAGAGCCTCACCGGTGGAGAATATTACTGGATGGCAGGAAATTACATGAAATACGGTGCCTCCAAAGCCGCTTTTGGCACCAAAACCGGGTGTGACCTGCCCGTCGACTCCCACGAACTGTTCGCCCTCTGCGCGCCCCGCCTCACGTTCGTCAGTTATGGCATTCCCGATAAGGGCGATTCCAGGTGGCTGGATCACCAGGGAAGCTACATGGCCGTCATCGCAGCAGGTTCTGTCTATAAACTGTTGGGGGCAAAGGATCTTGGCGTTTCCAACGATTACCAGACCGAGAAGATGCCTCCTTTCAATACCGGCATGCTCGAAGGCCAGCTTGCCTGGCGGCAACACGATGGCGGGCACACCGATGCACCTAATTTTAAATTCTTCTTGCCCTGGGCCACAAAGATGTTAAATTACACGGCCACACCCTTACGGAGATAAGGATTGTATTACATTAGTTACCATAAAGTAAAACGAACAATGTAAAATCATACAATTTTGTCGATACATTTTAACCTCCCCCAACCCCTCCAAAGGAGGGGAGTAAAGCGCTGATGTTGATCAGATCGCAAATCTGAAGTCCTCCCGTTGGGGAAATTTAGAGGTGTCAAATTATAACAATTAGTCTCTTTAATTTATAGAAGTTATGAGAAGATGGATTACCCTTTTATTGCTGGTTGTGGTCAAATTCGCTACCGCGCAAACCACTGAACCCTATTTCCTCTCCAGCCCTTCCCTTACGCCCGACGGACAAACGCTGGTGTTTAGTTTTGAAGGCGACCTGTGGAAAGCCTCCCTGAAAGAGGGTGTCGCCACCCGTCTAACGGCCATGCAGGGCTACGAAAATGGGGCAAAGGTCTCGCCCGATGGAAAATGGATCACCTTTACCGGTAGACAATACAACAACAGCGACGTGTACGTGATGCCGGCAGGAGGTGGAGACATCAAACAACTGACCTACCACAGCGGCTCGGATGAGGTCAGCAGCTGGAGCTGGGACAGCAAATTCATCTATTTCTCCAGCAACCGGACCGGACTGGTTTCCGGTTACAAGGTAGGCGTTGAAGGTGGCACACCCACCCGGGTTTTCGGCGACCATTTCTTCCAAAACGACCACAACCTGGTGGAGAATCCGGTCACGGGAGAGATCTTCTTCAACGATACCTGGGAAAGCAGCAACCAGGTGCAACGCAAGCGTTACAAAGGGCCATACAATCCGGATATCCAGTCGTACAATCCTGCCACCAAAAAATACGCCCGGTACACCACCTGGACCGGAAAAGATTTTGGAGCTACGGTGGATAAAAACGGGAACATCTATTTCATATCCGACGAAGGAAACGACGATTACAACCTCTACAGTCTTGTGAATGGCAAGAAAATTGCACTTACGCAGTTTCCAACTTCTATCAAAACACCTTTCGTCAATGCCGACGGGGGGAAAGTGGTATTTGAAAAGGATTACCAGCTCTGGATGCATGATGTGGCAGGTAATAAAGCCGAAAAGATCAACATCAACATCTACCGGAACAACACGCTGAGCAAAGACAAGGATTTTGATGTCAAGGGAAAGATCACCGCCTATGACATTTCGCCGGATGGCAAGAAACTCGGTTTTGTGAGCAGGGGTGCCCTGTTCGTGAGCGATGTGGAAGGCAAATTCATCCGAAACCTCAACGAATCCAACAAGGAGCGGGTCAAGGAAGTGAAATGGATGGCAGACAACAAGAGCCTGCTTTATACCCAGACCGTCAGTGGCTACACAAATCTATTCCTGATTGCCGCCGACAAGGACAGCGCCGCCCGGCAAATCACCAGGGAGGCAAAAGACTGCAGGGGATTGGCACTGAACAAAACCAAAACCAAAGCGGTCTTTCTCTGCGGCAGGAATGAGGTTAAACTACTGGACACGAAAACACTGGAGGTCAAGACCATTGCCAAACAGGAGTTGTGGGGATTTCAGAACAGCAACCCCGGATTTTCGCCCAACGACCAGTACATCGTCTTCACCGCCAAAAGAAATTTCGAAGAGGATATTTACGTCTATAACCTGAAGGAAAATACCACGACGAACATCACCAACACGGATATTACCGAAGCGGATCCGATCTGGTCGCCCGACGGATTGTACCTCTATTTCACCTCCCAGCGACTCAAACCCTCTTATCCGACTGGCATGACCAATTCAAAAGTCTACCGGCTTCCGTTGGAAAAACTGGACGAGCCATACAGGATGGACAAGTTCAAGGCCTTGTTTGCAGAAGAGAAGAAAGATACCGCCAAAAAGGATACGGCGAAAATGGCAGAGGCGGCAGAGGCCAAAATGATCAACATCGATATGGATCACCTCATGGAAAGGGTGGAGCAGATCAGTCCCAATTTCGGAACACAATCTTTGCAGCATGTCACCCTGAAGGCGGAAAAAACCACCGTACTCTACCGCAGCGACCACGCGGAAGGGAAAGCAGCTTTGTGGAAAACCGTGATTGAGCCTTTTGAACAAAACAAAACCGAGAAAATAGCAGGAACCGAAGGCTCCTATGGATTTGATATCGCAGAAGCCGGCGACAAGATGTTCGTGCTGTTTGGCGGTAACATCTACAAATTGAACCTGGAAGGCAACAAGGTGGATGCCATCAACCTGAGCTCCACCTTCAGAAGAAATTTAACCGAAGAATTTGCGCAGATGTTTCAGGAGGCATGGGCGCAGATGAATGAAAATTATTACGATGCAAATTTTCACGGAAATGACTGGGCCGCGACCAAATTGCATTACAAGCAGTTTGTCCCGTTTGCCAACAACCGTTCCGATTTCAGGATCTTGCTGAACGACATGCTGGGCGAACTCAACTCCTCCCACCAGGGATTCAGCACAAATGGCGATGATGAGAACATCGCCCTCACCAATACCACCATGGAGACTGGCATAGTCTTCGACAACCTCGATCCGTTCAAAATCAAATATGTACTGAAACGCAGTGCAGCCGACAAGAAATCGGTCGACCTGAAACCCGGCGATATCCTGGTAAAGGTGAACGACAAAACTGTCGACACCCATCTGGACAGGAACTTTTACTTAACCATGCCCTCCATCGACAAAGAGCTGAAGCTGACCGTCAGCCGGGCGGGAAAGATGGTTGCCACCAAAATTCATCCGCAGGCTTCTTTGCGAAACAATTTGTACGACGAATGGATCGACAACAACCAGAAGCGGGTGGACGAGAAGAGCAAGGGGCGCATCGCTTATGGCTATATGAAAGATATGGGCCAGGGAGAGATCGAAAAGTTCCTCATTGACATGACCCAGGAGCTGAACACAAAAGACGCCCTGATTTTTGACTTGCGCTACAACACCGGAGGCAACGTGCACAACGAGGTGTTGAATTTCCTCTCTCAAAAGCACTACCTGAACTGGAAATACCGGGAGGGGGCATTGAGTCCGCAGCCCAATTTTGCCCCGGCCGACAAGCCCATGGTTTTGCTCATCAACGAGCAGTCGCTGAGTGATGCCGAGATGACCGCAGCGGGATTCAAGGCCCTGAAATTGGGTAAGATCATCGGCAACGAGACCTATCACTGGATCATCTTCACCAGTGGAGTAGGTTTGGTGGATGGCTCCCTGGTCCGCATGCCGGCCTGGGGCTGCTATACGCTGGACGGCAAGGACCTGGAAAAAACCGGGGTGAGGCCAGATATCCTGGTCATCGATACCTTCGAAGACAAGATCAACCACAGGGATCTCCAGCTGGACAAAGCCATCGACGTGATTCTGAAACAGCTGAAGTAAAAGAAGGCACCTCACGTATGTGTATTCGTCTTCCAGATATTGCGAGCACCGGAGGTGCGCCCTGTTTGT
>SESG01008533.1_pt1 | contig 15420 bp, 12 predicted proteins | sample 3171421 | NCBI WGS metagenome assembly SESG01 (sample SAMN10866946, study PRJNA518727) | freshwater metagenome | biome: subpolar coniferous forest; feature: holomictic lake; material: water; isolation source: holomictic Lake 227, 6 m and 8 m depth | place: Canada: near Kenora, Ontario | collected... | reverse complement strand
TGCCTTTTCAATATCAAAACCCTGCTTTAGAAGAAAGCGCTTTCTTGCCTCATAGTAAGCGACACCGGAGAGAATAAAAAGGACAAACATAACTATCTTCACCGGCGATTTTAAATCAGCAAGAATCACCAGACAGAAAAAGAGAGCCATGGCCATGCCCACAACCGGGCACAAAAAGCGCCAAAAGCCTTTAAGTTTGAAGGCTGCATCCCTGTACTGCTGCGGAAAACGACTCGGCAGAGAAAGCGAGGCGATAAGCACCGGTATGAATATGATTATGCCGCCCATCGCGGAATAACTGGCAAAAGTTTCCAGAGAAAGTCCCGATACCACACCGATCATTGATATTATCCAGATTGCCAGAAATAGGATGTGCGCAGTCCCGAAGCGACGGTTAACAGTTCCGAGCCTTTCCGGAAGAAGCCCGTCTTTGGTAATCATCATCAGTGATTTTGTCGCCATGATAAAAAGAGCGTTCAAAGTCGTTGTCAGCGCAAGTACCGCGCCTGCCAGCACAAAGAAGTAAAGACCGGCCTTGCTCAGTGTGCTTCTGCCCACAGCGATGAGAGGCTCCTGCACATCCACCAGCCCCTGCCAGGGAAGCGCGTTTACCGAGGCCAATGCCACGCCCAGATAAAGCAACGTTACAACAGGGAAGGCGATAAAATACGATCTTGGTATCACTCTGCCCGGATCTTTGATTTCCTCACCCAGTTCGATAATGCCGTTTGACCCGAGATAAGTGAAGGTGAGAAGAGCCACTCCCAGGAAGAGATTCCCCGTTCCTTTCTGGAAGATATTTTCAAAATGCTCCGTATTGATCGGGTTAAGCCCGTTTACCGAAAAGAATATCAGCGCCGCGATAAGCACAAGCACCATCACTGCCTGTAACTGGGCGGCCAGTTTTACCCCCAGCACGTTAATAATACAGAAAAATGTGATGAGCGCCGCGGCAAAGAGGACTTCAGGCATGTCCGGAACAAGCACCTGGACATAGCGTGCGCAGGCAATGCTGTAAAGCGGTATCTGGCCAAAGAAGGTCGCCAGAGCATAAACCCAAATGCCTACAAAAGCCAGACGCGGCGAGACCATGCGGCTGGGGTACATGTAGGTGCCGCCGGTGACAGGTATCGCCGATCCGAGCATGGCCAGCGGAAGCATGCTCAAAAATACAGGTACCACCGCCAGGGCGTATGCCACAGGCAGTGCCGGTCCGACTATTTTCAGCACGATACCGGTGAACACGAAGATGCCGCCGCCTATGGTCATGCCCACTGCTATAAAGGAAACTTCCGGAAGACCCAGAACACGCTTCAATCCGCTAATAGCCATTGCATCCTCCTATTTTTTTATAATGTCACACCTGCGCGGCGCTTAGTATTTCCCGATTATCCGGCACGTCACCGATGTTTTTCCCATAATAGGCGTAGGCAATCTTCCCATCCTCGTTTACGATAAATACGGCCGGCAGCTGCATCTCCTTCCCCTCTTTCTTCCCGTGCTTGAACCCTGCGCGGGACGCTTTCATGGCCTTCATTATCACCGAAGGAGTGAGATACCCGAACAGGTTACCCGGCGCGACACCGTAGAGAGCAAAAACCTTTTCCTCCTGGTCGCAGACGACCGTGAAGGGAACCTGGAGCCCGACGAGGCCTTCCTTTACAGACGCGGGTGTGCTCTGTAGGACAACGTACACATGGAGTCCTGCGGCAAGGAACTCTTCGTGGTCTCTGAGGATATCCCCTATCTTCATCTGACAGATGGGGCACCCCGTGTACCGCAGGAAAAACATTACCGACCTTTTACCGCCGGTAGTTTTAGAAAAATCAAGAGATTGTTTCGAGATTGTTTCGTAGGTGAAATTCGGGGCAATCATCCCCGGCGTGAGTTTTTGTTCCATGGTACCATCCCCCTTTTATAGAATCACGTTTTCAGTAGTTATATTATATAATCATAAGTTGCCAGCCTGTCAACAACAATTGCTCACATGGATTTTAACAGTGGTGTTAATTATTGCGCTTGTGGTTTTGAAATAAATTTGTCAGTATAGCATCAGGTTTATATTCAGGAGCAACCCGTGATTTATTTCCGCAACGTCAGTCTGTCTTTTTTAGATAAAAAGCTGTTTGACAATATCAACTGGACAATTCATCCCAAAAGCCGCATTGGCCTGGTTGGCGATAACGGCACGGGAAAAACGACTCTGTTTCGGGCAATACTTGAGCAAGTCCATCCCGACGCAGGCCTCATTGATATTCCCAACAGGAAGCAAAAGACGATTGGCTATCTGCCACAAGACCTGGTGGAACTTGAATCTATTCCCCTCATAGAGTTTCTCAAGCAAAAAAGCGGGATTGCCGCGATTGAAGAATCCATAAAAGATCTGGAACATCAAATCTCTCAGGCCCAACAAAATACATCCCATTACAAGACACTCTCCCAAAACTACTCCGATGCTCAGGCTCAATATGGCGCCCTGGATGGTTACGCTTTTGAAGCCCGTGCCAAACAGCTGCTCAAAGGCTTTGGTTTTAAAGAAAGTGACCATAATCAGAGTTGCGCTTTATTTTCCGGCGGCTGGAAAATGCGTATTTTGCTTACATCAATTCTTCTGGCAAAACCGGACATCATGCTTTTAGATGAACCGACAAATCATCTGGATACTGAAAGTATGGAATGGCTGGAATCTTATCTCAAAGACTACCCGGGGACAATTATTGTCATTTCTCATGATCGTTTCTTTCTCGATAAAATAGCTCTGCAAATTGCCGAGCTATCCTCCCTGAATATTCATATTTACAAAGGTAATTATTCTCATTTTTTAAAAGAAAAAGACAGACGACACGCAGCTTTGAAAAAAGAAATGCAGCTGCAAAAAGCGCAAATTAAAAAAATTGAAGAATTTGTCGAACGCTTTCGTTACAAAGCAACCAAAGCGGCACAGGTGCAAAGCCGAATTAAAATGCTGGAGAAGTTTGCCGCGGTGACACTCGATGCAAAATCAAAAAGCGTTACCATGAAATTCCCTGAAGGCAAGAAAAGCGCGAAAGAAGTAATCAAGGCTATTGATCTTGGGCATAGCTACGGCAGTTTAAATGTCTTTAGTAATCTGAATTTTACTTTGTTCCGCGGCGATAAGGTGGCTTTTGTCGGTGTTAACGGCTCCGGTAAATCAACTTTGTCGAGATTGCTGAGCCTTTCGGAGGAACCTTCTTATGGATCAGTAAAATATGGCGATGGCGTTAACATGGCTTTCTTCTCTCAGGAAAGCTCTCAAAACTTAAATTATGAAAAAACAATCAGGGAAGAAATAAATTCCGTCCCCACCCATGCTTCTGATCAGGACAAGCGTAACCTTTTGGGCACTTTTTTGTTTTCTGGAGATGATATTTTTAAAAACATTTCTGTTCTTTCCGGCGGAGAAAAATCGCGTCTTGCTCTTTTAAAAATTATGCTCCTTGACACAAACTTTTTGATACTTGATGAACCAACCAATCATCTTGATGTTAAAACTAAAGATATTTTTCAAAAAGCACTAATCAACTATTCCGGTACTGTCGCCATCGTCTCGCATGACCGCTATTTTCTGGATCATCTGGTCAATAAAGTTTTTGAAATTAAGGATGGATTCATTAACGACTACTCCGGCAATTACACATACTTTATCGAAAAACGCAGCGAGTTAATAAACCAATCAAGAGACGACAGCACTTCACCGGCATCCTCTAAAGAACAGGCCTTTACGAACAAAGATAAGAAAAGGTTGGAGGCTGAGGATAGAAATAAACTTTCCAAAATTAAAAATGCCTGGAAAAAAGAACTATCGGCTGTGGAAGAAAAGATAGAATTACTGGAAACAAGAAAATCCGGCAACGAAGCTATTCTGTGCGATCCGCAAACACACAAAGATTCGGCTAAAATTAAGGAGCTCCAGATAGAATTGAAAGATATTACGACTTCGTTAGAAAACTATTATAATATCTGGACGGACATCAGTTCCAAATTGGAAAAACTATCCATAGCCAACGCTGACATCGTCATCGGCCAATAATATCAAGCCCCGTCTAATATTGGTTTTTCCATATTTTGGTACCAGGAGGCAGGATCAGTCAAGAATTCCTGCGTATCGCGCAAAGAAAGAAGATGATCACGCTCAACACTGGCTATTAAATTAAAGAAGGCTTTTTCCCTGGGATCAGTGCTTTCTTTTTCCAGTTTTGTATAAAGAGCCATTCCTCTGGCTTCAAAATCAATCGCTGTACGCACAACCTTCAAATCGTCCTCGCTGCCTGTAATGCGCGCGGACTTTTTTTCGGACATTGCCTGCAAGATGCTGCCGGCCAAAGATTTCTTTACTGCCAGAGGAACAGTTTCCGGCCATTTCTTTTGCTTTTCCCATTTATCATGCAATGCTTTCAGAACTTCGTAATGTTCCTTTTCCTCGTCGGCTATTTGTTTAAACATATTTTTACCAGCCATGTTCTTTGTCCTACGGGCATTGGCCAGATAAAACTCTCTCTCTTTTTCTTCATTCTCCAGCGCAAAAGCTAAAGCATTTATTCTTTTATCCATAGTGATCCCCCTGAGTTGACGCCTAAGTAAAAAATTAGTTAGTTACGTATTATAGCACATTGTTTTCTTTAATGTCTGAAATATATTCGGCAATATTAACACAATGATCGGAAATGCGTTCCAAATGAATAAGCATCTCTAAAAAAACAGGTCCGGCCTCCGCACGACATAAACGATTGTGGAATCTTTTGAGATGTTTATCTCTGGCCACTTTCACTTTAATATCAACCTCTTCTTCCCGCCGCAGAATATCATTGTTTTTTTCATCGCTGTATAGGTCAATAAGAGACATGGAATCATCAATATTATATCCTACCAGCGAAATAATCTCCTGCAATTCTTTCTCGCCTATCTTGCTAAACTTGACCATTTTTTCTTCTTTTTGCGTGGCAAGTTCGGTTATGGCGACCACATGATTACCAATGCTTTCAATGTCCGCGGTGATTGCTGTAAAAGAAAAAAGCTTTTTTGAAAGGCGCGTTGAAAGATGCTGTACCGATATTTTCCATAGGAACTTTATTATGTGTCTGCGCAAATTATTAACAACCATTTCAATATAGAGAATGTCTCTTTTTCGGCCATCCTTGTAAGATGCGATTATATTGACACTCAATAAATACATTTTGCGGACCAGACTGATCTCTCTTCGCATTTCCTTGTGCACATTGTTCAGAGATATCTCCACGTCGGATAGATACTTGGGGTCGAGAAATTCCGGCCAGATGGGTAGCGTTTCATCCTCTCCCGGTAATATTTTTTTCATTAAGCGGGCGAAAGGCCGCAGAAAAAAAATAAAGACAATGACAATGATAAGATTAAGCAGAAAGTGCGCCCAGACAATTTGTTGCGCGACACCGGAAGAAAGGATTTTTAATATTGCCATATAGTACGGCATAAAGATAAGACACAGTGCCACACCGGCACACTTGAAAACCAGATGCGATGCAGCGGTTCTTTTACCGCTGACTGTTGCTATTGCACCGGCTAAAAGAGCGGTAATCGTTGTGCCGATATTTGCTCCCAAAATTATGGGTATAGCATTTTCCAGTAAAATTAAATCCTGCTGTGCTAAAAGCGCCAAAATGCTTATCGGTATGGCAGAAGCGTGAACAATACCGGTGATGACCACTCCCAGAATAATCCCGATAACAGGGTTATTTGCCTTCGTAAAGAAGTTCAAAATATCAGGCGAATTCTTTAAAGGCGCTGTTGCCTGACCCATCAGATCTAAACCAAAGAAAATCAAACCGAATAAAAATATTATTTCACCGGCAATTTTCCATTTGTCGCGACCAATCAACCACAAAAGCCCGCCCAGAGAAATAAACAGCGGGGAAATTTCCGTAAAACGCCAAATCACAAATTGCACGGTCAATGTAGTGCCGATGTCGGCACCCAAAATAATGGCAAGTGAACTGTAAAAACTAATCAGGCCGGCACTGACCATGCCGATGGTGAGCGCGGTAGAGGCGGAAGAACTCTGGAAAATAATTGTGGTAAAGATACCTGTAAAAAGACCCCAAACCGGTTTATCCACGGCATATTTAACATATTCCTTTATCCTCGAATTAATCAGAGACCCCACGACAGTAGAAAGCCTGGTCATGCCAATTAAAAATAAAATTATGCCGCTGATGGCGATAATGATTTCTTTCATTACTGAACCTTATTACTTTTCCAGTTTCATGTTAAATGTGGATATTTGTCCCGTATTATTTGCCCTTAATTGCAGACGCAATACTTTCGCGGATTTCATCTCTCCGGGATAAAAGATAAAACCATGTGCCAGCTCTCCCTTTTTTATCGCCCGATACTGCAATGATCGTGATTGTAAATCTTCCTTAATTTTATGTTTTACATCGGAATTATCCATACCCTGCACTCCGCCAACGGTAAGTCCCGCCGCGGCACCGATAGCAGCTCCTTTGCCCAGTGCCTCACCAACACTTGTACCGGTAACAATGCCAATTGCCGCCCCAATCACCGCTCCGGCCGCACCAAGCAATAGACCACTTTTTACTGATTCAGGAGCAACTTTGCCCAGTTCAGTTTTTTTAGTTAAACGGTCATACGCCATACTTTGATCCAAAATTGGCCAAACATTGCTTTCTGCATCGATTATAAAAGTTTGATCAGCTATGATCGATATAGAATGGTCAGTTTTATTATCAAAAGAAACCTGGACGGGAAAAATACCCGCAGACATAATGTCAAAACCAAACGCATCTTTTGCTTCACTTGCAGTAAAGCTCCGGGCGGCAATAATGACACCATCAAAAGATATAGCGTTGGGACTGCTTTCCGGCATTTTGAAAGGGACCACCTGCCTTTCATAGCTTGTACAAGCCACAATCATGTTTAAACAAACAAATACTATCACTACTAAAAAACAATTCTTTCTGATTGTCATACTTTCCTCCTTGAATATATATAGTCATCTATTTTTAGCATACAGAGATCTAATCAACCGTTTCCAAATAATCGAGGATTTTATACATGTATTCCTGAATCTTTTCAAATTCATCCTCTGGAGCCAGCATTTGTTCAGGCGTTTGAATGTACTGCTCTTTTCCCAACTCAGCAGCACCGTTTTCTATCCACCGTTCGATATTTTCCCGCTTAGCATCCAGATGGAATTGCAGGCCGACAACTTTATCCCCATAAGAAAACGCCTGATTGCGGCAGGCGACGGTTTCAGCCAGACGCGCAGCCCCACGAGGGAAGCTAAAAGTATCTTCATGCCAATGGAAGGCAAGAAACTCATTTGGAAAATCCTTGAAAACTTTTGATTCCATGCCCTCTTCAGTTACCTTTAGTGGAAACCAGCCTATTTCTTTATGGATATGAGGATAAACTTTCGCTCCCAGCACCATTGCTATCAATTGCGCGCCCAGACAAATCCCCAACACTTTTTTCCCGGCATTAATGGACTCTTGAATAAACTGCTTTTCCGCAGTTAACCAGGGATATTTTATATCGTCATAGGCGCCCATCGGGCCACCCATGATAATTAGCAAATCAATTTCTGCAAGTTGCGGCAAGGGATCAGCAGCATAAAAGCGTGTAGCCGATAGCGAGTATTTTTGGGATTTAATCCAACCTTCAATATTACCCAATCCTTCATAGGGCACATGCTGAAAATAATGAATCCTCATTTAATTGCACCCCTGAGCAATGCTATGAACCATATTGTTCTTTCATCCAACTCTGGTAAGCGCCGGTCTTAATATTCTCCACCCATTTCTTTTGATTTAAATACCAACTCACAGTCTTTCGCAGACCGGATTTAAATGATTCCCGTGGAGACCAACCAAGCGCTGCATTTAGTTTGGCAAAATCAATCGCGTACCGGCGATCATGTCCCGGACGGTCCGCAACAAATGTAATCAACTGACGACGAGACTTTCCATCAATTGCCGGTTTAATTTCATCAAGAATATCACAAATCAGCTGCACAATTAAAATATTTTCCATCTCGGCATTGCCGCCGACATTATATGTTTCACCGATCAAACCTTTCGTCATAATTGTCCAGATGGCATCGCAATGGTCTTCAACATAGAGCCAATCCCGAACATTTTTACCATCACCGTAAACAGGCAAAGGCTTACCTTCCAAAGCATTGAGAATGACCAGCGGAATAAGCTTTTCCGGAAATTGGTATGGGCCATAATTGTTCGAGCAGTTTGATATTGTAGTGGGCAGCCCAAAAGTTTCATGGTACGCACGCACAAGATGATCGGATGCCGCCTTTGACGCGGAATAAGGGCTATTCGGCCGATATGGCGTATCTTCCCGAAAAAGTCCTTCCGCTCCGAGGCTGCCATAAACTTCGTCTGTACTGACATGATGAAACAGTTTAAATTTATCCCCCCTGGCCTTGGCAATTTCCAGAAGATTAAAAGTTCCAACTATATTTGTTTGGATAAAACTACCCGGATCTTTTATGGAACGATCCACATGTGATTCGGCGGCAAAATGGCAGACCGCGTCAATATCATGCTGACCAAAGACCTTTTCCAGCCCGGCGGCATCACAAATATCGACTTTTTGGAAAACATATCTTGGCCCAAAATCCGCTGCAATACCTTCCAGATTTTCCGGATTACCCGCATACGTCAATTTGTCCAAATTAATTATCCTGCCGGAAAAAGTTGCATCCTTTAACAAATTACGAATAAAATTACTGCCAATGAATCCACAACCTCCGGTTACCAATAGATTGCTGATCCCTACTTCACTTTTTCTTTTTGCTTTCATATTTCGGTAAGATCCTCTCTCTTTTCTTTATTATCCTAAGATATTTGCCCAAATTCACGGCATTGAACTGATCCTCAATTATGGAATCCAGTGTCGCTACTTGGTCCTGCCCCAAAGGAAGCGGCAAAGCTTCAATAACCAGATGATTGTGAAATTTGTTAAAGCTTGCCGCCACACAGTTTATTGCCAGCTGAGTCAAACCGGACATGGTTAAATAATTTGCTTCAACCACAAGTCCTTCGGAAAATATCATCGGTTTTAAATAATCCGGCAGGGCAAATTTCTCAATAATCCTTTCGGACAGATACACTTGATATTTGTCGATGAATTCTTTGTCAATTCGAACATCTTCCTGAGCATGCAATTTTTTGTATAAGACCATGATCATCTTGCCGATTTCGGAAAATAACCCACCCAGCTCAACCTTTTTTACGGCATCTTCCCGCATACCAAACTGTTGAGCGATAACTTTTCCTATTACAGATGAGGCAAAACTGCGGGCAAATATTACTTCGATTTCTTTGTCCTCACGTGCCAGAAGTTGCAGGCCTAAAATAATAATGAGAGCCTTGGTGTGACTCATCCCCAAGCGAGTGACGACTTCATAAAATGTATAAATACTGCCCTTTCTCAAGCTTCCGTAATACGCGGAATTAGCAATATTGAAAATGTGCATCATTATCTCATTGCCGATACGGGGCTTGAGCATTTCAATTTCATTATTGCTTGCATCCATATCATCGAGAATAGCCAGAATTTCCGGTGAAAATCCCAGGGTGACCTTGTCCAGCATTTTTTCTTCCATGGCATCAAGAAGATCAATTACTTCTTTTTGTTCCATTTTAGCCCCCCTTTTTTTCTTAAATTAAAAGCACATTGCAAATCTTTGTTATTGAATTACTTTTAAGCATTCTAATACTTTTATGTATTTAGTTGCAAGTATTTTCAATAAAAAAGGTACTTGTATTTATTCCTTGAAATATTGAAATAAATCTGTTTATGTCTAATCATCTTTAATGCGAGGTTATAATCATGATCAGCGATGATAGCTCACAAAATTTAAAATTTCGCCCTAATAGAACTTTTATTTGCAGTGTCGTCTTTCTGGACATTGTTGAATATTCGAAAAAATCGGTTGAAGAACAAATTATATTAAAGGAGCGTTTCAACAACCTTATTGCCGAAACTCTGATGGATATTCCTGTGAGCGACCGCATTATTCTGGATACCGGAGACGGCGCGGCAATCGGATTTCTCGGTGATCCTGAGGATGCTCTTTTTGTTGCCATGAATATGCGCGATGTATTGAACACCGAACAGTCAACATCTATGCCTGATCTGCTTGTTCGTATGGGCATAAATCTCGGCCCGGTAAAGCTGCTCAAAGACATTAACAATCAGGTAAATCTTATCGGTGACGGCATTAATGTCGCGCAACGCATCATGAGCTTTGCTGATGCTGGGCAATTACTGGTTTCACGCTCCTATTATGATATTGTCTCCTGTCTTTCACAGGAATATGCTCAACTCTTTCAATATAAAGGAGCAAGGGCGGATAAGCATATTCGCGAACACGACATCTACGCGGTTGGGCATACTGGCCTGCGGTCTCAACCGGCACATCACCTGCCGGCTAAAAAAGAATCTCCCGCAATTTCTGATGATGAATTAATTGCAGCCGGGAAAACACCATCAAAGAATATTCCAGATAGCAATGTAAAAGAGATCAGCACATTTAATCAAATCCTGACCAACAAAAAAATCATGTACATTGCCATACCGGTTATCGCATTCATCGTTGCGGCTATGTTTGTTTTCATACCTCCGGCAAAAGACAAACCGTCAATTTATAAGAAACCAATTAAATCAGCGCGCGCCGCCGACAAAGGGACGGAATCGAAGAAAGCCTGGTGGGAGTCAAGCCCAGAATCAAATTCGGAATCGTCTTCTGCTGCATCTGTCAAAGCTGATGAAATTGCATTTACAAATACAGGCATAAAATCAGAGGGGGCGGAAGTCACCTTATCCATCAGCATTCGCAATAATTCCAATGTTGTGAAAAGTGTTGCCCTTTATGACAACTACATATCATGGCCCAAATCTAAACTTATCGACCAGTCAGGAAAATCCTATGAAGTTACTAATGTGATTTTTTTTAAAGGCTCGCAGAAAATTACCAGTAAGGCATCAGGAACTAAAGGCGTATCCATCGCCCCTCGTGAAACTATCATCGCTTCTCTGGTTTTTAAGAAAACCGGAAAAGGGATCAAATCAATCAATGTACATCCGTTCATATATCAGGGAAGCAGCTGGAAGGAACATGATCTGCCGATGCAAAAGTGATTTAAATCTCCCCTGCCCTTTTGGGATATCCTGTTATTGAACGAATTTCTTCGTAAAGTGGTTTGAGCCTTTTATACATCTGTTTGTAAACGCGTTTATAAAGCTGGTCGTAAATCTTATGCGTTGTCATGTTTGGCTCAAAGAACTCGCCGATACGTGTCATTTCCGCAACAGCTGTTTTAAAATCAGGATGAAGTTTCAGACCGACTGCCGCGTCTATCGCCGCGCCCAAACCAGATGTTTCATATATATGAGGTCTGGCTGTGCGCAATCCGAAAATATCGGCGGTAAGCTGCATCGCAGCGTTACTTTGTGAACCACCACCGGATACACGCAATTCGGTTATATTCACCCCGCTTCGTTTTTCCTCACGTTCTTTCCCTTCGCGCAACGCGTAAGCTAAACCTTCCAGAATAGCCCGGTATAGGTGAGCACGATTATGAACATCACCGAAACCGATCACCGCGCCTTTGGCTTCAGGCCCCGGCTCTTTGATTCCCGGCGACCAATAAGGTTGCAGAATAAGTCCCATCGATCCCGGCGGCACTTTGTGCAACAGATCCTCAATAATTGTTTCTGTCACAACTCCTCGCGATTCCGCTATTTGCTGTTCGAGCTGTGCAAACTGTTCCTTAAACCAGCTAACCATCCAATAACCCCGAAAAATTTGAATTTCCAGACTATAAGCATTAGGCACAGCTGAAGGATACGGAGGAATGAGCGGAATTGCTTCTATGTACTTATAGTGAGTAGTGTTGATCGTTGCCGTTGTTCCGTAACTCAAACAACCAATATGCGGCTCAAGACACCCTGCGCCAAGCACCTCACAGGCCTTATCCGCGGCTGCGGCAATCAGCGGCAGTCCTTCCGGTATACCGGTTTCAGCGGCAGCACTTCGCGTAATATGTCCCATAACCTCTGCAGGCTCAACCAGTTCCGGTAACATCTCCGGTTCCACCTTAGTCATATCCCATTTCCAATTTTCCATCCAGGAAGAAGCCCAACGCTTATTCTTATAATCAAAAGGAATATAACCAACCTGACAACCGACGGAATCAACAAACCTGCCTGTCAGACAGTAAGTAAGGTATCCGGAGAGAAAAAGGAATTTGTGAGTTTTGCTCCAAATCTCCGGTTGATGAGTGCGAATCCAATTACTCTCCGCTTCAGCCTGCAGATAAGCTACAGTTTCCGTCATGCCCGATAATTTAAACGCTAGCCCCCAAAGGCCGCCCACCGGCTTTAATCCGCTTGTTCGCCGTTGATCCAACCAGACTATTGCCGGACGCAAAGGCTTGCCATTTTTATCAACGTTAATCATTGTGGCGCGCTGAGTTGTAATAGTAACACCGGCAATAGCTTCTTTAGACACCGATGTTTCCTGCCAGAGCATTTGACAGACCTGGCACAATGATTTCCAGTAATAGTTCGCGTCCTGCTCTGCCCAACCAGGTTCGGGTGATACATATGGTTGCAGTGGCACCTGTTTCTTGTAAATAAGATTACCCCGTAAATCGAATACTAACGCCCTTATTGATTGTGTTCCATTATCGATGCTGAGTATTAAATCTTTATTCATAAGTCACCTCTCGATTACTCTCATATCATTTAATCACATTTATTGAAATAAAGATTTAAATTTTATTTGGATTGATGTTTTGCAGAAATTTTCGGTTACTAAAAAAATGAGCAAACAACATTAACAAAGTTGCCTGCTCATTTTTATTTCCTAATACCTGTTGACTATCTTTTCTTTGCTACTTTCTTTGCTGCTTTCTTTACAACTTTCTTTGCTGCCTTCTTCACAACTTTCTTTGCTGCCTTCTTTACAACTTTCTTTGCTGCTTTCTTTGCTGTTGCCATCTTGTGTAGCCTCCTTTGGTCAAATTTTATTCTTCGATTAACACAACATTACTCCCATGTGGCTCAATTTTACTTTATTTTTTTATTAACGTCAACAAAAAATGCAATAAATATTAACTTTTTTTTATTTTATTTTTTCTCCATCAACACTTATTTTTTGATAAAATTACCGATGACGATCAGAATGTGAAGTTGAAAAACTATTTTTATTTATTTTCATACTTACCAAACATAGAGATGACAAGGCTTTGCTGAGCATGTGAAATTATTCGGACGCATTATTATGACGATGATATCCTCAAAGATGATCATTTTAATCGTTACTCACAAAATATTGTCAGAATTTTAATTAGAGATAATTTTGTCCGCTGACGAATCCTTTAGCGAAAAATGGAGTGGAAAGGTACTCAACGCATATTTTTTTACCATGAGACGGAGCGTGGATGAATTTTCCATCTCCGATATAAATTCCCACATGCGAAACTTTTCTTTTTCCTTTTAGCGCAAAGAAAACCAAATCGCCTTTTTGTAATTGGTTTATGCTTACAGGGCTTCCGGCATCATACTGTGTTTTGGAATGGCGCGGCAAATCTAAACCGTTTAACTGATACACTGTCATGGTTAAACCGCTGCAATCAAATCCTGTCTCCAGAGAAGTTCCACCCCATAGATATGGGACTCCGATAAAATCACGGGCAGTTTTTACAAGAGACTCTCTTAAATAACTCGTGCCATATTGTTTTTGTCTGGCAACAGTATAATCTTCCGGCTTGACAATGTAGAACTCTTCAATGACATGAGCTTCTTTTAAACTTTGCGCTCGCAGCCTCGCATTTTCTTTTGTGGAAAAGTTTCCGAAGCGAACCTTAAACAATCCGTCGGCAGCCTTGAAATAGGTGGCATTTAATTCTCGCTTCTTCAGAGTTTCCGTCAAACGCACCGCGTTTTCAACTTTGGCAAAGGCTCCGGCCTGAATGGTATAGCCCATGAGCTCTAACGATTTATTTTTTTGAACCGATGATTGCGGCATTATGCGTGTCGTCCGGCTTGAACAAGACAAAGCAAGAAACAAAATTATAAAAATAAGTATTATTTTTGGAAGTAAATTTTTCATCGTTCTAATCTTTTATCAATATTTTGCAGTTCTTCTCAACAAATATTTTTGCCTCATCTTGTGAACTAATTCTGCCTTCCATTTGCTCGTCTTCCAGCGCGCGTAAAATTTCACCGATTATTTTACCGGGGGTAAACCCGAGAGCAATCAAATCGTCACCAGTTAGCAAACGCGGCGGATGTAATTCTTCCATCGTTAAGTTTTCCAGTTGATTGCGGCAAAATTCATAATTATCCAGCATACCGTGACTGGCCAGACAATCAAGACGATGCAACTCCAGGTGCAAATCAAAATCCGGCATACGTAAAAATCTTTTGAGCCGGGCAGGACGCATTTTTTGAACATTCATAAAATTCATGTGCTGCAAAATGAGATCGAGTACCGATTCCCTTTGCGCTCGTGAAAACTTCAGGCGATGCATTATTCCATCGGCAATTTTTCCACCGTGCTGAACATGGCCGTAAAAATGCACGCCGTTTTCATCCTCAGTGCGTGATACCGGTTTACCGACATCATGGAGCAGAGCACCCCAGGCCATCACCGGGTTTAGCGCAGCTTCTTTTTCTTCAGATAATATTTCCATCATCATCAAAGTATGCTGCCAGACATCACCTTCCGGATGGAATCGAGGCGGTTGTTCAATACCTTGCATGGCACCCACCTCCGGCAATATCTCCCGCAACATTTCGGTTTGCGCCATTAACTCCAATCCCCTGCGGGCACCACCTCGGGTAAGAAGCTTATTTAGCTCATCCTGAATGCGTTCAGCACTGATTGTTTGAATTTGAGCAATCTTTTTGGCAATGGATTCTTGCGTGGAAGAGTCAAGTTTGAAATTAAGATTAGCTGTAAAACGAATTGCCCGCAACATCCTCAGGTGATCTTCCTGGAAACGCTTATCGGGATCACCAATCGTACGGATTATCTTTTTCTGAATATCGGTAAGGCCGTCAACATAATCCGTGATCTCCCCCGTTACCGGATCCATAAGCAAACCATTAACGGTAAAATCCCGCCGGAAGACATCCTCTTTAGCGCAAGTAAAATGAACGTTCGATGGCCGCCTGCCGTCGATGTAAACATCATCGCTGCGAAAAGTTGCCACCTCGTATGAATAGCCTCCCACAATCACAGCAACAACACCAAATTTTGCTCCGATGGCGACAGTGCGATTAAAAAGCGCGATCACCTGATCGGGAATTGCCGATGTGACGATATCGTAATCGGCGGGAACAACGCCCATCACAAAATCACGCACGCAACCACCG
>SESG01007276.1_pt1 | contig 15428 bp, 27 predicted proteins | sample 3171421 | NCBI WGS metagenome assembly SESG01 (sample SAMN10866946, study PRJNA518727) | freshwater metagenome | biome: subpolar coniferous forest; feature: holomictic lake; material: water; isolation source: holomictic Lake 227, 6 m and 8 m depth | place: Canada: near Kenora, Ontario | collected... | reverse complement strand
TACTGGCGAATATCGTCAGCCACGGTTTGCGGGTCGCATGAATTTCCTCCGGGCACGCACTCGCAAATCATTTCCTCCACATTTGCCACTGGTTGCTGGATTGTGTGCGGATTCACGACGGTCCGCGTGTCCCAAGCTGCAATCGCTTGATCTTTGGAATAACCCAGATTGTCCCAAGTGGAAATCCCGCACCCGTAACAAATGACGCGCCAGCCGCCAGCATGCAACTGTTCAAGCACCGGCTGTGATTGAAACTTCAACTGGCCGCACATCTTGGGATGTTGCGGATGGAATTTCCCGCCGCAGAACGGGCACGGCTTCAGCGGCACGCTGTCCGGGTAAGAATCAAGCTTCACCGGATCTTCAATCTCGGCAATCGCACGCTTCAAATAAATTGCTTGATCCAGTGCCTCTTCGTAAGCGTGCTGAAGCCATTCTTTCAACGGAAGCGGGTTCTCCTTGACCGTCGTCCCATACTTCTTGGCTCCCATTGCCTGCCGACGCGCAATGTCGATGCACACTTCCGCCTCTGTGCCCGTTGGGAAAAGTTGCTCTGCGTTCATTTGGCTTTCGATTTTAATTCCTTCAACCGATCTTTCGTCAACCTGCCACCGTAAAGTTTGGCAGTTGGTTCCTGCTCCCCGCTGGTCCGGAACAGCATGTGCCACGCTTCACCCGTCGCACTCGGATTCATAATGGATTGCCAGAACTTGTGACTTGGCCAAGTTGCAATCAGCCACTCCCCATTCTCACTGCTCCACACCGGGCGCAATGCCGGACCGCTGTCACTGCCCCATCGCCGACCATACTTCGTGAACCACGCCAAAGCCTTTGGATGCAACTGACTCAGGCTCGCCTTGTGAGACTCACGCCACTCTTTTTCCAATCCCCTGTGCCATTCCTGCACCTTGCCCAACGCTTCACTGTTGCGATTGTGGAACGCTGTCCGGGCCACGGCAAGGTCGTGCGCCTTGCGTTGCACTTCCTCGCACGTCATCGGGTCAAGCAGTTCAGCAATCCTGCGTTTCGCTTCCCGAATATCCCGCCCGATCTCTGCTCTCGTTCTCATACTTCAACAAGTTCCTGCCCAACCGCATCCGCCACAGTCTCCGGCTCCGTTTTGGATTGCCGGGTTTTGTCCTTCAATTCGTCCAGCTTCCGAAAGCGTGTCTCACTGAAGCCGCGCTCCAATTTGGAACGGCTGTCTGCTTTGGGATTCACCAACCCCACAAGCAACAGACTCAGATCCCCCGTCTTGCAATCAGCTCGAATCCCAAGCCGGACTTCCCGCACGACGTAGGAAAACCCTTCCTTTGGGAGTGCCGTGTAAAGCTCTGCCACCTGTGGCTTGAATTTGTCGTCAATGCACACAACATGGTCCCCTTGTTCGATGTTGCTCATAAGATAAATCTTCAGCCCCGCGCTTTGTCACCCGTGCCGCCCTGACAAGGGAAGCTCGAATCCGTTACGAAGAGAAAACGGGAGTGATACCGCTTCCTCAAATGGTGTACCCGCTGGCCGGAACTGAAGAAATTCATAGGAACGATTTACCGCCGCACCGGGGACACTTGCAATCGTGAAAGATTGGGAAGAATCCGTTCTGGTACCCTACCAACATCCGCAACAGCCCAGTGCCACGACACTTGGGGCACTTGGGCTTACCTTTGCTGGGCGGGAGCCAGTTGCGCGGCCTTGCCATAACTCACTTTGGCCCGAAGATGGAATCGAACACTGATTGCGACGCATTCACTCGTTCCTCAATCGCATCCCGGTATCCGGCGTCGTGTGCGTGCCGCAGTAGCTCAAGAAAACTGTCCATTGTTATTGAGATACGGTCCGCGCGTTTCAGCTTCGGGTTCCGGGCCAGAGTTTTGGCGATGTATTCGTCGGCGCTCATGCCCTGCATTCGTCTTCGCACTCCACGCACGCTTCACGACGCTTTGCCTTAATGGCGATGAACTCAAGGATGGCGTGGCTCTTTGTTGCATTCAGGTCGCTAACCAGTGCGTCCAGCATCTTGCTGTTGGCGTTCATCGACACTTCCCAGACGATCTCATCCAGAGCCACGTCGAACGCCAAGGTGCAATGACTGCTGGTCCAACCCAGTTCACCACGCTCAAAGCCGAGCGCTTCCAGAATCTGCTCCCGCTCCGGTGGCGTGTTGCTGGCCTCGATGAATTTCTTCAGACCTTCATTCACACCCTGCAATATGGCCATTTTCTCCGACTTCACACAAAGATCCGATTGCAGAGTCTCAATCGTCTTTTCCAGTTGCGAGATGATGGCTGCGGTTGCTTGGTTATGAGTGACACGCTTGCGCGGCACTCCCGGCTTGTTGTTTGGTTTGCTCATAAATTACTTCGTCGCGTTTAACTGACGCTGGGTTCCTTCCCGGACACCGCTCCGCAGTTGCGGGTTCTTCTCGAGCCACGCTTCCCAGTGTCTCACATGTTCATCAATCAGTTCCTTCCGCGTGAAAACGTCCTTCGTCTTGCGCTGAAACACAAACACGAACTGGCCACCGATGCCAACTCCCGGATTGTAGGTCGTTCCTTTCAGCTCCCACCCATCTTGCCCGCGCATGTTCAGCTTCCACGCAATGGCTTCCTGCCCGTGGAAGTCGCTGCCCATCGCGGCGTCTTGAACCTCAACAAAGAACTCGAATCGGTTCGTCTCTTCTGCCGGGTTAGTCACTGTAATTTTCTCCGGCATGCGGTCCTTCAGTGCCGCAATGATTTCTGCGGCTGGCGTTGGCCTGCGTTGGCCTCTGATCCCATCAATCAGCGCAAGCGAAGCCACGATAACCGCGAGGATCAATCCGCCAATCAGGATTGCCGTCATGCCACTCTTCCAATCAATGTTTTTATTCATGTCCAGATCCTACCAGTTTATTTTTCAGTTCGCCAATTCTTTTTCTTTTATTTTGAAAGTAACTGCCCACACCCAAGGGTTCGCCACCCACGAACCATTTCCGTTTATGCTCTCCCAAAGCTGCGCGTATTCATCAGCAGGGTACACAACTGGCGTTCGCGTATCACTCACTTTCCACCCCTGCCCAAAACACCCTTCGGCAATCGCGTCATCGTGGCTGATGCTCTGCACCCGCTCCACTCGGATCTTTTCGATTTCCAAGTCAATGCGCGATGCCCATCGGGGCATATAGATGGACGATCTTACTTTACCCCTGTCCTCCACGGACCAGATACTTGGACCGTCTGCCAAGTAATCCACGGCAAGGCGGCTGGATTCGTTGTTACACTTCTTCAGCTCACTAGGCATCAGCCCATCGTACACAATTCCAACACGCCACGCCTCACGTACCCACATGTTATCACCGGGCACGCCATACTTACACTGAAGCCACACCATTGCCGGGTAACAGAGGCTAGCGGTCGTCTCTGAAATCATCTGCGCCGTCTGTGGCTGCGGGTCAATCACTCGCCGTGTCTGTGTCTTGAGTCCTGCGCGTATCAGCCGGACGTTCGGGCCTTGGAATATGATGGACGTGTCTTTCATCGGATTTCGATTGCTTCCAACGCGCGCATGGCACACACAACCAACCCTTGGATCTCTGTCTGTAATTCCGCGTGTCCGGGCATGTCGCTGGCAGACGGGATGCGTGACGCTACAAGCTCGCCAACAATCGCCACAAGTAACTGATCCCGCAACTTAGAGCCCTTCCGCTTCACCGGAGGCTCGGCTGGCGTCAGTGGCTCTTGTGTAACGAAGTCTGTCACTGCCTGCGCTGCGTACCCGGCAAGCCGCTGGTAAACCTGAACCAAATCAGCTCCCTTGGCAGTCTTCATGCCGGGCGGTAGCTTCTCACTGCTCCCGCTCGCAATCACCTTCAGCGTGTCCAGTGCCTGCAATAGTTGCGGGAGCCGTATCTGTGTGGCAATGCCACACACAACCTTGCTGTCGCCCTTGCCACCATGATCTTCCATTGCGTCGGCAACCATTGTGTCGGCTGTGGTGACGTAATTACTCGCCTCTACGGTTGGGATATTCACAGCTCGTTCTCCTTCCTTTGGATCTCTTCGGCAATCATGTTATCGTAAGCCTCGCCGACCGCAGAAAACACCTTTTGGGTAATCTCGTTAATTGGCAGACGCTTCGCAAATTCCTCATTGGCCAGCGCTCCGTTCAATGCCGCATAAAGCAGTTGCATCTTATCGTCTCTCTCAGTGGAAAGCGTAGCAGGCTGAATCGGCTCCGGCTGCGCCTTCGGCTCCACAGCCAAAATATCAAACGAGCGGATATGGTCAGAGCCGGGCCAGAATCGGTTGCACGCGACACACACAGCGCCGGAGTGTTCGTGCGGATTGAAGCTGATGGCGTTCATTGGCGCGGAAAAGAATCGGTTGCCAGACACTACTGATTGCCGACTCATTACCGGATAAATGAAATCCGGGCACCCGCAGGGGCATTTCTCTTTCATGGTTTTCTTGGTATCTCGTTTCGGTTGACTAACACTGCTTCAACAACCATGTCAACAAGTTGCTGCGCAGTCCAATTCTCTATCCAGCCCGGATTTGCAAACGCCCCCTGTAGAGCCGCCACGATCATCTTATGACTTAGTGGCTCCTTGTTCGGGTCGAACGGTTCCAGCTCTGTCAGTGGATTCAAAGACTTCTTCCAGATTTCTTCTGGATACTTACCGGCTACCGCTTTCGATCCCGGCATCGGCTTGTAACAACTCCCGCAGATAGCAAGTGGATGGATTGCTGGATTGTATGTCAGGTTTTCTTTGTGAGCGCTATACCGTCTGGCACTCGCGTCGAAATAGACAAACCACATGTAACCACACGAACAGGGGCCAGTGATTGCCCGCGCATCAGCCGAACCGGGCCACGGCTTACTGCACTTCAAGCACACAGCGCCGAAGTGTTTGGACGGGTCATAGAATCCCGACCATGTTTCAGAACTGTAAACACCTGTCGCTCTGTCCACGACATACTTGAACTCATTGGAGCCGCAAGGACACTTCGTCTTGGCGTTCATTTCAGCGTAAGCCGCATCCCAGATGTTCGCCTGCCCCTGCTTACAGCCGGTGTCGTGCGCTCGTCGTTTCAATTCGTCTTCGTTCATATCATTCCATCAAGTAAATAAACGTGTAACTGCCCATACACACCTTGCCGAGTTTGTTATTGTGCTTGCGTCGGATAAGTGCGCTGCCGTCCCCGTTCTTCGGGATACTGCCGCTGATACGCTTCTGGCACCAGCCGCACAGATGCTTTGGCTTCTTATTTGCTGGCATGCAAAAAGTGTCCGTTGGTTCCGATCTCGTAACTCCACACCCAACGCGGGAAGCCCGGTGCCCAGTTCCCGCCGAGTCCGATCCTGAATCGTTTTAGCGCGCCCATCTTTTCCAATGCCGCCAAATCCCTGCCCAGCGTCGCACACTTATTCGCGCCCCACGCGCAGGGGCGGAACGCAACGTGATTCGCGTCAACGTATGCATCCACGAACGGCACGTCCAAAACATCAGCGCGCCCGGTCTTCTGGATATGCTGGACAAGCCACCGCTGCCGGTCCCGCTTGTTCGCCATCGGCACGCTGCCGAGTGTCATCTCGCCTTTCACGCGGCGAATCCTCCGCCCGTGTCGGGTTGCTGCTCTGGCTTCTTTCCAAGACTGCGCAGACGCTGGACTGGGCGGCAAGCTCTGCCTTCAAATCGTCCGTCAGCTCCCACCCTAGCGCGTTCGCTAGTTCGATGTAAGCCATCGTCTCGGCTCGGATCTTCCCTTCCATCGGTTCGTCTTTCTGGAAAGTCTCCCAACCATCTTTCACGGTGACAGCAAGGCCGCACAACTGCACAAGGTTCGCTGCCTGAATGATTGCCGTCCACATGGCAACATGTTCCTTGCTGCCCGGTGCCAGTTGCGGGGCAATCTTGCGCACAACATCCGCCGCCAGTCTCCCGGCGAGCATGGCGCGCTCTTCAAACTTCGGTTTCGGTTTCATTTCCCAAATCCTACCATGCCCCCGACGCAGACGCCAATTTATTTTTGTTTTATTTCAGATCGTCAACGTCCGCCCTTGCCCGTATCCTGCCCCTTCGTCGTCGTGGTAGTTCTGCCCGTCAACGGTCCGCTCTGCCTGTTGCTTCGTCACCACTGCCACGCCACCGCTGGAAATCCTATCCTTGATGCATTTCAGTGCTCCCGTGAATGCGTCAACCGTGTCGTCGTGGTCCCCGTTCGGCAACGCTTCCGCCTCTGACAGAAACGCTTCAACGTTCGGACCATTCACAAGGCAGACGTTTCCCGCTTCTGCCGCCGCCGCCAGCGCTCCGGCGCGCAATGTCTTATCACCAACTGACGGCTCTGCTCTCACGTCATAGCCTACCAGAACATCCGTCTGATAGTTCGCAATCAGGTTCTTTGATCCTGCCCCCGGCTCTTGCTCGATTCGTATCATCGTGCCATAAGGGTCAAGCGCTGCGCATTGTTGGACTGTGTTCCGAATGGTTCGCTCTGTCGCCCGGAACCGTCGCAGGTTCACCAGATACCACACACCGTCAACCATCGTAACAAGCGCGCCCGTAGTCCAATCAGGGTCTGAAGACTTGGCGCTCTTCTCTGTGCCCGCAAGATCCCAGAAGCGCACGAACGGTTGCCCGGTTCGCCTTGGGTAGTCTTTGACGATCTTGAACCAATCCCGATGGAACATGCCACCCTCTACGTCCTTCGGGTCTTGCTGATACTGGGCACTGAATTCCCGGCTCCCGATTGTGTGCTTGATCTTCAGTAGCTTTTCCAGTGGCCAGCGCTCCGGCCACAGTGCCATGTCATCGTTGTCGATTGCGGGTAACTCAATCACTTCCCACTTTTCCGCGTGTTCATCGTCGCCCTCTACACACGAAAGCTTCTGCACGCGCGCAATCAAATCGTCAGGGTGCCACCGGGTTGCCGTGATAATGATTGCTGCGTTCTCTTTGATAAGATCGGAATCCTGTGCCGGGTAGAACACAGACCGAAACCAGTCATAGACCTTATCGCGAATCGTTGGACTCTGGGCATCCGAACGCCCCTTGAAAAAGTCATCTATGATCCCGATGCTGAATCCGCGCCCAGCCAATCCGCCGCCGACGCCCACGGCATAGTAACTGCCCCCCTGTGACGTTCCCCACTCATGCGCTGTCTGCCGGACAACGTTGACGGCTCTCTGTCCCTCTGTCTCTGGTCTGTGCGATACCTCTGGCCACAACGCATGAAACTTTTCACCCGCAAGCACGTCACGCGCCTTGCGTGAATGACTCACTGTTAGGTTCTCCGCATAACCACACTGCACGATCTTCAGCCGTGGCTTCCGGCCCAGAGCCCAGCAAGGGAACATCTGGGAAATCATCAGGCTCTTACCGTGCCGTCTAGGCATGCTGATAATGAGCCGTGTGCATTCTCCCCGCTCCACCCGTTCCAAAGCTTCCGCCATGATCCTGTGGGGACGCCCGATCTGATAATGGGGCATGACGAAACGACAGAAAGGAATCAGCCCCTCCCGCGCCTTGATCCTTGCCGCCATTTGATGGACGGCTTGTATCTCGCGCAGACTAGCGCTGTTGTTCGACATTGGAATCCGGGGCGGGAAGTTCTTTAGTGGCGAACACTTCCGGGGCTGCCTCTGTGTAGAAAGAAAGCATGTCCGGTGACAACGCGCCCCTATCCTTGGCCTGCGCAATGATTCGGAAAAGCTCTGCGTCTGGCAGCCGCTCCACATTCACTTCGACTTTGATCTCGCCTGCGTCCTTGGTTGTGGCGTTCACCGCAACCTGATTTCGCACGTTGACTTGCGCTGGTTCCCGGTACCGCTCTGGTAAGTGACTGCGCAACAGTGTGGCCAAAACTGTTGGGTAAACTTTCCAGCTCTCTTCCGTCACGATCTGCTCCCCGGTCTTCGGGTCTGTCCGGATTCGTCTCACTACCTTGTCGGAAGTCCGCATTCCGATCTTCCATGCCGTGCTTTCCAGCCGCTCTGCTGATTCCCTTTGCGCCGTCTCCCATTGCGCCCGGAACACTGCGCTGCGTCCCTTGTCCCGATACGCCACAGACCGCGATATGTTCGCCGCCTCGCACGCCATGACGACGCTGGGGTTCTTGTTTAGGGCTTTGATGAAGAGCTTCCGCCACGGCTTCTTGTCGCCGCAGACTACCGGCTGACCCTTAACTTGCTTGCGTGGTGTCCGAAGTGTCAGCACCCCATCAGGGTTTTTATTTTTCATGAGCCTACCCTAACCCATTGCTACTGCGCTGGCAAGCCCCGCTTACTTTTCGACTTCTTTGTAAGCAGAAAACAAAACACCCTGAGCCAATTCTTGTTCTATTCTTTCGCACGCTGTTTGGTAGTGTTTTGGATCTTTCTCAATCCCGATAAATTTCCTACCTGTTCGTATGCACGCAATGCATGTGCTGGCACTTCCGGCATACGGGTCTAGCACGGTCGCTCCTACCGGGACTTTTGCCATGTCCATACACCACGCCATCAATGATACCGGCTTTTGATTTGGATGACACTGTTTTGAGGCTATCGCCTTCATCCCGAAGTCGCGCTTGCAATAGACTCCATGCCCGCCTTTCATCCAAGCAATTTCAGCATCAGAAAGAAATGTTCCAAACGCGTGGTCGCTGCGCTTTATCCAAACGAGTGTTGTCCCAACCGGCAACCGTTGCCCGTAGTGATTGCTTCCCCATAACACGCAAATCGGGTATCCCAGCCACGGCTGCGGTTCAAAAGGCTGGTCGTCTCCGATTATCTTTTCACGCGTTGCCCCTCCGTTTCCGCGCTTTGCTTTACTTTCCTTCGCACCGCCAACAAAACGCTTTGAGTCGGCTGGCCAGTCCATGCCGTACGGAGGATCGCTGATTACAGCATCAGCTTCGATTGGCAGGCAGTCCAGACAGTCGGCATTTATCATCGTAACGTTCTGCCATTCCCTCTTAACCAACAGTCCACCCGGTATCACGTTAGTTGAATTCATTTTTATTCTCCATTACTCGCCGCACTTATTCTGTGCGTCCACAAAATACCGAAGCCGCCCAAGATCCCCCCTCTGTGTCGCCCTTTCGAAAGCCAGAGCCCAAAGCGCTTGCCCTTCATGCGTCTTGGTATCAGCAGAAGTAAGCCAGCCGCCCCGGAAGCAAATTTCGCATCTGGCCAGAATTCCCAGATTGAAGAAATCCACAATCAAACGGCGCATGTCCGCGTCAATGACTCCTATGCCGTCGCTCATTTTTTTTTATTTCCATGTTCGGCGAATAGGCTTCGCAGTCGCAGTGACGGTGTTTGCATGCGGTGTTTCCGCAGCGTTTCCACGATAGGTCTTGCCCGTGGCTGCTTTGGACGTGACCGCACTTGCACTTGTTCCTCGGGTTGCCGTGGTGTCTTACAATTCGCCGAACCAATCGGTCCAGCAAACCCGGCGATAGCGTCTTGGATTTCATCGCGGCGTTTTGGTTGCCGGGTCGCTGACCTCGGCGTCGTCTGAAATGAAAAAATACTTTTCGCAGTGCTCGCACGCGCAACGCCACCCCTTCACTGAGTTGTCGGAATTGTCTCCGGCTCTGAATGCTTCAGCACGCCACAGCCTCTTGGCAGGTTTCTGGCATTTGGGGCAGGGGGTTTCGTTCATGGTTACTTGTTGGGCCGTGTGCTCAGATTTGAGCGGAGCAGCTTTCGTGTAGATCTATCGCTTTCGCTGACGCATTGAGCGCTGATTACATTCAGCCATTTGATGATCCGCTGCCATCCAAATACGCAATGCCACCGGCGCGGCCCAACCAACCGGCTTGAGCCAACAGCCGACCGGCGTGTGGTTTTTCGTTTGGTCTTTGACATATCATCCTTTCGACTGTGGCTCTGCCGGATAAACGTTGTTTGGGAACGGTTGCCGTTTCCCGCACCGGTCGCACACGGTCAGATGTGTCATGACTGGCTTTCTTCCTCCGGGCATCCGCTCGGGTAGCTTGCGAAGCGTCCATGATCCTCCACAGACGCAGTGCTCTGGAATTCTAGGATCTGTGTCAGCTCTAATGAGTCCCTTCCAAGCACTTGACGCAATCCTTGCACCTTTGCACCTCTTCACGCCACGCTTCCCAAGTGGCGAATTCGTTGCTGCTCTCTATGTTCTTCAGCCGCGCCTTGGCCGTTTCGAGGTTGTAGCACACCACTGCCCTGCTGACTGTCGTTTGCTGCTTGCTGTCCATTCCCATCCTTAGAGCCGTCCGCCAGTCCCCTGTCCCGTCTTGGAAGTAGGCGAGTCCGCCTATGTTGAACCAGCTACCTCCCGCAGTGGGGACGATGCGCAGAAGCTTTTGACCGGGAGTTATCATTTTTGTCTCTTGTCCCCCAACCGGGGAGAATGGTTGCACGATCTCAAGTGCAAACGCAATCACTTTCTTTTGAAATGCTGATTCAGCAGGCTCGCCACTAGCTCCGCGCTACTGCGGTCCCTTGCGAATGCGCCAATCACTTTGCCTTTGCACTCCACACTCCACAAGTCCTCTCCACCTACCCTAGTCTTTTCGGCTGTGAACAGTGAGCCGGGGCTTGGCCGGTTCACGGCAATCGCAATGATTTTCGCCTCTTGACTCCCTGCGTTGTGCATTCTGAACTTCATTCCCGAGAACTCTTCGTCAGTCATCTCGTAAGCCCGGTATTGGACGGTGTGGACATGGACCATGCCTTTGGCGATTGCCGACACCTTGCTCTCTGGTGTTTCAATCCAGAAAAGTTCCTGTTGCCCGGCATGTAGCGTGTTCATTTATTTTCCTGAGTCGGCATCTGGTTTATTATGGTTAGGGCACGGTACCCGGTGCATCGCCCGTGTCAGTGTGCCCTCTCCCCAAGCATTGACAAACAGCACTCCCAACCCGTTGCAAGTAGGGCACGCTGGCGTTGTCTGTGGCTTCTGGACTGTTAGCGCCATGATTTCCCTTAGAGTGGCTTCAGCATCCTCCGCCCGATGCCTCCAATAGCACACGTCGCACAGGTCCGGGTCGCTCTTCCCGTCCCGCCCGTGCTGCGTCATGTTTATGGCGTAACTATGGCAGCGTTTGCAGTTCATGACGTGTGCTCCGAATCCCAAATTCTTTTCAGCCGCCATGCGTCTTCTTCTGTCTTGCAGTCAACGCAGTCGTCCCTTTCTGGATTGTGGCTTGTGAAAGACACTGCCCATTCGTTTTTTGACGGGTCTTCGATTACTACCGCAGATTTGTTGTATTTACTCATTTTTATTTCCTATGGTTCGACCAACTGGCTCCACCGGACCAGCTCGAAATTCTCAAGCCCGCCCGTGTCATATTGATACCGTTGGTGTGCTCATTTTGCAATCACCCATTCCCACGGCTGACCGCATTCGTCGCAGCTTGGACCGGCAACCAGTGACACTTTCAGTTGCGTGACTCCGCTCTTGTTCTCTGTGGACACGCGCAATCGGTTGGTTGCCGAAGTGCCTTTGCAGTCACACTTCTTTTCCCACACTCCGCGCTTGAGGCTCTTCAGCTCTGACAGTTCTCGCATGACGCATTCCGACACTCGCCGGTAAAATTCAACCTTGCTGTCATTGCTAAGAAAGAACTCCGCAAGCAGCTTGCTGGTTATCGTGGAGACGATCTCGCGGTACCAACTTTCCATCAGCTCCAAATGCAGCTTGTCGAACATAGCACCGCAAGTGTGTTCGTGCGCCAACTCACACGCCTTGGCTGTAATTTCTTCAGGGGTTCTCATGGCAGTTTCAACACCCGGAATCCGTCGCTGTCACAGACGATCTGGACCGGCTCCCCGTTGAAGCCGTGCCGCTGCCCGTCTCTCTCAGAGTCATGATCGAGTGTCCGAACATTCTTCTGAAGTCCAATGTCGCGGGATTGCCCCTGAGTCTCCCTCTCCTTCAACAAGGGAATCAGCTTGAAAAGATCGGCTGATATTTGAGCCGCAAGCTCCCGAAACGCCTCGTCGCAGCACTTAGGACAGCACTGCGGGGCACCGCAACGCCAGCATCCATCAATGACAATCTCTGTTCCGCAATGGTCACACTTTGGCATAATTTATTTCTCTTTCGATTTCTTCCACTGACTGATGCGCCTGTCCAGATACCGCACAATCCTGTCCGCTTCCTCCCGGCTGGCTTCCGCGCTATCCTCTCCGGTTGGGCACCCGTCGCAAATCCAGTTATGCACGAGCCGGTTCACCATGATGCAAGTCATCTCTTCCTTGCCGCACGGCTCCACTATCGCCACCGTTCCCGTGCCGTCACAGCGCTTGCATGGTTCGTCCCCGGTTTGATTCCCTTCACCGCCCCATGTCGGCACGCGCCCACGGTCGCACTCGCCGCAACTCTCTGTGTTGGCCGCACTCATTTTGTTTTTATTTTACTAGCATCACGCGATTTATTCTTTGCACTCGCGTAACCTTCCCGCAATTGCGACACGTTGAACCAATCCCGGCGAGAAACTCGTTACTCCATTGGTACGTCTGGCCGAATGACTTTGTGCAATCCAGACAGAGCCACTGCGTCTGAACTGTCGCCTTTACCGTGCGGTCCCCTCCCTGCTTTGCAGGATCTATCGCGCAAGCTGCGGCTGTCGTTGGAACGAATTCAACTGCCCACTGATACCCGACCTTGAACCCGTCAGGATGAAATCGGATTGTCTTGTCCCCGACCTTCACCGCTGCGTCCTGCGGCGAGAATCCACCCGACGCGTTTTCAGCAAGGTTCTTGTGGAATAAGTCGCGGTCCGCCTCTGTCTCGAAGTCCAGCGCTACTTCGTTCGCTGCTATGTAGAGTCTGGCTCTCATTTTCAAAAAATCATCGCATCGTTGTCCCACTTCTTGAATTCGGGAGTATTCATCAGATCCAAGAGTGCCTGTTTTGGACTGTCTCCAAACCCTGAGATTCCCACTTGCAGGTCCGCGCCAATCAGAGCGCACCACTTATTCCCGTCAGTTTGCATAGTAATCGCGCGCTCTTCTGACGGTTCCGCTTGTGCCTTGCTGGTCCGGGGAACGTTTGAGAACTTTGAATCCGCTTCCATTCGGTTCTGTAGGTTGACCAGTCTGGCCTGCAATTCCGTATTGGTGATTTTCGGCGGACGCGCGAATGTCAACGCAATGGCTGCCTTCAACTCACTCGCCGCGTCGCCCAGCCGCAGCCGGTTGTAATCGTCCATGATCTTCAACCGCTCGAATCCTTGGACAATCACACGAACGTCGTCGGATGCCTTGGACAAGGCACCCAGAGCTTGCTTGGCATCAGCCTTCACAGTCACAGTGACTTGTTTGCCACGCTTCCATTTGATGTAATCCCGCGCCAGCTCCGGACTGAAAAACCATGCAATGTCTTCAGTCCCTACTTCCCCGCGAACGGAGACGGCGTATTTCGGCAGTTCCTGCGGCACTACCATGTGGGCACGCTCGCACACTTCACCGGGCTTTTCCCGTGCTTGATCTTGATCCAGTTCTTTGTTCGTTTTCATTTCTTACATCTGTTGAACCACCGCTTTCCTGTGCCACCGGAATAGTCGCAGATTTGATGCCGGTAGCAAGACGTTCCTGCTAATACTGTTGGTTGCTTCCAATTCCAACCGTGTCCACCCGACAGCCTCTGTCCAGAACCTCCCGTCACCGGTCGTTTCTAAGGACCATGACGCGTCGTCACTAGATACCGGCGCAAGCAACATCATGGACAGAATCCGCTGCACGGCAATACCCGTGATTTCCTTGAGTAAGTTCGTGGCGTTGTAGTTGGACCAGTAAAGCCTGTTCGATTGGACGATGGCGCAATATTTCTTAACTTCAACCACAATGATTGCTCCGCCCGTTGCCAGCGCTATGGTTGCCCCGGCATACAGACCGCACTCAATCAGCCCGGCGTTCGGATGCAACTTGAACGGCGAGAACTCCACTGACCAGTCTGTGAGATACGGAGCCGGATTCTGCGCTCGCACCGGAGCCGCCAGCATGACACAGACACTCAAAATCCCAACCGCTCTCAGTAGCTCTTTCCAGTGCTCGTAAAAACTGACTATCAGCATCCCTGCCACAGTTGCCGCTGTGTGTGAGAAAACTAGCGGCAGGAAACCTAAGTGAGATTGACAGTAATCGTCGGCTTGTTTCCATAGGGATGTGTTTTTCGGGTTCATAGGATCATAGCTTTTGTTTTTTCTATTCTCACTAAATTCACCTGTTCGGCGGAAAGAGGACGCCTTGCGCCAGTTCGTTTGCTACTCTCTCGCAGGCAGTCTCGAAATGCTTCACGTCCTTTTCGATACCCACGAATTTTCTGCCCGTGCGGATGCAGGCGATTGCCGTGCTTGCGCTACCCATGTATGGGTCGAGCACCGTCGCGCCGATTGGCACTTTAGCGCGTTCCATCACCCACGCCATCAGAGCCACGGGCTTTTGGCACGGATGGCAGCGCGTGAGTGCTTCACCGTTCATTGAGAGGTCGCGCTTCGCATACACGCCATGCCCGCCCTTCATCCACGCGATTTCCGCGTCTGACAGGAAGCTTCCGAATCCGGCATCATGGCGTTTCAGCCATACGAGCGTTGTCCCGACCGGCAGTCGTTGCCCGTAGTGGTTTGCACCGAACAGCACGACGGCGGGATAGTCGAGCCACGGCGACGGGTCGAACGGCGCATCATCGTGCAGGATTGGCTTGCCTTCGCCCGTGCCGATTCCATTTCCACGGCGGGCGATGCTGGCAGTATTTCCGCCACTGAAGCGCGAGTTGTCGGTGTCGAGATTCATTCCGTATGGCGGGTCACTTATCACCGCGTCGAGGCAGTCAGCCAGGATTAGAGTGCAGTCACCGAATTGCCGCCGAACCACGCGCTGCACGCAATGAGTGCCGCGTTGGGCATCATTGGCGAGATTGGATGTCATAGTATGGCGCATCGGTGATGCTATTCGTTATGTGCTTGCCGTGATTTCGAGGCCGACTTTCTTATCCCAGCCGATTCCCAACAGGAACCAATTTCGGCCTGTATGAAAGTTTATGCTTTCGAGAACGGTGACTCTCCACCCACCTTTTCGGAGGTAGAGACGGACCAAATAAATTTCACGTTCGCACATAACAAGTCAGTCAGACGCATGCAATAGATTGAACACGGCAAATTCCAAGGGTGTGTATGGATCTGGATTTGGGATTGCCTTGGGCATCAGCTCTTCTTTCCGCCGTGCCGGTGCGAGCGGGTCTTGTTGAAAGCGTGCTTGGCCAGAATCACGGCTTCAATGTCAACGCCCAGCTTTTCCGCCGAGTCCATCGCGCGAATCACAATGTCCGCCAACTCTTCCTGTAGGCACGTCAGGGCCGGGATACCGTGCTCTACCATCTTCGCAGCCTTGTCACATGGATCATTCAGATTGCCGTTGCGCCATGCCTCGTGAAGCTCGCTGATTTCGTCGTGGAGGTTGTTACAGGTCCGCTCCAC
>SESG01035274.1_pt1 | contig 15440 bp, 17 predicted proteins | sample 3171421 | NCBI WGS metagenome assembly SESG01 (sample SAMN10866946, study PRJNA518727) | freshwater metagenome | biome: subpolar coniferous forest; feature: holomictic lake; material: water; isolation source: holomictic Lake 227, 6 m and 8 m depth | place: Canada: near Kenora, Ontario | collected... | reverse complement strand
CGCTATACGCCGATGTGATCTTCAAGAGGCTGTAATTATAAAAAATTCTGGGGATTAAAATAATTTTATTTCAGGATTTTGTACTCTTTTTCTCTTTCAGGGAGAGGTTTTAGCGCTCCATCCCATTCTACAGTTATCACTTATCAACAATCAGTGCACCATTCAACGACAACCTGTCAACTCCTGTGACCGCCCAGGAAAGTGAGGACGCGTCCCGAAAAAAGCAAGCAACCTGTTTTTAAAAAATCACTTGACTATTTATTAAAGCCACCCCGTCATACCTGCAACAGGGCACGGCAATCGATCCATCAACAGGTTATCAACATTCCGTTAACAATCTGAACGGTCCTGATTCCGGCTAAACAGATGCTTTAGATAGCCTATAAGGGGAGGCGTAAGGGAAACCGCAATGATAGCAAGGAATATCAGCTTTCTGTGCTGCTGCACAAAGTCTGTCCGACCAATGCCGAAACCACCGTAACAAAACAACCCCACCCAAAACAGTGCGCCGGAAATACTGAAAAGAATAAACCTGCTGTAAGGCATGGCGCCAATGCCGGCAACAAAGGGAGTAAAGGTCCTGATAATGGGAATGAAACGGGCGATGATAATCGTCTTACCTCCATGTTTTTCAAAAAAACTATGGGTTCTGGCAAGATGTGCCGGATTAAAGAAGCGGGATTTTTGATAACTGAACACTTTTGGCCCAAGCTTGCGACCAATCAGATAGTTGAGATTATCGCCAAGCAGGGCGGCAGAAAAAAAGAGAATAAAAAGCAGGTGGGGGTTGAGCGATGAGCCAGGCATGGCAGCAAGTGACCCGGCAGCAAAAAGCAGGGAGTCACCTGGCAGAAAGGGGGTGACAACAAGTCCGGTTTCGCAGAAGACAATGAAAAAGAGAATGGCGTAGAGCCAGAGACCATACTCTGCGGCAAGCACCTGCAGATGGGTATCAATATGGAGAATAAAGTCAACGAGAGTGGAGAGAAGAGCTGTAAGGGAATAGTCCATGGCGGAACGCTTGATAGATGAAAAATCTCTGTCTTTTTGCCACGGTAATGTACTCATTGGGGTCGAGAGTCACAAAAGCAGAAGGGAGAAGGGTATGAGTGAAGAGAAGATATTTCGGGTTATTGTTATATTAGGTTTAGGTTTTTTTGAGAAAAACAATACTACGGCTCCTATGAGTTATTTATCGTCCAAGCGTTGCCAGCTCTACTACGAAGACAGTGCGGAGAGCGATCCTTCAGCAAGCGAAAAACCTGTCGTGCTCTTTGTGAACGGATGGGCCGTCTCATCCCGATACTGGAAGCCGGTGGTCACCATCCTCTCAAAGGATTTCCGCTGCATTACCTACGACCAGAGCGGTACGGGCAAAACGGTTATCAAGGGCTATGAGCCCACCTTTACCATTCAGGGATTTACCGATGAGGCCGCAGAACTTATTGAGCATCTCGGGCTCCACACCTCAAGAAAGCTGCACATTGTCGGCCACTCGATGGGCGGAATGGTTGCAACTGAGCTCTGCATGCGCTACCCCAAGGCACTGGTGTCGGCCACCATCATCGCCTGCGGCATTTTTGAAGAGACGGCATTCACCTCGCTTGGGCTCTTTTTTCTTGGCGGACTGATCGACTTTTCCATGAATTTCCGCTCCATTTTCCTGCTTGAACCGATGAAGAAACTCTTCATCAAACGGGCGGCCACAAAAGAGATCAGCAAGGAGTATCACGACATACTGATCGAAGATTTCACGCAGTCCGACAAGGAGGCTACCAATGCGGTCGGCAAGTTTTCGATTGATCGTGAGGTACTGAAGAGATATACCCGTCATGTGCTTCTAATCTCTTCACCGCTGCTCTGCTGTGTCGGGATGGCTGATCAGACCATTCCACCCGAGGGCACCATCACGCTCTATGAAACCCGCCTGACACAATCTTCGGCACCGACCCGGCTGGCAAAGTTCAGGGAGCTCGGCCATCTGCCGATGCTTGAAGAGAGCGACCAGTTTGCCGCCGAGCTTAAAAAACATTTTGAATTTGCGGAACAATTTCATAAACAGAGTCCGCAATAAACTGCATGGCGGCCAGGAGAAAAAAGCAATCTCGTGACCGACGGTGTAACCCTTAAGATTACTTGTTACTGTGAAGAAACTATTAAACAAAGCCTTTCTTTTCCTGTTTGCGGCACTCATTGCCATAACGATGACGGCTCCCAAAGCCTCAGCCAAAGGCTCTTTTCTGGGCCTTCCGAGCCTTGAAGAACTTGAAAATCCCAATCCGGACCTCGCCTCCCTTGTCTATTCGGAAGATGGCGTACTGTTGCACAAATTTTTTGTAAAGAACCGTACCTTCATTCCGCTGAAATCCATTCCTGTGTCAACACGCAATGCCCTTATTGCAACTGAAGATGTCAATTTTTACAGTCACTGGGGAGTTGATGTGAGGCGCTTTGTGCTCGCTATGGGTGAAAATATTCTCAAAGGACGCTCACGCTGGCAGGGAGCGAGTACCATTACCCAGCAGCTTGCCAAAAATCTCTATCTGACCCAGGAGCGAACGGTCAGCCGAAAGGTCAAGGAGCTTATTACTGCAATCGAACTGGAAAAAACCTACACGAAAGATGAGATTCTTGCCCTCTATCTCAACACCGTCTATTTCGGATCCGGAGCTTATGGCATTGAAACTGCGGCCCAGACCTATTTCGGCAAATCTGCCTGGCTACTGACACTGCCTGAAAGTGCAACGCTTATTGCGACTTTGAAGAGTCCTACGGCCTACAATCCTGTAAAATTTCCCGCAAGTGCCCTTGCCCGCAGGAACCTCATTCTCGCCCAGATGGAGAAGGTAAACTTCATTACCCCCGCACAGGCGGCAAAGGCAAAGCAGACCCCTTTACGTCTGAAATACTCTCCGGTAAGCCATCAGGGGCTGGCTCCCTACTTTACCGAGTATATCCGCCAGTCGTTAAAACCCTCTACAACGGCGGGGAACATCGATCTTTTCCGTGACGGACTGACCATCAAAACAACACTCGACAGTCGGATGCAGAACTATGCCCAGGAGGCTGCTGAAGCTCATCTGACCGAACTGCAGACGGCATTTGACCGCTCATGGGTATGGCCTGAATCGCTCAAGAATCAGATGATCATGGAAAGCGAACGGTTCAAGGGGCTGAAGGAGAGTGGCCTTACCGAACAGAGAGCGCTGGCGCAAATCAAGGCCGACAAAGTGTGGGTTGGTGAACTTCTGAAAGAAAAAACCAGGATACAGGTGGCTCTGGTGGCTATCGACCCGACCAACGGCCACGTCAAGGCGTGGGTTGGAGGAAACAAATTCTCGCCTGATGAATACAAATACCAGTTTGACCATATCTGGCAGGCAAAGCGACAGCCCGGCTCAACCTTCAAGCCTTTTGTCTATACCGCCGCCATCGACAAGGGATTGCCTGCAAACTTTCAGGTACTTGATCAACCCCTTACCTTCACGATTGGCAATACCGTCTGGTCGCCAAGAAACTCCGACGGCTCGTCAGGCGGGATGACAACGCTGCGCTCGGCCCTTACCCAGTCGCTAAACCAGGTGACCGTTCGGCTTGCTTACGAGCAACTTTCAACAACAGAAATCATCAGTTTTGCAAGAAGGATGGGGATCTCTTCGCCCCTCGATTCAAACCTCTCCCTTGTGCTCGGAACATCGGTTGTCAGTCCGCTTGAGCTTGCCGGAGCTTTTTCGACCTTTGCCAACAACGGAATCTGGCAGGAGCCGGTCTCAATTTTAAAGGTTGAGGACAAGCGCAGCCGCATTATATCGCAATACATTCCTAACCGCCGTTTTGCCATTGACCCCAACACCAACTTTGTGATGGTTTCGATGCTCAAGGATGTGATCAACAGAGGTACCGGTGCGGCAGTCCGCTCCCACTACGCCTTCAACATGGAGGCCGCAGGCAAGACCGGCACAACCCAGAGCATGAGGGATGCCTGGTTTGCAGGATTCACGCCGCAGCTTGTCGCCGTTGTATGGACAGGGTTTGATGATGAGCGCATCAAGTTTACCTCGATGGAGTATGGGCAAGGTGCACGAGCCGCCCTTCCCATCTGGGCCGGCTTTATGAAACGGTGCTACAGTGATCCGACACTGAAACTCCAGAACCGGAATTTCCATATTCCTGAGACCATTATAGCTGTACCGATTTCAGCACAGAGCAATATGCCTTCCGATATGCTCAACAGTGATGCCTATATCGAGTATTTCACACCCAAGGGTTTCCAATACTATCAGGCCCATCCCGTACAATCAAGCAATGAATCTGCTCCTGCGTCCACGACAACAGGAGACAGCACTGCTACCGAAAGCGGCAATGGCGCTCCAGGGATACAAAATGGCTCTCCGGCACCACAACCAGCAGAAGAGAAAGTTTTCTGATTTTACGTTTATTTAATCGCACAACCGTTTTTTTATGCAATCGGTACTGGTTCTTGATTTTGGTTCACAATACACTCAGTTAATTGCCCGTCGTGTCCGCGAACTGGGTATCTATTCTGAAATTCTCCCCTACAATGCTTCACCGGAGAGCATCAGGGAGCACAACCCCAAGGCCATCATCCTTTCCGGCGGGCCAACAAGCGTCTATGACGAATCGGCCATTCTGCCGGATGAGGGGATTTTTGCTCTTGGAATTCCCATCCTCGGCATCTGCTACGGCCTGCAGGCCATCGCCAAACATTTCGGAGGTGAGGTGGCCAGTTCAGCAAAGCATGAGTTCGGACGCGCTAAAATTCTGGTCAACCATGACTCAGAGCATGAGAGCCCCCTCTTCCGTAACATTCCCGATTCTGATGTCTGGATGAGCCACGGCGACAAAGTGGTGCGGCTTCCTGAAGGATTCAGGGTAACAGCGAGCAGCGACAACTCCGAGATGTGTGCCTTTGAAAGCTTCGGAAGCAAAGGAGCCCTGAAAATCTATGCACTGCAGTTTCACCCCGAGGTGCAGCACACCCTCTACGGCAAACAGCTCCTTTCGAACTTTTTGATCGATATTGCGGGAATCAAGCCCGACTGGTCATCAAAAAGCTTTATCGACCACCAGATTGCGGAAATTGCCCGCAAGGCAGGTGACGAGAGCGTGATATGCGGCATAAGCGGCGGTGTTGACTCTACCGTTGCCGCCGTCATGGTGGGCAAGGCAATTGGCAAGCAACTGCACTGTGTCTTTGTTGATAATGGTCTGCTCAGAAAGAACGAGGCGACAAAAGTGATGAGCTTTCTCTCGACACTCGGCCTCAGAGTCTCACTGGTTGATGCCTCCGAACTCTTCCTGAAACGACTGAAAGCGGTCGCCTCTCCTGAAAAGAAGCGCAAAATCATTGGGCGCACCTTCATCCAAATCTTCGAAGAGCAGATGAAGGGTGAAAAATTTCTGGTGCAGGGCACTCTCTACCCTGATGTCATTGAGAGCATCAGCGTCAAAGGCCCTTCGGAAACCATCAAGTCGCACCATAACGTAGGCGGACTGCCAAAACGGATGAAGCTCAAGCTGATTGAACCACTCCGCGAGCTCTTCAAGGATGAGGTGCGTGCCGTGGGCCGTGAGCTCGGAATCGCTGAGGATATTTTGATGCGCCACCCCTTCCCCGGCCCCGGCCTTGCCGTCAGGGTGCTCGGCTCAATCACCAAAGAGCGGCTCGATATTCTGCGGGAGGCCGACGAAATCTTTATCGAAGAGCTGAAATCAAGCGGCCTCTACAGCCAGGTGTGGCAGGCCTTTGCCGTACTGCTGCCGGTTCAGTCGGTCGGCGTCATGGGCGACAAGCGCACCTACGAGAACGTTCTGGCGCTGCGGGCGGTTGAATCCACCGACGGCATGACCGCCGACTGGGCACCGTTGCCGCACGAGTTTCTGGCCCGTGTATCAAACCGCATTATCAATGAGGTGCGCGGGATTAACCGGGTGGCCTACGATATTTCATCGAAACCGCCAGCAACCATTGAGTGGGAATGATGAGAAGCATGTCAGGACAATCATTTCGGAGAACGCTGGTCACTTCGCTTCTCTTGCTTTCATGCCTTTTGCCTGCCGCAGCACAGCTCCATGCGGCGGCGGCATCTGGAGCGTTTGCGAAAGAGGAGATTGGCGACATCACTCTTTTTACGGCCAAAGCACTGTTTGACACTCATTCGGCATGTTTTGTCGATGCACGTCCAGAATATTCCTATTATACCTCGCATATCAAAGGAGCCCGTTCTCTTTCCGAGAGCCGCTTTGACGAGCAACTTGCTGATTTCAGGCAAAAAATAACCGCTGGAACCCTTCTTGTGGTCTATTGCATTGGGCCCAATTGCCCAAAAGCCCGGCATGTTGCTGAAAAGCTGAAAAACAACGGGTACAGGAATATCAAGGTTTTTTCTGGCGGTCTCGCAGCATGGACTCAGGCAGGCTTCCCGATAGAAGAGTGAGCTTATTAAACGCAAAAACAGCATGGCCAAGATTAGCTTTCCGTCGGCATTGATCACAGCCCTGAGGCTCTTGCTCGGCGTGTTATTCATCATTTCAGGAGGTGAAAAACTTCTGGATTTGAAGTTTTTCACCCTTGTCATCGCGGAATACCAGATTCTGCCCTCACTGCTCATCCCCGCCGTTGCGCTTTTCGTCTCCCTTTGTGAACTGCTGTGCGGCACCATGCTGCTCCTTGACCTCTTCTCGCGAATCAGCGCCTCGGTAATGCTTTGCCTGATGGCAATTTTCATCTCCGCAATAACCAACAATCTCATAAGGGGGCTTGAGCACGACTGCGGCTGCATCGAGCTTCTTGCCCAATGGTATGGACTGAAAGAGGAGATCGGTATCGGCCCGATTGTCCGCGATATCCTTTTTTTCATCCTGTTACTGCCAGTAGCATTGCTTGGCAGCAACAAGATCCCCTGGAAAAAACAGTAGTCGAAACCTCCGGCGAGCACGAAAGTGTAACTCCTGCCCTTCAACTGTTTGAATATCAACACTCTCTCAACGACTCTCAATAATGAAAAAGATAGCTGTTATACTGGTTGCGCATGGAGAAGCTGAAACAGAGAGTTTTTTTGAGAATTTCTCCATGATCCGCCACACCCTCGCACACGCCGGGGAGGTGATGAAGCTCCCCCGTCCATTACAGCTTTTGGCCTCTCTGGCTGGAGGCATAAAAAACAACGTGACGTTTCGTGCACAAAAGTACCATTCACCGCAGAACAGGATCACCCGGCAACAGGCTTCGCAACTTCAGGAGAAGCTCAACAGAGTGGTGATGCCTCAACAGATCAACTTTGAAGTCTATTCGGCTTTCCATGCCACACCACCATTCGTTCAGGATATTATCGAACAAACGAGCGCTCATGACCTCCAGTTGTTAGTCTCCTTGTCGCCCATCGATAATCATTTGACTTCCGGAAACCTTCAGCGGCTCTCCGCCCGATATTCGCATGTCAACGGTCAGCAGCACCCTGTTGTGGTACACGAATTCTGGAAAGATGCGGGGCTCCGACAAGTTTTACTCGACCACGTCTTCTCACACGAAAAAACTATCAACAGATCGGCTTTGGTTTTGGCGTTTCATGGCACTCTCGTCAAGGATACGAAAGGAGCGGTTCCGATGTTTCATACTGGCCTGCAAGAGATGGAAGAGATGGGCAGTACTCTTCGCAATGCTCTTCTGCTCGATCCTCGCAACGGTTATGATGATATCGAAATAGCATACCTTAACCATGACGTGGGAGGTACCTGGACCAAGCCATCTCTTGCCGAATCCTTGAAAGCACTCTCGTCCAAGGAGGCCAGTAATGTCGATATTTTCAGTTGTGGTTATTTTTCTGATGGAACGGAAACGATTCTATATGCGCAGAAAGAAGCCGCTGCAAGTGCTGTGAAATCGTTCAGGTTTTTGCCTTGTATCAATGATTCTGAGGCTTTCGCCAACTTTCTTGCAGAAAAGGTTGTGGCAATTGTATCATCTTTGCCTGACGACTACATCTGAAAAAATGGGTCGTTTTCAATTGCATTCAAACACTCTTCGAGCGATAAGTCTTGATACACTTCTACCCACTGGCCAGTATAGCGCATGAACGCCATATTGAAATGATTGTCCCCGATATATGCCAGCCTTGCAAACTTGGCTTCAAAGAAAGGGATGAGAGCGTTGGGGCCAGGAACAATATATTTTGCACAAAAGTAAAAATAGTGTCGATACCACTTTGTATACATATCGGCAATATAATTGTGCTGAAATTTATCAGGAGCAGGCGGAGACTGGATGTACTTTGGCTTCAAAACCTTTTCGACAAGTTCGCAGGCCTTTTGCTGAACCATCTCTTTTGTATTCGTTGACACTTTTGGAGCTGGTGGTTTTGGTGGACAATAAACCCACCTTTTCCGACTTTTAGCCATAATACCTGCTTTATGTTATGAAAACCGCTACTGAAAACTAACGTGAGGCTTTACTCCCAAAACAGCTCCGACACGACGCAAAAATGCCAGACTGACGTTTCTGTACGTTCCTGATTCCAAACGGGAAATCGCAGCTTGTGACGTATGCGCCTGACGTGCAAGCTCTTTTTGAGTCAGACCGGCAGTTAAGCGGAGATGGATAATCTTTTTTGCAACATCAAATTCCTCCTCAAGAGCTTCATACTCTTTTTTGAAATCTGCATCCTTGAGATTCTCTGCAAGCAGGTCATCAAAATGAGTTGTCTTCATTGTAACATCTCCTCTATAAAAATCTTGCGCAGTTTTTGAGCCTTCTGAATTTCACCATGATCTGTTTTCATCTCTTTTTTTATGTAGCCTGAAGTTGCCACATACAGGGTACCCCTATGATGGAAGTAAAATATTCTGCAAATATCAGTGCCGACTTTGACTCGTGACTCTTTAAGACCATCGGTGCCAGTTAATGTTTTGGAATGAGGCTCACCGAGTCTGAAGCCAAATTCTTTAAGCAGTTCAATGGCCCGCAACGCTTTCGCCCTCATCTTCGGAGAAAGTGCGTTTATGAAATTTACTGCTGGCGGTATTACTTCAACATTGTATTTCATGGTGGAAGTATACCATATTTGATATTTTTAAGCAACTTTTTATCGAGAATTGTTGGCACTGAAACTGATGATGCAGCTATCTAAACTATTCAATGATAAAAAATCAACCCGAGAGCAATCATCACTCACCCCGATGAAAAGATGCACGCCCGTTGCCGCAGCCATCACCGTTTTTGAAGGTTCACAAAACAACACTATCTTGACTATTATTTTTCCGAAAATCGGACAGAATCCTCAACGCATTACCATACAATGTGTTGTTGCTATCGCCACCGGGTGCGAATAACCTTACCAAGCCACAATGAGCGAGCTTCTCCTTATCAATATCACCGGCCCCGACAAACCGGGTTTGACGTCAAAAATAACGGCCATTCTTGCGGGCGCAAAAATCCCGGTGCTTGATATCGGCCAGGCGGTGATTCATAACCATCTTTCGCTGGGGATGCTGGTGGAGGTACCCAAGGAGTCAGCCTCTTCGCCGGTGCTGAAGGATTTGCTTTTCTGTGCCCATACGCTTGGCATCCAAATCACCTTTACGCCGGTGACAGACCTTGAGTATGAGAGGTGGGTGCTGGAGCAAGGAAAGCACCATTACCTGCTCTCACTGCTTGCACGCAAGATTACAGCAGAGCAACTGGAGCGGGTATCAACGCTTATTGCTGAACATGACCTCAATATTAATGCGATCAACCGCCTTTCGGGTCGCATTCCTCTTGAAAACGAGAATGGCGGGCATACAAAGGCGTGCGTGGAGTTTTCGATACGAGGGACGCTGGAGAACGAAAACCGCTTCCGCGAGCAGATGGTTGCCATTACCGATAGCCTTGGAGTTGATATCGCGTTTCAAGAAGACAATATTTTCAGGCGCAACCGCCGGTTGGTAGTGTTTGATATGGACTCGACGCTCATTACTTCGGAGGTGATTGACGAACTGGCTCTTGAGGCGGGTGTGGGTGAAGAGGTGGCGGCCATTACGGAACAGGCGATGCGCGGAGAGATTGACTTCTGCGGCAGCCTGCAGCGGAGGGTGTCGCTGCTGAAGGGGCTTGACGAACGGGTGCTTGAAACGATTGCCCAACGGCTCCAATTGACCGAGGGGGCTGAAACGCTCTTTCATAACCTGCACAATCTGGGGTTTAAAACGGCCATCATTTCGGGCGGCTTTACCTATTTTGGCCACTACCTGCAGAAAAAGCTCAATATCGACTATGTCTATGCCAACACGCTCGAAATTGAGGATGGCCGCTTGACCGGAAAGGTGGTTGGCAGGGTCGTTGACGGCCAGAGAAAGGCTGAGCTGCTGGAGCTTATTGCGGGAAAGGAGAGGATACGGCTGGAGCAGACTATTGCGGTGGGTGATGGTGCCAATGACCTGCCAATGCTTGGAAAGGCAGGTCTCGGTATTGCTTTCAGGGCAAAACCGATTGTGCGGGAGAGTGCCAAACAGGCCATTTCAACCCTTGGCCTTGATGCTATCCTCTATCTGATGGGGTTCAGGGATCGTGACGACCTTTCGGTTAGTCAACATATTCCATAAAATGGTTAAGATAAGAGGCTGACCGTGGTTCGGCATTGAGTGCTACAGGAGTCCTTGTTTCTCCATGATGTTCTCCACTATGGCACGAGCGTTCTTGCTCATGAGATTCTTTCCCTGGGCGACTTGAAAGTGGAACATGGTGGAAGCGGAATCTTTGCAACATTGGGCGGACAGGTGGTCGTACGTCCAGACGAACACTCAATGACGACGAGGGTACCAGAGAGATCGCCGAACGCCAAGATTCACCCGACCCCCGCCGCGCTACAACCGAACTCTCCGTTACCGCAGAGCCCGCCGCACGGCGAGGGGTCCGAGTTAAAGCACACATTAGAACGAATTCTTATAACGGCCGATTTTTTGGGTCATATCCGGCTAACGTATCAACCCGCTGCTGTATCGATTCGTGCTCCTGTACGTACTTTTTGTCAAAATTCCTCGACTTCTGCTTTCCAGAATACATCTTGTTAGACCAAGGCTCGTGCGCTATCCCGGCAGGTTTCGGATCAGCCGAGAATGACTCAACGTTAAGACCTGACATTTTTAGTTGATCAATCATCCAACACAAAGAAATATCCGAAAGCTGGTGTTCCGGATATCCACCGCCCACGTCAGAGTGCGCACCTGGAAAAAGTAATTGAATGACGTTCTTTGCTGGCTCCCACAACGTAGGAATGAATGGTGCCCGACGCTCGTCGAGTGCTACTCCATGAATACCTCGCTGTACCTTTGATGAAAGTTTCGTATCTGCGAACTTGAATGCGTCTCTCTTTTCTCCGTCGCCAAATACCTCCGGCACTCCCATCGCTCCAACCGTGTCCCACACACCGACAGCTTTTATTTGATCTACATTGACGAGATCAGAGTCTGCTATGTCATTATGTGAAACAAAAGCAGGAAGATACGCTACAGCGGCCGCAAGCTTTTCAAGGTAACCTTGTTCCTTACGGCTGCTATTATGCCTATACCAAACTTGGGCGGCCTTCATGTAGGCCTTTTCCCTGGACTCCTTACTCGTATACGAAATTTTTTTTAATAATCCCTGATCAACTATCATTCCTGCCAGCGCTCTGGCTGTATAGGCTCCACGGCTAAATCCAATAATAAATATAGTATCACCCGCTTCGTACATTCTGGAGATATAGGTATAGCCGCGAACAATTCTTGTAATAGTACCAGAACCAGTGGCTCCCCCAATGACGCGCATCAGTGGATTTTTTGAATCCCCGACGCCATGAATGTACTTTGCGACTTGAACAACCTTTCCGTTTGCGTCTATACAGGTTTTCTCCAGCTCTCCTTGATCTATTAATGTTGATCGATCAAGAGTACCTGATAGTGCCAGGAATAACTTGCATACATTCGTTTGATCCGGTACCCCATCCTGATTTGCATCTTGAGTCGAAGAATTCCAGGTACCATCGGCGCAATAAACAATATTTTTCGACATTTCTGTACTCCTGAGTTAATGGTTATTCAACCGATTACGCGAACACTACAAGTAATCCTGGATCGTTCTAACGATATTTAGATTGATCCGTCTAAACTGCGGATTTTTGAATTTGAACCCATATATGATGCCAATTACAAACTGCTCAAAATACCGTTAATCGTTTCAATATAAATCATTTAAACCTTGTATTGCGTTTTATGTCAACGTCTTATATGGATCGGCATAAAAACGTTGCTCACAAGCCGTCAACCGGGCTTTTTACGCCATGGCCACCTTTGTTTAAAACATGCGTATACATCATCGTGGTGCTTACATCCTTATGCCTCATGAGTTCCTGAATAGTTCGAATATCATACCCTGCCACACGTCCCCAGCCATCAGCAAGATCTTTGTCGTGCATGTTCTTGACATTTTTCAGATGTTCACCGAGAGGCTTTTTCAATGATTCAGGCAACATGGTTATCCGGTCTTTTGCTCCCTTGCCATCTCGAACCATTATTTCATTACGGGAGAAATCAATATCCTGTACACGCAATTGCAGAAATTCCATCAGCCTCAGTCCGGCACCATACATGAGTGATGCCATTAACCACTTGTCACCTGAAAGTTGGTCAAGAAGAGCCTTCACCTCTTCACGAGTTAATACAACAGACAAATGAATCGGCTTTCGTGCACAGATGACGTGTCCAAGATCGCCGACTTCCTTGCCGATTACGTTCCGGTACAGAAATAACAGTGCGCTCATTTAAGCAACAACTCACTAAAAGTATAGCAAAATAATATCAGGCATTCAAAAAATCGGCTATAAATATCTTGTAAATACTCCATAATACAGTTGCATTATGTAGTGTCCGGTTACAATAAAGCGAGCTTTAATCAACCTGAGGGCCATCGTCATCCGGGCCGAGGTGAAAATTGAGGCTGCACAATCCAGGGTTTACAACGACCATTATTTCGGGCGGCTTTACCCCTTTTGGCCACTCTCTGCAAAAAAAAGCTCAATATCGACGATGTCTATGCCAACACACTCGAAATTAAGAATGGGCGATTGTGCGGGAGAGTGCCAAACAGGCCATTTCAACCCTTGGCCTTGATGCTATCCTCTATCTGATGGGGGGGTCAGGGATCGTGACGACCTTTCGGTCAGTCAACATCTTCCACACGCTGGTCAAAATCGCTCTTGAGTGGCAAGCAGATCACTTTATATTTGAGAATGACGCGCCTGATACAGGCAAAATCTCAGCCTTCAAAGTTTCTGGTATTCGGCGGGAAGGGCGGTTTATCATCAGTTTCTTCGGATGTCTTATACGGCCAACTAAAAAATCCTCAGAAGCGTAGCAATTGGCTGGATTCGGTTTTATCAGACTGTTACTTTTGTTGTTTGTGCCGCTTCTGCATGCAATTTCAAACCCAGGGCCGTAATCACTTTAAGAATGGTATCAAACCCAGGACTCCTTTCCCCAGAAAGTGCCTTACACAGACTTTCCCGAGACAAACCAGCATCCCGTGCCACCTGTGTCATCCCTTTTGCCCTTGCGATCTCCCCCAATGCCTTCGTAATAAACGCTATATCACCATTTACCTCTTCAATGCACATTTCCAGATAAGCGGCCATTTCCTCTGGAGTGCGAAGGTGCTCGGATACATCATATTCTCCATTGAAAAATGGACCAAAACAAATCGCTTTAAAACTATTGATATTTCCGGCAAAAACAAAGCCGCCCGGAAGCAATCAAGTATCACGGCAATGGTATCATGGAATTGTCACTTGCTCATTGCCTCTACAACGAGGAGTCAAAACGCTGTTCAATAGAGCCCGACATCAATAGGTAGTTCGGAGGATATCGATTGCAGGCGCGTGACATAGAGTTCCAGGGCACCTTGCCTCTGTTCGTGAGTTAGATGCGCGGGGCCATAGACAACGTGGGGTGCCAATACGTCGAAGCCTACGAATTGCAATATACCTCGATGAACAGGGCGCAAAACACCAAGAATGTCTCCATTGAAACCTCCCTTGCGATAGGCCTCTTCGGGGCCTCCGGTAGTGAGGGAGAGGAGTGCTCGTCTTCCAGTGAAAACCCCCGTCTGGTAGATGTGGCCACCACCGTAGGTGCGCTGCATGGCGAAAACACGGTCAACCCAGCCTTTGAGCGCAGCAGGAAGGCCAAACCACCACAGAGGAAACTGCCAAACCATGAGGTCACACCACTCAAGCTTCTGGATCTCCGCATCAATCTCCTCTGAGAAGCCATGCATTGCAGTGGCATACGCTTCCTCTGCCTGCAGCTTGAGAAAAGATGGATCCTTGATGGTGCTGAAGTTCTTGCGGCTCGAAACGGGGTCGAATGCCATAGCATGAAGGTCAGAGGTACGAACCTCATGTCCTGCTTGCAAAAAAGTGTCGCACGCTGCACGGAACATCGAGGCGTTGAAGCTGAGAGGCTCCGGGTGCCAATAGACGATGAGTACTTTCATAAGTCCTTTCGGGTTGTTTAAGGATTGAAATAAACCAAACCAAGGGCAAGCCATGAGGTTCGGTCTGATTGTGGGAAGCTACCCTTCCAATACCTCGATTCACTCTCCTTGATCCAATTCCTGATTGTCTTATCATTAATGCCGGTTTCCTGCTTACCTCAACGATACTTCGCACTTCAGGTGGCAGAGACTTTTTTCAGCACACTTGACCTCACTGCTCGGAAATATTCCATAATTCGGCTCCAAACTTCAAGTCTCTTGATTCGAAGTGCGTTGGGACATGTACATCTTTCCCAAAACCATCTGTCACCCACATCAGGTCTGCAACATTCCCGATAAATACGTCATGCTCTCGACTGCCGATCATGATGACAAACTGAGCCTCGTGCGATGTTCGATGATACCTGACGCCCAGCTTGATCGGTACGACTAAACCTCAGCGGAAGAAATATCCTGCTCAAAGCTGTTGTTCGGCAATTTTAAGCGTGGTCTCCCCTGTTTTCTTTTCATTCATGTGCCAGGATACGTTCGATGGCAGACACAATTTCATCCACATCATCAGGGAGAACCTCAGAAAACCATATCTTCTGAGGGTAAATCATCACATGAGACCCGTTGCCGCAAAGCCCCATACATCCTGATGTGGAAATCCTTACCCTCCCTTTCCAGCCTTTCTCATCAACAACTTGTTTTAATTTGGCTTTAGTAAGCTGACTGTTATTGTCTGCACACGATTTTCCGTCTCCCCTACGGTCATTGGTACAAACAAAAACATGAGAGAGGTAAGGTATTTCACTTTGCTTACACATTATAGAATATCTCCCTGCTATTAATTTTTTATACTGTAGCGATAACCAGCGCAAGTGCATTGGCGCAAAGCGTTCGTATGCAACGCCTGGTTAGCTGCTTTATTCTT
>SESG01012742.1_pt1 | contig 15441 bp, 9 predicted proteins | sample 3171421 | NCBI WGS metagenome assembly SESG01 (sample SAMN10866946, study PRJNA518727) | freshwater metagenome | biome: subpolar coniferous forest; feature: holomictic lake; material: water; isolation source: holomictic Lake 227, 6 m and 8 m depth | place: Canada: near Kenora, Ontario | collected... | reverse complement strand
TCGGCATACTTGTCGCCAAAAAAGGCAAGTGCGCCTTTGGCTATGGCGTCGTCATAAAGCACATCGGCATGTTTGAGCACCGGTTCCGCCCGCCGGATCTCTTCGTTCACCTGAGCTTCGACGGCCTCAATCTCCTCTTCGGACATGCGTGAAAAATGGCTGAAGTCGAAACGGAGCCGTTCGGCATTGACATAAGAGCCCTTCTGCTGGACGTGCTGCCCCAGAATGTTGCGGAGCGCACCGTGCATGAGGTGGGTGGCGGTATGATTGCGCTCAGCATCCTGACGCAACTGGCTATCTACAACTGCATTGGCCGAAAGCTGCGCCTCATCAAGCACAATCTCTGCAGGGCTGATGGGTGCATCGGAAATGGTGTCGAAAATATCGGTGATGACATGAACGAAGGTATCGCCATCCTTGAGGGTGTCGATAACATGAAAGCGGTAACGGCTCTGCTCTATCCATCCCCTGTCGCCCGCCTGGCCACCGCTTTCAGCATAGAAGGGTGTTCGGTTGAGCGCCAGAAGCAGCTTGCCCTCGATATGCTTGATGCCGGTAATCGAGACCGCCATTTCGAGCTGGTCGTATCCGGCAAACTCCGTGCGATGCTGGTCGCTGAACCATAGCCAGTACGAGCCATCATCCTGTATCTGCTGTTTTTCCTTGCGGTCGGTTCTTGCGCGAACCTTCTGCTGCTGCATACAACGCTCAAAACCTTCTGCGTCAACAAGCAGCCCGGCATCAGAGGCCATGAGGCTGGTCAAATCGAAGGGAAAGCCGAAGGTGTCGTAGAGTTTGAAGGCATCTTCGCCGGTAATGGTTGTGCTGCCAGCGGAACGCACAGACTCAACAACCTCGTTAAATATTTCAATGCCACGATCGAGGGTAACAATGAAGCTCTCCTCTTCGGCCTTGATGATTTTGCTGACGGTTTCCTGCTGTTTTTGCAGTTCTGGGAAAACGTCGCCCATCGAAGCGGCCAGGGTGGCGACAAGCTGGTGAAGAATCGGCTCGTTGTAGCCAAGATTTTTGGAGTAACGCAAGGCACGACGGAGAATGCGGCGGAGCACATAGCCGCGCCCTTCATTGGAGGGCATGGCACCATCGGAGAGTGCAAAGGTGAGGGTACGGGCGTGGTCGGCAATGACGCGCATGGCAATATCAAGCGGATCATCCATGGAGGCACCGTAGGGAACACCGGTAATTTCGGTGATGCGGTCGAACAACGGCTTGAAAACGTCGGTATCGTAGTTTGACCCTTTGCCCTGCATCACGGCGGCAACACGCTCAAAGCCCATGCCGGTATCGACATGTTTCATGGGAAGCGGTTCGAGGGAGCCGTCGCTTTGCCGGTTGTATTGAATAAAGACAAGATTCCAGAGTTCGATAACCCGATAATCGCCGACGTTGACCAGGCTTCCACCCGAGCAATCTTCGGTAAGATCAATATGAATTTCAGAACAGGGGCCGCAAGGGCCGGTTTCGCCCATCTCCCAGAAATTATCCTTGTCACCAAATCGAACAACATGCTCCGGGTTTATATCGGTTGCTGTTTTCCATATCTGAAAGCTCTCATCATCATCCTTGTAGACGGTTGCGTAAAGGCGCTCTTTCGGCAACTTCCACACATCGGTCAGCAGCTCCCAGGCCCAGGTGATAGCCTCCTGCTTGTAGTAGTCACCGAATGACCAGTTGCCAAGCATTTCAAAAAAGGTGTGATGGTAGGTATCGCGGCCCACATCTTCCAAATCGTTATGTTTGCCTGATGCCCTGATACACTTTTGGGTATCGGCTGCCCTAAGGTATGGCCTTGTTCCCTTGTCCAAAAAAACATCCTTGAACTGGTTCATGCCTGCGTTGGTAAAGAGCAGTGTGGGATCATCGGCAGGAATAACCGGGGCTGAACGAACGATAGTGTGACCTTTTTGAGCGAAATAATCCAAAAATGATTGTCTGATTTCCCGGGCTTTCATAGAGATTGTTGATGTTGTTGCAATGCTTTCCGTCGTACCGTTCCCTGAACGGCAACCCATCACGGCCTTAAATTTACTCTTTTTTAGAGCTTCTTGCCAACTTAAATTTCATCAGGAGTTCTTTCACGGCTGGCGAACTTTAAAAAAGTGCTTGTATTCCACACAAAAAAATACTAAAATAAACGATTGTTAAACAAAGGCATTTGACAAAAAGCTTTCTGAATTCGTCTGCCTTTTCAATCAAAGACGTTAGCGATGTAAGGGGGAAGCATTCAGCACACTGGGTGTGTCACGTGTGACTCCATTTTTCCCTTACGGTAATCCATTTATAGTACTTTTCTGAAACAGGGAGACTCTTCCTGTTATCTTCCCGGTGACAAGAGAGCGCGTTACCAAAAGCACCGGTTCTCTTTGGGCAAAGACCATTTGCTTTTTTGGGCACCCTGAAAAAGGTCTTATTTTGTCCTATTAAAAAGTAACAGTAACACACTCGCTTCTGGAACAAAGGTATTCAAAAATAGCTCAACACCTCACGCATAAACAGGAAGATTCATAATGGCAAATCCTTTTACCCTCTTTACCTCTTCAAACACAACCGAGCTTGCCTCGGCACTGCTTGCGCCTGATTCCGGTGTATCGATCAACGCTTCTTCCATCGTCCTGCATACATCGGGCAGTGATGCTGTCAATTTTTACGATGGCTCACTCACTGCGCTTGGCATAGGTGCCGGATTGCTGCTCACAACGGGCACAACTCCCGGCACCTCCAACACGACCGGCTGGTTCGGTCAAGACAACAGTGTCTGGCCGGATACCTATTATAATGGTGATGCCAATATTGATGCGGTTGTCAATACCGTTTTTCAGACCCAGTCTTTTGATGCGACCACTCTTTCTTTCGATTTTACAGTCGCTGACCCAACCGCTACATCAGTGAGCTTCGACCTGGTATTCGGTTCGGAGGAGTTTCCTGAATGGGTGGATCAATTCGTTGATTGTGCTGTTGTTATGGTCAATGGTGTCAACTATGCGCTCTTTAATCACGATCCGCTGCATCCGCTAAGTGTTGTCAGCTCCAATCTTGCTGCCGGATATTTTCAGGATAATGCAGTTGATCCTGCAACAGGCCTGAGTCTCCTTCCAATCGAATATGACGGTGTCAGTCATCTCCTGAAAATTGTAGCACCAATTATTGGCGGTGGAGAAATTAACCACATCAAAATCGGCATAGCTGACACCGGTGACCACATTTATGACAGTGGAATTTTTATTTCCAACTTTACTGCCGGCAATATTCCCGGTTCAGGTGTCGTCGTCGCGCCTCCAGCACAGTGCAGTGACAAAAGCGACACCGTGACAGGATCAACACAGGACGAATATTTTAACCTTCTTGGTGGAGATGATACGGTTTATGCCGCTGGAGGTGACGATATCATTGTTGCAGGTGCAGGCAATGACGTGGTCTATGGAGGCAGTGGCAATGATGAACTCAAGGGTGATGGCGGTGATGACCTCCTTGATGGTGGTGATGGATTGTCTGACATTGCGGTGTATGCCGGTGCAAGTACTGGATATAGCGTTGTATATAATGCTGCGGCCAACAGTTTCACCATTACCGATAGCAATACTGGCCTCACATCGGAAGGAAGTGATACCTTGACACATGTTGAATACGCAAAATTCAGTGATGGACTTTTTGAGCTTGGCATCAATGGATTGACTCCTGCTTCAACCGTCACCACTCCACCCTCAAATACTCCCGGCATACTGACTATCAGCGGAATCGGTTCAGTTGGCAATATCCTGACAGCGACGTTGAGCGATCCGGACGGCGTTGCAGGAACCATCGGCTATCAATGGCAGATTTCCAATGATAATGGATCCTCCTGGTCAAACCTCTCCGGAGCAGTCAGCAACACCTTGCTGCTGTTGAATGACGATGTCGGCAACCTCATCCAGGTTACTGCGGACTATGTCGACAATGGGAACCAGGCTGAATTTCCCGTCAGTGCTTCAAAAGCCATTTTTGCCCCCCAAACCGGTGACTTAGTGGTTACGCTGATGCAGCTCAATGCGCCATCGGGAACAAGCGTTATCAATCCTCTGACCACACTGATAAAAAATGCAGTTGATCTTGGCCTCTCTTTCAGTGCAGCAGCGCTCGACATCAAAACTGTTTTGGGAATATCGGCTGAAGTGAAATTGCAAAGTTACGACGCTTATGAGGTTCTGCTCTCCGTGCCGAACGATCCGACAGCGCTTGCCGTCGAAAAAGTTGCCGTACAGGTTGCCATTCTGACCTCGCTCTCCGATGACGATACCGGCATAAATCTGACACTGGCAATTCTCAATGCGGCAGCAAACAACCAGACTCTCGACCTCGCAAATCTCAATGATATCTGCTCCATTCTCGGTATTGATCCTCTGGGTACCTTGCCAGATTCGGTCAGTGTTATTTTTGACCGGAACAAGAGTATGTCAGACGCTCTTGCTGATGGCGGAGATGTTACCAACATTGAAAATGAATGGGTCGATCTGTGCGGCCTTAATGATGGTATTGCATCAACAACTATCGCTGACCTGAGCATTCATCTCAATCAGGCACCTGTCGGTAATGCAACAGCTCTCTTGCCTGCTGCTCTGCAGGGTGAGATATACATCATCACTTCGAACGACCTGCTTCAGGGCATTACGGATCCGGATGGCGATGTATTAGCAATATCGGCACTTTCGACGGACAACGGTGGAGATCTGCAAGATAATGGAGATGGAACATGGTCATTCATCCCTTTTGCAGATTATTCCGGCCCGGTTGAGTTGAGCTACACGATAGAGGATGGGCTTGGCGGCTCCATTACCATGTCCCAGATATTTGTTGTAACGATGGGTATTACCAACAACGCCCCGACAGGAGAGGTCGTTATTGTCGGAGAGCTGCAGCAAAGTCAAACCCTTACGGCCGACAGCAGCACCCTTGCCGATGCCGATGGTCTCGGTGCGCTCAGCTATCAGTGGCAAGCTGATGGTGTGGATATTTCCGGGGCGACAGAGGGCAGTTACACGCTGACTCAGGATGAGGTGGGCAGAAGTATCACGGTTACGGTAACCTATACCGATGGATTCGGCACACTGGAAAGTCTCCCCTCATCTCCCTCAACTGCTGTGGCAAACGTTGATGATGTGGCTACGGGTATTCTTGCTGTGACGGGCATTGCCGAAGAGGGTGGTGCTCTGGTGGCAAGCCTTACCGATGTGGTTGATCTTGACGGCAGCACCACCACCAGTTTCCGGTGGGAGGAGTATGCCACTGGAAAATGGATCGCTCTCTCTTCTCAGAACGGCGCTACACTTGCGATTCCTTCTGATCAAAGCTACGTCGGAAAAATTGTTCGCGTAGTGGCTTCAACCACAGACGCGCTCGGTGGAGTAACCGAGTTTATCGGTAACGGCCAGACCATTGTAAATGTCAACGATGCACCAACCGGAACGGTATCAATTGCAGGTACGGCCCAGCAGGGTCAGACCTTGAACGCCACCAACTCGCTTGCTGATGTGGACGGCCTTGGGATCATCAGCTATCAGTGGCAATCAGGAGGAGTTGTTATCAATGGAGCTGTTGGAAACAGTTGTACACTGACCCAGGCTGAGGTAGGTAAAACGATCACGGTGAAGGCGAGCTATACGGATGGATGGGGAACGAAAGAGAGCGTCATCTCTGCGGCTACCGCTCAGATTTTACCGCTTTCGGGACTTACGCTTACCGGAACGGCTGCGGCTGATCTCCTGAATGGCGGAACAGCCAATGACACACTGTATGGTCTGGCAGGCAACGACACTCTTGATGGTGGCACCGGTCTTGACACAATGACAGGTGGTCTGGGTGATGATACCTATAGTGTTGACAATACGGGTGACAAGGTCATCGAGAATGTGGGCGAAGGTACCGATCTTGTTCAGGTCAATATCTCCACCACTGGCGGCACTTTTACCCTTGCCAACAATGTTGAAAATGCAACACTTCTCAATAAGGTTGCATTCAATCTCACCGGCAATGCTCTTGCCAATATTCTAACCGGCAATGCCGCAGCGAATATTCTGAACGGTGGAGCTGATGCGGATACATTGATCGGCGGTGCTGGCGATGATACCTATATAGTTGACGCAGCAGGTGATGTGGTCATTGAGGGCACAAACTCAGGCATTGATCTGGTCAAGGTCGCCATCGCTGCATCAGGCGGCAGCTACACACTTACCGACAACGTCGAAAACACCTTGCTCCAAAACACCGTCTCTTTTAACCTGAACGGGAATGCACTTGCAAATTCTCTTACGGGTAATGATGCTGCAAATACGCTTACAGGTGGTGGTGGTAACGACACACTCACTGGTGGCCAGGGTGTTGATACCTTTGTTGTGGATTCCGGTACGGATAGCATTACGGATCTGGGCAATGGTGGAGCTGATATTCTCAAGGTATCTGCAGGTGCTACGGCCAATGCAACGGTCAGTGTTCTCTGGACGGCGAGTTCTGCTACTGTCAACAATGGGACAGCCAACATTACAACCAATGGGCTTGCCGTCAACCTTGCTGCTGTTGTGAATGGCAATGGATACACGCTCACCAATACAGGCCAGGCGGCGATTATGACTGGCTCAGCTCTTGCAGATGTGCTGAATGGCGGCACAGGCAAAGATACCCTGATCGGAGGAAATGGCGATGACATCCTTAACGGATTAAATGGCAACGATATGCTGACTGGTAGTGCTGGCAGCGACATCTTCCAGTTCTCCACAGCTCCGGGCAAAAACAACATTGATGTGATTACTGACTTCCAGTCGGGTAGCGATAAAATCGAGCTGTTGTTAAGCCTCTTTGCTAACGTCAAGGGTACCGATGGTGTTTTCAATGCTGCTGACATCCTGATTGGTGCGGGAGTCACCAAAGGATCATTCGCCGGTAATGAGCACCTCATTTACAATACAACGACCAAGGCGATCTACTATGACGCAGATGGTGGTGGTGCCGGAGCTGGTGTTCAGTTTGCCACATTGACCGGAATTACAACGTTGTCGGCAACAGACTTCCTGGTGAACTAATACCCTTTTGCGCTTGTTCTGGCATAAATTCCACGAAGGCCTTGCATTGGTTCAGTATCGGCATGGCCTTTGTGGAAGTACGCAACCATTTTCGGATGCTGCAGAGAGATTATTTTCTTTGTAAAAAAACTATATTCAGGATGTTGCGCTTCGGGTAGAGGCATCCGTCTCCTTTTCAAAAATTAAAACAGGAGTACTGTTATGAGTTGGGGAGTAGAACATGGTCAACGGCGAAAGGATATTCTGGAGCTTATGGATATTTCTGAAAAAATAATAAGGGCGAATCCCAATCATGTCAATGAGGTTTCCAAGAGCACAACCGGGTGCTGGATGGAGCAGGTCTATGGCATACAACGCTGCGATTTCTGTGATTTATCGGCTGATTGTCCAATCCTCGAAGAGGAAATATGGCAAGCCTACCTGAAAAAAAACAATATTGTCATTGAGAAAAATTCTTAGGTAAAACGACGGAATGTTTGTTTTAACCCCTTGGAACTTTTATATTTGTTTCTTGTAGAAGACTGTGGCGTTCTTTTTTTGTCTTCTCTTTTACCCACCAATAGTACATTTCACCAGATAGCAATGCAATGACCTCCGTGCTGCGATGATCATTGACATAGGGATTTTCTTGCTGTTTACTAACCTTGAAAAGTAATTAAGGGACAATGACTGATACAAAAAAAACAACCAGACAGGTCAATGTGACATCAAAAACCAGTGTCTCCGTGCTGTTTGCAGGAGATTCCGGTGACGGTATGCAGTTGACCGGCACCCAGTTTGCCAATACCGTAGCGACTCACGGTTCAGAACTGAATACCTTCCCGAATTTTCCTTCTGAAATCAGGGCCCCTGCCGGTACCATTGCGGGCGTTTCGGGATTTCAGCTTCAGTTCAGCAGCAAGCCTGTCTACACTCCAGGTGCCCGATTTGATGTCATGGTAGCCATGAACTCGGCAGCACTCAAGGCAAATCTGAAAAACCTTCACCGTGGCGGCATTATTATTGCGGGTACTGAAGGATTCGATGAAAAAAATCTGAAGCTTGCCGGTTATGCCGAGGGAGCAAATCCTCTGCACGACGGCTCTCTCGACAACTATATCGTTTTTCCGGTACCAATTCTGCAGCTTACCCGTGAAGCCCTGAAAGAGAGCGGTCTGAGCAGCAAGGAGATTGACCGCTGTAAAAACATGTTTGTACTCGGCTTGCTCTACTGGCTCTACACCCTTCCGCTCGAAGGGACTATGGAGACCCTCTATGCCAAGTTCCAGAAAAATGTCTGGATGGCGGAAGCAAATATCAGGGCGATGAAGGCAGGCTATTTCTTTGGCGATGAAACTGAGCTCTTTGCAAATCTTGGACGCTTCGATATTTCACCGCACAAACAGCATGGTACCTATCGCCGCGTTACCGGCAATGAAGCCTGCGCTATTGCTTTGACGGCTGCCTCCAGAAAAGCGGGTCTTGAACTGTTTCTTGGTTCATACCCGATCACGCCGGCTACAGAGATCTTGCAGACGCTGGCCAAAAAGAAAAAGTATGGCGTCAAAACTTTTCAGGCTGAGGATGAAATTGCCGGTATTGTCAGCAGCATCGGTGCCGCTTATGGTGGTGCACTTGCGGCCACGAACACTTCCGGTCCAGGACTTGCCCTGAAAATTGAGGCCCTCGGACTCGCCGTTATCCTTGAAATTCCCCTGGTTGTCATCAATGTTCAGCGAGGTGGCCCCTCCACCGGTCTTCCAACCAAACCGGAGCAGTCAGACCTCCTTATGGCTCTCTATGGTCGCCATGGCGAAGCTCCTCTGCCGGTTATTGCAGCACACTCTCCTGTTGACTGTTTCTATACCACCTACGAAGCTGCAAGAATTGCCGTTGAGCACATGACACCGGTACTCTGCCTCTCTGACGGTTACCTTGCACTGAGTTCAGAGCCGTGGAAAGTTGAAAGTCCGGAGAATTTGGCCGAGATCAAGCCCCATTTTCAACCGGCAAGAGAGCCGGGAGACCCTCCCTACCTGCCCTACAAACGCGACGAGCGTCTGGTTCGCTCATGGGCAATCCCGGGCACCAAAGGACTGGAACACCGTATCGGCGGACTTGAGAAGCAGAATGAAACCGGCAACGTCTCCCATGACCCGGAAAACCATGAACTGATGACGAAGCTTCGTGCCGATAAAATCGCTCGGATTGCCGATAGCATTCCACTTCAAAGTATTGATAACGGGCCACTCAGCGGTGATTTGCTTGTGCTCGGATGGGGCTCTACGTATGGAGCAATCAAAACTGCTGTTGAGCAGGCTCTCGAAAAGGGGCTCAGTGTGGCGCATGCTCACCTCCGGTATATTCACCCGTTCCCGAAAAACCTTGGGGAAATTCTCGGAAACTATAAACAGGTGTTGATCCCCGAAATGAATAACGGGCAGCTTATCCACGTTATCCGTGACACCTTCCTGATCGCTCCTGAAGGGTACAGCAAGGTACAGGGAGTACCGTTTAATGAGATGGAAATACTGACTAAAATCACCGACACTTTAAAGGAGCTTCAATCATGACCGATAACGATACAACAATCAAAGTTTTGCCGGTTCTTACGGCCAAGGATTTTGCTTCCGACCAGGAACCCAAGTGGTGTCCTGGATGCGGAGATCACTCTGTGCTGCAGCAACTGAAACAACTGTTGCCAGAGCTGGGCATCATGCCGGAAAACATTGTTTTTGTTTCTGGTATAGGTTGTTCATCACGCCTCCCCTACTATCTGGCAACGTATGGTGTTCATGGCATTCACGGCCGGGCACTGCCAATGGCAACCGGATTGAAAATTGCACGGCCTGAACTGAGTGTATGGGTTGGAACGGGTGATGGTGATGCGCTCTCGATTGGCGGCAACCATTTCATTCATACGTTGAGAAGAAATCCTGACCTCAATGTTGTGCTCTTCAACAATGAAATTTATGGTCTGACAAAGGGTCAGTATTCACCAACGTCAAAACTCGGCCTGAGAACCGTTACCTCGCCATCCGGCGTTATCGACCACCCGTTCAATACGGCCGCCCTGACGATTGGTGCCGGGGGTTCATTCTTTGCAAGAGCTTTTGACCGTGACGGCAAGTTACTGCGCTCAATACTGAAGCGCGCTGCAGAACACAGAGGAACGTCACTGGTGGAAATTTACCAGAACTGCCCCATTTTCAACAATGCTGCCTTTGAAGCCTATGCCACTCCCGACACCAAGGCCGACAACACGATCTTTGTTGAACAGGGCAAGCCGCTTGTTTTTGGAAAAAATAAAAACCGGGGGGTCATGCTTGATGGGTTCACGCCTATTGTGGTCGATCTTGACAAAGAGGAGTTCTCAACCAGTGATCTGTGGATTCATGATGAATCAGATATCAACAAAGCCTCCATTCTTGCCCGCTTTGCTGATGATGCTGCTCTTCCAAGACCTATCGGCGTCTTCTATGCCGAGGATCGGATAACCTATGAAGATGCTCTTGCACTGCAAATCAAGGATGCACAGAAAAACGGATACGGGACACTTGAAGAGCTGCTCAGGGGAGAAAACTCCTACGAAATCAAATCGGCGGGTTGACTTTCACCTGTATAGTAAAAAGCCGGCACAGACGCCGGCTTTTTATTGTTCCTATACCTCTTCCTGCCAGACGCCCATGGCTGAAAACTTTTCAATCCGGTCATGAACAAGAGTGGCTGAATCTTTCGAGAGCAACGCTTGCAGCTCTTCAATCAAAATACCCTTCAATGCAGCCGCCATCGCTTCAGGATTGGTGTGTGCCCCGCCGACTGGTTCTGGAATAATACGGTCAATAATTCCCTGCGCAAGAAGATCAACTGCGGTAAGTTGCAGCGCTTCAGCCGCCTGCTCTTTATAGTTCCAGCTTCTCCAGAGAATGGAAGAACAGCTTTCGGGTGAGATGACGGAGTACCAGCTATTTTCAGCCATAAGAATACGGTCACCGACGCCGATACCGATGGCTCCACCGCTTGCACCCTCGCCGATAATGACACAGATCACTGGAACTGTAAGTTTCGCCATTTCAAAGAGATTGCGGGCAATTGCCTCGGCAGTCCCACGCTCCTCAGCCTCTATTCCCGGAAAAGCGCCAGGTGTATCAATCAGTGTGATGACCGGCTTGCGAAATTTTTCGGCAAGTTTCATCAAGCGAAGCGCCTTGCGATACCCTTCGGGTTGAGCCATGCCAAAATTGCGATAAAGATTGGACTTGGTATCACGCCCTTTCTGGTGGCCAATAACCATGACCGACTGGGAAAAACCCGTTGCCCCATCTTCAATACGGGCAAAACCACCCACAATGGCTTTGTCGTCGCTGAAATGACGGTCTCCCGAAAGTTCAAGAAACCCTTTCATCATCATGTAAATGTAATCGAGCGCGTAGGGTCTTGCCGGATGACGGGCAAGCTGCACCTTCTGCCAGCGGGTAAGATTTTTGTAAATCGAACGACGCAATGCCTCGGCTTTCAGCTCAAGTGTCTCTATGTCGTGATTGAGCTGTTCAGTTTCCGAGTCAGACTGTTCCCTACCGCTGCTGCGGAGGCACTCACGCATTTCACCAAGTTTGGCTTCAAGCTCAAACAGTGGCTTTTCAAAATCAAGGACAACTTTCGTAGCCATAGTGCTGCAAAATTAGTGATAAAAAAAGCCCATCAGGCAAAAGAGCTCATAATGGACTTTAAAAAAGAACAAGAATCCCCTGGCAGGAACCGTGCTCAGATCCCATCTCTCAACGCTTTGCCTGGTTTAAACTTGACAACATTTTTGGCTGCAATGGTTATAGCCTCACCAGTCTGGGGGTTCCGCCCTGACCTTTCAGCCCTGTTTCCAACGGCAAACGTGCCAAAGCCCACAAGAGAGACATCTTCACCATCTTTCAACGACGCTGTTACAACGTTGATAAAGGCATTAAGTGCACGCTCGGCATCTACTTTGGTCAGTTTTGCCTGGTCGGCAATTTTCTCGACTAACTCAGCTTTTGACATAGTAACATGTTTATTGTTATTATTGAAGTAAAACAAGTTCCACCGACCGCAGATCTGTTTTCGCTGAATTTAAACAGTCGGTAACAAAGATGCAATGGCTTTTTCCATATTATGCCTGTTTGATTTCACGGCACTTTGTATTCATCCGGTTCAGTGTTATATTGGACTTTTACAAACAGGGCTAAACCCTGTGATTTGTACAAGACCATTTTTTATCCGGCTTATGATTTCAATCAGTAACGTGTCGAAAGGTTCAATTATCCGCTTCAAAGGAGAGCCTCACAGTATCGAAAGCCTTATGCACCGCACGCCTGGAAACCTGCGAGCCTTTTATCAGGCAAACATGAGAAACCTGAAATCCGGCAGGAATGTAGAGTACCGCTTCAGCGCAACGGAATCTGTTGATGTGATCATCACCGAGAGGAAACAGTATCAGTATCTTTACCGAGATGGCTCGGACTTCGTCATGATGGACAGTGAGACGTTTGACCAGATTAATGTGCCGGAGGTTGCAATCGGTTCATCGTCTCGTTTTGTCAAGGATGGAATCGTGGTAACGATTGTCTTCTCTGATGACGGTGCTATTCTTGGCGTTGAACTCCCTACATTTGTTGAAGTTGAAGTGACAGAAACCAGCCCCGCATCCAAGGATGACAGGGCAACCAGCGGGACAAAACCGGCAGTAATTGAAACTGGCACGGAGGTGAGCGTCCCGATGTTTATCCAGATCGGAAGTATTATCCGTGTTGATACCCGCACAGGCGAGTATATCGAACGGGTAAAGAAATAATCAGTTTGGTCCTATTTTTCACGACGAACGCTCATAAACCAAGTTAATATTATCATGGACTTTAACGAAATCAAGCAGCTCATTGACATCGTCAATAGCTCAGATCTTCAGGAAACCATCATTGAGGAGAAGGACGGATCCAAAATTATCCTGAGGCGTTCTTATGCAGCACCCGCTGCGGTTGCCCCCGTGACAGCAGCGCCCGCACTGCAAGCTGTTGCCCTGGCAGCACCCTCACCGGCAAAGGCTGAACCAGCATCCGATCTTGTCGAGTCACGCTCACCAATCGTTGGAACGTTTTACCAGTCATCCTCGCCGGATTCTCCACCCTTTGTTGCTATCAACGACACCATTAAAAAAGGAGATGTCCTCTGTATTATCGAAGCCATGAAACTGATGAATGAAATTGAGGCAGAAGTTTCTGGAACAATTGTTGAGATTCTTGTTGAAAACGGACAGGCGGTAGAGTATGATCAGCCACTGTTCCGGATTAAACCATAAACATTCATCAGAGAAAAACCTTGTTCAAGAAAATACTTGTTGCAAATCGCGGTGAAATTGCCTTGCGTATTATGCAGACCTGCCGCGAAATGGGAATCAGCACCGTTGCTGTATATTCTACAGTTGACGCTGAATCAATCCATGTCAAATACGCAGATGAAGCTGTCTGTATTGGACCAGCTTTATCAAGAGAAAGTTATCTGAACATCCCCCGCATCATCGCTGCCGCAGAGGTAACCAATGCTGATGCCATTCATCCAGGGTACGGATTTCTGGCTGAAAATGCTGTTTTTGCTGAAGTATGTGAGTCGGTTAACATCAAGTTTATCGGCCCGACAGCAAAAATGATCAACCAGATGGGCGACAAAAACACCGCTAAAGCAACCATGATTGCTGCGGGTGTACCAGTTGTCCCAGGAAGTCCAGGACTGGTGACTGATCTGAAGCAGGCTATTGATACGGCAAAAAAAACAGGCTATCCGGTTATCATCAAGCCAACAGCAGGTGGTGGCGGAAAGGGCATGCGAGTCGTCACGGAGGAGAGCCAGCTCGACAAGGCTCTGAACACGGCTCGTAGCGAGGCTGAGCAGGCTTTCGGCAATAGCGGTGTCTATATCGAGAAATATCTCGAAAACCCGCGTCATGTTGAAATCCAGATCCTTTCTGACCAGCATGGCCACACCATCCACCTGGGAGAGCGGGACTGCACTGTGCAGAGACGACACCAGAAGCTTATTGAGGAAACCCCTTCTCCGGCCGTTGATGATGCACTGAGAAAAAAAATGGGCGATGCTGCTGTAGCCGCTGCCAGCGCGATTAACTATGAGGGTGCCGGTACCATCGAGTTTCTGCTCGACAAACACCGTGATTTTTACTTCATGGAGATGAATACGCGTATTCAGGTTGAGCATCCGGTTACCGAGGAGCGCTATGATGTTGATATCGTCAAGGAGCAAATTCTTGCTGCTGCCGGTGAATCACTCGAAGGTCGAACCTTCACCCCAAGGGGCCACTCCATTGAATGCCGCATTAATGCTGAGGATCCGGAACACATGTTCCGTCCCTCTCCTGGACAGCTTACGGTTTTCCATACACCGGGTGGACATGGTGTCAGGGTTGATTCACATGCCTATGCGAGTTATGTCGTACCCTCAAATTACGACTCCATGATTGCCAAGCTTATCGTCACTGCACATACACGGGATGAGGCCATTGCAAGAATGTCGCGTGCGCTTGATGAATTTATTGTTGTCGGGGTAAAAACCACTATCCCCTTCCATAAACAGGTGATGCACTCTCCTGTTTTTCAGAGCGGAGATTTTGATACCGGGTTTCTTGAAACCTTCAGGTTTGAAAAGAAGTAACAAAAAAAGGGAGACGTTGAAGTCTCCCTTTTTTTTTGTGTTATCTGTTCTTGCCATACAAGCTATCGCTCATTGGCAAAACCCTCCCTGGTAGCGGGCTCATCAGGAGCACGATCATCAGCAGGTGAACTGTCATGACCTTCTCCAGTCAGTTTAATGGTTTTGTATCTCTTTAATCCTGTACCAGCAGGAATCAGCTTGCCGACAATCACGTTTTCTTTCAGGCCTGCGAGATAGTCAACCTTTCCGGCAACGGCCGCATCAGTCAACACCTTTGTGGTTTCCTGGAACGATGCTGCAGAAATCACACTCTCGGTCTGAAGGGCTGCGCTTGTTATGCCAAGCAGGACAGGATGCGATGTTGCCTGCAGGGCAGGCTCAAAGGCAATCATATTTTTGCTGTTCTTGCGAAGCTCACGATTCAGCTTGGTAATATCGCGTACCTTGTGCAGTTGACTGTCCTGAATTCTTGCCGGGGCATCGCCTTTTTCGGTAATGCGTACCTTTTCGGCTATGCCATGATTTGACTCAACAAAGGCACTCCGGTCAATCAGGTCACCAGGCAGCAGATCGGTGTCTCCAGGCTCTTCAACCCTGACTTTCTGAAGCATCTGGCGTACAATAACCTCAAGATGCTTGTCGTTGATTTCAACACCGGCATTGATCTGGTAAACCTTCTGAATCTCGTTGACAAGATACTGCT
>SESG01013073.1_pt1 | contig 15456 bp, 11 predicted proteins | sample 3171421 | NCBI WGS metagenome assembly SESG01 (sample SAMN10866946, study PRJNA518727) | freshwater metagenome | biome: subpolar coniferous forest; feature: holomictic lake; material: water; isolation source: holomictic Lake 227, 6 m and 8 m depth | place: Canada: near Kenora, Ontario | collected... | reverse complement strand
CAAATGTTCCCGCTCGGTAACATTTTTGATTCTCACAACGAAGCGTCCAACGCTACGATGCAAATATACTAAGTCCACAAATCGTCAAAAAGTGGTTATAGTATATTGGTCGGGATGGCGGGACTCGAACCCGCGAAGTGTCCTGCACCCCATGCAGGCGACCTAGCCACTGGTCCACATCCCGGAAATTGGTCGGGATGACAGAAATCGAATCTGCGACCTTTCGCGCCCGAGGCGAACGCTCTAGCCAATCTGAGCTACATCCCGAAATGGAGCACCCGGCGAGAATCGAACTCGCGTGGTCTGCTTGGAAGGCAGAAACACGGCCACTATGTCACGGGTGCGGAAATTGAGAAAGGTAAGCGCCGCAACTTATACGGAGTTTAGGGGTTTATACGAGGTTTGTCGTATATTTGTAAATTGGCGGAGACGAGAGGAGTCGAACCTCTAGGCCGAGTGAACGGTCGCTGTTTTCAAGGCAGCTAGACTTGCCAATGTACATAACGCCTCCAAAAACATTCATAAACCTCAAAAAGCATTCATTCTGGCGAATAATCCTAGGAATTCAGCAATTCTAATTCCGTCGAATTCGAGGGGATTAGAATCGTCGTAATTACCACCGGTTGCAATTAACCCCTCAAAACAGCTTTTATTGCCATCTATTGCAATTCCATCGAATTCGAGGGGATTAGAATCGGCCGACAATCGACCGATCCGCGCGCGCAATCGACCGATGTTATAGACCGTCCACTTACAACAGATATGGCGGACCTTCTGATAGGTTGTGACCTATATGGCAGACCGTATCCAATAGGGTAAAACCTATATGGAACACCGTATAGTTACAGATCGGTAACATTTGCCCCGCGATTTTCGATTGACCCCTAAAACAGCGAGATCGGTAACATTTGGCGGACGGTACAGGGTTTGAACCTGTGTGGGCCTTTCGACCCTCACGCTTTCCAGGCGTGCGTATTTAACCACTCTACCAACCGTCCAAAATGGTGTCCTCGGCAGGAGTCGAACCTGCGTAATCCATCTACGGTACTTGAGGTAGAAACTCAAGCCGATACGAGGACGGCTTCATCCAGAATCCCCTCGGTGGCGTCGCAATGCCTAATTTTTTGCATCGTTTTTTGACTGCAACATCGCTAACTCCGTATTGAAGTTTTAACCTTGCCGTTGGGATCCGCCAGACTAATGATCGCAATTCTTCGGCCGATGGATTAAATCTCTTGAGTGATGTATGACAACACTTCGGGCTACAGAATTTTTGATCGTTGGCGGTTCCCTTAAATCTGCCACTGCACGATCTACATCGACACCATCTACCAGTATTTGAATTTGGGAAACGCATATGAGCGTGGACTTTTGCGTGGATGCTCTTTTTTCTTAATCGAAGATTTGATGGACTATTATTTATGCGGTTCTCGTCCTTATGATGTGCATCCTCTCCTTGCTGGAGCCATCGTCCGATCTTCACAGAAAGCATATGACGATGATGGTAGACCCTTCCAGTTTTAGAGGCCAATGGATGATCCTTGTCCATAAAATATAAATAACCAAGAGTTTTGTCTTTTCTTGGGGAAATCGGCCTTGTGTAATCAGATGGCAATGGATATCTCATACAAATACACATTAGGAGGAGACGGTTCAATTGTCAACCTGAATTGGCGCTCCCGGCCCGGTTTGAACGGGCGACATTCGATTTAGGGGATCGACGCTCTGTCCATCTGAGCTACGGGAGCAAATCGACACAGTAAAACATTGAAACCGCAAGTAGATATGAAGATTGAAAACTAATTTGTCTTTCGTTAGTATTCAATTAGTAATTGATTCCCTTTTTCAATTAGTAGTTGGTGCGCCAGACGGGACTCGAACCCGCAAAGGGACGGTTTTTAGGACCGCTTGCTGTGCCAATTTGCTTTACCCACCGGCGCGGAGAAAGTGGTAGGCGAGGGCGGACTTGAACCGCCAAGCGAATCATTTTGAGTGATCCAGGTATGCCAATTCCCTTCACTCGCCCGTCTGCGGGAGCCAGATAACACTGACAAGGTGCCGGCTCGCCCATTGGTGGGTCTACACAGGCCATTCCCGCAAAGTTATTAGTTGACGGCCTCAAGCCACACATCACCGTGGCATTGTTTGGGTGCGCAACAACAAACCAGATCTCGGCCGCGCAGGGCAAGTTTAGCGCGCTCGACCAGTGCAGGCTGACTCGGTAACCAAGCACGAAACTTCGCCACAACCTCCTCACGAGTGCCATCACGGCCAATCTCAAATTTGTTACCCCACAACCCTGGTCGCATAATTGATACAGAACCCGGCGGGAAGCCGTCTTTGTATTTATTGAGGACGCGAGGCATAACAACCAATAGAGTGGTGACCACGGCGCGAGTTGAACGCACAACCTTTGCCTTCGGAGGGCAACGCTCTGTCCAATTGAGCTACGCGGTCAAAAGTGGACAACGCCGGAATCCGCGGCCAGATTTGAGCATTCGCGATTCGCGATCAGCGAAGAGGCTTAGCAGGGAGACGGTCGATTGTGTCGAACTAACGCCTGGATGTCCACTGAAGATGAAATACTTCTGACTGTGTTTTTATGCCGGTGCCGACTCTGTTTTTGTGTCGCCGTAATAAACCCGCGGATCTTCTCCTTTGAAGGTAACGACATACTTTGGGATCTTTTTATCAAGCCAGACAGTTGCGGTCCACAACATCGCCACATATCCACGCATAATAAGTTCACGGCTCCCTACGGGGTCGATTTCTGAATCTAACAGTTCACGCATCAATTGATATGTCCGAGGATTCACACGAATATCGGAGACAACGAGGTTACGGCTTTCAATCTCCCTGAACCCATTAGTAAGGAATGTCCTAAAGTGTTTGGCTTTCCCTTTTTGGGTAAACTCCTTGATTTGGTTGGCGGCCCCAACTAAGAAGTTTCCGACAACCGATCGCGCTTTATATTTGGCAGATGTTTCCATACTCAAATAGAGTGGAGATAGTGCTGGCGACAGGGGTTGAACCTGCACGGAGTTTAATCCTCACGCCCCTCAAGCGTGCGTGTCTGCCAATTTCACCACGACCGCAAAAAGGACGCAGTTCAAGTACGGGATTGTTATGAGATAGTGTCTCCCATCTTGAAACGAACAGCGCCGACCCAAGGCGATCTCAACGCCTTTAGGAACTGTAGCGGCCGCATTCATCTTGAACTGCAACCTCGCCATCACGGCGAAGGTTTAACAGGAAGGAGGAAGCCGTTGCAACGACATCCCGTAACGGTTACTCTGGGAGGGCTTACCTCTTGCTCTACCGTCTGCGTTGGATCCTTGCCCGTTGAAGATGGTGCGCTCGGAGAGATTTGAACTCTCGACCTACGGTTTAAGAGACCGCCACTCTGGCCAGACTGAGTTACGAGCGCGATATGGTAGCGGGAATTGGATTTCAACCAATGATCTCCAGCTTATGGGGCTGGCGAGGACGAGCAGACTCCTCCATCCCGCGGTCAGAAATTGTTGGTGCCGAGAGAGGGACTTGAACCAGCGACCTTCAAAGACTTCGGCCTGAAACTTTTTGATACTTGGTTCTAGTTCCCCTGCCTTTATTCAGAATCCTATACGTCGGCGTCAAGCTGTGGCAGTTCGGACAAAGTAACTCCAGATTCTCCGGCCTTGTCTTTCTGGAATCACCGTCTTTGTGATGGGCGTGAAGCGGAACGCGAGTTGTGACTGGGTTTCTTTTTTTCCACCCACATTGCTCACACCTCTCACCTCTTTGCTTAATCAGCCACTCCCTAACCCACCTACAGACGTTTCCATTTGCATTATGGCCGAGAACCTCTCCTGCGAGCCATTTGCGAAGATTCTCCTTCTGGTAATACTCGACGTGGCAACTCTGAGAACAAAACTTCGAGGCATACCCCTTATCCTCAGAGCCACAATTAAGACATACTGGATTCTTTTTACTTCTGAGCCTTTCTTTGTTGCGAGTAACTGCCGCACATGAATGGCAGCAGTGAGAATGCCTGCGCTTCTCATAGGGAATAGGGTCGCCACATCCCGGACACGACTTCGGTTTATACGCTGCCCTGCGTTCGAGTGCCCGTTCTTTAACGTACCCCAAAAGGTTCGACGCCTTAAAACCCAACCTGCCTGACTCTGATTTATTCATCTTGAGAATTATAGCAGAACATGGCCACGTTCAGCAAGAAGTTTTAAGACGATGGTACGGACGGAGGGATTTGAACCCACAGCCTTCACCTTATGACGGTGCTGCACCACATTGTGCTACGTCCGCATCGTAAGCGGTTGCTCTAACGACTGAGCTACCTCGGCGAAATAGATCGAGAGCACTCCAGCTTGGCAACCTAAACGGAGTCTTTAATCTGCCCGCAGAGGAGCGTGTACAGTTTGTGCCCTCGATAAAATTGGTACGAGCGGTGAGATTTGAACTCACGAACTTCTCGTTGGCAACGAGACGCACTAGGCCACTATGCGACGCTCGCGAAAGTTTTGAGTGAAGGCGACGCCCGTTTTCGCTAACATGTTTGGTTTTCGGCGGACAACAGCCTATCATTTCGGCTCCGCCGGCAGTTCTGGGGCTTCTCCCTGCAACACATCACTCAAAGGTGGTACCCTCGGCAGAAGTCGAATCTGCAAGCCTCTCGGTCCGTAGCCGAGCGTTCTATCCAGTTGAACTACGAGGGCGCTGAAAGTTTGGAGCCGTCGGGTTTTTCGAGAACTCACCTACTGGTCCGCTTTACGGCCCAGTCCAGTCCGCACTCAGGCGACGACGGCATAAGAAAAGGCGTTCCAGTCGTTGGCTGAGATCGGACGATGTATTCCACAAGTTGAAGGTTGTCCTCGAAAGGAGCCTTACCTTTGGTCATTCGTTGCGCTGACTACAGCGCCGCCGCCTTAAAATGAGAAGGCTATTTCTTTCTGGCTTCAATAAATCGTTTGTCGTTCAGAATGACAGTCTTCTTGTGATGATAATGCTGGTCTTCCAAGTAATTCTTTTGGGCTCGAGTTAAAGGCTTAACAGCATCAACCCAGACATTCTGACCATCTTCAGCAACCCGAGCATAACCAAGTTTGAACATCTGATCGTAGAGGTCGGTATTACTGGCTAAAGGCGCAAATCTTCCGTTTGCCGAAAGCACGAGTTTTGCGATCTCAATGTGAGACATACCTGGCTTACCGGCCATTCGGCCAGTCGCAATACCTTGAGGATCGAGAAAGTATTTCGTCATAACAATGCGCAGTTTATGGAATTACTTGCAAAACGCAAGTAAAATCTTTCATTAAAGGAAAGTGGAGATGACAAGATTTGAACTTGCGACCTACGCAATGCCATTGCGCCGCTCTAGCCAACTGAGCTACATCCCCAAAGATGGTGGAGCGGAGGGAACTCGAATCCCTGACCTCCTGAATGCAAATCAGGCGTTCTACCAACTGAACTACCGCCCCGAAGAAAGTGATGAGCGCACGGGAGAGGATTTCACGAAGTGTTCCTCCGAGGAGTCTTTCTCTCCCGCGGCTCAAAGTTGTTGGCTTGAGACTACAGCCTCCTCAGCACCACTTTCGCCAGATTATATCACCCTTGCGGGGTGACTTCCTGGATTATCCACGCCACCAGACCCGAAGGCCACGGTCGCGTACGATGCCATGACTGCCGTTCTTCCCGCCTCTTCTTACGAGGCGAAGCGAGTGGCGTTGCTCGCGTCCTGTTGAGCTATTCGACCTCTGTCTTCCGGCCTGCCTTGCGAGCAGTGAAGTGGCGCGAACCACATCCGTGCGACTCGGATCAACATCAATCACCCTTGCGAGGCGATCGACGGCTGGATTACCCGAAGGCTCCAGCATTAAGACACTTTCACCCAACAGCGTCAGCGGCTTTGCGTTTTTATTGAACAGGGCAGGAATTGAACCTGCAACCTACGGTTCTAAAGACCGTAGCTCTACCAGTTGAGCTACTTGTTCTGCACCGTACAGGGTAGTGCGCTGACGGGTGTTTCATCCCCTTTTGAGGGACATTATGCACTACTACCTATACCTTTCAGCTTGCGGCCTACTCGATCAAGTTTTTCGACTACGGGGTCACTGGTGAAGGCTATCCCCGCTACCGATTACTCTGCATTCTCATCCTCGCTTGCAAGGCTTGAACAAGAACACTATCCTTCGTCCCTCGGCTGTCGTCGTTTGGTTGACGGATTGACGGCAGGACCACTGCGCATCATCGTACGAGTAGCGTGAGCCCCTCGCACGGTACCTTCCGGTACTCCGCCCGACTTCCAGCATAGATCGCACCTTACGGCACAACCTTACAGGAACCGGACTTGCATCGGTGACCGTCTTGCAACGGCGCGGACTGGTACGGCATATTCCGCTTTTACCATCTCGCGATGGTGTATCTTTGTAACGCCTTGCGGCGCCACAGGAGACGATGCTCCCCTAAATTGAAACGAACAAAATTGGTGGAGGTAGAGAGACTTGAACTCTCGGCCTACTCGTTGCGAACGAGCCGCTCTGGCCAACTGAGCTATACCCCCAAATGGGGTGGCCGGGTAGAATCGAACTACCGAAGTACGCTTCACAGGCGTAGAACAGAACCAACTCTGTCAGCGGCCACACTAGAAATGTTCTGCCGTGCCGGTGTCCCCGGAGACGCGGCAGTTTGTCCGTTAGACACCGTGGTGCCTTTTCAGACTTTTGGCTGACCCGCCTGGACTCGAACCAAGAAGTACGGTGTCAAAAACCGTTGTGTTGCCATTACACTACGGGTCAAAAATTGATTGGTGGGCCCTGAAGGATTTGAACCTGCGATCTGCGGTTTATGAGACCGCTGCTTTGAGCCAGACTAAGCTAAGAGCCCGATTTCTCGTTTGAGAAAATCGTAGTTTTTAAGAAATTGGCTGGTGGGGCTGGGATCGAACCAGCGACGGGGCTTTCGCCCAACGGATTAACAGTCCGCCCCCTGCTACCTCTCGGGTACCCACCAACTAAGATTTTGAACCTTTCAAGTTATCGTGATTCCCGTTTAGCCACTGAAGTTTAACTTGGTGTGATTTAGAGCAACAAAAATCAATCTGCCCTTGTTTCCTCTTTGTTTCGATGTTTCTTTTTTCTCTTACAAACCCTCCACCGCAATAAGCACACACAAGAGATACGATTGCCGGCGGTTTGGCGTGTAATGAGTTATGGCTCGTGGCTTTCATTAACTCAAAATTAGAAAACCGATTATCGCGCTTCTGTTTGTTCTTGTGATGAATTAGAAACCCCTTAGGCGGAATCTTTCCGGTGTTTTGCCACCAAACAACTGTGTGCTCGTAAGCATATCGGCCGCGATATAACCGACCAGGGTAACCAGCGGGTGCAATAACAAGTTCATATGGTCCGTTTTTCACATTGGTAGATTAACACGGTATTTGTGCGGTATCAATGACAATCTGAAAGGATTCAGAAACGCGATAATTGGCGGGAGCGACGAGGCTCGAACTCGCAACCTCTACCGTGACAGGGTAGCGCTCTAAACCAATTGAGCTACGCCCCCAATGAAATCTCACATCTGCCGTAGGAGTTGTAACCCTTGGTTACCGGTGTGCTCTCCCACGCTTGACCAGCGTATCGAATTGAACGAACATCCAGCACTTCCCCGGTCAAGGTCAGCACAGACACAGATGCGAAGATGGCACACCGGGAATGACTTGAACATTCAACCTACGGTTTTGGAGACCGTCGCTCTGCCAATTGAGCTACCGGTGTATCAGAGAATCTTTTTTTCCAAACAAAACAGGAAAGTGTTTCTGGTGTTAATGTTTTCAAGTGTTTAATCTGATGGCGCCCTAACACTATAAGCGTGTGTGGGAAAGCATCCCACTTCCTGCGGTCATTTTCGAGTTCATAACCTTTAACTTCTAAATAGGTCTCACTATCAAGTTTGAAGTCGGGATAATACATGGCCATTCTCCCATTACTTCTTACATACGGAAAACTGTCGCGAGTTCGCGAATAATGAAGATTGCAGGAATCTGCCCACTTACAAAAATTCAACTCCCACATTCCATCCACACAAATTCTTCCTGCGATTGGGCTGTCGTGCCAGTATTTCTTAGTCCTGCCAACCTTGTCTCCTAATTTGGAAATCATTTCATACATTCTCTCAGAACTTCGACGCGATAGGCATTCTGGTGAACAGGTTTTTCTAACAAAATCAACACCAGTTAGGCGCCCCTTACCGCAGATAATACAGCGCCACGCAACGAGTCGGCAAGAAGACCTCCCTTTGCCACCAACGAAGAATGATGTTGGTCGACAAGTGGTGCAATATTTTTTTACCCTTCGGGATGCAAAAGGAATGCTACAGGTTTTGCAGTTCCATAAATGAAGAACGCACGATGTTTCTTTATGTCTAACTATCGGACCGTGCCGTTCAAGACCCGCTTTTATATTCGCCCTCCAGGCGGCAGGAAGTGTTTTCTCTCTTAAAGAATTATTGTGCTTAGCTGAACAAGATTGGGAACAAAAATGATTCGTAGCTTTTACTTCATAAGGAATTACCGAGCCGCATCCAACTCTCTTACAATACTTGGGATTCAAGTTGTAAAACTTTCGATCCTCTTCCATTTTTCTTATTCTAGCAACCCTCGCCAACGGAATGCCTTTCGCCGCATTTAGGCGCTGTTGTTCTGATCCGAAATATGATGATGCCATAACTAATAGAATGGGACAACTCAGAGTCGAACAATCAAAACACTAAAACTGGTGGACGGTGATGGATTTGAACCACCGATGTTAGCTTTCGCATATTTCCGCTCTACAGGCGGACGCCTTCGGCCACTCAGCACAACCGTCCACTTGAAATGGTCGGGACACAAAGATTTGAACTTTGAACTCCCTGCGTGTAAAACAGGTACTCTAGCCAGTTGAGTTATGCCCCGAGAGTTTATTTCGTCCGTCGATGCGTTCCTGCACTCATAGCACAGGCCAGTGATACACACCGCGCCGTAGACCGAGATAGGAATCGAGACCTATAACCTCGCGCAATTCGACCACGCGGCTCTATCTTGAGTTACTCGGAAACATCTCACGACGGGTCAATCCACGAACGAAGATGGTGGTCGCTACAGGGCTCGAACCTGTGAACCTCGTCCATGTCAAGGACGCGCTCTGGCCAACTGAGCTAAGCGACCGAAAGGGAGGCGGGGACGATCTTCGATTTCAGTTGCAACATTCACCGTCGATCATTGGGAGTTGAACCCGCGGCCAGCGTCCCGGCCGATACGCCCCGCTTACCCAGATGAGAAATTTGGTGCCGTGAGCCTGGATTGAACAGGCGACCTTCGCATTTTCAGTGCGACGCTCTACGCAACTGAGCTACCACGGCGAAAACTACTCCGGTGAGTGGACAACACCGACTCGCCACTTTCGGACATCTTCAGCGTTCTCCGGGAAGTACCCGTAAAAATCGGTTAAAATATGCAACTTAGCGGCCTCCGCGGCTTTGTCGCCCCACAACTTGCGAACCTCTTCGACTCCGACGGCGCAATGACGGACATCACGATGTTTTGTGCGATACCCATAGTGGGCGGCGAATTCGTCGAGCCAGATATGAACCTGGGGAAATTCCTCCCCGAGTTTCTCCTTGCACTCCTTACAATGATCTTCAAACTTTGCCATATGATTCTCCAGATGATTAAGGGTTGATAAAATTGGACTCCCGTGTCGGACTCGAACCGACGAATAGCGGTTTTGCGGACCGCAGCCTTAGCCGCTTGGCAAACGGGAGAAAGAGAGGTTGGTGGGCGGCTCTGTTGTGGTGTCAACCCTAGACGGCTTGTCGCCACTTAAAGGGCACCACACCGACACTGTTCGCATTTGTGGCCGCAAGCGGGAATTTACTTTAGCGCGGAGTCAGCAACGACTGGTTCCCGCGCTAGAGCGAACTATCTTCCTGTTGCTAGGTCACCAACCTCCAAGAAGTAGAATGGTCGGGACGACCGGATTTGAACCGACAACCTCCTGCTCCCAAGGCAGGCGCTCAACCAAATAGAGCTTCGTCCCGATATGAAAGTGACTACTAAAGATGGCGCCCCCGCCGGGATTTGAACCCGGGTAATCTCGTTGAGAACGAGGTGAACTAGGCCGAGCTATTCGACAGGGGCAAGATGGCGGAAGCGGCAAGATTTGAACTTGCGGTAGCCTTTCGACTACGGCGGTTTAGCAAACCGCTGACTTAAACCACTCGCCCACGCTTCCTTGAAAAAATTGGCGCTCCCGACAGGATTTGAACCTGCGTTGGCGGCGTGAAAGGCCGTTCTCCTAGACCAGCCTAGAGGACGGGAGCGGTGGCGGCGGGTGAGGGATTTGAACTCTCGGTGACCTTTTGAGATCACAACTGTTTTCGAGACAGTCGGCATAAACCGGACTCGCCCAACCCGCCAGAAATTGTCGGGGGTCGCTTTTTACGGCGATCCCCCGCATTTGGTATAAAGAACTTACATCATATGGCCCCTTTCGGGAGCCACGCCGTTATGTTCGCCGGATCGTTGGTCTGATTCAGGCTCAGATTGTAAGAAGCCTCTAAATTCTAACAACATTCTAACAAAAATCTTTCTGCGCAACAAAAAACCCGAACTCTTTCGAGGTCGGGGGCTGATGGATCCTATAAACCTTACTATCAGCCCTCTCTCCTCCCTGCTTTCACTTCGGTATCCAGATTATGAAACGCCGGTGTTCCGGACATCGAAGGCAAGGCACAACCGAGCCCTGGCGTAATCGCCCAGCCCTGCCGTTGATAACTTGATCGTATTGATAACATTTGCGTTTGTACCTATTTGTTTAACTGTTCCAAGAGAATAGAGTGGAGCGAGATGAAAGTCAACCCCTTTTTTGAATTATTTTTCTACACCTCGTTGCCGTATGGAAACTACGCCACTTTACTATCTTGAACAATGAAAACACTCATCTCCTGTCTAATTGCAATTGGTCTGGCCTGTGGCCTGGTGTGCGCGGACACCAATATCAACTTTGCCGCCGCCGTCATCCCTGCGGGGTCTACCAACTCGGCTGTGGTTTTTCAGCCAAGCGCGATTGGTAATTATACACGCGGCGGCATAATTATTATTAACAACAGCAGTGAGAACATCTACATTGCGCAAGACACAGCCGTCAAGACTAACGGAGTCTTTTTGGTAGCCAATGGCGGTGTTTTCCAAAACCTTAAGCCGGAAACGATCTACCAGGGAGCGTACGCGATCCGCAGTGCGTCTTCTAATGCGGCTAGTGTTTGCGGAATTGAAATTCGTATAACCCAATAAACCATCAATGAAACGGCTCATACTGCCTATTCTTGTCGCGCTCATTCTCACGGCCTCGTTGTTTGCTGGGGTTTACAACCCCTCAGGAGCGGCTAGTTCGATTACAAATGGATTACAGCCAGCCGGTTCTGCGAACACAAATAACTTAATCTCCGGCTCCGGTGGCTTCACCTATAATGGTGTCACCGTTACTAATGGTTCCACTCTAGTTGGGGGTGGCGGGTCTACTGCTACCACTAACTATTCAGTCGGGGATGTGTCAGGGGATGTGTCGCTTAACTTTTCAAACTCCACACTGCAATCTGTTTCCCTGACAAACGCAACTACGTTGATGCTCCCTACCAATGGAGCCCCTACCGGCAGGTTGGAAATCTGGGTAAAAGCCTCGGGGTCTGATCAGGTCTTAACTCTAACAAACGCAATCGTGATTCCATCCGATTCAGCCTTTACTTCACCAAAAACACTAACATCCAACCTGACATATATTATTCTTCTACGATGCAACGGCGGCGCTAATTGGTGGTTGCAGTCGCTAGTTGGAGGCTACTAAATGGCTACATGGAATTTCAATAACAGTCAAATGAATTGCCTCTGGTCAGATGTTTTGAACTGGGATGACGGGTCTGGAAACAACCCCGCATCAGCCCCGTGGATGGGAGCTTACGAAAGCGACGATTTAGTGGGCGTGGCGGAGTTGGAGTGGGATCGCCAGATTACAATCCAAGAAGGCGAGATTGTTTATGGCACGGGGGTATTATCCAATCTAGCCATCACAAATTATGGCACAATCACCGGAGGCACCTTCTCTGTAAAAGCTGTTTTAGGTTATTCAATTGAAAATTGGGGCACCATTAATGGCGGGGCGTTTTTACCGTGGGGCATAGTGTTAAATGAGACAACAGGGATTATTAACGATGGTAGTTTTTCAGGCAGTCATTATTCTAGATTGCGGAACAAAGGCTTGATTAACGGATGCAATTCGCAAATTACGATTTCCGGTGGTCAAGTAGATGTTTGGGATTCTGGAACAATTAACGGTGGCACTTTTACGGACTACCATAGCGGAATCCCTGCTGGAGACTTTTCCAGTGACGGGGAAATCAACGGCGGAACCTTTATATGCAATACAGGCCTTGTTAGCAGAGGCGTAATTTCAGGAGGAGATTTTACCGGAATTACAAATCTCTGGTTTGCTCTCATAAGCGGATACACCGTTACTTTTATAGCAACCGAGCCGTTTTACCTCAATTCTAATACCAAATTGTACAACAATTCAACTTGTGATTTTACGGCCTGCTCAGGTTTGGTGCTAAATAATGCGGATTTAAGTGCCAAACCATCATTCACCCTTCCTGTCGGAGGTACAATTACAAACCTGTCCTATGCTGGAACACTAATCAATCACGGGACAATTACCGCAGGAACTTTTAGTGGGACTGGTTCTAGTTCTGATGGCACTATTAACGGCGGTACTTTCACAAAACTTCTGACCATTACCGGCGGGACGACCACAGGTGGTACCTTCAACTCTGTGCGATTCCCTAGCGGCACGGTGATAGCCCCCTCTTCATATTTCATGGGGGTTCCAATTTCGGTAGCCACATCAGTCTACGACGTTTCACTGAGTAATGGTTCGACAATCTCAATTCCAAATATCAAATCGGCTTCAGGCACGGTAACTCTAACCTTAGCTGCTGACGGCAAAATTAATTCAGCAGGTTCTTTGGTTATGGACTCCATTACAGTCGGAACTATTACAGGAACCTTATTTACCGGCGTTGGGACGTTCGCTATTACAGGGGATGTAACCACGGGTGTTATTGGGGGTTGGTCTGATGGCTCAGCTACAGTTGCATATGGAGGTCAACTCTACCTAGGGGGAACTTCTGCGGCTATCTTGGGGGCTTTCTCTACAATCCAAATTAATGGAGCCTCGACGTTATCGCTTGCTTCAACAGCTTCGGGTGCAGTTACTATTGACGAAACTCACGGATTCTCGTGGCACGATGGCTCAGTTGGTGTATCGAATGTAACCGCCACGACTGGTTCCACAACTGCTGCCCTTGCGTTGGCTTCCAGCGAATTAGACACTAACGATCTTGCCACCATCGGAAGCTTCTGGTACAATAATGGAGTTGGCACAGGCATCACCCTCGGCGGTAGTGGCACTTTTACTATCGTCGGTGCAACAATTTCTGGTGGAGCAATTACTGAGGATGCTTTCTTTACTTACATTACGGGATTGTCCACCCTCAAGATTACGGGCGGTAGTTTTACTATTTCTACTTGGGCGATTGGTTCCAATGTAACAATTACGGGTGGTGATTTTACGGGCGTTACCACACTTACGCTTGCTGGAACAACAACTCCTATTTCGGGAGCAGCTCTTCCTGCGTTCAATGTTACAGGAGATAGCGTAATAAATCCCAGTACGGTTACCTCCGGTGCAGTTACGGTGGGCGAAACTTACGGCTTATCATTGGCGAATGGTACAACTATTTCGATGCTTAACATCAAGGCTACCTCAAGTACTAGCTCGGCGGTTTTCACCTTTGGAGACGATGGTAAATTAAGTACAGCGAACAGTTTGACACTGGATTATCTGGTTGGTGATATTACGGGTGATTTATTTAGTGGTGGTGGCACTTACACAATTACTGATGGAGTAACCGCCGGGAATATCAGTGGTAACTTTGCCAATACTTGCACGGTTAATGTTACGGGCAATATCGTCACAGGCACGCTCGGTAGTCTGGCTACGTCAGCAACCGTTACTTCGACAGGAGACATCACGGTTGGAGCTGTCAGTGGTGACCTTGCATCTAGTTCGACAATTAACGCCACTGGTGCAATCTCAACAGGTGCACTGACAACCATTACTGGTGGAACATTTATTGCGGCGAGTTGGACAATTTCAACAGGTACAATTAGTGGTGGTGATTTTACAGGGGTTACCGCTCTGACTATTTCTGGTGGCACTCACACATACGTCTCTTGGACGCTTGGTAGCAACTTTAGCATTTCTGGTGGAGAGTTTAGTGGGTATGGTATCACTGTTAGCGGTGCTACGATTACCGGCGGCAAACTTAATTACGATGGTTTTAGCGGCGACTCAGGCACGGGAGTGATGTATGATTTTGGTAACACAGTTAACTACTCTGGCTATGTAACTGGGGCAACAACCTACTACATTAACGGCAATAAGACTACCCTTGATTCTTCCGGTAATGGTTTCTACAGTGGCAATGTTTACAACCTTGGTGTATCGATTGGCTCAACAGGTTGGGATAATATCTCAACTTATTATATTAATGGCGTAGCATCTTCGTTGGGCTCAACAGGTACGGGTTGGGATACGGTTTCAAGTGTTTGGTACTTCTCTGGTGTAGCTACAACCCTTGATTCTTCTGGTAACGGAACTTGGGATACCCCGGTTGCCGACTCGAGATATTATCAGGGTAATCTTTTCGGTGGGACATGGTATTTCAACGGAATTCCTGCCATAGGGGGGGACCCTAATTGGTCAACCCTTGTGAACTGGTGGACGAACTCGGACGGCACAGGTGGTAATCCAATTGCGGCTCTGTGGACAACATCCGACACAGCAACGGATAATTGCACACTCGTAACAGGATTCAGCACTCCTCCAACGATTGATGTAGATATTGGAAACAATTTAGTAATTACGGGAGCGTGCGATATTGCCGGAATATCAACAAGTGGTATTACCGTGTACGGTGGCACATTTAGCGGAGATGAGTTCGGAAATCGTGGTGGCTCCATAATCTCCGGCGGTGTGTTCAGTGGGGCTAGATTTATAAACGCTGGCGTCGATGCCAATACGATTTCAGGCGGAACATTTAGTGGCGACGGATTCAGAAATTACGGCACAATTTCCGGTGGAACGTTCAACACCACCACCTTCAGCTTTCAGTTTGGCCATATCACAGCAGGAACATTTGATGGCACTCCTTTTTCAGCCCCTGGCTGGTTGTCGGCATACGGTATAAACACATGGTTTATGGCCGACGGCACACCAACAACACTTGACTCCAGCGGTACCGGCTGGGACGCTTCTCTGGGGTATTATTACCTGCTCGGCGTCCAAACTACCCTTGATTCTTCCGGTAATG
>SESG01023076.1_pt1 | contig 15465 bp, 14 predicted proteins | sample 3171421 | NCBI WGS metagenome assembly SESG01 (sample SAMN10866946, study PRJNA518727) | freshwater metagenome | biome: subpolar coniferous forest; feature: holomictic lake; material: water; isolation source: holomictic Lake 227, 6 m and 8 m depth | place: Canada: near Kenora, Ontario | collected... | reverse complement strand
TTGAATTTTTAAAAGTTAAAGTAGCGAGGCAACAATCAAAGCGCTTGTTAGCTAATCAAGAAATTCAAGCCAATCAACAAACCGAAGGTGAGAAGATGTTACAAATTTTGGAAACTCATGGACTATTAGGGTGTATGGAAGGAGATGGCAATTTATCAGAAAATTATAAGCAACGCCTTTGGGGTAATGAATGATTATTGCTGATACGGGTTTTTGGATTGCCCTATTCGATAGTTATAAATATTTTGAGGTGTAACATGTAACTAGCTATTGAATTACCTGATGAATTAGGCATAGAGCTTTTAAAGCAAGGGAGTATTAATGAGTTTGTACAAGAAGCGATTAAAAAAATGTTGCAGGAACAACAACAGCTTACTTTGGAAAAGAAAATAAACGAGGCGAAGAAAGGTCATTTACCTAAAACCCAATCATTTATTGGTGTTCTGGCAGGGACTCAGTTTGATGAAAGTGAGTACAAATTTTAAGGATGCTGTGTTATATCAAGCAAGTTGTTATGCAGGTGTTGATAGAATTGTAACCAGAAATACAAAGGATTTTAGAGCGGCTGTGTTATTTGTTTTTAGTTTAGAGGAACTATGGCAACAGATTCAAAAAAACATTAATTGATAACTAATTGATTGTTAGATCCATCATCATAACAATAGACGAGCCACATTTGGTCGTCAATAGACTTTTTTGCTTCGATACACTTCCTTAACTAAGGGTTTTCAAGCCTTTATGAAAAAGAAAACCATCTTCTCATCCGATGAAGCAACGATAGAGCTGGGTGTGGGTAAGAATAGGGGTAACGCGATTAAATTACTTGCTCAATGTTGGCTTAATACTTTGCCGATAAATAGGTCCTATGGATCTAGATTATACGAGATTGCCTTATGAATGAAATAACATCAAAGTACGGAATCATTGCTATTGAAGCGGCTTGTGCTGCAAGTCATGATGTTGATCCATTAACTGCATGGCAAGTATCAGCGGCGAAAATATTTGCAGATAGTCCATCAAGTGAACATAAAGGTTGTCCAAAATCTGCTTTTTTAGGTTTAGCTGAGCTTGGCGAGATTGCCGGAGTTAATCCGGGGAAATATACCAAATCGATTGATAATAAGAGATATGCTAAGGATGCTTTGGCGTTATTGAGGGAAGATGATTCATTGTCAAATGACCCATTAGGATTATGGAGGCGTGTTATGGGTGGTGTTGATAAATCACATAATTGTCAGATGGATGTAGTTTTTGCGCTATGGGAAGCAAGAAAGTTTGTTGGTCAAAGAGGGTTTAAGGATTATTATTTAGAGTAAGTAATGCTCAGAAAATTGGAATATTTCCTTATGTTGACCTGCTGAAAGGTGTCAACCTCTGCTTGAATGAAATATTAAACACGATTTATTTTTTAAATAACTAATTCTGACCTCTTTAATTTCCGTTAATTTTTTAAAGAATGATCTATGGAACTCCATATTTTCTGGGGGCGGTTGCTCAATTAGTAGCATTGTACTTCAGGCAACTGCTTTTCGTAACGGTACAAGTGTCGTATGAGGTTTACGTTATAATTTATTAGGGATATAGGTAGTCCGCATGGCAAAGAAACAAAAATTATGCTTCGTTATAATGGGGTTCGGTAAAAAGACTGACTTATCTACAGGCAAGACGTTAGACCTCGATAAAACCTATAAAAACATTATTAAACCGGCAGTTGAAAAAGCAGGGCTGCAGTGTGTTAGAGCCGATGAAATTCAAGACTCTGGCCTGATAGATAAAAGTATGTATGCGCTGTTAATGTACGCAGATTTAGTTGTTGCAGACATATCAACATATAATCCAAATGCAATATATGAATTGGGTATTCGACATGCAGTTAGACCCTATTCAACAATAATCATAAAAGAACAAGAAGGTACTATCCCTTTTGATCTTGATCACACGCGTATCTTTCACTATTCACACTTAGGTGATGATATTGGAGTCGATGAGGCAAACCGATGCAAGGAAGCTTTGAGTGACATGATAGAATCCGTGCTCCATAAAAAAGTGATTGACAGTCCTCTTTATGACTACATAAAGGATATTGAGCCACCCAAATTGACACAAAAAGAATACCAGCGAATTATTGGAGATTTGTCTAAAAGAGAAGCGAATATTTTTGCAATATCCGAACGTGCCAAACATTGTATGGAAGATTCTAATTTCATCGAAGCAGCTGCGTTATGGGAAAAGGCAGAAGGCTTAGTTCCTAACGAAGCTTATTTTACTCAGCAATATGCTCTGGCCAAATACAAATCTAAACATCCAACAGAAATATCTTCTTTGTCAGATGCACTTCGAATTATTGAAAAACTAGATCCAGATGGTGAAACAAATGATCCTGAGACTCTAGGGCTTACTGGTGCTATATATAAGCGTATGTGGTATACAACAAGTGACAATGAGTATCTAAAGCGCGCAATACATTACTATGGTAAAGGATTTCAAATTCGCCGAGATTACTATAATGGGGAAAATTATGCTCTTTGTTTAAATCTTGCTGCAAATATTGAAACTGACATGGAGGAAAAAACTTTCTATAAAATTTCAGCCAGAAAAGCAAGAAAAGATATTTTAGAAATATTGGCATATTTATTGGATAATGAGTCAGAGTCTCAATCAACAAATAAGTGGCCGTATGCAACATTAGCAAACTGTTTTTTTGGGCTTGGCGATAAAGAAAATGGACTTAAGTATGAAAAGGTTTATCTCGGCCTTGTTGTCGCAGAATGGGAAAAGGAAACTTATTTTGAAAGTAAAGATATACTAATAAAATTAATTGAGGAATAAATAATTATGGCTAAAGAATACAAAATATTTATAAGTCACTCGTGGCAATATACCGATACGCTAGAGGCATTAAGAAATTTACTTAACGAAAGAGCATATTTTAATGCTACATATGAAGAATCTACGAAGGATAATCCAATAAATTCTGAAAATGAAAGTTACGTCAAGACGAGATTGGCACAAAAAATTGGTACGTCAGATATAATATTGGCGTTAACAGGTATATACGCAAGTCATAGTTCATGGATGAAATGGGAATTAGACAAGGCATTGGAACTAGGGACTCCAATCATAGGTGTAATTCCAAGAGGCCAGGACAAAATATCCACTATTGTATCTACCCGCTCAATAGTTGATGTTCGATGGAACACAGAAAGCATAATTACTGCAATAAGGGCGCATGCAAAATAATTATAACAATATGCTGCACTCGGACAAATTTTTCGCTGCGCTCTAAATTTTCCGGTGAACACGGCGTTAGATATCACAAATACACTACTTGGCCTATGAACCCTCAGAACAACAGTTCCCGGCACTCGTTCGACGAGTTCAAGCTTTACTACGACTCCACAGAGAAGGTGACGGATAGGCGCCTCGACACCAATCGTTGGAACTACTCAATTGGTATTGCGATACTGGTCGCCATAGCAACGATCACAAACTGGAGTCTGTCAAATCCGAAGCTACTTTGGGTAGGTTTAGCGGCTGACGTCCTGCTCTCACTTATGGCTATCCTGTTCTGTGTCCTCTGGATTGGGCAGATTCGTGACTTCAAGAATCTTAACAACGCCAAATTTAATGTGCTAAATGAAATGGCGCCGAAGATCGAGTTTGACACGGCGAACCCCGGGACGATCACATCCTTCTGCCCCTTCGACAAGGAGTGGGCCAAGCTCAATGAACTCAACGCTCTACAGGAAGTGGGTCGTTCAAACTTGATCGCTTTGAAATCGTCAAACATTGAATACTTCATTCCAAAGACCTTTGCAGCACTCTTTCTTACCATATTAATCTCACTGGTAGCCGTGGTCGCTAAAAATTGGCCTCCAGCCAATTTGGCACAAATGCCAGCGGTCGCATCGCCGAGCGTGTCCCCCTCCTTAATCCCATGAGCCACATCTACTACATCTCACCAGTAGGTGCCGACACGGAGTACGGTGCTAAGCGCGATGTCCTGAACGAGATTTCTAATGAGCTTGGTGTTGAGTGGTTTTTTCCGCTGGATCGGTACACTTCCTTTGATATTCCAACCGCCTTAGAAGATCTTCGAGCGGCAGCGCTTGTTCTGGTAGATCTGTCGTTGGAGCGGCCTAGTTGCTACTTTGAACTCGGCCTTGCTCAAGCGCTTGGCGTACCACTATCGCTCATCGCCAAGGAAGGAACAGTCCTTCATCAAGCTGGTGAAACGGATAGCATCGTTACTTACCAAGACCTTCGTAGCTATCGTATCGCAGTCAAACACTGTCTTGTAAAGCGGAACCAAAGTGCCATCTAACATGGTGGTTAACCGGAGCGCAGTTATAATGCGCGATGTGTTTTTATTTTTTCAGCTATCCAGGCCTCGCCCGGATAGCTTTATACGTTTTAGCAAACATCATTTAATACGAAGGAGAGTCCTATGGGATTACCAAGAGCATTCGTAGGTTTTAGTAGTACTGATATTTACAATTACAGGCTTTTGCTTGCGTGGAAAGCAAATAAACATATCGATTTTAACTTTGCCGATTGCCAGTTAAATGGCGAAGTTAACTCGGAAAATGAGCAATATATAAAACGCAAATGCCGAGAACGGATAAACATGGCAGGTAAATATGTGCTCCTTATTGGACGGGATACTAAATATAAACACAAATATGTTCGCTGGGAAGCTGAAGTAGCAATCGAGAAAGGGTGCACAATTATTGGTGTTAATATAGACAGCTCAAGGTATATGGAAAGAGATACTTGTCCCCCAATAATTTGCGATATTGGAGCTATATTTGTACCTTTCTCGCCGAAAATAGTCGCTTATGCAATCGAAAATTACGAAATGCATAATGACAGCGATAATTATCATTACAAAGATCATGTCTGTGCGAGTCTAGGATATTAATATGAACATGAATGAAGAAGATTTCCCAGCACTATATAACTCTGCGGATAGCGCCTCTTTGAAGGCGCAAAGTGATTACTTCAATGCACTAAGACTTTATCTATTCCAGTTAATCTTAGCCGCTTTTGTATCTTTCGCTTATCCTTCAAATGTATATGCTGCTATCGGCTCTGCGTCACTATTTCTGGTTACATTAGGAATTTTGATTTGGCTGAAAGTCCAGAAGCCAGAAGACATTTGGTATAACGGACGCGCGGTTGCTGAGTCAGTAAAGACTCGTACATGGCGCTGGGTTATGAAAGCAGAGCCTTACGATAAAGACGTTTCAGAGGAGCAAGCAAAAAGAGAATTTTTAAATGACCTAAAAGCTATTCTTGATCAAAATAGGTCACTATTTCATTTCCTAGAATGGACTCCAGATCTAGGTGAAGCAATCTCTGAAAAGATGGTAGCTATTCGTGGAAATACTTGGTCCAAAAGACTAGAAACGTACATAAAAGACAGAATAGATAATCAGTCACATTGGTATTCTAAAAAGTCTCAACTTAATAAACGGTTAGCTAAACGCTGGTTTATTGTTTCAATTATTTTGCACTCGTCTGCAATTTTACTACTGTTTTATAGAATCAAAGAGCCTGCAAGCTCACTCCCAATAGAGGTTGTTGCTACTGCTGCAAGTGCTGTTTTAACGTGGGTTCAGGCTAAAAAACATAACGAACTGAATTCTGCCTACGCACTTGCTGCTCATGAGATTGTTTTGATAAAGGGTGAATCCGTATCTGTAAAAGAGGAGTCCCATCTTTCAGAATTCATCATCAATAGTGAATCCGCTTTTTCAAGGGAGCACACCCAATGGACAGCGCGAAAAATCGTATAACAAGCGGCTGCCTGTCCGACGAGCAAGGACTCCAGCTCTTCGCTACTTTTGCCAGCCGCATAGCCTGACGTTGAAACACAGCTAAATGCATTGCAGTCGACATTAGTGGGAAAGCATGGCATGTCTCTGAAGGGTCGATTGTGTTCATTCACTTTTGACAGTGCCTTTCGTGCCAAGATCTGACTTCTGTGAATTGACGGCTACGCAGTTGTTGAACACTTTTTATTTCAACTGACAATCTAGGATTTTGCTGTATTTTTTGTGAAATTTATTCCAAACTTACTTTGTTTCGACCATATTTCATAATTACTTCCCTTAGGATATTGTTGGGTATTCTATCTTGAAAATGACCTAATACCATGTCTGTCGGTACGCCACCCTTTAACATTAAGGCCTTTGGTTTGTTACTTGATAATCTTCTAAGTAAATACGATGGACCTGGGGTAAGTTTAAGAAAGGTAAAAACTCAATACTGGCTTTCTTTTCAATAGATCGACTGGGATAAATCAACAAGATTAACCAGTCTCGCTCGGGCTTTTTAAAGTACAAGTAAAGCGTGAGTTCACTAAATAAGCGACCGTAAAAATCATTATCCACTTGATACTGTACTTCAACATACTTATAGTACATCAAATTATCTAATCAAATGAGTTATAAAATTCATAATCAAGTTGATTTAATCTGGCGACATTATTATCTATATTTCCTAACCTTAGGCACTTGCTTCCCACTTTCCGTCATCACTAAATCAATATATTCACCTTTTTGCTCTGGCCCATAACTCACATGAATGGGTCTATCTTCTCCATAAAAATACAGCCGTTCAATTGCCCGATTTTTGCGTACAACCGATCAGGATTGCTTTGCTCATTAGTCGGTTTCGATCCTCGTTTACCTTCAAATAGGCTACCGGCATTATCCATCAACTCCTTTTTCCATTGATTCACTTGTGTTGGATGTACACTGAATTCCTGTGTATGAAAAAGGCGTGTTATCGGTAGGGCAAGCCGCGCAAATATGACATATCCGTTTTAAATTATCCTGCCGAAGATATCATGCCGGATTTAGAAAACGCCTAATATTATTTCAAATATCAGTTGTCTCTTACGGATTAAGTTTACAGCGTTTAGTGTTATCATAAAACAAAATAGTAATAGTCTTTACTACTATAAAATTCATTAAGTTAGGAAATTCAATAAAGTGAAATCATTTCAAGAAATTCAAGGATGTCTTCGTTCTTTACCCCCAAACATTAAAAGAATTTATCTATTAGGTACTACAGGAGCGGGTAAAACTTCAATTGTTAGAAATATTATAGGGACATCTGCTCTGGGTTTTCCGATTACCACTCAAACAAGAACAACGCTTGCGACAACGGAATATGTCATTAAACGTGATTTGCCTTTTAAGACCACTATTATCCTAAAGCAAAAAGAGGATGTTTTAGAGGCTATTGAAGAGTTAATACAAGATGCTATACAAAAAGCCATAGAAAATAAACGCCTAACAGATATTGATTATATAACCGAAAGGTTACAGGAATCATCAGATGAGCGGTTTAGATTGCGGTATATGGTTGATAATGATGCACTAAAAAATCATGCGGTTTATATAGTTGAGCATATTATTCCCTTAGTAGCAAAGAAAGGTTTAGATGATGAAACATTGTTTGCTGATACTGCAGTAGAAACTGAAATAAGTTTTTTAAGAGACAGTATCTTAAAAGGCATTGAACAGCTTTTTAATGAGGTTTGCGGTGATCAGTACACGCTTTTTAGCGATAAACTTTACTGTATCGAAAATATAATTGATAAGAGTGCTTTTATAAAAAAGAATAAAGAACTTTTAAAAAACGAATATGGTTCTATCTCTTTATTAATCGATTATATAAGGATAGAGGGTAATTTATTAGCCGATTGGCTGGATAATTCCTTAGAATTAGTGCTAATTGATGGTGAAGGGATAGCGCATTCGCTCCAAGAAAAAAGAGACACGCTATCTACCAGACATTATGATTATTTTGATTTTTGCGATCAAATATTGTTAGTCGAAAAAGGTGATGACCCTTTTATTTCAGGTGGGCAAGCCGCTATCGAAGCCATTTTATTAAATGGCTATAACAACAAGTTTAAATTAATATTTTCAAAAATAGACAAAATTGAACAGGCAGATAAAAACAGTTTTTTAAGAAAAAGGTTGGAAAACTTAAAAGCTGCCTTAAAGCAAAAAAGAATAACACTCGAACTAGATAACAAGGATTGTTACAAACTAGAAAGCTTAAATTTAAATAGCACGACAGACGCTAGTCAAAGACAAATCAAACGATTATTGAAAGATATAAAGGAATCTGAGGATTCTGAACCAACGCCTTTAGAATATGACTTTTTAACGCTGTTGTTAAATCTTGATACCACTTTGTTTATTAAGAATTTTCAAAAAGACTTGGATAGTGAGCATTGGGCGGTTGTAAAAGCCTTTTCGAAGAGAATGTATGATCATAAAGAAGAATATAAGCATTTAAAGCCCATTGCTTTTATACATACGTTCATTATGAATGAAATAGATGTTTTTTTAAAAAGGGACGATCAAGCAAAAGCTGAAATTTATAATGCAAAAAGTCTTATACAACAGCGATTTTCAAAAGAACTGTTGGCCTACATCCGAGAAGAATTCCAGGATAAGAAAAATTATTTATGGCAACAGGCTTTTGAAAAAAAAGGAATAGGTTCAAGTAAGGAGAGAAAGTTATTCATTATAGAAAATATTTTAAAAGATTGCTTACCTGAAAAAGAAAGCGAGCAACGATTTGATGGGTTTAAAAAAAACATTAAAGCATTGCTGTTAAAGTCGGGTGCGGAGATTTTAGCTTCTGCAAAAAAGATAGTTATAAAAAAAGTAGATATAAAAGGTATCCATGGTCATAAGAGTTTCTCATGGGAGTTAGCTGAGGATATTAATGTATTATTGGGTAAAAATGGGAGTGGAAAGTCGACCATTTTAAAGCTTATTTATGCGTGCATTACACATGATAAAGCGATTTTTAATTATTTTGAAAATCCTTATGTAACGTTAACGCTTGAAAAGATGTATGAAAACGATAACACAAAGGAGATTACGGTTTCTAATAACAGTGCTGCTGCAAATGTTGATGTGCAACTCATTAATACATTTGATGTGCCTGTTTCAAAAAATATCGAAGGCACGGAATTAGATACTATACTCAGTAAATTAATAGTCGATTTTGGTGAGTACATAAGGGTCTTAAAAAGTCACTTAGATAATGAAACGAGAGTCGATAGTTTAGCGATAGATGATATTCTTAAAAATATAGCTAATGCTGAGCAAGAAGAGTTCAATCAGCTTAAAAATTTAAAAACAAAAGTAGACATCATTAAGAAAGAAAAATTTAAGCGCGTAAATTATTTTGAAAAAGCTATTAATGGCTTTTATAAAGAGACTCATAAATTTATTGAGACTGATAAAGACAAACCTTTAATAGTTAAAATGATTGCTAATGAGACAACGACCACAATCATTGATATTTTTAAATTATCATCGGGTGAAAAACAGCTCTTAATCATATTTTTAACAGTCATATTACAAGGAGATAAGTCGTTTATATTATTAATGGATGAGCCTGAATCTTCGTTACACGTCGAATGGCAGGCAATGCTGCTAGATAGCTTGAAGGGACTAAATGACAATGTTCAAATTATTATTGCAACACATAACCCTTTGTTAGCACTGAATAGAAAATTTAATGAGATTGGGCGTGTAGAAGTTGATAGTGATGCTGTTCAGATAGATTCTGGAGGAACTAAATACTTGGATGTTTCGGCAACCTTGTTAAATTACTTTCATTTAAGTTCTTTAGTAGGTGCAGAAATGAAGGGAAAATTACGTGACTTATTTACCTTAAAAACACAAGAAGAACTCTCTGGGCAAGATAAAGATAAACTAGACGCTTTGGAAAAGGAATTAGGGAATACTTTAGCGACTAATTTTATTTACGATAGGCATTATTTAAGTTTTTTACGATTTATCAAAGAAAATCATCAAATTGATTTTGATAAACTAACTGTAATATCAACACAAGAAATGAATGAATTATTAGGTGAGTTTAAGGGGTTATTTGATGATTGATATGAGTGGAATATTTTCTCATGTTGATTATGATAAGACGGTTAATAAGTTTAATGAGTCTAAAAGTTCAGGTTGCAATTCTGATTGTAACTGGAGCCTATTCCAGGATTTACATAAAAGTGTGTCAAATAATAAATGCCCCATCTGTGAAGTGGAGTTAGTTGAATCTCCAAATCATCCTTATTCAGCTACTATTGACCACTTTAGACCCAAAGCCCCTGATATGTATCCAGGCTTAAAGTGTGAGCCAAAAAATTATATCTTGATGTGCAGTCTTTGTAATAACCGATATAAAGCCGCAAAGTTTCCTCTGCTTGATGAGACTAAACGAGCGACTAAAGCACAAACAATTACAGAAGCACGCTTTGAGCAACCTTTGTTATTTAACCCTGCGGAAGAAAAGCCTTTAGACTTTTTTGAATTAGCGTTTAGGATAACTGAAGTCGGTAATATTTTAGAACTTAAAAGAAAACCAACAATTCCTAAAGGTTCTTACCGTTATCAACGAAGTGCGGAGATGATAAAACTTTTTGGTTTAGGTTATGTTCTTAAAGATATTCATCCAGATGAAGGCAGCAAGTCAACAAGGCTAGATGTTTTGAGACTTCATTACGTAGTTTTTATTGAATTGGCGCAAGCTATCAAGGATAACAATAAAAAAGCATTAGCGCTTATTTTACAGGATAAAAACAGAAAAGAAATGTTAAAAAAGTATGGTTTTTTTCAATTTCTAATGGAAAAACAGTTTTCAATTTGTTTGGGGTAGACATAATATAGGACGTATTAATGAAAATATTTTTTCTTTCACACCAATGAGATGCCTTTATCCCTACGATAAAAATATCTCGCCAAAGCAAAATCAATCCGATCCGCTAATAGCTACCAGTGAGGAGGTGCTGAATCCAGTTGCGCCAGAAAATCCAGATGCAGTTTAAGTTTATAAAGGCTGATCTGTTCGGCGTCCAAATCACCTCCTAACGCGATGGCTGGCACAAAACCGTAGCATTCATTTGCTGTAGGCCTGGGTAGCCGTTTTCTGGCCAGGGTATAGAGATTATAGAGCATTAATGGCACATAGATTTCTTCGGTTGTCAGCCAGCCTTTCATAATGGCGTCCAGATCATTGGATAAAGGGGTGCGCTGTAAAAACACCGGGCAGAAAAAACTATAGTGTTTGCCCTGGGCAGTCGGGGAAGCATTATCAGGATCATAAAAGATCATGCCGCCAAACGCCGTTGACAAGACCACCTGCAATTGTTGATTACTGAGGATAAAGCTGTTGATCAGCTGATGATAATCATCCGGGTTCACCAGTCGGAAAAAACCATCCTTATGGGTAGACAAACCATCATTAGCCCAGATTTCCAGCAAAAAATCGGGCAATGTTCCCCTATAGCGGCTAATCACACTGTCAGGCACAGCCGCGTAGATTTCATCCAGCGGATTGTATTCATAAAATGCCCTGATTTCGCTGTGCATGACCACTCCTATTGCAGTGTGACATTCATTTTGACACTTCCATAGACCGAAGGATCGACTTTTTCGACTGCTTCGGTCAATTCCGAAACCTTGGCTCGCCATTGTCCACCAATATGGCTATTAACCTGGGATTGGCCGACATTGGCAAAATCATAATGATCACCACCCGCGACCTGATCCAGACGATGAGTTGCAGCTTTCTGGTATTGCCATTGCTCATCAATCTGCGCTTGTTTCATGCCCTTGGCCAGTTGTCGATTTTTGTAGTCTTCATATTTTTCGTTTTTGGCATTCATCTGTTGTCTCAGGGTGCCGTCGTCTATCCGGCCTTTTTTCTCAAAAATAAATCGGTTGGTCATCCATCTGGATATGGTCATTGCCCGAAGTGCGGTTTGTTGTTCATTTAATTGTTGCCGGTATTCCTTATCCATGCCTACATATATTTTTTCAAAGCTAATTGTGGTCATTGCCATTTTCTTGGGTTTACCCATAGTGACTTTTTTAAATTGTATAGCAATTTGAGCCAGCAGTTTTTTGATTTGAGCAATGACTTGTTTATTGGCTTTTTCATCGGTAAGCGAGGTAATCTTCAGTTTTAGGTTGCGGACTTTGTCAATATTGGTTTTGATGGCATTGATGGCAGCCCGGTTTTTATCATTGGCGGCAGCAATATCATTCATAATGTCGTGAGCCAGTCGGGGGGTGGAGGCAATCATCAATTCAGCGCTGCTGTCATCACCACTAAAATACAGGCTGTGGGATTGATCATCGGCATCACTAAAACTTTCTCTGATGTCAGCAAAAAGGCCTTTGACGAATCCAGCGGCCTTTTTGCCACCTTTGGCCAATAATCCACCCAGTGCCTTGACAGCTTTGACCGCTAGGTTAATGACCCAGTCTATGGCCTTGTTCACCGGTGCCTGGGCTTTGTCGATTAATGCGCGTACAGGTTTGCTGGGATCGCCCAGACCGAGCAGGCCAGCCAGGAAGCCGATGGCGACCGGAATAGCTTTGGCCAACGCATTTTCAACAAATCCAGCGGCAACACCAATAGCACCTTTGGCGATAGCACCTAGGGAGTTGAGTACCGCATTGACCAGGGCCATGATTTGCTGGCCACGAGTGACGAAGAACACAATTATGTCGTAAATGGCTTTACAGGCTTTAAAGAATGCCGAGGCTGGATTTAACAGGCCGATAATCCAGGTCACGCCTGCAATAATCACCCGTTCTTTCACAAAATCTAAAATCGCATCCAGTACCATGGATTTTAAATCAGTCAGTTTTTCCTTGATAAATCGCCATAAGCCCTTGATGCCTTCATTTTTGATAATCAGAAAAATTTCGGCGGCCTTTTCCATGCCGGCGACCACCGGCTCACCAACAATCTTCACCGCTCGCGCCCGGAAATTGGCATAGGTCAAACCCAGAATTTGCAACACAATACTGACTATGCCTTGCAAATCAAATTTATCAGGTAGTTGCAGGCCGGCACCGCTTAGTGCGCCAAACAGCCAGTCCATCAGGCCTTTTTGTAAATAAATGCCGATTTTACCCATGAAGTTTTTCAGACCCTGCATCACCCCGGATACCAGGTTGCCCAAAAAGCGGATGGGGTGCTCGATAATATCGCCGATGACATCAGCCGCCTTGCCCAACATGCCGAGCAGCATGGCTTTAAATTCCAGTATCTGTTTTACTGCACCAACCGTAGCGTCATAGACTTTTTGCCACAGGGATTTATTTTCGTCACGGAATTTGCTTTCCATAGCCGACATTCGGTCATAGGAAGCCTGATATTGCTCAGTCAATTTATTTATCAGGCTATCCCGGCGCTGGTTAATGTCACTGGTCATGGTGTCAAAATCACCTTTGACGGCCTCTGCAGCATTAACCCCAAACTGCTTGACATCACTATTAAGGCTGCTGACATAATCGTCAATCTGTTTGCGACCATCGGCTACCCGTTTTTTGGCATCGGTCAATTTACTGTCAACCAGCTCCGCCACCTGATCTATGGCTTTATCCACTTCATACAGATAAGCGCCGCGTGCGGTAGTCAGTGCTGCGGCAATATGTTTATCCCAATCGCTGCCCCATAATGTCAGCCAGTCTATCACTCCACCCTTGGCGTCATCAAAGGCTCTGGCATAGACTGTCTCGGCACTTTGCAGGCCTGCTTCAAATACTTTGGTGGCCTGGGTGTCCATATCATTCAGAATGGTTTCCACATCGGTACGGGTTTTATCTTTTATCGCGGTAATTTCATGGGTGATCCGTTCCCGTTCAGCTGCATTTTTATCCTTGGTTTCTACCTGTTGTTTGGCTACATTGTCAAATTTTTTCAGGCGCTGATCATGAACATCCTGTAAACCTTCCGCCAGACTGTTCTGAGCATCGGTTTTACCTTTATCGATCAAGGCTGTTTCAGATTCGCGATAGGCCGGTTTAACGGCAGCTTCATGCTGTTCAGCGGAACTTCGCGCATCCAAAGCCGGGCCAAATGCCGGATCTTTGCCTTCCTGCATTTGCGATGAAGTGACATTACTGTCCTTCATAAGCTGTTCGGTAGGATGGCGATCTGCAGAATAATCCAGACGCTGGTCAGGCAACGGTGTTGGCGCTACGCTGTTGGCGGCATTGGCTGGCACGGGGACAGGCGGCGTGCCGGGCTTTTCAGTCTGCAAAGCGGTTTTCGGCGGTGCGGACTGGCTGGCGGCGGAGACTTCATTGCCGGCAGCGGCTTTTAAGCTGCCAGCAGCTGCGTCACGCTGGGGAGCCAGTTGGCCGCCAAGAGTCTTGCTGGCCTCCTTCCCTCCGCCTTTCATCACCCGTTCCGCTTCCTCCTGGGAGCTGGGTTGCGGCGTGGCATCGGCTATGGCTTTTTTCAGTGCAGCTTTAAAGCTATTAATCTGCACTTTTTCGGTTTTAGTACCGTCGAGATCAGAGAGAGTTTGGGTGGCCGCACTACGGGTTTGTTCGGTGACCGGAGTAATGGCCGCCGCCTGAGCGGAGTCCACCGGCTGATTGGGATCAGGGTGGCGACTGGCATTGGCTGCACGGTCTGCTAGGGCATCTGTAGCCGGAGCAATGGCGTCATGGGCTTTGGATGCCCTTGTTTTCCCGGTATCGGTCGTCCCGGCTTTACTGGCAGCAGCTCCCTGATCAGTTTTATCAGTAACAACCGAAATTTTGCCGGGGTTTTGTCCAGCTTTGGCTGCTATTTTAGGTTTGTCTGGTTCCTTGACGGTAACAGATGCTGGTGCTGCTTCGCTATTACTACTATTACTACCTGGGTCGGCTCGGCGCTGTACTACAAGTGGCCGCATGTTAAAACCGCCGGTTTGGCCAGAAACCATTGATTGTTGTAGTACATGAGTCAGCTCGTGTGCCAGCAACAAGCGACCATCTCGGCTGGCTGGGCTGAACTGGCCGGAACCGAACACGATATTGTGACCCACGGTATAAGCCTTGGCTTTCAGTGCTCGCGCTGAAAGCTGGGCTTCATTGCCGGTATGGACTCTGACTGACGATAAATCATGGCCAAAACGGCGTTCCATATCCTGGCGCACCGCTGGCGGTAAGGGTTGGCCGGTTTTGTTTAGCACGTCTCGGGCGACGGTGGGTAAATGGCTGGTCGAGGTATCATGCCTGATTGCATAGGGCTGAACCCGAACCGGGGTTGCCGGATTTTGGTTTTCGAGGATCTCGGCAGCAAGTTGATCAGCTTCCTGTTCGTAAGCATCGACATGTGCAGGACTAAGTAATTTTGCTTGCACACCATCAGTCATTGGCTGTAGTTTGGCAAGTATCGGCACGTTGGAGAATCGCGCAGAAATGCCTATGGCAGGCAATGTTAAAGGCTGATGATCCTGGTAGACGGTTTTTGCAGTTGGCAATTTCTCCGCAACAGCTTGATTGGCCTGCTTGAGTTCTGCAGTATGCGCCGACATAGGCTTTAATTCTCGCCTATTTTTTTATGTTCCAGCTTCATGTGCTTAGGCTGGTTGCGCAATTCAACATTGCGCGGGGTCAGTTCGTGCAG
>SESG01008040.1_pt1 | contig 15469 bp, 12 predicted proteins | sample 3171421 | NCBI WGS metagenome assembly SESG01 (sample SAMN10866946, study PRJNA518727) | freshwater metagenome | biome: subpolar coniferous forest; feature: holomictic lake; material: water; isolation source: holomictic Lake 227, 6 m and 8 m depth | place: Canada: near Kenora, Ontario | collected... | reverse complement strand
CTCCTAAAAATTGAGGTATTCGAAAAAACGGCTAAAATCTCGGCTTCGCTTTTTTCCTCTTTCCTGATAACCCTGCTTGTCTTGATGATACTATTTTTCCTGAGTATCGCTTTAGGGTTCTATTTCGGTTCACTTTTCAACAGCTACGGCACAGGTTTTATGATCGTTACAGGATTGTACCTCCTGCTCCTGATTCCTTCCCTTTTCTTTGGAAAAAGAACCATCGAAAAAATCATTGTCAACCGAATGATTGACCAGTTAACGGAGAATGAGGAGGATGAATTATGAAATCTGGCAAAAAAAGAAAATTGGATAGCCTGACTCAGTTGAAAATTGAAAAAGCCAGACTTTCCTCCTATTGTGCATACCAGGAAAAACTGATTGGTTTAAAATATGCCCATTTCAGGGTAAATTACTCACAGGTGCTGGGCGAATCCCTTCTTCCTTACGATGAGAAACAAAACATCAGAGTCAGCGAACTGCTGGATTCGGTGAACGCGGTAATTACCAAATTACTCCCCGGGACCTTCGAAGGAAAGTTCCTGCCCGGATTCTTGTTGAGAATGATTCAGGTAGCGATGATTCACATGGTGAGTAAGAAAAAGGCTAACAGCTAACAGCTAACGTTAGACTTGTGCATCCCCAAAAAGGGGACCTCGTGCCACCCATCTTTTTCCGCCAACATGCCGCGGGATGAGGAAGAATTCATGAAAGATCTAGAATCCTGACAATAAAAGAGACGCAGCATGCTGCGTCTCTACAAGTTCGTTGTGCCAATTTTGTAAGGATCAAAATCATTTCACCCTATCGATTCAATTCATTGTCGAATCACCGAATTGTCACATTATTTTGTTCAATCCGGGAAATACCCTTTGATGATACCCCGTTTGGAGTCTTTGATAAAAAGGAGAATTTCGTCTCTTTCCTTCGAAGCCGGCATCTCAGTCTCTACGACCTCAAGCGCCTGAGAATTATTGTACCCTTTCTGGTAGATGATCCTGTAAATGTCCTGAATCTGGGTAATCATCTCATTGGTGAATTCCCTGCGACGCAGTCCGATGGAGTTGACGCCTGCATAAGAAAGCGGCTCGCGGCCTGCTTTGATATAGGGCGGAACATCTTTCCTTACCAGGGATCCCCCGGATAGCATCACATGTTTCCCAATATGGCAGAACTGGTGAATTCCGGTATGACCGCCGATAATGGCGAAGTCATCCACTATAACTTCGCCGGCAAGGGAAGTGGAATTGACCAGGATGACATTGTCACCAACCACGCAATCATGGGCGACATGCACATAAGCCATAATCAGGCAATTGCTGCCAATGACTGTTTTACCTTTGGCAGAAGTTCCACGGTTGATGGTCACACACTCCCTGATGGTGGTGTTGTTGCCAATTTCAACGGTAGAGTATTCACCTTTGAATTTCAGATCCTGTGGTTCGCCTCCAACGACGGCACCAGGAAAAATTTTACAGTTTTTCCCGATTCGGGTTCCCGGTAGGATGGTCGCATGAGGGCCAATATTGGTGCCTTCACCTATGACAACATCATCTCCAATTGTAGCAAATGGTTCAACTACGACCCCTGCTGCAAGTTTCGCATTGGGATGGATATGGGCAAATACCTGGTTCATGTGCAATATGCTTTATTATTTATTTTTTACAATCTGGGCCATAAATTCGCCTTCGCAAACTACTGTGTCCCCAACAAATGCGAGACCACGCATGTGAGCGATCCCACGACGGATCGGACCGGTAAGCTTAATTTTGTAGATCAGCGTATCTCCCGGAACCACTTTTTTCCTGAACTTGATGTTATCCATCGTCATGAAATAGGTTGAGTAGTCGCCGTCGGCATGCATGGAACTAATTACGAAAACACCGCCGCACTGGGCCATGGATTCAACGATCATCACACCCGGCATGACAGGTTCTTCAGGGAAATGGCCTACAAAGAAAGGCTCATTCATGGTCACATTTTTCACCCCGATGATGTAATCACTCCCCTTTTCAATTATCTTGTCAAGTAAAAGGAAGGGGTTGCGGTGAGGAAGCATCCTTTTGATGGCGTTGATATCATAAAGAGGCTCCTTGTTGGGATTATATTCAGGTGGTGCAGATTCGGCCTGACTTCTCTGGCACTCTTTCTGCAAAAGCTTTGTGAATTCGGTATTGGCCAGGTGCCCCGGACGTTTTGCGATAATCCTTCCTTTGATCCGCTTGCCAAGCAAAGCCATGTCCCCGATCAGATCCAGCAGTTTGTGCCGGGCACATTCATTGTCGAAATGAAGCTTCAGGTTATTCAGGATACCTATCTCATTGACCTGTATGTGTTCGTGGTGAAAAAGATCGGCAATCCTGTTCAATTCATCCTGCTGCATTTCCTGATCCATAATCACAATGGCATTGTCAAGGTCTCCGCCTTTGACCAGGTTGTTTTTCAGCAAAGCCTCAAGTTCCCTGACAAAGACAAAGGTACGGCAGGGAGCAATCTCTGTAGCATACTCGGTGGTGTGATCAAGGGAAGCAAACTGGTTGCCCAAAACGGTAGAATTATAAGAAACCAAAACATCCACCGAAAAATTTTCATCCGGCAGGATGGTAATTTCAGAACCGGTTGACGGGTTATGGTAGGTTATTTTTTTCTTGACGACGAAATATTCTCTTTCGGCATTTTGTTCAACAACTCCAGCTTCCTGAAGTGCTTCAACGAATGGGAGCGCGCTTCCATCCATAATGGGAACCTCTGAACCATTGATTTCCATCAGAACATTGTCAATTTCCGAAGTAATCAAAGCCGACATCGCGTGTTCGATTGTACTGATTGAGACTGCGCCATCCTGAAGCACTGTTCCCCGGGCTGTTCCCCTTACCTTTGAAACACTTGCCTCAATTTCAGGTGCCCCTTCCAGATCAATTCTTTTGAATCTGAATCCAAAATTTTCAGGTGCAGGCTTAAAAGTCAAGGATACTTCAACTCCTGTATGAAGTCCTTTCCCGGTCACGGTAACCGGATATGCAATTGTATTTTGTTTCACTATCATTCCAAACTGACTAAAATTAGTTGTTCAATTGATCCAAGTATAATATTGATCCTTCTATTTCTGTTCCTGACTTTTCACCCACTTCTTCAGATCGGAAACATCTCCCGACATTTGCGGCAATTTTCTGAAAATGGCCATGGAGCGCATAAAGTCCTTGTGATCCTGCACCGGCGAACCAATCATCGTCGAGTTGTCAGGGATATTGGTCATTACTCCTGCCTGGCCTCCGATCTTGACATTGTCACCAAGTGCAATATGACCGGAAATGCCTACCTGGGCACCTATCATGCAGTTCTTCCCGACTTTGGCTGAACCGGCAACACCTGACTGGCCGGCGATGACAGTATTCTCACCAATATCGGCATTGTGGGCAATTTGAATCAAGTTGTCCAGTTTCACTCCCGATCGTACAATGGTCGATCCCATTGTTGCCCGATCGATGGCAGTATTGGCACCAATTTCAACAAAATCTTCAATAATTACGTTCCCCACCTGAGCTATCTTGGTAAATGGGCCTTCTGCACTCGGAGCAAATCCAAAACCATCGGCACCAATAACAGCCCCTGAATGGACGATGCAATTTGATCCAACCTTGCAATCCTCATATATTTTTACTCCGGAGAAAAGGATGGTATTGTCGCCTACCACAACATTGTCCCCGACGTAAACCTGGGGATAGATTTTCACATTATTACCGATAACAGCATGATCAGAAATGTAGGCAAAGGCACCTAGGTAAATATTTTCACCAACGGTTGCACTGCTACTCACGAAGGAAGGTTGTTCTATTCCCTTTTTTTCAGGATTAAGTTCCTGGTACATTTTCAGCAATTGAGCCAGGGCAGTGTAGGGATCCTCGACGTGGATCAAAGTACAGGTCAAAGTTGATTCAGGGATGAAATCCATTGAAACAAGAACCGCAGATGCCTGTGTTGTATAAATGTATTTAGTATAGGCCGGATTAGACAGGAATGAGAGCGTGCCAGGTACCCCCTGGTCTATCTTGGAAATATTATTCAACTTAACCTCCGCGTCTCCTTCTACTGTCCCATTGAGTAGCGCTGCAATGTCTCTGACCTTAAACTCCATTCAATTACTTTTAAAAATTCGGAGCAAAAATAATCAATATTAGTTACCTAGTGAGATTTTTGCAGGATAACAGACAAAATGTTTGCGTACGGTCTTGGTTAATCCTTCGAGGTTAATGTCTGAAGCGTCTCTGATATCTTTCAATTTTCCATTTTTATGCAATATCATAATTGCTTCTTCGCCAACCTGATATGCCTTATTGGTCATCTCTCCCACCGAAATAAAATAGTCGAGTTTGTCTTCCGGAATTGCTGTTTTGGCGAGTATTTTCGTTTTAAGTTCTGCCAACTGACTTTCACTGAAAGGATGAGGCGAAATTTTAATTTTCATCAGTTTCCTGTTCATGATCCGTTCGGAAAGATCAGACAAAATCGGGTCGCTGTGTGCTGTCCAATCCTTGATCGCACTGGTAATATCTGAATCGTCAAGCCTTGAAAAGAGGTTGAGCGCCATTTTTTGCCTCTCCTTGTCAGTCGACCTGAAGTCATCCGCTGTTACTTCATTCTTTAAAAAACAGGTAAATGCACCGGAAGCCTTCACCTCCGCTCCGGCTTCTGCCAGATCTGATGCCCGGCGAAGCAGGTTGACCAGCATCCTTTCGGCCGAAACCACGGTTTTGTGCAGGTATACCTGCCAATACATCAGCCTGCGGGCTATCAGAAAATTCTCAACAGAATAAATCCCCTTTGCCTCCACCACCAGCTGGTCATTCCTGACATCCAGCATCTTGATAATCCGGTCAGATGAGACCACACCCTCCGATACTCCGCAATAAAAACTGTCGCGTTTCAGGAAATCAAGACGGTCCATATCGAGCTGACTGCTAACGAGCAAATGCAAAAAGTGCTTTGGATATTGATCCAAAAATATGCGGATGGCCAAATCCAGTCTGCCCCCGAATTCTTCATTCAATTCACGCATAAACAAGATGGAAAGCTCCTCATGAGAGATTCCTTTGACAATACTTTCTTCGAGCGCATGCGAAAACGGACCGTGACCAAGGTCGTGCAGCAATACGGCTACCGTAACCCCTTCTGCTTCTTCATCGCTGATCTCCACACCCTTTCCGCGAAGCACGTTCAACGCAGTCCCAACGAGGTGCATACTGCCGATACTGTGCTCAAACCTCGTATGATTGGCGCCCGGATAAACATGTGAGGTCAAACCCAATTGGCGTATGCGCCTTAGCCGCTGAAAATAGGGATGTTCGATCAAATCAAAAAGCAATCCTGAATTTAGATCAATGAATCCCCACACCGGATCATTGACAATTTTATCTTTGTTTTGTCTCACTCGGGAATATTTTAGTATCAAATTGATGCATAATTATTTACAAAATCAGTCCTCGTTCTGTTCATTTTTTGCGTTTCGTTTTTCCCGATTCATTTGAACGCCTCTGAAACCGTGACAGATCATTCAAAATTAGAAATAAATATTTGTTTAATTCAAACATTAATAGTAATTTCGCACCGGAGATTAATCGCAGGATTAGGGGACGCATTGTCCCCTATTTTATTAAGTCATAAAATGATATCGAAAACAGTTATTCAAAAGATGGTAGAAGAAAAGTTGTCGGACACGATGTTTATCGTCGATGTTACCGTTGGCTTGGGCAATGCTGTTTCTGTAGTAATTGACAGCGACGAGGGATTGAGTATTGACAAATGCATCGAAATGAGCCGTCACGTAGAACATCAGTTTGACCGTGAAGTGGAAGATTTCTCTCTTGAAGTATCATCTCCGGGATTGACTCAACCATTTAAAGTCCTGCGCCAGTATTTGAAGTATCTTGGAAAAGAGATAGAAATCGTTACCGGCAAAGGCGATAAGTTGACAGGCATCCTTCTATCGGCCGACGAAAAAAGTTTTTTTGTCGAAACGAAAACCAATATAAAAATAGACGGGAAAAAAGCGGTCGAAACAAAGACTGTTGAGTTTTTTCCCAATGATATAAAGACCGTTAAACCCGTTATTACTTTCAAATAAAATCCTGAAGATATGGACAACCTCAATCTGATTGACACGTTTTCGGAATTTAAAGACCTGAAAAACATCGATCGAGCCACCATGATGAGCGTATTGGAAGATGCGTTCAGAAGTGTGATTCAAAAACAGTTTGGCTCGGACGAGAATTTTGATGTCATTATAAACCCCGACAAAGGAGACTTCGAGATATACCGAAACCGCACAGTAGTGGAGGATGGCGCGATCACCGATTTAAATACAGAAATCACCATTTCACAGGCAAATGCCAACAATGGGGACTATGAACTTGGGGAAGAGCTTACCGATACGATCAGGTTCAGCGACTTCGGAAGAAGGGCAATTCTGAATCTACGTCAAAATCTGGCATCCAGAATTCTGGAACTTGAGAAGGACAACATTTACCAAAAATACAAAGCCAGAATCGGTGAAATCGTCGCAGGCGAGGTTTACCAGATATGGAAAAAAGAACTTTTACTGCTTGACGACGAAGGAAATGAACTGATACTTCCTAAAAGCGAGCAGATTCCTTCTGATTTTTTCCGAAAAGGAGACAGCGTCAGGGCAGTTGTGATCAAGGTAGAAATGCGAAACAACAGTCCCTACATTATTTTATCACGGACTTCACCAGTTTTCCTGGAAAGGCTGTTTGAACTTGAGGTTCCTGAAATCTCCGACGGCTTGATCACCATCAAAAAGATCGTCAGGATTCCGGGCGAACGAGCCAAAGTTGCAGTTGAATCCTATGATGACCGAATTGACCCGGTTGGTGCCTGCGTCGGAATGAAAGGTTCCCGTATCCATGGCATAGTGAGAGAGTTACGCAATGAGAACATCGACGTAATCAATTTCACCAACAACAACCAGCTATACATACAAAGAGCCCTTAACCCTGCAAAGATATCATCCATCAAAATTTATGGAACTGATAACAGGGCAGAAGTGTTCCTGAAACCTGAGGAAGTTTCTCTTGCGATCGGGAAAGGTGGTTTGAATATCAAACTGGCAAGTCAATTGACAGGCTATGATATTGATGTCTACCGCGACCGCGAAATTGCTGACGAAGAGGATGTTTCACTCGAAGAATTTGCAGACGAGATCGATGACTGGGTTCTCGACGGGCTCAAATCCATTGGATGTGATACTGCCAGAAATGTGCTCAACCTCACAAGGGAGGAGTTGATTAAACGTACCGACTTCGAAGAGGAAACAATCGACGAAGTGTTACGCATACTGAAATCCGAATTTGAACAATAACAGTAAGAGGTTCAATCAACCGGAAGAGATAAAGCAAATTAAACTGTTTGGCAAAGTATGGATACAGGGAAACAAGTATCAAGGTTAAGTAAAATAGCACGTGATCTGAACGTGGGGATCGCTACAATTGTAGAATTTTTGAATAAACAGGGGATTAAAATGACTCCTGATCCCAACGCAAAGATTGATGCTGAGGCCCAGGTGCTTCTCGAAAAACAGTTTCGAAAGGATCATGATGCCAAAGTTGAAGCTGACATGCATCGGCCGGGACGTCTGAAAAGGGATACCATCACCATCGAAGATGTACATCCGCATGACCATAAAGCGCCTGCAGAAGATTTTGAAGACGATTCCTTCACTATTACGGACAACAGTCTTCATCACAAAGAGATCAAACACCATGAGCCTCAGGCCAAAGTAGCCAAACCGGAGATCACTCAGACTCCGGTTCCGGAGAAACCGGCTATCAAGGTGATCGGGTCTGTCGACCTTGACAACCTATCTCCAAAGCCAAAAACAACGGAACCTGTGATCCCTCCTGCAAAAGCAGAACAACCTGAGGAAAAAGAGGTGACACCTGTTAAGGAGACGGCTCCAATAGCTCCTCCGACAGAACAAATTGTTGCAGAAAAAATACCGGTAACCGAAGATCAGAAACCAGCACAGGAACCTGAAAAGGCAGAGAGTGCTCCTGAAATGATTTCAAATGTTACCCAACTCGAATCGAGTATCAATATTGTAGGCAAAATCGACCTTGAGGCGACAAAAGCCATTGACAAGAATAAGAAAGAAGCCATTCTTACCAAGAAGAAGCATGTTTCTCCAAAAGCGCCTGAAGGCAAACCTGTCAAACCCGGACGGGAAGGAAAACATCGCGAAGATCCACTGGAAGAAATATTCCCCGATCTTGCAGATGCTCCGGATGAAATATTCAAACACGCCAGGGAAATTCTTTCCGGACCGAAAGTCGTAGGTAAAATTGAATTGCCTTCTGAGGCCGTTAAAAAAGGCATTGTAGTTCGCGATGAGGATCGCACGCTGCGCAAGAAAAAACGCAAACGTGTTACCAAAGATGCGAAAGAACGTGTTCCGCTCAATATCGAGAAGAAGACAGATGACCCAAAAGCCAAAATAGAGCCCGGGAAAGAGAAGAGTACCATCAAGAAGAAAAGCTCTTTGGTTGTCAAAAAGAAATTACCGCTTAAAAAAGAGGTCAACGAAGAGGATGTTCAAAAGCAAGTCAAAGAGACTCTTGCCCGTCTGACCACCAAAAGCCAGAAGACAAGGGGATCCAAACACCGTCGTGACAAACGTCTCGCCTACACCGAAAAGATGGCTGAAGAAGGTGCACAGGCCGATATCGACAGAAATATCATCAAAATTACGGAGTTCGTTTCGGTAAGTGAACTCGCCAGCATGATGGATGTCAATCCTACACAGGTTATTGCAACCTGTATGTCATTGGGTCTGTTCGTATCCATCAACCAAAGGCTGGATGCAGAAACAATGTCGGTGGTGGCGGATGAATTTGGCTACAAGGTCGAATTTATCTCTGTTGAAGTACAGGAAGCCATTGAGGAAGAAAAAGATGCTGAAGCAGATCTTCAACCACGTCCGCCGATTGTCACCGTCATGGGTCACGTCGACCACGGTAAGACCTCATTGCTCGACTACGTCCGTAAAGCCAATGTTATCGCCGGTGAAGCAGGGGGAATTACCCAGCACATCGGAGCATACAATGTCAAACTTGAAGATGGCAGAAAGATAACCTTCCTCGATACACCGGGTCACGAGGCATTTACCGCCATGCGTGCCCGTGGTGCCCAGGTAACTGACATTGCCATTATCATCGTAGCAGCAGACGACGATGTGATGCCTCAAACTGTTGAAGCGATCAACCACGCCTCAGCGGCTGGAGTGCCGATTGTCTTTGCGATCAACAAAGTCGACAAACACACTGCAGATCCCGAAAAAATCAAGCACCAATTGGCCAACATGAATTACATGGTGGAAAGCTGGGGCGGAAAATACCAGTCTCACGACATTTCTGCCAAATCCGGACAAGGAGTTGCAGAACTGCTCGAAAAAGTACTGCTTGAAGCCGAAATGCTCAACCTGCGCGCCAATCCCAACAAGAGGGCTAATGGGTCGGTCATCGAATCAACCCTCGACAAGGGACGTGGTTATGTGGCCACCATCCTTGTTCAGTCAGGTACCCTGAAAGTGGGTGATGTAATTTTGGCAGGACCTCACTACGGTCACATCAAAGCCATGTTCAACGAACGGAATCAGCGCGTCGAAAGCGTTGGACCGGCAGAACCGGTTCTGATCCTCGGACTGAACGGCGCTCCACAGGCAGGCGATAAATTCAATGTCATGGAGAGTGAACGCGAAGCCCGCCAGATCGCCAACAAACGTGAACAATTGCAGCGCGAACAAGGTCTCCGGACCCAGAAACATATTACCCTCGATGAGATCGGCCGAAGGATTGCCATTGGCAACTTCCAGGAGTTGAATATCATTGTCAAGGGCGACGTAGACGGATCGATCGAAGCACTTTCCGATTCACTGATCAAACTCTCCACTACCGAGATCCAGGTCAATGTGATTCACAAAGCCGTCGGTCAGATTACCGAATCAGACATCATGCTGGCTTCGGCATCCAACGCGATCATCGTCGGATTCCAGGTGCGTCCTTCCATGAGTGCCAGGAAACTGGCCGAAAAGGAGGAAATCGATATCCGCCTCTACTCCATCATCTACGATGCGATCAACGAGATCAAATCGGCCATGGAAGGTATGTTGGCTCCCGAAATCAAGGAAGAAATCAAGGGTACTGCCGAAATTCTTACTGTGTTCAAAATCACCAAGGTGGGTACCATTGCCGGATGTATCGTCCGCGATGGCAAGATTATCCGCAACACCAAGGTGCGCCTGATCCGGGATGGTATCGTCGTCTTTACCGGCGAGCTTGAATCACTGAAACGCTTCAAGGATGACGTGAAGGAGGTAGCCAAGGGTTACGAATGTGGTCTGAATATCCAGAACTACAACGATCTGCACGAAGGCGACTTTATCGAGGCATTCGATCAGGTGGAGGTAGCGAAGACGCTCTAAAGAAGGCTAACTTAAGAAGGCAAAAGTATGGAACTCCGAAGAGGGGTGGTTAAAAATAAAAAACGTCCGGATTTTCATCCGGACGTTTTTATTGGATACAGTTAAGATCGCATTCCCAAATCCTCTCTTATCCAATACCTTATAACTTACAACTCATAACTCATCTCTTATCTCTCCTGTCATAAATAACCGGGGTCCCTCACTTTTGCCTTTTTTTAGTTGGCTGCTTCAAACTGATTCAAAAACCTCACATCATTCTCAAAGTAGAGCCTTAAATCATTGATTCCGAACTTGAGCATGGCGATTCGTTCGATCCCCATACCAAAGGCAAATCCGGTGTATTTTTTGCTGTCGATGCCTGATGCATCAAGCACATTCGGGTCGACCATTCCGCAACCCAGGATTTCAAGCCATCCACTGTACTTACAGACGTTACAACCCTTGCCACCGCAAATTGAACAGGAGACATCCACTTCGGCCGAAGGTTCGGTAAACGGGAAGTAAGACGGACGCATGCGGATTTCCGATTTTTCACCGAAAAGTTCCCTGGCAAAATAGAGCAAAGTCTGCTTCAGGTCTGCAAAAGAGACATCTTCGTCAATATAAAGACCTTCTATCTGATGAAACATGCAATGTGCACGGTATGAAATGGCTTCATTGCGAAAAACCCTTCCCGGTGTGACAGTCCGGATTGGAGGTTTCATCGTCTCCATATCATGAACCTGAACCGATGAAGTATGGGTACGAAGGAGAATATCCGGATTCCTCTGGATAAAAAAGGTGTCCTGCATGTCGCGGGCCGGATGCTCTTCAGGAAAGTTCAAGGCAGAAAATACGTGCCAGTCGTCTTCAATTTCCGGTCCTTCAGAAACCACAAAACCCAATCTTTTGAAAATCTCGAGAATCTCATTCTTCACGATGGAAATGGGATGACGTGTACCGGGCTTCATGGGATCTCCCGGTAGGGAAAGATCAAGCGCTTTGGATTCGGAGGTTTGATCTTCCAACCCCTCTTTCAGTACCCTGATTTTCTCGGTAGCAAAATTCTTGAGGGTATTAACGGCCTGACCAATCTCCTTCTTCTGATCGGCAGACACATTTCTGAAATCTTCGATCAATTTGGAAATTTCCCCTTTTTTACTGAGGTATTTAATCCTAAGCTCCTCCAGCTCTTCAGCAGATTTGACAGCAATTTCTTCAATCTCCCTCTGAAGTTCCTTTATCCTGTGTAACATGTCGACTCAATATTTGAAATGCAAAAATAGAAAAAAAACGCTAAAGCATGCTTTCCCTGTCTATCCCGATGTCATTGTGCGAAACCGGATCTTCCACCGGCTCCAGATGGGTAAATACGGTAACCGGAATAGGGAAGTGATCCCTTACCCGCTTTTCAATGACCTCAAGAAGGTCATGCCCACGTTTTACAGTCCACGCTCCGGGAACGAGAATATGTACGGAAACAAATTTTCGCTGTCCGGCCTGTCTGGTCATCAACGAATGAAATTCAATGTCGCTTTGGCGAAACTGGTCAAATATTTTCTCTATCTCTTGTCGCTCCTCATTCGGAATTGCAGTATCAATCAAACCTCTTGCGGATTGGAGCATCAGCCTGTAGCCGGTCCAGACAATGTTCAGGGCCACCAACATTGCTATGAGAGGGTCCAGAATCAACCAACCAGTGAGTTTGACCAGCCCAATTGCCAATACCACACCCACCGAAGTCCATACATCCGTCATCAGGTGTTTGCCGTCTGCTGTAAGCGTAATCGAGTGGCTTTTTTTCCCTTCACGCAACAAGACCAATGCTACACCAAGATTGATCAGCGAGGCGGCCAGCGAAATAAGTAAACCTATCCCCATATTTTCGAGTGGAAGAGGGTTGAATAACCTGGGCCACGCACTCCAGACAATGCTGCAGGCAGCGATGACAATCAGTCCGCCCTCAATGGCACTCGAAAAATATTCCGCCTTCGAATGGCCGAATGCATGTTCTGCATCGGCAGGCTTTTCTGCGATGGAGAGTACCACCAGCGCAATCAAGGCCGCCAGCAGATTGACACACGATTCGAGTGCATCAGACAGTAACCCGACAGAACCCGTCAACGTGAAAGCCATCCCTTTGAGACTGATGGTGAACACCGCAGCTACAATCGAGAGGTAAATAAATTTCTTCAGTGATTTCGAGGCCATTTGCTTAATTATTTAATAGGAAAATATGCATATTCCACATTTCCCCGCATTCCTTTCTAACTTTTGCCTTTTGCCCTATTCTTTAACCAATCCTTCTCTTTCAAGAAGTGGGGCTATAGAAGGTTCGTGACCCCGGAAAGCCTTGTACAGCAACATCGGATGGGCAGTACCACCCTTTTCGAGGATGTTTTTTCTGAATGCGTCGGCCGTGACACGGTCAAAGATACCTTTTTGCTTAAACAGCGAGTAGGCATCTGCATCAAGGACTTCAGCCCATTTATACCCATAATAACCGGCCGAATATCCTCCGGCAAAAATATGGGAAAAGGAGGTACTGATGCAATATCCGTCAATTGCCGGAAACAGATCAGTTGGAGCCAGCGCTTTTTTCTCAAATTCAACCACACTCCCTTTCATCGGTTCGGTAATGGAATGCCATGCCATATCGTTCATACCGAAACTCAACTGGCGTTCGCTCAAAGCTCCAGCCTGGAAGTTTTTTGATTTGATCAGCTTCTGAACCAATGCTGCAGGAATTTTTTCTCCGGTCTGGTAATGGGCAGCAAAAAGATCGAGGAAATCTTTCTCGATGGCCCAGTTCTCCATGATCTGGGATGGCAATTCAACAAAATCACGATAAACAGAAGTACCCGAGAGGCTTTCATACACCGTATTGGCGAAAATCCCATGCAATCCGTGACCAAACTCATGCAGGAAGGTGGTCACTTCATAGAAAGTTAGCAGCGATGGCTTGGTATCGGTTGGCTTGGTAAAATTGGTTACGATGGAAATAACCGGTCGAATGCTCTTGCCATTCAGATTGCTTTGAGGCCGGTATTCAGTCATCCATGCCCCGCCTCTTTTACCTTCCCTGGGAAAGAAATCGAGGTAGAGTACAGAAAGGAAGGAACCATCCTTGTCAAAGACTTCATAGGCCTTTACATCCGGGTGATATACCTGAATGGCTTTATTTTCCTTGAAAGTAATCCCATAGAGCCGATGTGCCAGCTCGAAAATTCCGCCAATGACCTTATCCAGCCTGAAATAGGGTTTTACGGCTTGCTCATCGAAACCGTATCGCTCGTTCTTCAGTTTTTCAGACCAATAATTCCAGTCCCAGCGCTCCATACGGTCCTTGAAACCGTGCAATTTTGCATATTCCATTACATCCGCCAGATCTTTGAGCGCGGCAGGTCTGGATGCATTGTGCAGTTGCATCATAAATGCATTGACCCTTTCCGGACTTTCAGCCATCCGTTCTTCCAAAACAAAGGCACTATGACTGGAATAACCTAAAAGCCTGGCCCTTTCAAGTCGCAGGTTGACAATTTCCCTGACAGTCTCTTCATTGTTTTGTGTGTTCTGATGGAAAGCCCGTGAATTGTAGGCCTTGTAGATTTCCTCTCTCAGTTTCCTGTTGTCGGCAAATTTCATGAAAGCAACAAAACCGGGGCCCTGCAGATTGAACATCCAACCGGCCACATTTCGTGATTTTGCAAGTTGGGCTGCTGCTTCTATTTCGCCTTCAGGCAAGCCTGACAAATCTTTAAGGTCTGTCACCACCATCTGGAAGGCATTGGTTTCTGCCAGAACATTTTCACCAAACTCCAGCGACAACTTTGTCATATCCGTATTGATCTGCGCAAACCGGTCCCTGGCAGCACCTTCCAGGTTGGCGCCATTGCGGATGAATCCTTTGTAACTATCCTCCAAAAGTTTGAGGTCTTCCGGATGCAGGGAAAGTTGTTCTTTCCTGTCATAGACAGCCTTGACGCGATTAAACAACCTTGCATTCAGGGAAATGTAATTTTGATAATCAGAAATTTTCGGAGAAATCTCCTTGGTGATTGTCTGAATGGTATCGTCTGTTTCCGCTGAGTTCAGATTAAAGAGAATGGTCGTAGCTCTGGTCAGTTTTTTCCCTGTTTGATCCAGGGCGACAATGGTATTCTCAAATGTCGGTGTTTCCGGATTGTTGATGACGGCATCCGTTTCGCTTTTGGCTTCTGCCAGGAGCTGATCGATGGCAGGTACATAATGTTCGTGTTTGATCTCCCTGAAAGGAGGGGTTTCGTGTACCGTTTCCCAATCGGTCAATAAAGGATTGGACGTTTTATTTTCTTTTTTCATATTCATTGTTGTTATTCCGGCCAGGATCAACATCCCGACAAATACGTTTTTTTTCATGGAAGGGTATCAGACAGATTTGATAAAAACTTTAGTTTCCCGGAAGGAGGGTGGAAAATTACAAATTAAAAATTACAGATTACAAATTACGCTGATGGGGAGTTTGAAATGCAATTCAGCATGATGTACACAAAAGAGGACCAATCTCCAACTGCAATTTTTAATTTTTAATTTTTAATTTCCTCTTCGTCTTTTCCTTCATGACACTCCATCCGAATTTCCCGATCTTCTTACCCATCTCGTAGTAATTACCATGAGAGTAAGCCATCAATCCTGCGCTTTCAAGGCTCATGGCACCTGATTCAGGATCAATGAAACGATCGTCGGCAACAATATTGACCACATTGGCAATGAACATATCGTGGGTGCCCAGTTCTTTAACCTCAACCACTTTGCATTCGATGCTGATTGGTGATTCCCCGACGATGGGGCATTGAACCACCGTAGCCGGAAGCGGGGTCAGTCCACATTCCTTGAATTTATCAAAGTCCCGGCCGGATTTGACTCCGCACCAGTCGGTCACTTCGGCCATATCCTTGGTGGTAAGGTTGATGACAAATTCTCCGGTTCGTTTCAGTATTTCTGAAGAATGCCTTCCCG
>SESG01003540.1_pt1 | contig 15473 bp, 12 predicted proteins | sample 3171421 | NCBI WGS metagenome assembly SESG01 (sample SAMN10866946, study PRJNA518727) | freshwater metagenome | biome: subpolar coniferous forest; feature: holomictic lake; material: water; isolation source: holomictic Lake 227, 6 m and 8 m depth | place: Canada: near Kenora, Ontario | collected... | reverse complement strand
CTGCGCACGCACCACCGCGACGACGTCCCGCTTGAGCATGTCATGAGGGAGTTCGGACCGCAGGTTGACCTCGTTTTGGTGGAAGGCCACAAAACCACACCGCTGGCGCACAAGCTCTGGATATCTGGCCCCGAAGGCGATCAACCGCCCCCCGAGGCCACGAATATTCAGCGCGTGCTGAAGCGGGGAGAAGATCGGGCGCAGCTGGCCATGGAAATCATCGAGCCAGCGTTGCAGCGCCTATGGCGGTCCTCTCCGGTATACGCCGGCGTGCTGATCGGCGGCGGCAGCACCAGGATGGGGCGGCCAAAACATTTGATCACGGAAAACGGCGAAACCTGGCTGCATACAAGTGTGGCGGCCGTGCAGCAGCAGGTGGACAAGGTCGTGATTCTGGGCAGCGGCGAGATTCCGGCAGACCTCCGGTCGCTCACAGTTCTGCCGGATGTTGAGGACGCCGGGGGGCCCTTGCGCGGCATGCTGGCGGCGATGCGCTGGGCGCCCATGGCGTCCTGGATCTTTGTGCCATGCGATACGCCGGGGCTCACAGCAGAGGCGATGCGCTGGATTTTAACCAACCGCAAACCAGGAGTCTGGGCTGTCCAGCCGCGCCAGATGGAATCCGGAATTCTGGAGCCATTGCCGGGCTGGTATGATTTCCGTTCCCGGCATCTGTTGGAGCGGTGCCGTGGGCCCGCTGATCTTGCCGGGCATGAGAAGGTTGCCACCCCACCCCTGCCACGGGAATTTGCGGGAGCATGGACAAACTTGAACACGCCTTCCGAACTTAATACGGCCAGGCGCACCCGGACAATCAAAACATGACGCGCGACGGTGAAATTGCTGATGTTAGAAGCCAGATGAAGCTGGATCAGGTTTACTGTCGGGACCTGCCGACAATTCCAACACCTTCGAATGGACCGGTTCTTGTAACAGGCGGCACCGGCTACATTGGCGGAAGGCTGGTGCCGGAACTGCTTGCCCGGGGCTACAAGGTCAGGGTAATGGTAAGAAGCCGTTCTCCTGAACATGCGGAGCGGTGGCCGGACGCAGAGGTCGCCGTGGCCGATGCTTCGGATGCTGCATCGCTTGCTTTAGCGCTCAAAGGCATTCACACGGCCTACTATCTGATTCATTCGTTATTGCTTGGACCAAAAGAGTTTGAGGCTTCAGACCTGGCCAATGCCATAAACTTCAGGCGCGCGGCGGAAGAGAACGGGGTTGCGCGCATTATCTACCTTGGCGGGCTGGGCGATGTACGGACCTTTTTGTCGCCTCATCTGCGAAGCCGGATGCGCGTCGCCGAGGAACTTGGCAGCGGCCGTGTGCCTGCGACCGTGCTGCGCGCGGCCATCATCATCGGCTCGGGAAGCGCATCTTATGAGATACTCCAACATCTTGTGCGTAAACTGGCGCTGATCCCGATCCCGTATTGGGGACGCACCAAGTGCCAGCCGATCAGCATCCGGGATGTGATTAAATACCTGGTCGGCGTGCTGGAAAAACCCGAAACCGCCGGAGCGTCATTCGATATCGGCGGCAACGACGTGCTCACCTATGAAGAAATGATGCGGGTGATTGCCGAAGTGCTTGGCAAAAAGAGAGTCTTTGTGCATTCCTGCCTGTCAAACATCAAGTTTCACGCTTATCTCACCGGCCTGCTGACACCTGTACCGGCGCTGATTACGCGCAGCCTGATGGAAGGTTTGCAGAACGACGTGGTATGCCTGGACCGGCGTATATCGCAATTGGTGCCCTTCCGCATGCTCACCTACAGAGAATCTGTCATCAGGGCGTTATTGCGCGAAGATCAGGACACCGTGGATACGCGCTGGTCGGACGCATACCCGCTGGCTCATGAATTGAGCATCAAACTGCACGAGCTTAAACACGCTCCCCGGTACACGGCCAGCGCCACTTTATTAACCACAAAAAACGCCCCTGCGCTGTTTCATTCGATCTGCCGCATCGGCGGTAAAGCCGGCTGGTTTCATGAAAACTGGATGTGGCGGCTGCGGGGCATGATGGACAGCTTGCTGATGGGTGTCGGAACAGCCCGCGGTCGCAGAAGCTTGTCCACACTGCGCGTCAACGATGTGATTGATTTCTGGCGCGTGGAGGCCCTGGTCGAGAACCGGCTGCTGCTGCTGCGGGCGGAAATGAAGCTTCCCGGCCTGGCCTGGCTGAAGTTCAGCATAGACCCGCAAAATGGCCAAAACCGTCTGTCCGTGACAGCCTACTACGACACCCGGACATTTTCAGGCAAGCTTTACTGGTATACATTTCTGCCTTTTCACGGGTATATTTTCGGCCGGCTCATTCGAAACATCGCAGAAAGAAATACAATAACATAGCAGTATGGAGTTGGAGTCACTGATGGATACACCGCAAAACATTCCACGAATCAAGGTCTGGCTGACCGCTGTACGTCCATTTGCCTACACGGCATCGGCTTTGGCCGTGGTGTTGGGGCTGGCAATCGCCCGCTACTCCGGGTATCCGATGCAATGGGCCGCGTTCACTGTCACCTTGCTGGGCGTGCTCTGTTTTCACACGGCGGCCAACCTGCTGAACGACTGTTTCGATCACCGGCGCGGACTGGACACACAGATCATACCGACAAGCGGAGCAGTCGTTCGCGATTGGATCACTGAGGCTCAGGCCTTCCGGGCGGCATCAGCATTACTGGCTGTGGGTGTCATCTGCGGGTTGTTCCTGACCTGGTATGCAGGCTGCGTCGTACTTCTGCTCGGCCTCCTGGGATTCCTGTTTGCAATCGGCTATACAACGCCGCGCTTTTGTTTCAAGTACATCGGGCTGGGCGATTTCACGATCTTTTTTTCGTTCGGAATCCTTGTTGTATTTGGCACTTACTGGGTGCAGGCCAGGCAATTTCATTGGCTGCCGGTTTTGTGGAGCGTGCCACCTGTCCTGCTCACCGTAGGCATTCTGCACGCCAACAACTGGCGCGACATCGAAAGTGACCCGTCCAAGGGCTGTCGCACGGTGGCCAGCGTGCTGGGAAGCCGCGGCTCAGAAGCCTACTACCGGATGCTGGTGCTCGGCCCCTTTGTGCTGGTTGCGGCTTATCTGCTGCTGGACCTGTTTCCGGAGTTGGGAATTCACACCCCGCTCACCACGCTGGCTGCATTTCTCGCGCTACCTCTAGCCGTCCGGTTGGTCCGCGTCAAACGGCACGGCACGCCGGAACAATTCGCAATGCTGGATTCCGGAACCGCCCAGTTGCATCTGGTGTTCACCGTGCTTTGTTCAGCAGCATTTTTCGCCGCTTGTTATCTTCCATAGATTTATGACAACCAACTCATACACCCGTTCTGATTCCAAGCTACGCCCGCTCTGCTATCTGGCTGTGGGTATTGCCATCTTGATTTTCAGCCTTCTGTTTTCAGGTCTGACAGTTCATTTCTGGGCCCAACTGGCTATATCCGTAACAGTGCTTTGCGGGGTGGCGCTGATCATGGAACGGGAGCCGATGCTGGCAACGCTCCGGAATACCGGCGGACGGGGAGCCTTCAAGACCATCTCCCTCGGCCTGGCGTCCGCCGCACTGCTCTATTTTATTTTCATGCTTGGCAATCACGCGGCGCGAGTTTTCTTCACTTTTGGCGGCGCCGAAATCAATGCGGTCTACGGGTTCGGACCGGCTACTCCGCGATGGCTGGTGGCTTTTCTTCTGATTTTTGTGGTGGGTCCCGGCGAGGAGTTTTTCTGGCGCGGCTATGTGCAGCGCCGGCTCGTCGCGGAATTCGGCCGTCCCGGCCTGGTGGCGTCGGTGCTGGCCTACGGCGGAGCCCATGTAATGACCGGCAATCTGATGCTGATTCTGGCCGCGCTGACCTGCGGCTCATTCTGGGCTTTTATGTACCACCGCTACAAATCGATGCGGATCAACATGATCAGCCACGCCTGCTGGGCTGCCGCCATTTTTGTTTTGTTCCGCCTCTCTTGACCGTTCGTGCTCTCTATGATAAAGGCATTCATTGTAGAGAACAAAAAACAACCAGAACAACAGGAGAAGCACATGAGTGTACTAGTCGGAAAAAAGGCCCCGGATTTCACTGCTAACGCTGTAATGGGAGATAATGAAATCAAGGAAATAACCCTCTCGAAAATCAGCAAGGGCAAATACGCCGTGCTGTTTTTCTATCCGCTTGATTTCACGTTCGTCTGCCCGTCGGAGCTGCTGGCCTTCGATCACCGCCTCGCCGAGTTTAAGAAGCGCGGCGTGGAAGTGCTCGGCATTTCCATCGACTCGCAGTTCACGCACCTCGCCTGGAAGAACACGGCGGTCAAGAACGGCGGCATAGGCCAGGTCCAGTATCCCATGGTGGCCGACGTCAAGCACGAGATCTGCCGGGCCTACGACGTGGAATTCGAGGCTGCTGGCGTGGCCTTCCGCGGTTCGTTTCTGATCGACAAGTCCGGGATGGTCCGCCATCAGGTGGTGAATGATCTGCCGCTCGGGCGCAACGTTGACGAAATGTTGCGCATGGTTGACGCCCTACAGTTTACCGAACAACACGGCGAGGTCTGCCCTGCCGGCTGGAAACAGGGCCAGGAAGGGATGCAAGCCAGCACTGAAGGTGTTGCCAAGTACCTCGCGGCGCACCATCAGGAACTCTGAGCCGCAAGCTGCCGGCTATTCCTCAAACCGTCCCGCAGGTGTGTCCCGGCACGCACCTGCGGGCTGTTGTGGGTACTGTGTAACTGATCAGGCATTCAGAATTCAGAAGAACGACAGACTCTTTCGATATTGCTCCTGAATTCTGACTCCTGTCTATCAGAGTTGTTGCAGTTACTATTTGAAATGCGCTCTCTGTTTCAGTATATTCCGTCTACCACAAGGTGGTGGTAGCGTTATTAAACCATTCTGGCGACGGCCTGAAGTCGTCTTTTCAGACTTGCTGGCGAAAGCTTGGACAGTCTATTTATTATGCGGATAGCGGAGAACCCGATAAATGCAAATCTGCAACGCTGTTGATTCATCCTTTGATCTGGCGCCGGTGGCTGGGATCGTCGCAACTCACACCCCTTTTTCGGAAGGCGACATTATTGGCGCCTTGCAGGACATTCAGGAGCGCTATGGCTATCTCGCCCAACCCGTCGTGGACGAACTGGCACGGCTCAGCGGCCTGCCGGTTGCCAAGTTTTACGGAGTTGCCACATTCTATTCGCAGTTTCATCTGAAGCCGCACGGAAAACACACCATCCGCGTTTGTCGTGGCACCGCCTGCCATGTGCGCGGTTCGCCAAAGATCATGGACTCAGTTGTACGGCATCTTGGCATTGAGGATGGCGGGACTACGCCCGACATGCAGTTTTCGCTTGAAACGGTGGCCTGTCTGGGCACGTGTTTTCTCTCGCCGGTAATGCTCGTGGACAGCAAATATTTTGGAAATCTCACGCCGGATCAGGCCGTCAAGGTTCTCGAAAGCATGGGTTCGAAAAGCGCGTCTAACGGAACTGCGCCAGAAGAGGAGATGCCGGCATGCCAGGCTTGACACCGGAAATTCAGAAACTGCGCGACTTGCGGCTTGCTGAGCAGCAACAGCAACCGCTCCGCGCAGTGCGAATCTGCACGACAGGTTGCCGGGCGCTGGGCGCGCTGGAAGTCCACGCAGCGTTCGAGCGTGAACTGGCGGCAGCGGGGTTGACCCGGAAGGTGGCGCTGATCAAGACCGGCTGCCAGGGCATTTGCGCGGGGGCGCCGGTGATCAGCATTGACCCGGACGGAATACTTTATCTCGGAGCCAAGCCCGCCGATGTTCCGGAGATTGTGCGCACCACTCTCTGCGGTGGCGGGATTGTAGAACGCCTGTGTTTTCAGGGGCGGCAAGGGCCAATTCCGAAAAGGTCGGAGATACCGTTTTTTGCCGTTCAGAAACCAATCGTGCTTGCACGCTGCGGGCGGATTGATCCCACCAGCATTGCAGCGGCTATGGCAGCAGGATCATACGAAATGCTGGAGCGGGTTCTGACTGAAATGGAACCGGAGGCTGTGATCGCTGAGATTGCAACCTCCGGTCTGCGTGGCCGCGGCGGGGCCGGTTTTCCAACCGGACGAAAATGGAGCGCGACCCGCGCCGCCCCCGGCGATCTCAAGTATCTGGTCTGCAACGCCGACGAGGGTGACCCGGGCGCCTTCATGGACCGCGCAGTAGTGGAAGGCGACCCGCATGCCGTTCTGGAGGGGCTGCTGATCGCCGCCTATGCCATCGGCGCCAGACATGGCTATGTTTACGTGCGGGCCGAATATCCGATTGCCATCGAACATCTCAAGCTTGCCATCGCACAGGCCCGTGAGCACGGACTGCTCGGAGAGAATATCCTTGGCACTGGCATGGCTTTCGATGTGAAGATCAAGGCTGGCGCCGGGGCCTTCGTCTGCGGCGAGGAGACCGCGCTGCTGGCTTCCATCGAAGGCAAGCGCGGCATGCCGCGGCCGCGTCCGCCTTTCCCGGCGCAAAGCGGCCTGTGGGGAAAACCCACCTGCATCAACAACGTCGAAACCCTCGCTAATATTGCCGAGATCCTGCGAATGGGCGGAGCAGCCTATTCCGGGCTGGGCACGCCCACCAGCAAGGGCACAAAGATTTTCGCTCTGGCCGGCAAGGTTAAATACACCGGATTGGTGGAAGTCCCCATCGGTGTGACCATGAACCAGCTGGTCAACGACATCGGCGGCGGAGTCCCCGCCGGCTCCGCCTTCAAGGCCGCTCAGATGGGCGGGCCTTCCGGCGGCTGCGTGCCAGCCCGCTATCTCGACATGCCGATTGACTACGAGACGGTCAAGGAGGTTGGCGCCATTATGGGTTCGGGCGGGCTGATCATCCTGGACGAAGAGACCTGCATGGTGGACCTTGCCCGCTACTTCATGGAATTCTGCGCTAAGGAATCCTGCGGCAAGTGTCCGCCCTGCCGGATCGGAACCACCCGCATGCTGGAAATACTCAATCGCATCTGCGCCGGGCAGGGCGTGCCGGAAGATATCGCGCGGCTGGAAGAGCTGGGCAGTCAGGTCAAGAAAAATGCGCTCTGCGGCCTGGGCCAGACCGCGCCAAATCCGGTTTTGACAACCATTCGTCATTTTCGTTCCGAATACGAAGCGCACGTCAACCAGCGGCGTTGTCCAGCTGTCGTTTGCCGCAACCTGATCAGCTTTACAATCCTGCCAGATAAATGCATCTGTTGCGGACGCTGTGCGAAAGGCTGCCCGGCCCACTGCATTTCCGGTAAGGCCGGCAAGGCCCCGGCGCGGGCCACCGCGCCTGATCGTGAAAAAGGGAAAGTTGGTGAACCATTCGCGATCCAGCCGGCTCTTTGTATCAAGTGCGGCGCCTGCTTTGATGTGTGCCCGGCCAAAGCTGTGGTGAAGCAATGAGCGGCGCAGAAATCAAAGACGTGAAAGAGGAACAGCCCATGGTCCGCTTGACCATCAACAACCGCGAGATTACCGCCCGGCCAGGCCAGACCATCATGCAGGCCGCCCAGGCCAGCGGTATCTACATTCCGCATCTCTGCCACGAGCCGCGCTTGAAGCCCGCCGGCGCCTGCCGGATGTGTCAGGTCCACCTCGGCGCAATTGACCGTCCGCCGGTGCTGGCATGCGCAACCACGGTCAGCGAGGGGCTTACGGTCATCTCCGAATCCCCGGAGCTCGCTGGCCGCCGCAAGTTGATTCTGGAACTGCTTTTGAGCGAACACCGAGTCGCATGTACTACCTGCGACTCGGACGGGGAGTGCAGCCTGCAAGACCTGGCTTACCGCTATGCCGCCAGAGAATGGGCTTACGGCACCTTTCAACACCCTGCGGCTGTAACGCTCAACTACACCTCTGACAACCGCGGCATCGAATACGATGTAGAAAAATGCGTGCGTTGCAGCCGTTGCGTGCGTTACTGCGAGGAAGTGCAAGGGGCCTGCGCGCTGACTTTCGATGGGCGCGGCATCAGCATGAAAGTCAACACGGCCTATGGCCGTCCATTGCACCTCTCCGATTGTGAACTGTGCGGCGGCTGCATCCGCGTTTGCCCCACCGGAGCCATGCGCGAGAAGGCCGCCAGAGGACTGGGCCGCTCCAAGGATCTCACAAAAGTCCAAACCACCTGCACCTACTGCGGAGTCGGCTGCACCTTTGAACTCAACGTCAATCCGGATATCAACCGCATCGTGCGTGTCACTACGCTGCCGGGGATGGGAACAAACGACGGCAATCTCTGCGTGAAGGGGCATTTCGCCTTCGATTTCGTGCATTCTCCGGAGCGCTTGACGAAGCCGCTGATCCGGGAGCACGGCGCCTTCCGCGAGGCATCCTGGGAAGAAGCAATCGCAAAGGCAGCCCGTGGCCTGGCATCCGCCCGCGACCAGTACGGCCCGGAAGGGCTGGCGTTCCTGAGTTCCGCGCGCTGTACGAACGAAGAGAACTATCTCGTGCAGAAACTCGCCCGCATGGCTGGAAAAACCAACAACGTTGACCAGTGCGCCACCACCTGCCATGCGCCAACTGTCGCCGGGCTGGCCATGTCCCTGGGTTCCGGCGCCATGACGAACGCCATCGGCGAAATCAAGGATGTGCAGACACTCTTCGTGATCGGTGCGAATCCAACCGAAGCCCACCCCATCGTCGGGCTGGAGATGAAAAAAGCCATGCGCAATGGCGCTCGGCTGATTGTCTGCGATCCGCGAGACACGTGGGTGGCGCGGCACGCGCAAATTCATATCAAACACCGGCCCGGGACGGACAACATGCTGGTCAACGCGATCATGCATCACATCCTGGCCCTGGGTCTGCATGACCGCGCTTTCGTTGCGGAGCGCTGCGAAAATTTCGACGGCTTCACCGGAAATCTCAAGGAGTACACGGTCGAGCGGGCGGCCGATGTTTGCGGCGTTGACGCCGACCTGATCCGACGCGCCGCCGAATGGTACGCGACAGGGACGCCGTCGGCGATTTTCTACACGCTGGGTATCACGGAACACACCTGCGGAACCGAGAACGTCCAGAACCTCGCCAATCTCGCCATGCTCTGCGGCCAGATTGGCAAGCGCTCATCAGGGATCAACCCCATACGCGGCCAGAACAATGTTCAGGGCGCCTGCGATATGGGCGCGATCAACACCGTGCTGCCCGGCTACCAGAAAGTCAACGACGCAGCTGTCCGCGTCAAGTTCGCCAAAGCCTGGGGCGGCGAGATACCGGCGAATACGGGAGGTCGCGTGACCGACTTCATCGAAAAGGCCGGTGAGGGCGTGCTGAAGGCTTTTTACGTCATGGGCGAGGATCCTGTACTCAGCGAACCCAATCAGGCCAAGGTCATCGAAAGTTTGAAAAAACTGGATTTTCTGGTGGTTCAGGAAATTTTCATGACCGAGACCGCCAAACTTGCCGACGTGATTCTGCCAGCGACCTGCTTTGCCGAGAAAGACGGCACCTTTTCGAACACCGAGCGCCGCGTACAGCGGGTGCGCAAAGCCGTTGAACCACCTGGTGAAGCGCGGGCGGACTGGCAGATTCTCTGCGATATCTCCACCGCCATGGGCTACCCCATGCACTATGCAGGCGCTTCGGAAATATTCGACGAAATCGCCGCGCTCACGCCGAGTTACGGAGGCATGTCCTATCAGCGCATTGATAAAGCCGGACTGCAATGGCCCTGTCCTACGAAGGAGCATCCCGGCACCGCGTTTCTGCATCAGGGACGCTTTACGCGCGGCAAGGGGCTGATGCACGCGATTAAATTCCGCCCACCCGCCGAGCAACCGGACGCCGACTATCCCTTCATGCTCTCCACAGGGCGTACACTTTATCACTACAACATAGGCAACATGACGCGCAAAACCGCGACCATCTCACAAAAGCAGGACGAGAACTTCGTCGAGCTGCACAGCCTTGATGCCGCACGCCTGGGCATCATTGATGGCGGAGCCGCACGCGTCACCACGCGGCGCGGCTCGCTGGCCGTGCGTGCCAGGGTTGGCGAAAAAGTCCGGCCCGGCGGACTATGGATGCCATTTCACTTCGTCGAGAGCGTGACCAATCGCCTGACCAACGACGCCTTTGATAACATTACCCGCACGGCCGAGTACAAGTGCTGCGCCGCAAAAATCGAGCCTGCTGATGCGCCGGGCGCATGAAAATGCTGGTGTAAGGAGAGCAAGCATGAAACCGCAGTTACCCGGGACGGAGGTCGGCGCGAAGTTGACGCATGATGCTGAAATGAGCGTCGGGCGCTTCGTGAATGTAAAAGTCGAGGACGTGCTTGCAAGCGATGCCACAGGCGATGCGCGCGCCGCCGGCTGGAAAGTCATTCTTGACCGGGCCATCGTTAATGAGGAATCCGCCGCCGCCTTTTATCGCCAGGCCGCCGCCCGCGTCTCTGACCCTGTTACGCGTGATGCTCTCGAGGGATTGATGCGTGACGAGGTCGAGCACAAACACCTGATTGAGGAATTCCGGAGTGGCGCGCGCCCCCTGCCCGATGGCAACTCTTCCGGCGGGTCGCTCGTAGAGATTCTTGGAACTCCCGATTTCACCGCCGACATGTCACCATCTGCCGCCTTCCTGCTTGCCGCAAAAAAGGAGAAGTCGGCCGTGGAGTTCTACGAGAACTGGGCCGGGCTGTATCCAGTCGGCCCGGAGCGCAAACTGCTGCTCAGTCTGGCCGATGTTGAACGGCGCCACAAACTGAAGGTGGAGGAGCTCTACGCCAACGCCGCCTTCCCAGAGGTCTGGTGAAAAACGGAACTGCGCCGGCCCGCCCGCCGCCCCCGGATGGGATGCGGGAAACGGAAATCGTCCAGTATGACTATGCACACCCCTCTGGCCTGCCACGCCTTGACGCCGTAATCCTTGAAAGGCCGCTGAGCATCGATGTGGATGGCTGCATTTATACAATCATGCGCACGCCTGGAGCGGACCGCGAACTGGCCGCAGGCTTTCTTTTTACAGAAGGTTTGATTGCAAAAACGGACGATATTCTGATGCTGAGCGAATGTCCGGACACCCCTGATATCATCACCGTGAAAACTTGCAGCCCCGGCAATAAACCACGCAGAACGCTGATGATCACTTCGTCGTGCGGCCTGTGCGGACGGGAAGACATTAACTCAATGGTGGAATCTCTGGGCCGCATCGAAAGCGCTTTCCGGGTGCCTCTGGAGACAGTCTACCGGGTGCCTGCAACGGTGCGGGCGATGCAGCCGCTCTTTGACCTGACCGGCGGCGCGCATGCTTCGGCGGTTTTCGATGAGGTTGGCAATGTCGCTTGCGTGAAGGAAGACGTAGGTCGTCACAATGCACTCGACAAGCTGATCGGGCATGCGCTTCTGCGTGGAATATCCCTTAGCGGCAGGGGCCTGTTTCTGTCAGGTCGTACCAGCCTGGAAATGATTACCAAAGCGGCCCGGGCCCGCATGCCTGTCGTGGCGGCAGTTGGCGCCCCCACCACAGCGGCAATCGAAGCCGCCGACCGCCTCGCTATCACCCTCTGCGGATTCTTGCGGGACGGGCGGATATCCGTGTACACTCACGGGTGGAGAATTTTAGAGTTGAAGGAAGCGAACAGAAAATGCAGCGTAAACGCTGACAAAGCCCGCTGTTCGCCGGGCAGTTAAGCTGCAAGGCAATACAAGCACGGAGGTTTCGCTATGTGCCAAATGCGCATCGTCCTGAAACAGGGCGACACTGAAGAACTGGTATTGGAAAACGCGGCCCAGCTTAAAGTCACCGACACGGGCATTCTGATCAACGCACTTTTTGAGCAGCCGAAGCTGATACAGGGAGCGATGATCAGCGGTTTTGATTTTCTGGAAAACAAGGTAACCCTGATCAAGACCAGCGGAAAGGCCTGAAATGGAATCAAAAAACTTGATCGAGAAACTGCAGGTTCTGCTGCCGCATTGGATTGAACACAACCAAAACCATGAGGCCGAGTTCCGGAAATGGGCCGCATCGGCACGGTCGGAAGACTCGCAGCACCTGGCCTCGCTTTTGGATCAGGCGGCGGCGCACATGACCGCTACTGACGAAATCCTCAAACAGGCCAAAACTGAAGCCGGCGGGAACGCAGAAATTCATCCTCATTCCCATCATCACGATCATTGATGCCCCGCACAGCGCTCCTCTGCGACACTTAGCCCCCCCGCCAGCCGGTTATCCTTAGTCGTCCCGTTTATCGACCAAGCGTAAGCAACGCCCTGTAAGTAACTCCCGTGCGTTCTCACAAGCTTGATCCGCAGGCAAGCGTTGAGATTGCTGAGCAGTTACTTCTGGAACTTCATTAGCCACTGCTGGAAAATAAACAAATAAAACTCTTGCACAGTAGCGGGTACTAGCGGATAATTACGGCGATTATTGAGAAAGGGGTATCCCGTGGATCTGCAAATTATGACTTTGGATGAAGCGGTGGCTTTCCTGAAGACGCCCAAGAGCACGCTCTACAAGATGCTGGTAACGGGCACGATCCCGGCCAAAAAGGTCGGGCGACAGTGGCGATTCAACCGGGCGGATCTGGAGCAATGGCTCGGGCAGGCGCACGCAGAAAAGGCCGCAGCGCAACCGTCCGTCGCGTCTCAAGCGACAGCGCGAATGCCCGCCGCTGTTTCTATAGCATCAGCCCCACGCGTCAGCGGCGGCATAATCAGCGACCTGCTGAAGGAAGAGCGCTCCTTCCGTCCCTCGCCGGAATTCGTCGCGCAGGCCAATCTTACCGATCCGGCAATTTACGAGCAGGCCCGTAAAGAAGGGCCGAAGTTCTGGGACCGTTACGCTAACGAGCTCCACTGGTTCAAAAAGTGGGACAAGACGCTGGAGTGGAATGCGCCCAGCGCCAAATGGTTCGTCGGCGGTAAAACAAACCTGAGCTACAACTGCCTGGACGCCAACCTGCACAAAGGCCTGCGCAACAAGGCCGCCATCATCTGGGAGGGCGAGCCTGGCGACAAGTGTACGCTGACCTATTTTGAACTGCACCGTCAGGTCTGCAAATTCGGCAACGTGCTGAAGAGCCTGGGTGTAACCAAAGGCGACCGGGTGGCGATCTACATGCCCATGATTCCGGAACTGGCGATTGCCATGCTGGCGTGCGCACGTATCGGGGCGGTGCACTCGGTTGTATTTGGCGGATTTTCCGCCGAATCTCTGGCTGACCGGATCAACGATGCGGGCGCGAAGATTCTGATTACGGCTGATGGCGGTTACCGGCGCGGCGGGCTTGTGCCGCTCAAACATGACGCAGATTACGCCGTGCGCGAGACGCCCTGCGTCGAGAAAGTCATCATCGTCCGGCGCGGCAAGTTTCCCTTGCGTATGAATCCGGCACGGGACCTGTGGTGGGACGATCTCATGCAAAACGCTTCGTCCGACTGTCCGGCGGAGCCGATGGATTCGAACGACATGCTGTTTATCCTTTACACCTCAGGCACGACTGGCAAGCCCAAGGGCATTGTCCACTCGACCGGCGGCTACATGGTCGGTTGCTATGCAACCAGCAAGTGGGTTTTCGACCTCAAGCCGCAGGACCTTTTCTGGTGCACGGCGGACATCGGCTGGGTCACCGGCCACAGCTACGTTGTTTATGGCCCGCTCTGCAACGGCGCCACGATCCTCATGTACGAGGGCTCGCCGGACTGGCCGGACCGCGACCGGTTCTGGTCGCTGGTGGAAACCTACGGCGTAACGATCATGTACACAGCGCCAACGGCGATTCGAACATTCATGAAGTGGGGCGCAGAGCCGGTTGATCGCCACGACCTCTCCTCACTGCGTCTGTTGGGCAGCGTGGGCGAACCGATTAATCCGGAAGCCTGGATCTGGTATTACGAAACGATCGGAAAAAAGCGCTGCCCGATCGTTGACACCTGGTGGCAAACCGAAACTGGGCAGATACTGATCACCACACTGCCCGGCATTGACACTATGCGCCCTGGTTTTGCAGGGCGTCCGCTGCCCGGCATTCATGCGGCGATTCTGGATGACGACCGCAAGCAGATTGATGTGGGCGGCGGCTACCTCGCACTCACACAACCATGGCCCGGCATGACTTGCGGCGTCTACGGCGATCAGGAGCGCTTCGTCAAAACATACTGGTCGAAATGGCCGGACACCTATTTTACGGGGGACGGCGCCAAGCGTGACACAGACGGATATTTCCTGATCGTCGGCCGCGTGGACGACGTGTTGAACGTCGCCGGCCACCGCATCGGCACCATGGAAGTAGAATCCGCGCTGGTGGATCATCCGTCCGTGGCGGAGGCGGCGGTGGTCGGCACCGCACATGAGATCAAGGGCCAGGCCATCACGGCCTTTGTAACAATTAAGGACTCGGCATCTTCGAGCGTTGATCTCGTGCAGAAGCTCAAAGATCATGTGGTCAAGAAAATCGGCGCCCTGGCGCGTCCGGAGAGCATCATCTTCACGGCGGAACTTCCAAAAACACGCAGCGGCAAGATCATGCGACGCCTGTTGCGGGATATCGCCAACGGCAAGGTGATGGGTGACGTCACTACACTGGCCGACGCCACGGTGATTGATAAACTGAAGCAGCAGTATGCCGACAAGGAAATTTGAGCCCGGCGGCAACAAACAAGGACTGACAGAACATAGAAGGGGGTTCAATCTCATGTTTCCCATGCCCATCAAGCCTGTAACCAAGCTGGCGCGCGTCGTTCTCTGTGAATCGTTTGATCAGCGTATTTTACGCGCCGCTCACACGCTCAATCAGCACCATCTGGCGAAAGTGATTCTGCTCGGAAATCCGGATTTGCTGGAACATGCGGCCGTCGGCAACCGCACCGACCTGAAAGGAATAGAACTGTTCGACTATGAAACCACCCCGGTTCAAAAGGAAATCAAGGCCGCGCTATTGCAGCCGGGCAGCACAGGCGCACTGGACCCGACCGACCCCGTGGTGGCGGGTGCATGGATGGCCAGGACCGGGCTGGCCGATGTAGCAATTGCCGGAGCTGCCACGACGGCCACACACACCATGCGCGTGTTCCTCAAAGTGCTAGGTCTAGCCGAAGATTGCAATACGATGTCAGGCTTGTCGCTAGTGGCTTTTGAAAATTGCCAGTTCATGCGCCACCATCTTGTGGGTCTGGCGGATGTCAGCGTCGTACCAGAACCTACAGGCAGGCAATTGGCCGATATTGCCATCCAGTCAGCCGCCACCTATGAGCGGATTACCGGCGCCAGCGCAAACGTGGCGTTCCTTTCTTTCTCAACAGCCGGCAGCTCCACGCATCCATCGGCGCTACGGATTGCCGAAGCGGTGCGTCTGACGCAGCAGCAGAAACCCGACCTGAAAGTTGATGGCGAGATGCAAATCGACACAGCACTAGTGCCTGCTGTGGCGGGAATCAAGTCGCCTTCCAGCTCGGTGGCCGGCAATGCCAATGTGCTGGTCTTCCCGTCGCTCGATGCCGGAAATATTGCAGTCAAGATCTTTCAGAAG